>Ga0304730_1000755_pt1 | contig 26621 bp, 25 predicted proteins | sample M_130628_MF_Meta_FD_190474 | JGI IMG/M metagenome (GOLD analysis project Ga0304730, IMG submission 190474) | Freshwater microbial communities from Lake Montjoie, Canada to study carbon cycling - M_130628_MF_MetaG (v2) (version 2) | ecosystem: Environmental > Aquatic > Freshwater > Lake | place...
TTTAATTTATTAAATTAAAAATATTTAAATTGATTCTTCATCTTCTTCTGGTTTATGAATATCACAAAATTTGAAATGTTCTTTTACTCTAAATTCACAATCTGGATATTGACATACTAAGATCTTATATCTAATATCACTATTGTTTTTAAAATAATCATTGCAAGGTTTGCAATATAAGTATGTAGTTTGATTATCACAGTTTATATTTTTACATTCTTTTAATGGAAAACTATTTTGTTGATTAAGTTCCTTTTCTTTTTTAAAACATTCGCCACATATTATAAACTTATCTTTAATCATATTATCGCAATTTTGACATTTATGGAAACTCTTTTTATAACATGTAAAACATTTTTCAAACATTCTTCCATCTTCTAAATATGCATGGTATTCAATATTACAATCAGGACATATTGCAATATGATTTTTATTATAAATATCTTGACAATCAAAACATCTTTTTCTCTTTGTTCCATCCTTTCTTAAAGCATAAAATACTTTCTTACAATCATAACATATTCCATTTCTATTTGCAATCATTTTAAAGTGACAATCTTTGCATTGTTTTCCATAACATAATTTTTGACAATATTGACATGGATGCGGTTGTTGAATTTCATTACTCATCGTCTATATTTGATATTATAATGTTTAAATATGTTTTAAATTTTATTTTTATTTTTTATACTTATTTATAATTTGTCCATTAATATTAAATATTGTAGCAGAACCAGATTTTATAAAAATATCTGGATATACACCATGTATTAAAAAATATACACTAGCTTGTAAAGATACGAATGAATAATATAAAGCATCTCTAAAGTGTTCAAAATATGTTTGTTTGACATCTTCTAAATGTTTGAATCTCATTTTATGTTATATATTATTTTTATTTAAATTTCCTTTTATAAATTCCAAACCATAATTATTATATATTTTATGTTTATTATAATAACTTGAAAATTCTAGCCTTGGAATTCCATTTAAAATATAACCTTTATAAGAAACATTAAATGTTTCTGTTGTTTTATTATTTAACTTTATATATATATTTTCTTTAAGAGAAATTATAGGCAATGTCAAGTTTTTAAAATTATTAATTTCTTTATTATTATCTACAATAATACTGATATCTGAATCTGTTGTAATATCTGTAATTATATCAAAACAATAAGTATTTAATATATAAAGATTTTTTGTATTGGTTATAATAATTTCTTTTTTAATATATGAAATAGAATCTAATATTTTATTATATATCAAAGGATTTAGTAAATCATCTATATTAGCATTTACTTTATTTATATGCTTATTAAATATTATATCTAAATAATTATCAATGTTCATAATATATTATACTAAAATATATCTTTATATAATTTTAATATATTTTATTTAATAAATGATAGTTGTTTTAATTATAATATTTTTATCTATAGTTTCTGTATTATTTTATACATATAAAGCTAAAGAAAAATACAATAATATTATAGTACCATTAAAAATATATACTCATTGGAATACAAAAGATTTACCTGATGGAATGAAAGAAAATTTAGCGAACCTTAAAAAAGACAATCCTGAATTTGATATTATTTTATATGATAATATTGCAGCTAGAGACTTTATTTCTAAATATTTTGATAAAGAAATATTAAATGCATTTGATTGTCTCATACCACATTCATATAAATCAGACTTATTTAGATATTGTATTTTATATGTTTATGGAGGAATATATTTAGATATTAAATTTAAATGTGTAAATAATTTTAAATTTATCAATATGGTAGATAAAGAATATTGGATACAAGATCTCAAAAAAGATAGAGTATTGACAGGATTATTAATTAGAAAAACAAGAGATCCAATATTATTAAAATGTATAAAGAAAATTGTTTTTAATGTAAAAACTAAATTTTATGGTAGATCATGTTTACATCCAACAGGACCATACTTATTAGGTGATTTTTTCACACAAAATGAAAAAGATAATATGGAATATATTTTAAAAAAAGAAGATGATAAAACACTTGGTATAATTAATAAAAAAACAAAACTTTATATTTTAAAATATTATGATGGATATAGAGATGATCAAAGAAAAATAGAAAATAAAGAAAATACGAAATATTATTCTGACAGTTGGAGTGAAAAAAATATCTATTGCAATAAATAAATTTTTAAACTTATTATAAAGTTTAAAAATTGTAAAATTATTTATATTTTTTAAGCTCCACAACTTAAACATTCTTGTTCTTCTTCTTTCTTTAAATTCTGTTCTTTTGTAATATCAATACCGAATCTTTGCGAATTTAACGCTGGCTTTGATCTAATATAATAACTTCCAGTTTTTAATCCTAATTTCCAACCTAGAAAATGTGCAGCTGTTAATTTACTAAAATCTGGTTTATCAAAGAATAAATTCAAGCTCTGACTTTGACATACAAAAGGTGCCCTCTCTGCACTCATAGTTATTACACTTTTTTGTGGAATCTCGTAAGCAGTTCTGTATACATCTTTTAAAAACTTAGGTAATTCTTTAATATTTTGTACTGAACCTTTATCATATTGCAACCGAGTCTTATTGTCATCATTCCATAATTCTAAATCAATCAAATCTTTTATTAAATATGGATTAATTACGGTAAATTCACCTGCTAGGGTTCTTCTTGTATACAAATTAGATGATAAAGGTTCAAATGCTTCTACATAAGAACCCATAATTTGACTTGTAGAAGCAGTTGGCATAAGTGCTATTAATAAACTATTTCGCACTCCATTTTTAATAACTTTTTCTCTAAGTTTATTCCAATCCCATCTTCCAGATAATTTATTATCTTCAATACCCCATAAGTTAAATTGAAATTTACCTTCGCTTAAGGGACTTCCTTTAAAAGTAGAATAAGACCCTTTAACAATTGCGATATCATGAGAAGCATTCATTGCTCCAAAGTACATAGTTTCAAATATTTCTTTATTTATCATACGGGCTTCTTCACTATCAAAAGATAATTTCATTTGTAAAAATACATCAGCAAGACCTTGAACTCCTAAACCAACTGGTCTATGACGCATATTGGAAGTCTTAGTTTTTTCAATTGGATAATAATTAATATCAATAACTTTATTCAGATTACCGATTAGTTCATATGAAAGATCATATAACATTTTATGATTAATTCTAGGTTTTAATAATTCCCAGATATCAGTATATCCACCAAAATGATAAATATTTCCTTCATATTCAGAGAATAATTGTGGTACAGTAGTAAAAGGTTTTAATGTTTTTGAATCTTCTTTACATTTATTTCTCAAAACATCTGCGGCATAATCAGCTATTTCTTCATAATCTATTTTTCTTTCTTTTAATAAACCTTTTAATAATTTGCAATAAACACAATCTTCTTTAGAAAATAATTTAAGTTTACCATTGAATATATAATTTAGAAGTTCCCTTTCTTCATCATTATATAAATCATATTTATCTTTATTCGGTGTTTGTAAAATTGAAGATAAACAAATGCTTGCCAAATTACATACGGCTGTTTCCTCTTCGTTTGACACTTCATTTATTTCGATACAAAGGTTGCTTGATTTTATGGTTCCAATATTATTTTGATTATTTTTTTTATTTACATGATCTTTATACCCAATATATGGTACTCCAGTTTCTACTTGTGAAGAAATAATAGCTTTCCATAAATCGCGTGCTTTAATTTTCTTAATATATTTTCCTTCTTCTACATATTTATAATATAATCTATTAAAATCCTCACCATAAACATCTGGCAATCCTGGACACATATCTGGACACATTAAATACCAATCTCCTTCTTTTTGTACCATTTCCATAAAAATATCTGGTACCCATAATGCATAAAAGAGATCGCGAGCTCTAATTTCATCAGAACCAACATTTTTCTTTGCATCAAGAAAAGTAAATATATCTGCATGATACGGTTCAATATACATTGCAAAAGAACCATTCCGTTTCCCACCTCCCTGATTTATATATCTCGCAACATCATTATAAACTTTTAGCAGCGGCATAATACCATCACTATAACCAGCTGTTTTTCTAATATATGAACCAGTTGCACGAATATTGGAAATATGAATACCGATACCACCACTCCATTTAGAAATTTTTGCACATTCTGTAATAGTACCAAAAATACCTTCAATACTATCTTCAGTCGCTGATAAAAAACAGCTGCTAAGTTGCGGATAAATCATTCCGGCATTAAATAATGTTGGTGTAGCATGTGTATATCTTTTTAAAGATATATTATCATAAAGTTTTTTAACACTTTCCAAATCATTTTCATGAATACCAACTGCAACTCTCATAAATAGATGTTGTGGTCTTTCAACGATTTTTCTTACTTTTCCAGAACCAGCTTTTAACAAATATGATTTTTCTAAAGTTTTAAATCCAAAGAAATCAAGAAGAAAATCCCTTTGCATATCAATCATTTTTTCAATTTCATCTTTATGTGTTTCTACTATATTATAAAATTTATCATTAATTAAAGGTGAATCATTGCCGTGAATATCTTTATTATTCCTTAATTCTGTCATTACTTCATAAAAACTTTCATCAGTATTCTTTTGATGATTAGATATAGCAATTCTAGCTCCTAAAACACCATAATTTGGATGGTCCATAATCATTGCCATGCAAATTTGAGATGCCAAAGTGTCTAATTCAGTTGTTGTAATACCCGGATAAATACGTGAAGATAATTTTTGAGTAATAATAATAGGATCAACATCCTCGAAATCTACAAGTTTTTGAAGTCTATTCGTAATCTTATCAAATCTAACTGATTCTTTATTTCCGTCTCGCTTAATAACATACATTATGATATTTAATTTATATAATAATTTATATAATCAATTTTATTTTTAAATAATCTATTTTAAAATAATAAACAACATATATAATTATGTTTAGATACTACATACATTTATCTACAATACAACCAAGATTTCCATATTTAAACGGTCTTATTAATTCATGGTTAAATCAAACTATAAAACCTGAAAAAATAATTATAACAACTTCTATATATGATAAAAGATATACAACACATGAAATTCTAGAACAATATAAAAATGATAAAGTATCAATACAAATATTAGATGTAGATTATGGACCAAATAATAAAATTCTAGGAGCATTAAAATTTTACGAGAATTTAGAAGATAAAGAAAATGTTTATATTATAATTTGCGACGACGACATTATATATAATGAAAAAACCATTAAATCATATACAGATTATATTGAAAAGTATTATGTTAATAAAGATGACTATATTTACACTCATTTTTATACACCGTATTGTCGTTTTATAAATAAATTTTATGGTTTAGAACATTTACAAGGTGCTGATACATATCTATTAACACGTATATTTTTATCTTTCACAACATATTCGTTATACGAAGATTATTTAAAAAAATGTGTAGAAGAATGTAGCGATACATTTTTCCAGGATGATTATGTAATTTCGTATTTTATCCATTTTATATGTAAATTAAAAGTTAAACATATACCTCCTTATAGTTCATACAAGAAAAATGATTCTATACCAAACGAGACGCAAATGCATATAGACTCAAAAGTACATGAAAGAGAAGGAAATGTTATAAAGTATTTTAATTCTTTAATATTAAAAAATGAATAAAAAATTATTTTAAAAATATATACAATAATAAAAAATGAAAAGAAGTAATTATAGAAACATTGACAAATTCGGAAATACTCCAAATAATAATTTTTATTCTGACGCTGCAAATCCTTTGTCATATTGTATTAATGATACTATATCCAAAGGATTTTTACATGGAGGTAATGCTTATAAATATGGACAAAACTCTAAACCTTGTCAAGCTTTTCTTTCCGATTATTGTTCTCAGGGATGGGATGGTGTTTGTGAATTTGCGAGTAAAAATACCAGAATGTATGATCCAAATAATTTATCAAATGCGAATATTATGGGTAATATATATAATTTTAAAGGATTAACAAATGGAGATGTTTTAATAAGAAATACAGCTGCTAAAAAATATATAGTATCATTAGGAAATTGTATACCTAGATATGAACCATTTGATCCAACTGTTGCAAATTCTCCGATGATATCGTATTGGGATTCTGGAGAAGGTCAAAATGGTTGTATACCTTTATATGCTGTCGACCCTAAAAATATTGATAATGATATAGTTATGGATAAAATATTAGCTAAACCAACAATAGCTATCGATATATTAATAAATATTTACAACAATATGAAATCTTCTCGTATGCTTGACGGTCTAAAAGATACAAAATTAGGAAATTATTTTAGATCAAATCCCCAAATTTTTAATTAAATATTTATTTTAATTTAATATAAATGACAAAACCATTTATATTATTAGCTGTCTTTATTTCTGTGTCATTATATTTTATTATATCTTCTGTTTTTAAACACGTTGATACAATAAATATCAAATTTTCAAATTCACAGAATAATAAATCATATAATATTTTGAGTAAAAATGCAATAAATACAGGTGAGAATCTAATTCAATATATTTATAGTTTTAAAGATGTTAAATGCAGTTTTAAATTTGATGAAAATATAAATTTTATGCCTTCTAAAATAGAAATAACAGAAAATAATACTAAATTTAAAATAAAAATATATTATTATGGTTATACTGATGACCCAAATAATTGTTTACAAAAGTATGTTTTAGTTCCAGAAGAAGAGTATAATAATATTACCAATTTTTTAGAAAATGATTATTTTAATTTTCTAGGTTTATTTATATTATTAGAAAAGTAGTTATTTATGTGTTTTCCATTCTAATTTAGCTTTTTGGTAAGATTCTTTATGTGATATTTTAGGATTTTCTTTCTGTAATTCTTCTATTTTTGCTTTTATAAACTCATTTTTAGTTATTATTTTTATACCTTCTTTCTTTTTCTCTAAATAAAATTTTAAATTACTCTTATCTAGTTCAACAGATAAAATATTATATTTAGTTCCATTTTTTATTGCTAAATTACACGCTTTTTCACCTTCTTCAAAATTTCCTACATAAAATGCAATAATACTGTAAAGATGCCATCTTTTATATTCATATGCTATTTTGTCTATAAATAAAATACAATTATCAGGATATGGTAATTCACACGCTAATTTTGCAAATGTATGTGCAATAATCCAATTACTTTTTCTTCTATAATAATCTGTAATTTTCACTAAAGGTTCTACTCTAGGAATAATTTCAAATGCTTTCATATACCAAGCAAAAGAATCATACCAATCTAAATTAAGGTTCTCGGATAGTTCACCGCATTTAAAACATGATTCATATCTTTCTTCAAAAAAACCTTCTTGTAGTTTACTACGTAATTTATAATAATAATAAGCATTTTCATTATCTTTCAAACACGAATATGTTTGAGCTAAATAAAATAATGTACGAGGTTCATTAGGATTTTTTAAATATTCTTTTTTAAGCAAAACTTCATCTCTTTGAAATCTTTTTGATGTTTTATCATCATCTTTTGTTCTATCTTGATAAATATATAATTGTTCTATTTGTAATTTATCTACCTTTTTATCTTCTACTTTATCTTCATTACAAATATATTCGTGAACTACTCCTTTATATCTCCAACCTTTATGTGCTTTAATAAATCTTACATTATAATATTTATTTGTTGTACCTGAAAACCATTCTTGCGATATTAAAAAAGCACTTTTATCTTTTTTCATATATTCTTCAGCTATTTTTCTGAGAATATTTCCTCCTTTCAATTCATCATTTGTATCAAGTAATAGTATATAATTAATATCTTTAAAAGAATCTGCAAAATCTAATGCTACATTTCTTGAAGTAGAAAAATCAACAAATTCTCCTTGTTTTAATCGCAAAGCTATATTAGTATCTTTACAAAAATTTTGACATATTTTTATTGTATTATCAACAGAACCTGTATCATAAATTACCAAACTATCCGCAAAATCTTTAATACTCTCTAATGTAATATGTAAACGCTTATGTTCGTTTTTTACCATTAATAATACTGCAATATGAACTTTCATTAATTATATATTTAAATTATATTTTTTAAATAAAATATAAATAATATTATAATTAAAATAAAATGGATTTTGATAATTGGATGAGTATAATAGCATTAGGATTATTAATAGTAGTTTCTGCTATGGTCGGTGCGCAATATATTGAAAATAAGAACAAAAAAAGTAGAGGTTTAAAAAATAACATGAAATACACATGTGGTGTAGAAGGAGGTTGTGAAATGAGTATGAATGGTACTTATGACTCGCGAGAACAATGTGAAGCAGAATGTCAAAATGCTAAATAATTTTTTTAATAATATTTAAAATATTTTTCATTTTTTATATTTATATGTTATAAAAAATGACACTAACAACAATTGCTATTTATGGTGGAGGTCTTTTAGTATTAATAATTTTATATTTTACTGTAACATATGTAGTTAACTTATTAACTAAAAATTCTTCTACAGTATCTACTACAACATCGGTACCAATAACAACAACATCGGTACCAATAACAACAACATCATCACCAATATATACAACAACATCATCGCCAATATATACAACAACATCATCGCCAATATATACAACAACATCATCGCCAATATATACAACAACATCATCGCCAATATATACAACAACATCGGTACCAACACCAGGACTTACATATTCAAATTTATACAATATTAAAGATGTTAGTAATGGGTTTTCTATAACTCCTTCAAATAATAATATAAATATTGGTACAGAATTAGGTACATACAAAGGAGTTGTAACTAATCTTACTAGACCCATTCCAACATCAATATATTTATGGGATCAGAAACCAAATCCATATACATGGCAACCTTATTCAAATAAAATAATTTCTGAGAATATAGGAACAATTAATAACTCATATGCTTTGCAATATACATTTAATGGAACATTAAATATTGGAGGTATAAATTTTTCAAATGGTTTAGTAGGTGATCCAAATAATAATTATAATTGGAATGGTTATAATGGAAACTATAATTTTAGTAAAATAGGTGTATATTTATTAAGAAATAATACAATAACAACTTTATTAACTAAATCAATTATAAATGTAGATGGTGGCAATCTCCAAACAATTCAATTAGATAATCCTGTAATTGTGAATATAGGTGATATAATATTTATAACATTATATGTCGATACACAAGGTTATTCAATTTCCTTAGGTAATTTGTATTTTCAACCATATGTAAAATCTATATCTCCTACTGTTTCAGATGTAAGTTATGGATTTACAATGAATCCTATTTTAAATACTATTAATATCGGAAGTGAAACATTACTTGATACTAATTATTATGGAGGAGGCACAGCTTCAACTTTAATAAATTTATCAAAACAAACTCAAATAAATTGGAATGTACGTCCTAATAATCAACCTGATAATAATTATATAAAAATTGAAGGTATATCACCCGCATTACAATCTTCATATGCTCTGCAATATATTTTTCCAGATAATACAAGTATTTCAAATATTTTATTAAAAAATGGAAATTTACAACCAACACAATCATGGGGTGTCGCTCCTAATTATTACCCGTCGAGAATATATGTTTATTTACTTCGTAATGGCAAAATAACAAATATATTAAGCAAAATAAGCGGTTTACCAAAAAATGATACATTAACAACTATTCCTTTACCTTCAAATATAACTGTTAATTCAACTGATAAAATTTTTGTTTGTTTATACAATGATAACGATGATGGATCAGGTAGAAAATGGTTATATGGTATGTCTCTAAATTTACTATATTTTACTTAATTATAATTTTTATAAAAAATACTATTTAAAATAATATTATTTTAAATATACAATGGAGCCTGAAAATGAAACTGGAAACGTTGAATATAAATTAAAACTACTTGAAAAAGATGATAAACGTATTGAAACATTAGCTACCCAAATGCGATATAGATGTATTGAAGGTGGAGGCGAGTGTATTTATAATTTAGGAGTAGGTGATGATGGAACTTTAATTGGTATTACAGAAAGTGAATATAATGAAACTATTAATAATATTAATAAAATTGCAACAAAAAATAATTATTCTGTAAAATTATTAACTCAAAATATCGTTTGCGAAGATAAAAAAATTTATGAAGTATTAATACGGGAAAATAATGATAATAAATACATAGATATTAAAGTTGCAGTTGCGGGGAACGTAGACGCAGGCAAATGCAACGGTAGAAATACACCTATAATAATGTACAATGGAAAAATTAAAATGATACAAAATATTAAAAAAGGAGATTTATTAATGGGAGATGATTCTACACCTAGAACTGTATTAGAAATAACAACTGGTTCAGGAGAGTTATATGAAATAATACCATTAAATGGCGATAGTTATAAAGTTAATAAAAACCATGTTTTATGTTTTAAAATTTCATGTGTTGATACTGTATGTTTTGATAAAAGCCGTAATAGATTTAAAATTAGATGGATGGAATTGGTTGGTGATATACCGGTTATTAAAGAAAAAAGATTACCTAAAGAATTTTCAAAAATAGAGTCTGAAAATGAATTAAAAGATATAGATAAATTAAAAGGAGGCGATATAATTGAATTAACATTTGAACAATATATTAATTTACCAACAAATACACAAAATGCTTTAAAATTATATAAAACTGGTATTGAATTTCCTGAAAAAGATATCCCTATAGATCCATATATGATTGGGTATTGGTTAGGAGATGGTACATCATCGCAATCTGAAATAACAATGCAAGACTCAACATCAGTTAAATATTTTAAAACTAATTTAGGAAAATATAAATGTTATTTGCAATATCATAATAATAATGGAAGTAAATATAGATACAGGATTAATGGAACTAAAACAAATGGTTGTAAAGGTGGAAATAATTTTTTTTTAACAACTTTACAAAATTTAAATATAATCGATAATAAACATATTCCAGATATATACAAATACAATTCAAGAGAAAATAGATTAAAGTTATTAGCAGGATTAATTGATAGTGATGGAAGTTATCAAAAAGGAAAGAATATATTTGAATTTTCACAATCACTATATCACGAACAATTAATTGATGATGTTATTTATTTATGTAGAAGTTTAGGTTTCGCTTGTTATAAAAATAAAAAAAATACTACATGGACTTATAAAGGTATTAAAAAAACAGGAGAAGCATGGAGAATTAATATTACTGGTGAAGATATAGAAAAAATACCTACATTATGCCCAAGAAAAAGAGCAAGTAAACGTAAATCTCCTAAAAATGTTCTTGTGACAGCAATTGATAAAATAACAATATCTAAAAAAGAAAAATATTATGGTTTTGAACTAGACGGAAATGGCAGATTTTTATTAGGAGATTTTTCAGTTACACATAATTCTACCATTCTGGGAACTTTAACTTCTGGACAAAATGATAATGGTCGTGGTTTAGCTAGAAGTTCAGTATTTAATTTTGTTCACGAATTAAAAAGTGGTAGAACTTCTTCTATCGCACATCATATTATAGGTTTTGATATTGATGGAAAAGTTGTAAATTACCAAGGTATAAATAAATTATCATGGACTGATATAGTTCAAAAAAGCTCTAAGATTATTTCTTTTTTTGATCTAGCTGGCCATGAGAAATATTTAAAAACTACTATAATGGGTTTAACGTCTTCTTTTCCAGACTTGTGTATGATTATGGTAGATGCAAATAACGGTATCAAACCAATGACAAAAGAACATATATTTTTATGTGTAACTTTAAGAATTCCTTTTATGATAGTTATTTCTAAAATAGATATTTGTAAAGATAGACAAAATGTTATTAAAGAAACCATACAAGGAATAAATAAATTTCTAAAATGTCCTGGAATTAGAAGAATTCCCGTTCCTATTAAAAATAACGATGATATAATATTATCTTCAAAAAATATTCACAGTGAGAGTATTGTACCTATATTTAAAACATCGGCAGTAACTGGAGAGGGTATTGAAGATATTAAAAGTTTTCTAAATATTATCGGTAAAAAACAAATACGGAAAGAAAATAATGGTATTGTAGAGTTTTATATTGATCATGTGTTTAATGTATACGGATTTGGTTTAGTTGTAGGAGGACATCTTATGTCCGGTACAGTAAGCGTAGGTGATAAATTATTAATTGGACCCCATTCTGGTTCTTATGATAATGTAATAATAAGATCTATTCACTGTAAAAAAACACCTTTGCAAACGGTATCTCACGGTTCATATGTTTGTTTTGGTATTAAAAAATCTGATAAAGTAAACATTAATAAAGGTAATGTTATTATTTCTAGTAAAAATGAAAAACTTGTTATAAAAAGATTTACAGCAGAAATTACTATTTTAAGAACACACTCTACTACTATTAGAGCTGGATATGAACCAATGTTCCATGCTTATAGTATTAGACAAGTAAGTAGAATAATTGAAATTATAAATAAACAGAATGCAAGAGGTGATAAAATATTAAATGATGATAATATTTTAAGAAATGGAGATACTGCGACAGTAATTTTAGAATTTAAATATCGGCCAGAATATCTTAAATTAGGTACGCGTTTTATTCTTGCAGAAGGAAAAACAAAAGTAGTTGGGGAAGTAGTTTCATATTAATTTTTAATCTAAATTTTAGATTAAAAATTATCCAAAAGTATTTTCACATGATATATAAAAATATAAAAACTTATCGCCATCAAATTTCTTTGAATTTATAAAGTTTTCCATATATTTATCATATATTTCGCCAATCATTGTTTGACCTTGTATTAATTTATTATCACAGAATATAAAAATAGCTTTTTTACTATCCAAATTTCCTTTTGATCTTATTAATGTAATTAAATAAGAAGCTGATACTTCTCTTGGAACTAAAAACTTTCTCTTTTTAACGATAGTATCTAATTCCCTATCGCAATCAATAATCACTGGAATTCTATCTATATATTTAGATAAAACTCTATTTGACTCGCTAATACGTGTTGAAAGAGATACCTCATCTTTATAAAGTTTAACCATTTTCTTAATTATAAGCAACATTTATTTTTTCTTAAATTATAATACATGTATGATACTGTTTATTAACCATACCCGACTTTTTATGTTTTGAACAATATGCAGGATTCGCATTATCTTTATAATTGTACTCTGCTTCATTAAGACAATAATCTTTAATACATTTCATTTATTTTCTATGTTTTATAACTTTAAATATTATGAAATCTTTCATGTTCTTTTCTATATGTACATACTACATCAGTATATTTTTCTTTTAATTTATTTATAAAATATGCAATTACTTTTGTAGTATCTGTTTTACCACATGTAAATAAATCTATTGCTAACAAACCTTCCTCTGAGTAAGAATGAGTTGTAAAATGACTCTCATCTAATAATAATACTGATGTAAAACCCGGAGGTGTATCACCGTTCAAAATACATAAATATTTATGGACAATTTTCATACTTGTATTAGTTTCTACAGAATCTATCATTAGATTAAACACGAATTCACCTAATTCTTTTTCATTTCCGTTTATTCCAATAAAATCAACAAATATGTGTTTTCCTTTAGTTAACATATAACTTTATATAAGTAATCATTATTATATAAATCAATTTTATATTATTTTATTTGTATATAATAAAAAATGTCAATAATATATGTCAAAAAAAGTCGTCGTAATAAAAGATCTAAAAGTCGTCGTAATAAAAGATCTAAAAGTCGTCGTAATAAAAGACCTAAAAGTCTTAATAAAAGAAAAGATGGTGTGGGATTTGTATCAAAAATAAAACAGTTTTTTACGTCAAACACGGATAGATGTACAGAGGCTATGAAAATATTAATAGATTTTAAAGAAAAATCTAATAAGGAAGAACTTGAAAAAAAAATAGAAAAATATTGTAATAATACTAATTATATAGATGTTTTATTTTTATTATCTTGTAAATATGGTGAATTTATAAGAGCTAAAGAATTACTTGACAGAGGAGCAAATCCAGAATGTGTAGATATTTTTGGTAGAACTGCCATAATGTATTGTGTAATATACAATAATTTTAATAAAATATTTATTTTAGATTTATTTAATAGAATTTCTAATAAATTATTAAAAAATAATGCAATGAAAGAATATGAATATTATATTTTTCAGAGAAGGAGGTATGCATATCATCCACCACCTGATGAAAGAGAAAGTTTTATAATAAATACATATTTAAATACATATTTAAATAAAAAAGACATCAATGATAAGAATGTTTTATTTTATATAGTAAATAATTGTAATATCGATTTTTTAAATGTTATAGCTAAATATTTTACAGCCGAATTAGATGATTATTCAGTAATAGACGAATATACATATATTCAGACTATGAATAATAATAATAATATAATATTTTATATGGTTGAGAATTGCGATAACGATTTTTTTAATACTTTTATGAAATTGACTAAAAAATATTTCATATATTTATATCACGATACGCTTTTTACATATACATTACGTTTAAATAAACCAATGATGTTTAATACATTATTTGATATATTATTAGATAACAATAAAAATAATGGAAAATTAATAAATTCTATCTTTTTAATTTCACATCAAGATGATTTAGGTATGAACGCATTAATGTATGCATCTGAAAAAGGTTATTTAGATATTGTTAAAAATATAATAACTCTATTCATTGAATGTAATAATAAACTTGGCGCAGTTATGTCCGAAAGAGTATTTGGTTCATTTTTTGAAGAACGAGAATTATGTAAACCAAATAAAGATCATATGACAGCGTTAATGTTTGCTGCTAAAAATAATTATTTAAATATTGTTAAAGAATTACTTGATAATAATATTATATCTAAATATAAAAAAAACTGGCCAAGTGATTATTATAATTTTATAAATATGCGAGATAATAAAGGTAATACAGCAGTAGATTATGCTTGTGGTAATATTAATTATGATATTTATAATTATTTAATAAGTCAAGGTGCTGAAGATATAATGCATTGCAAAGAGTATATGGATGAAAATTATAATACATTTTTACTTAGCTTGTTTACAAGAGGAAAAACAGGATATTTTGAAGAATTTAAACAAAGAATAAATGATCCAGAAAATATATTTTCAAAAGAAGTTTTGAAATTCATTTAATATATAACTTTTCTTTATCTAAAAATAGATAAAGAAAAATTTAGTTGTTTAAAAATCTAAAGGTGCATCTTCAACTAAATACTTAATAAAATTAGCTTGTGTATCTTCTTTACTTTCCTTAATACCAGCCTTATCTCTGGCATCCATATATTTCTGATAATAACTATCTTTAAATTCTGGATATTCTCCATCCATTTCCTTAATTCTATCTCTAGTTTTAATAATAATATTTTTAATTTCAGACATCTTCTTTTGATGCTCAAGATATGTAAAACTTAATTGTGCACACTTTACACGCTGAGTAATATATTCATCATATGGATCTTCTGTCTCTTTTTTACTATCTGCGAGAAGTTCTTCTTCTTTTTGTTTAATTTCTTGCATTGTTTTATGTTCATCTTCTTTCTTCTCCTTAATATTTTCTGATACTGTCTTTGCCATTTCTTTTCTAATGTCAATTTCCTGTGTTTCCGCTGAATATTTACTATCTACTGTAATTGGAAAAGGTCTCCCTACGTATGTATGAAATATTTGATTATATGAATCTACATTTCTTATAATATATTCTGCTCTTTGATTTGCTTCCATTTCGCTTGCATATGATCCTCGAATTTTTGCAAAACCAAAAACGCCATTAGCATTTGGGGTTGCACCTTTAGCAGGCATAAAACTAAATAATGCAATGTTTTGTAAAGGTATTGCAGGATCTGCATAAGTACGATCTACTCTGGAAAATTTACTTGTAATTGTATTATTATTTAATTCAGCAATCGCTTCCTTTGTTTCTTCAATAGATAAAGGCTCGATAAATTGATCAGGTTTCCATCTATTTTCTTTATCTCTATCGTCGGGTGTTGTTAATGAACTTTCTCTACTATTAAATGACATTTTTATTAAAAAAATTATATCTTTAAATATAATTACAAAATATTACAAAAATTACATGTTTGTTTTTCTGCAGGGGGGTGAAAAAATGTTAAAGTTTCTTGTCTTTCTAATAAAGGTATTTTTATATCATCATTATTAATATCTTTATGCAATTTTAAATTATAGTTTTCATCTTCTAAACTATTTATTCTATTGTTTAATATATTAATTTCTTCATTATATCTTTGAAAAGAAACTTGTATTTCATTTTCAGATACACTATTTAAATTTAATAAATTATTTAATTCTGTGTTATTTTCTTCTAATTTTTGTATTTTATTTAGCAATTCATTATTAATTTCTGTTAAAGTATTTATTTTTCTATACATATCATTCAATTCAAATTGTAAAGTTTTAATTTTTTCATTCTTTTTTTTTATAACTTTAATATTACCTTCATTTAATTTACTTAAATATTCTGGGGATTTTTTAGAAAAATCATCTGTAAATATGGTTTGTTCTATAACATCAACATCTTTCGTATTATTTATCTCAATATGTAATTTCATTATTTCATATCCCTGATTATTTAATAAAGTTTCTAATTCCTGTATAGTTTTGTTACAACCTTCTACTTTTATTTTGTTTTGATTATTTTCTTCATTAAGTATATTATAATTTTCTCTTTCTTTTTCAATAATATTCTTTAATTTATCTAATAAAATTTCATTATCTTGTATATTATTTGTTAGTTTTTCTATTTTCTTTTCCATATTTCTTACATTAGTAGGCGATTTTTTATCATGAAATTCAAGTATTCTTTTTTGTATTAAATCAAATTGTTTTATAAGTTCTTCGCCTATTATTATAATATTATACATATCATTCTCGTAATTTTCATCGTCAGTATCAAGATTTTCAAGGGTTTCGACTAATTTATTTAAAATAATTTTAAAATTAGTAGTTTTTACCTCAAATAAATATTCTTCAGAACTATTAATCAAAAGTTCTTTATCGTTATGTTCCATTTTTATATTATATCATATACTTAAATAAATTATTTTTTAAATTATCTTAAAAAAAATTGAATTTACATACCTACTATTCATACAATATCAGGATGGACATGAATAATAATATCGAAATGAATATGAATATATCTGAAAAGGAATGGACTGAAGTTAAGAATAAGAATAAGAATATTGTTAAACCTCAACCACATCCTTGTCAGTACTGCAGCAAAAGTTGTTTCGGATTGCAATGCAAAGAATGTCATCTTAAGATGATTGCTGCAAACAATGCAGAATGTCTTGATTGCAAAAAAAGTTTCAAGGCTTTACGTCCAGATGGTACAAAGAAAAAGAGATGTTTCGATTGCCAAAAGAGTTACAGCGAAACATATTACAAAAATTGTCCAAAATGCAATGATGTTTTTCGTTGCATGTTAGATGATGGCAGAGTATTTGACAAATGCTTTAAATGCTATTCCGAAGTAAAAGAAGAAAATAAGAAAAAATACGAAAGTAGAAAAAAAGCAGAATCAGCAGCAGAAGAAGAAAATACCAAACCTTGTAATACAACAGGTTGTCTTAATAAGACAAATTTTTCTTTTTGTTCTCCTTGTTTTAGGAATAAAAAGAATACAGAAGATTCTTACATGGTTTCTAGATGTGTTGTTTGTAACTATAGAATAAAAGGCAATTACAGATATTGTAGTGAAGTTTGTAGAAACACTTAAACAAAACACATTGTAAACTTTGTAAATACTCTGTAAATATAAATAAAAAAATTAATACTCATTTGAGTATTAATTTTAATAAATAAAATTGATATTATTAAGCATATTCTTAAAAAAAATATGATAATGGAGGATATAATAAAACTGGTTATTTTAAATAAAATATATAGATATGAAGATGAATCTCAAGAAATGGTTATTCTTTTTGAAGGTAAAAATTTTCATACTATATTTTGCATGAATTGCGGTAATTATTTGATTACAAATCCTAAATTGCGAAATATTCATTGTTTTTGTGATAATAGAAAAACTTTCTTTCTTATTTATAAAAATTTTATAGAAACTTTTTCAGATAATTATAGCGGAGATGAAATAGATGATTATATTGATTCATATGAAGGTGCTCATCCGACTTTAGTAAAATATATTTTTAATTTAATATTATTTGGAGAAACATACAATAAACCTTACTTTAATAGAATAGATAATTTTATAAATGATAATATAATATCATTTATTTTATAATATATATTTTTATTAAATTATTTTATAAGCATTTTAGCTTATAAAATAAATTATATATTATATTTACTTTTTAGTTTTCTTTGTATCTTTGATCAAATTGTTCATTATTTTTAACCATTTTTCATACTCTTGTTCAAACTCTTCTATATCTTTTAACCACATCTGTTTTTCTGTTATACTTTTTGCTTCCTCTAATTTCTTTTGCAAACTATCTATATCATTTTTTAATTGTTTTACTTTATTTGCTGTAAAAGTTCTTACTTGTAATCTTAATAAATACTCATAACCACTCTTACTTCCAGTTTCTTCTTCTTCATTTTCTACTTTAGTATCTTTATCATAACCTCTTTTTTCTAGCTCCTTTATAACTTCTGTTTCTTCTACATTCATAATATTTAACTTATTATCTATAATTTCTTGAATGAATCTTGCTTTATTTCTTAAAAATTTAAGTTCTTTTTCAAGATTGTTTATTATATACTCTTTGCGTTTTGTATAAAACTTATAACGCATTTTACAGAAATCATTTATAATTGTTTCTATGGTATATTTCTTAATTTGTTCATTTTCATTAAATAATACCATATTTGTTATATGTAAATAACTATGTAATTTTAGATTATCAACATTACAATTAAACCCATCTTCAGATTCAGTTAGTGTAAAATCTATTGTATTATAACTTGAATTATTTTTCATAGATTTAATCTTTTTATCAACTAACCAATCCTCGCACATTTCTTTAAATTTATCAGTCCACATACCAACTGGTAATTCTGTTACTTTGCATTTACCTTTTTCTTGTTCTATTGTGCCATATGATACGTATTTATTATCTGATTTTTCTATTTTTCCAGTAAATCCTCTATACCAAGGAGTAATATCTGGAATCATTGAAAATTTTGTACCATCATCTGGATTTTCTAGTATGATTTCCCCGTCGTTATCTAACCAAATTTTAATAGACTCAATTATATCTTTTGGATTAAAACAAGGAATTGAACTTGACCAACCTGTACCTATTCCAAGCGCTCCATTAATCAATATCATTGGTAAAATTGGAATATAAAACTTTGGTTCTACTACATCTCCATCATCAATTACGTATTCTAAAAGTACATCATCTTCTTCGCGAAATAATAATGGTGTTAATGTTTCCATTTTTGTAAAAATATACCTTGGACTTGCAGCATCTTTAGCCCCAGATAGACGCGTCCCAAATTGTCCGTCTCTATATAACAAAGGAATATTATTTGAGCCTGGAAACTCGTTTGCAAGTTTAATAATAGTTTCATAAAGATTTTGTTCTCCATGATGATAATTTGTATGTTCCGCTACATAACCTCCTAATTGCGCTACTTTTAATGATTGTTTATTATATGTAAGTTTTCTTTTCTTTACTGCATATAATACTTTACGCTGAGATTCCTTCAACCCATCAAATAAACTTGGAATACTTCTTTTACAATCATTATGTGAGAACTTGATTACTTCATTATTAAGAAAATCTGTAATTTCCATCTCAACAATAGGACCTTCATCATCTAAAGAAAATGTAGGATTTGGATCATAATTTTCCAACCATTCTTTACGAGTATCAGAATACTTTTTATGAAATACTTTATTCATCATTTCATCAACTTGACCATCATTTACATATTCAATCAATTTAGCTCCAAAAGTATCTGGTACATCTTCAGGTTTTGTAGTTCCGAGACCCTTATAATACTTGCTCTTAAATTTTTTAGTTTGAGTTTTCTGAAACTCTTTAAATTTATTCTCGTCATAAAATAATAAATCACCTTTTGGATTAAATACGCGAACGATTGGTGTTGCCATACTAATAATAAATGGTGTTTCTCTTTGTAATAACGAAGGATATAACGTGTGAAAAAAATTCATAAGTAAACCCGATATATGTAAACCCGTTACTACCTTTATTTTCATAAAGGACTAGACTGTATCTTAAGCTAATTTAATATAATTAACCGACACCCGTGCGGTCGTTGAAGGAGATTCATATCTTAAATAAATTTAGAATCTTTACCCGCGGATTATCCAATACTTGATGTTATTACGATGCCTTAGGTCATTACCCCAGGTATTATATACCGTTTCCAGTATATAAGTCGTAATCAAGTTTTAAGGAGTTTCCCGTCGTTATAAGGTGTCTCGCCTAAATTATATTTAGACTAGGTAGTTACACTGTTTATCCCGAAATTGGGCAGCTACCTGTTGTTGACTGAATTTATCAACATCTGCATCAGTTAATAGTATAACCTTTCCATAATTAAGTGTTTTGTAATTTTTATCATCTGTATAATCTGTTTCTATTTTTACACCTAATGCTTGTATTAAATCTGTTATAACTGCATTCTTGGCTATCATTGATGGAGCAGAGTTCCTAACATTTAGGCATTTACCCCTTAATGGTAAACATCCCCACCAATCTCGGCCAGATTTACCATCTATACCTTTTTTAATTCCCGCGACTGCATATGTCTTTGCTGATAAACCTTCACATAATATCAATCCGCATTCATGAGAATTTTTTCCGCCTGCATTATTAGCTGGGTCGTACCCTTCAATCTTTACATAACCTTTCTTTTTCTTTTCGGATTTCTTTAAAACTACCATCTCTTTTGCTTTTAACATATCTTCTATATCTCCAATTACAGACCATTTCAATAATTTCTTAATATCTACTGGCTTTACTTCAAACTTAATTTTAGGTGATTCGAGCTTTTCCTTCGATTGCGAATCGAACTCTGGCTTATCGACAACACAGCTTACGAAAACTTTAAAAAATTGTTTAATATCACTAATTTTTAATGATGGTTTATCTTTCTTTGTAAATTTTTCTACTAATGGTCTAAATAATGCTTCGCAAACTGCATCAACATGTTGTCCTCCAAGTTTATTATATATACCATTAGTGAAAGCAATATGTTGAAATTCTGTAGAAGGTGCTACTACAACTTCAATATTATTAAGCTTGATATTAAGTCTTTCATCAGAATTATCATATAACTTAGAATAAGATAAAAGATTATTAACATTAATTAGATCATTATTAAAATATACTTTGACTTTTGTCAACATTGCCGCATCAATAACATATTTTAAATATAATCCAATGATATCATCAGTATAACCATCAATATCAAATTGTGAAAAATCTGGAAAATATTTAACTTCAGTATAACCTTTCTTTAAAGTAGATGATTTTATAATTGGTTCAGAAGGATTTTTCATGTTATTAGTCCATGTTTGTTCGAATGTTTTATTGTTATTTGGATCTAATCCCTTAACAATAAACTTTTTAGAGAAAACATTTGTGCAATTATGTGTTACTGTAAAATCGTTTAATACAAATCTTTCATTACCATCAATTTTTAAACCTACAAATTTTCCATCATCAACTTTTTTTATTTTAATAGGCCCAGTGTTTAAAACTTCATGAGATAATGGCGATGAACATTTTTTTCTCGGTAAAATTACTGGAATATCTTCAAGTCCATTCCCAGATATGTTAATACTAATACATTTTCCAAATCTTTTTTCATTTTCGTATGTCCATGTAACATCTCTGATAATTTTAGAGGTGTTAAAACCTAATGTTCTCGATAAATATACAATATCATTTGCCAATTTTTCATGCATCATTCCTTGTGAAATTGTAATTCTTCTGCCTTCTCTTTCTTTACATACATGACCATCGCTATCTATAAGTCCCGCTAAAACTTTTAATCGAGTGTCTCTATCATTTATTAAATAATCTTTAGGAATAAATTTTTCTTCAAGTAGATCATATTCCTTTAGTAAATTTTTTAATGGAGATTTATTCATTTTTCCAAAATTAATATTCGATGTAATCCTAAAAGCAGCACACGATCTACATGGAATAAAATTAGGATCATATTTATTTTCTTTGCAATTTAGACAAAATGGGGAATGCTTGAATAAAGCATCATTTTCTTCTCCCCATTTTCTTAAATATTGCAAAATTTCTTGATCATCTTCTGCGTTTATTGCAAATCTATAACCATTTTGATAACCGTCCCCTAACCATAATCCTAAAACATACGGATCTAATTTTGTTTCTTTTTTATTCCATTGAACACATTCACTTTTATAACCAGTCAATCTACCTTTTATTGTATTATTAAGTTTCATATAATCTTTAATTGATATATCAATTGTATTATCATCTGTAATAGTTTTAGCAAATAATTGCATTTCTATATATTTATTTCTTACTTCTTCAGAATTAGAAGGTGGATTTATTGTAGGAGATTTTCTTGGAGTTTTAGGTGTCTCAATATTTGGATGTTTTCTTTTGTAATGTCTTTTCAAACTACTATTTAAAAATGTATCACATTCTTTGCATTTTATTGAATTATTAATTGCCTTCATTTTTCTAGTTTTTATTTTTTTATTATTTGCATCTAAATATAACATAGACCATCCGTCATTATTCCAAAAAATTACTTTATGGTCTGGCATTCTTAAACTAAGTATATGTTCACTATTAACTGTATAAGAATCTCCCCTACATTGGATAATTTCATACATTTCTCCGAAACCTGTAATCTTATCTAATACTTTTCTTCCTTTACCATCATCTCCTATAAGTATATCTCCTATTTTTATATTTTCTACTTTTTTAATTGTACCATTAAAACACGGTATTTTTGTTCCCCATAAAAGGCATTTAGAACCAACACCATTAACCCCCGAAATCTCCCTTTCTTCTGTATCATCATAATTTGAACCTGTTAAAAGGTGTCCAAAAATCATTGTGTGATTATACATCTTTTCTTCTGGATGTATTTCTATTGGAATAATATCTCCATCATTCCAAACAGTTGTTTCTCCAGTTTCTTTATCGATATTTACTTTAATAGAGCTACATGGAATCTTAGCCTTTCTTGAACGATCTACATTGTCAACTGCATTAGATAAAATCTCCAAAAAAATTCTGAGGATTGCAGGAGATGCAGTAATATTTTTTTTATATACTTTATATTCACCATCACTTTCGTCATCATCTTCTTCAAAAGTCGCGATATATTCTTCATATGTCTTTAATGTTTTACTTCCGACATACATAGATGGACGAAGTAATATATGATCAATGGGATCTTTCTTAGTATAAACTTTCTTCTTTGGTGGCATAATTATATCGCTAATTTTAAATATACTTTTTGTATTTTAAAATCAATTTTATTTTTAACATAACATCAATACATAGGCACCCCTTTACTATATAATATATTTTAATTAAAAACCTTATGTGTATTACTTTATTAAAATATTCTATAAGTTTATTTTGCAAAGGTTTTACTTTTACTTTATTTTTAAAAACTTTTACTTTAATATTTTTAAAAAAGAATTTTATTGATTCATTTCTAAATAAAAAATCAACACACAAAAAAAATGTGTGTTGTGAAAAAAATGAAAAAATGGAATATGATTATCAAAATAAAATTAAAACTTTAGAAGAAGATTACAATCTTTATAAATAAATACCCTTAAAGAATAATTCTTATTATGTTTGGGAAAAACAAAAAACAAAAAACAAAAAACTTAAAAAATATAATTATAATAATAAATGTTTTTAGCAATTATATTTATTATTACTATTGTTATTATATATAAATTAATATTAAATAATTCAAATGATAATGTAAAAAAAAAATTTAACGAATTCGCTTCTGAATATAAAAAAAAATATAGAAATGTCGAGGTAGATAAACGATATAATATATTTAAAAAAAATTTGTTATATATTAACAACTCGCAAAATAAACCCTATAAATTAGGAATAACAAAATTTATAGATTGGACTGACGAAGAATATGGAAAATTATTTATGAAACCACCAACTATTCCTAATTTAAAAGAAAAGAAAAAATTCGATTACACTGTTGCAGCATTATGTTATTCTGTTAATATACCATCAAACTATATTAATGATTTTAATTATGCAACAGACAATAACCCTTATAATTGTGAAAATCTAAATAATATAATAAGAGACCAAGGTGAATGTAGTTGTTGTTGGTCAATGGCATGTGTTGGCCTGCTTGAAAATGCTATATTTAAATATTCTATCAAAAAAAATGTTAACATTATACAATTAAGTGTACAGCAAATTATTGACTGTGTTTATATAAACTTACCACCTGATACTGCATGTGAAGGCGCTCCTACAGATGTTGTAGCAAGTCTTTTTTTTAAAGATTCTGTAGATATGTGCACTGAAAATAAGTATCCATATTTATTAGAAAATATTTCTAAATATACACCAACTAAATGCCCAGACGATTGTAGTATAAGAATACCTCCAATGGAAGTAATAAGATATTATTATTTTGAAGAAAAATTTCTTCAAAGATTTGTATTCATGAATGGACCTGTAGAAATATTATTTTATCATGCTAATGATAATGATTTCAGATTATATAAAGGAGGTATTTATTCAAAACCTGGATTAGTAAAAAGTGTTGGCACACATAGTTTAATATTATGTGGATGGGGTATCGAAAAATCTACAAACCAACAATATTGGATATGTAAAAATAGTTGGGGGACAACTTGGGGAGACCCAACAAATCCGGGATATGTATGGTTTCCAAGAAATACAGGCGAAAAATATGGATTTGAAAATATAACTAATATCATAACAACTATAAATTGCGTTAGACCATGTATACCTATGAATCCTTCAGCATATATAACTGCTGGTGAACCAATATATAATTATAAAAAATGCACATTATATTTATACGCTAAAGCATATTTACCTGATACTTCTTTTGTAGTTAATTTAAGGTTGATATGCAACGGTATATGTCAAAATTTAAAACAATTTGTAAACGGTAATAATGAATTATTAGATATTAATAATAACGTAATATCTAAAACACAATCATATTTTTTCTCTGATGAAAATGGTACTAAACAAACTGGAGATAAAAAATTGGATAGATGGTTTATTTGCGAGATTACTTTAGTCTCAAACATATTAATTTATCAAACAACATGGGATCTAGAATTAGAAGTTTCGCAATTAAACCATAAAGCATTTGATAAAATAACTGTAGATTGGTATGCAAAAATTATAATTATTAATACCTTCTTTGATAATATAGATTTGCAAATATTAGTAGCACCATTATATAATGTTAGTCTGTTTATTAACGAAAGAGAAATAAAGATAGATGATATTTTAACTACAGCTGAAGTATATATGATAACGCAGAAAATTAATAAAGACGATGTTCTAGTATTTCGTATTGATGACACAGATATATCAAATATATTTGTTGTTAAAGATTAACCTTTTAGTCTCCAAAATGATGTAAATTTACGTTATAAAGTTTTTCTTAACCTGTATTTTAGGTTAAGAAAAAATTTAGATAAAGAGTCTTCAAAATTTGCAAAAAAATAATTTAATAAAATTTATTATTAAATTATTTTTTATTTTATAGAAGCAAACATTCTATTATATTGTTTATCATAGTTTTGTCTCCAATCTTTTTGATATTCCATAGCTGCCATTAATAACTGTTTTTTAAAACCTTCATTTGGATTTACTACTGGTCTTTTTGTACGCGTATATTCAATTACTTCATTTAATAATCTACAAGGACATGATACAACTTCATTATTTTCATACATTTTTCTCATAATATAGTTCAAAACAATTGTAGAAGATCTACTTATACCTGCCATGCAATGTACAAGAACATTCTCTCCTTTAGAAATATGTTTATTAATAAAATCATATGTTTTACCAAAATATTGTATAATATTTGCATCTGGACTATCTGGTAATGTTATATACATGTTATCTACATTATTATTCTTATAATACATTAAAACATGTTCAGGTTTTGGTCTTGTTTCTAATGTAATTACACCTTTAATTTTATATTTACTTAAAACTTCTGTATTATTACTTGTGTACCAATTTGATAAATATAAATGTGGTATTATTTCATTTATTTCATTAATATAATTTAATATACTCATTTATTATAATAAAAGTTTATTAATTTTAGATTTCATTTTGTTTGCTTATTATTTAGTTTTGCTTGTCTATTATATTCTCTTATATTTTTTATCAACATTATCATATTGTAAGAATCAAATATAAACATTTATTATATAAAATATAATTTAT
>Ga0304730_1000757_pt1 | contig 26567 bp, 19 predicted proteins | sample M_130628_MF_Meta_FD_190474 | JGI IMG/M metagenome (GOLD analysis project Ga0304730, IMG submission 190474) | Freshwater microbial communities from Lake Montjoie, Canada to study carbon cycling - M_130628_MF_MetaG (v2) (version 2) | ecosystem: Environmental > Aquatic > Freshwater > Lake | place...
GACACCTCTGCACCCGACACAGCCTTGTCGTCTTGGTCCCGCTTCTTTCCGTGGGAGGATTGGCGCCAAGGCAGACCCTCGCTCATTGATGACGCCATCGCACCGGCCTTGCGGAACTGGGCTGTGGCTGGCCGCGGCGACGAGGGCGAGAGCCGCCTTGATCGTGCCCGCACCCTGTTTGCCCTTGACGGTGCCCTGTGGAATGAGGAACGGGTCCTGGAGCGCTATGAACTGCTCTATGAGGCCGGACTTGCCCCTGAGGCCGCACGCGACCGTGACCGCGCCTGGGGCCTGCCCGCTCCAGAACCTCAAGCCCTATCGCCCGCCTTTGGTGAACCGATGATCTCCGATCACCGCCGTATCCTCGCCACCGGTCTTGGCCGTTTGCGCGGCAAACTGAAATATCGCCCCGTGGTGTTTGAACTCACCGCCCCCACCTTCACCCTGTCCGAACTGCAAAGGACGGTTGAGGCCGTCGCAGGCGTCAAGCTGCACAAACAGAACTTCCGACGGGTACTGGATCGAACGGGCTTGGTCGAAGGCTTAGGCCGATACGATGTGGAGACCGGTGGTCGTCCCGCCGAGCTTTTCCGCTTCTGCCGCGAACAGCTCCAAAACCGCTCGACGCTGGGGCTGTCCCTCCCCCTCATCCGAGACGGCTCTTAGATATTAGGTTAGTGATCTAAGGGTAAAAAAGATAGCAAGCCATTTTAAATAAAAGTGTCACATCAGTGCACTAGTACCGTCACAGAACAGCGTTAACCCCACCCCCGATCCAACCGCGAACAATGCGGTCGGGCAAACGGGGATATCCAAATGCAATTACGTCTTCTCTTGAGCGCCTCCGCGCTCGCACTGTGCTGTGCAGCACCCGCCTTCGCCGCTGAGGCCGAAGCCGCTGCAGCCGCCACCAACGAAGCCGCCATCGAAGAGATCGTTGTCTATGGCCGCGGCGAAACCCGCCAGGTCCAGACCGTTCAGGCCGTCGACATTCTGGTCGCGACGCCGGGCACCAGCCCCCTGAAGGTCCTGTCGCAACTGCCAAGCGTGAACTACCAGTCCGCTGACGCTTACGGCACCTATGAGTGGGCCGTCCGCATCTCGGTTCGTGGCTTCAACCAAAATCAAATGGGCTTCACCCTTGATGGCGTGCCATTGGGCGACATGTCCTACGGCAACCACAATGGCCTGCACATCAGCCGCGCCATCACCTCCGAGAACATTGCCAGTGCAGAACTGGCCCAAGGCGCCGGTAGCCTCTCAACGGCTTCCAGCTCCAACCTCGGCGGTACGCTGAAGTTCACCTCTATCGACCCCTCGCACAAGTTCGGTGTCCTGACCGCTCTGACGACCGGCAGCGACGCCACGTTCCACGGCTTCGTGCGCGTTGAGACCGGCGACCTGCCCACCGGTGGCCGCGGCTATATCAGCTATGCCAACCAGACCGCTGAAAAGTGGAAGGGCTATGGCGGCGAGCAAAAGCAAACTCAGATCGACGCCAAGTTCGTTCAGCCAATCGGTCCTGTGACCACCACCACCTTCTTGAACGTGTCTGACCGCGCCGAGAACGACTATCAAGACGTGTCGTTGAACATGATCAAGCGTCTTGGCTACAATATCGACAACATCAAGAACAACTGGACCTTGGCCAAGCAGATCGCGACCGCCTACCAGACCGGCAAGCCTATGCCAGCCCCGTTCACGACCGTTGACGATGTCTATTTTGACGCTTCGGGCCTGCGTAAGGACACCCTCGGCGGCTTCACCGCTGATTGGGACATCACCAAGTCCCTGTCGGCCACGGCTACCGCCTATCGCCACACCAATAAGGGTATGGGCACCTGGTATACACCTTACGTGCCAACCCCAGGCGGCGCACCGATTTCAGAGCGCACCTCTGAGTACAATATCGACCGTTTGGGCTTTCTTGCGAACGTGACCTATGTCGTTGGTGACCACACCATCGAAGGCGGCATCTGGACGGAAGATAACGATTTCCATCACGCCCGCCGCTTCTATGGCAACAGCCTTGACAAGCCGCGCGACAGCCTGAAGTTCCAAACTGGTCCCTTCTTCACCCAGTGGGAATACAAATTCAACACCAAGACCAACAACATGTATCTGCAAGACACATGGCGCGTCAGTGACGCCTTGAAGGTCAATTTTGGCTTCAAGACGGTCAATGTTGAAAACGAAGCTGTTCGTCTAATTGGCCCCAATGCCGTCGGTTCTATCAAGGTCGATGAGGGCTTCTTGCCACAGGTTGGTTTCAACTATGACCTCGGTGCCATGGGCGAAGTGTTCGGCTCCTACGGCGAAAATGCTCGCGCCTTTGTGTCTTCGGCAACCTCGGGTCCCTTCTCGACCAGCCAAGCGGGTTTTGAAGCGATCAAGTCCAAGCTGAACCCAGAAACCTCCAAGACCCTCGAAGGTGGCTATCGCTATCGGAACGAAAATTTCCAAGGCGTCTTGGCCCTCTACCACGTCAAGTTCGACAACCGCATCTTGGGTACATCTACGGGTGCGGCCATCGTTGGTAACCCAACCGTTCTGACCAATGTCGGCGGCGTTACCTCGGACGGTCTGGAATTTGCGGGTACCTATCGTCTAACCGACGACTGGAAGCTGTCAGGTTCATATTCCTACAACAAGTCGACCTACGACAATGACGTCAAGAATGGCGCCGGTGTCGTGACGGCTAAGATTTCCGGCAAGACCATCGTCGATGCACCAGAAAATATGCTCAAGGGCACGCTGGCCTATGATGACGGCGCATTGTTCGGAAACCTGAACGGCTCCTATACCGACAAGCGCACCTATACCTATACGGGCGACGCTACGGTCCCGTCCGTCACTGTCTTTGATCTGACCGTCGGTTACCGCTTCAAGTCGGACAACACCCTGCTGAACGGCTTGGAAGTTCAGGGCAATGTCACCAACCTTCTGGATAAGAAATATATCTCGACGGTCGGTTCGGCAGGCTTTGGCAACTCCGATCCAACGGGCGATGGCCAAACCCTGATGGTTGGCTCGCCACGTCAGATGTTCGTGACCCTGCGCAAGCAGTTCTAAACCTTAGACCTTAAGTCTAGGACGCTGCGGCGGGATCGGTTTTCACCGGTTCCGCCGTTTGCATGTCGGCCCACTGGGCTTTGAGCATGGTGGAGGTTTGCCGCGACCCATCCGGGCTCCAGCCGGGCGCGCCGAACACATAGCCAAAGGCCTCACGCAGGGACCTTGCCGTCAAAAGGTCCGAAAAGATTCCAACCCATTCGTGAAAAGCCACGCGGAAAATATTAAAATCTCCGAGGTTCTTGACGATGCCATAGCGACAGGGCTCCTCGTCCAGTTCCGGCACAAAGGTTCCAAACATCCGGTCCCAGATGATCAAGATGCCGGCATAGTTGCTGTCCAGATAGCGCGGATTGCGCGCATGATGGACGCGGTGATGGGACGGCGTGTTGAACAGCGCCTCGACCCAGACCGGCATACGGCGCACCGCCTCAGTGTGGATCCAGAACTGATAGACGAGGCTGACACCCTTTTGGATGGCAATCATCGCGGGTGGAAAGCCAAGGAGCGATAGGGGCAACCAAAGCGCCCATGTGCCCGCCGCGCCACCGGTCCAGGTCTGACGCAGGGCTGTGGCCAGATTATAGTGCTGCGAGGTGTGGTGGTTGACATGCGCCGCCCACCAAAACCGCCGCTCGTGGCTCAAGCGATGGAACCAATAGTAGGTGAAATCCTCAAGCAGGAAGATCGCCAGCCAAGCCCATGCTGCCGACATCGGAATGTCAAACAGGTGATATTTATAAACCCAAACCGAGGCCGCAAAGACCACGCCGCCGGTCAGAAGCCCGGCAATACCGCTGCCAAAACCCATCAGCAGTGACGTCGCTGTGTCCTTAGCCTCATAGACCGCCTTGACCTTGCCCATACGGGCCAACAGGATCTCCAGCACGATGGCGAGAATGAAGAACGGGACAGCGAGCGTGACCGGATCAATAGCCGGTGCAGAGGGGGCAGTCATTCGTTCGTCTCTCCCTTAACGGCCAAGGTCCAGTTTGGCGCAAGGGCCAAGGACGCCTTAGGGGCCGAAAAATCATTGAATCTAAACCAGAACCGGCCCTTGATTGCTTCAGCCTGAACCGCGTTAGACCAAGCCATGCTACGCGAGACATAGCTATCGCCCATACGAAACAGCAGCAGGGCCAGATCACCAGACCTGCCCACCGCCCCTGCTCCATCTAGCGCCAGCCAGATCTGATCCAAGGGGGTCTGGGGAAAGTCTTCGGCCAACCGGCGCCTAACCTCAGCCTCGTCCAAGGGCGGGGTCGCACGCGGGATCTTGACCCACGCCACCAGTCCCATGATCGCGCCGACAATGGACAAGGTCACCAACTGGGTAATGATATATTTCAAAGTCACGCTGGCCGCCCCGCTCTTTTGACGACCCTCAACTGCACCGTGGCCCGCGTCAAGCGTGACCCAGCGCAACCCACTGGTGACGATATCCTTCGCCATGCTATCTAGGGGACAGAATCTCATAGTGCCGACGCGCGCTTTGGCCCTGCTTCATCCCGTTGCAGCAGCGGCAGCGCCTCGAAAAGGATCGCTATCCCGTGCAAAAAGCCGTTATCGCCGCCACTGGCCTGTTCACTCCGCCCTATTCGATCTCGAACATCGAGTTGGTTGAAACTTTCAACACCTATGTCGCCAACTTCAATGCCGAGCATGCCGCTGCCATCGAAGCCGGAACAGTCGAGGCGCTGCAGCCCTCCTCACCTGAATTTGTGCAAAAGGCCTCTGGAATTCAGTCGCGCTTTGTCATGAACAAGGACGGGATCATTGATCCAGCCATCATGCGTCCGCAACTGCCCGAGCGGTCCAATGACGAACTATCGATCCTCGCTGAAATGGCCGTCGCGGCTGCCCGTCAGGCCATCGAGGCTTGGGGTAAACCGGTCAGCGAGATCGGGGCCGTGCTCTGCGCCTGTTCCAACATGCAGCGCGCCTATCCAGCCATGGCCGTCGAGATCCAAAATGCGCTCGGCATTGAAGGGTTTGGCTTTGACATGAATGTCGCCTGTTCCTCGGCCACCTTTGGCATCAAGACCGCCGCTGACTTCATCGCGTCTGGTTCGGCCAAGGCGGTACTGATGGTCAATCCAGAGGTCTGTTCAGGCCACCTGAACTTTAAGGACCGCGACAGCCACTTTATCTTTGGGGATGTGGCCACAGCTGTGATCGTCGAGGCCGCCGATCAGGCCGGACCGGGCGGCTGGGACATTCTGGGCACGCGCCTCAAGACGGTCTTCTCCAACAATATCCGCAACAATTTCGGCTTCCTGAATAATGCTGCGCCCGAAGGCATCGGCGCGCCAGACAAGCTGTTCATCCAACAGGGCCGTAAGGTCTTTAAGGATGTGGTGCCGATGGTTGCTGAGATGATTATCGACCATGCCGGTGAACTGGGCCTCGAGCGCTCAGAGCTTAAGCGCATGTGGCTGCATCAGGCCAATATCAATATGAACGACATGATTGGCCGTAAGGTTCTGGGTCGTGACCCAACGCCAGAAGAGAACATCATCGTACTGGACACCTATGCCAATACCTCGTCGGCTGGATCGATCATCGCCTTCCACCTGCATAATCAAGGCTTTGAGGCGGGCGAGACAGGCCTGATCTGTAGCTTTGGCGCGGGCTATTCGGCAGGCACCGTGTTCGTGCGCAAGCGGGCCTAGCGCCTAAGGGCCTTACGGATCTGCGGCCAAGCGACATTGACGCCTAGCCCCAGCATGACCAGGCCCGCAGCGGTCAGTTTCCAGACCGGCATGGCTTCACCGAGCATCAGGTTGGCCGTGATCATGCCAAAGACCGGCACCAACAGGGCCATGGGCGTGATTGTGGCGGCGGGATGGCGCGCCAGGAGCCAGCCCCAGACGCTGTAGCCAAACAGACTATTGCCCACGGACTGCCAAGCCACCGCCGCCCAGGTCGCGGCGTCCGCAACCCTGACCGCGTGGACCATGGCGGGCCAGCCCTCTAGGGTCAGGGACAGGATCACCAAGGGCGGGATGGAAAAGAGGCTCGCCCAGCAGACATAGGCCAACATGTCCGCGCCCGGATCACGCTTTGCTGTGATATTGCCGCCCGCCCAACTCATCGAAGCGATAAAGGTCAGTACCAGACCCAAGGGCGTGACGGTCGAGGCATCGGCATGGGCCATGATCACCCCAATCCCCGCCGCTGCGATCAGCAGGGCTATGACCTGAAAGGCCTTCACCCGCTCGCCGCTGAGGGCCATGGACAGGCCGATGGTGAAGAAGACTTGGGTCTGCATCAGCAGCGACGCCAGCCCCGGCGCAATCTGGCCGTTCATGGCGATATAAAGAATACCAAACTGTCCCAGCCCGATCAGGACCCCGTAGGTCGCCAACCGCGACCAGGCGACATTGGGCCGCTTGAAAAAGAACACCGCCGGAAAGGCGACGAAAAAAAACCGCAGGCTCGCGAACAATAGAGGCGGCAGATGGGCCAAAGCCACCTTGATCACCGCAAAATTGCTGCCCCACACCGCCACCACAGCCAGAGCCAAGGCCAGATGGGTCCATGGGATGGTGGGCGCGGCCTTGGGGGTGTTGGTCATGGGGTATTTCTATATCCGTCTTCGCGGGGAATGCGAAAGAGAGGGCGGTGGATGACCCCCTCACCCCACCCTCTCCCCCAAGGGGGCGAGGGCTTTATCGTTCTTTCTTAGCCCTCTCCCTATTGGAGAGGGTTGGGTGAGGGCCTTGTTTGTTTGACTTAAACAAGACCCCCGACCCCGGCTTCGCCGGCACTTCCCCCAGAGGGGGAAGATAAACCACAGCGAAATCTTCCCCCTCTGGGGGAAGTACCCGCGCAGCGGGGGAAGGGGGTTCGCGCCCCTACCGGTTCAACGCCGCCTGCGCCGCAGCAAGACGCGCGATCGGCACGCGGTAAGGCGAACAGGACACGTAATCCAAGCCAACACTCTCGCAGAAGGCAATAGAGGCCGGATCGCCGCCATGTTCGCCGCAGATGCCAAGCTTGACGTCGGGACGAACCGCCCTGCCCCGCTCCGTCGCGATGCGGATCAGATCTCCGACGCCCTCTTGGTCGATGGTCACGAAGGGGTCGCGCTCGAAGATGCCTTTGGCCAGATAGGCTTCCAAGAACCGGCTACAGTCATCGCGGCTGATGCCAAAGGTGGTCTGGGTCAGGTCATTGGTGCCGAACGAGAAGAATTCGGCATTTTCGGCCAAATCACCGGCCCGGATCGCAGCGCGCGGCAGCTCAATCATGGTGCCAACCATGTACTGAATGGTCACGCCGCGCTCCTCCATCACCGCCTTGGCAGTGCGGTCAGTCAGTATACGGAGGAAGTTCATTTCCTCACCCTTGGCGACCAAGGGGTGCATGATTTCTGGCACGGGTGCATCGCCGGTCTTGGCCACATCGCAGGCGGCCTCGATGATCGCTCGGACCTGCATCTCGTAGATTTCCGGATAGGAGATGCCCAGGCGGCAGCCGCGATGGCCGAGCATGGGGTTGGTCTCTTGCAGTTCCTTGGCCCGCCGCAGCAGTTTTTGTGCGTCCAGACCCGTCGATTCTGCCACGGCCCGCACATCCTCTTCGGTATGGGGCAAGAACTCATGCAGCGGCGGATCGAGTAGGCGGATGGTGACCGGAAGTCCAGCCATGATCATGAAAAGCTGCGTAAAATCATTGCGTTGCATCGGCAAGATCTTAGCCAAGGCGAGGCGACGGCCGCCCTCATCATCGGCCAATATCATCTCACGCACCGCCGCAATCCGATCAGCGTCAAAGAACATGTGCTCGGTACGGCAAAGGCCAATGCCCTCGGCCCCAAACTGACGAGCGGTCTGGGCATCCAAAGGCGTCTCGGCATTGGCGCGCACCTTCAGACGGCGAACCTTATCGGCCCAGACCATCAGGGTGGCGAAGTCACCGGTCAGCTCCGGCTCGACCATCTTGACCGCGCCGGCCAGAACCTCGCCGCGCGAGCCGTCGATGGTAATGATGTCACCAGCCTTAAAGGTCCGGCCGCGGCAGCGGAACTCGCCCGCCTTGCCATCGATGTGGATTTCACCGGCACCGGAAACGCAAGGCCGACCCATACCGCGCGCGACCACAGCGGCGTGGCTGGTCATGCCCCCGCGCGCCGTGACAATACCGCGTGCCGCATGCATGCCGTGAATATCTTCAGGGCTTGTCTCGTCACGGACCAAAATGACCGAATGGCCCGAATTGCCGAGGCGTTCAGCCTCTTCGGAATCGAACACCACAGTCCCTGTCGCCGCGCCGGGCGATGCGGGCAGGCCCTGAGCAATGACATTGCGCTCGGCCTTGGGGTCGATTGTGGGGTGCAAGAGCTGGTCCAGCGCCGAGGGCTCGACGCGCAAGATCGCCTCTTCTTGGCTGATCATGCCATCCGCCGCCATATCGACCGCGATCTTAAGCGCCGCCTTGGCCGTGCGCTTACCGTTGCGGGTCTGGAGCATATAGAGCACGCCCTGCTCGACCGTGAACTCGATGTCCTGCATGTCGCGATAATGGCGTTCCAGCCGCTCGACCACGGATTTGAACTGGCCAAAGACCTCGGGCATGGCCTCTTCCATCGACAGGGCCGTCTCGCCCATCTCTTCGCGGGCGATCTTGGTCAGGCTTTGGGGGGTCCGGATTCCGGCCACCACATCCTCGCCCTGGGCATTGATCAGGAACTCGCCATAGAGCCGCGCCTCACCGGTAGAGGGATTGCGGGTAAAGGCCACGCCCGTCGCCGAGGTCTCGCCCATATTGCCGAACACCATCGACTGGACATTGACCGCCGTGCCCCAGCTTTCGGGGATGTCGTGCATGCGGCGATAGAACTTGGCCCGCTCGTTCATCCAACTGGCAAAGACGGCGCTGACCGCGCCCCAGAGCTGGGCGGCAGGGTCTTGCGGGAAGGGACGGTTCAGCTCGCGCTCGACAGCGGCCTTATAGTCGGCCACGACCGCTTCCCAGTCTTCGGCGCTGAGGGCGGTGTCGATGCTGACATCCAAGCGGTCCTTATGCTCGTCGAGGATCTCTTCGAACATGTGATGGTCCAGATCGAGCACGACGTTGGAATACATCTGGATGAAGCGGCGATAGCTGTCGAAGGCAAAGCGCCGGTCGCCGGACAGCTTGGCCAGACCCTCGACCGTGGCGTCGTTCAGACCAAGGTTCAGCACCGTATCCATCATACCCGGCATCGAGGCGCGCGCCCCGGACCGTACCGACACGAGCAGCGGATTGGCTGGATCGCCAAACACCTTGCCGGTGATGGCCTCGACCTTGGCCAGACCGGCGCGAACCTGATCTTCGAGGTGCGCCGGATAGGTCTTATCGTTGCTGTAATAGTGAACGCAGGCCTCGGTGGTGATGGTGAAGCCGGGCGGGACAGGCAGGCCCAGCGCGCTCATCTCGGCCAGATTAGCCCCCTTGCCGCCCAAGAGGTTCTTCATCTTGGCATCGCCATCGGCACTGCCGCCGCCAAAGCCATAGACCCAACGGATGGGGTTCGCGCTATCGTTCGCCATGGTCATCTCACCCGTTAATCAAGGAAAAGTCTGCGACGCGCTGCATCGTGTCACGCACCGCTGTGAGCAGCAGCAGGCGATTGTCACGCAGAGCAGGATCAGGGTCGTTCACGAAAACCTTGTCAAAGAACCCATCCACCGGTGCCCGAAGACCCGCCAGAGCCGACATGGCCGCTGTGTAATCGTCGGTGGACAGGGCTGCATCCACGCGCGGCTCGATAGATCTCCAAGCCTCTAGCAAGGCCGCCTCTTCAACGGGTGCGCCAGACATTTGGACGGGCTGACCGACGATCGTCGCGCCCCCTTTCTTGCTCTCTGCCGCAATGATGCTGGCGGCGCGATTGAAACCGCTGAGCAGATTGGCCCCGTCATCGGTCTTGAGGAAACCGGCCAGCGCCTCGACCCGTCCAATCATCTGGCCGATGTCGACCTGATCCAAAGCCGCGCTCTTGAAGGCAGCTTGGACGAAATCATGCCGATAGCCCTGATCTCGCAGAGAAACGCCCAACCGGTCCATGATGAAGACAATGAGCGAGGTGTCTGGCGCAGCTACCTCAAAGGCTGTTTGGGCATGGCCCACCGCGACCTTGGAAAGGTCCATAGATAGGCTGTTGTCCGCAATCAACCGGATCACGCCCAAGGCCGCGCGGCGCAGGGCATAGGGGTCTTTCGAGCCTGTCGGCTTCTCGTCGATGGCAAAGAACCCGACCAGCGTGTCCAGCTTCTCAGCTAGCGCCACAGACACACTGACCGGCGCGGTTGGGACGCTATCGGCGGGGCCTTGGGGCTTGTAGTGGTCGCGGATGGCATCGGCTACGGCGTCGGGCTCGCCCTGCTGGCGGGCATAGTAGCCGCCCATCAGGCCTTGCAGCTCGGGAAACTCACCGACCATGCCGCAGGTCAGGTCAGCCTTGGCAAGCAGCCCTGCCCGCTCGGCCTGCGCCTTGTCGGCACCGATCAGTCCAGCGATCTGGCCCGCCAGCGCCGAAATCCGCTCGGCGCGCTGATAGAGCGTGCCCAGCTTGGCGTGGAAGGTGACGCTCTTAAGCTTTTCCAAACGCGTTTGCAGCGGCGTCTTGCGGTCCTCATCCCAGAAGAACCTTGCATCATTCAGACGCGCCGACAGCACCCGCGCATTACCGATCGAGACCAGATGGCCCCCATCGCGCGCCTCGATGTTGGACACGACGAGGAAATTGGGCGCAAGGCCGCCGGTCTTGGGATCACGCACGGCAAAGTACTTCTGGTGCGTGCGCATGGATGTGCGGATCACCTCGGGCGGCAGGTCCAGAAAGGCCGGGTCCATGTCGCCAAGGATCGGGGTCGGCCATTCGGCGAGGCCCGCGACCTCATCCAGCAGGCCCTGATCATCGACCAGTTCCACACTGCGGGCAAAACAGAGGGTTCTTGCGCCTTCAAGAATGCGGGCCTTGCGTTCTTCGGGATCGAGCACCACGAAATTGGCCTCAAGTCCGGCGGCATAGGCCTCGAAATGGCGGGCGCGGAACGGGGCGCGCGAGCCCATGAACCGGTGGCCTTCGGTCATGTCACCGCTCACAATGCCCTCGATCTCGAAGGGCACGACCTCGCCGTCAAAGACGCAGAGAATACGTTGCAGGGGCCGGACCCAGCGCAGGGAGCCGGTACCCCACTTCATCGATTTGGGCCAAGGGAAGGCACGGATGATGGCGGGCACCATCTCGGCGATCACCTCGGGCGTCGGGCGACCCGGCTTGGCAGTCAGGGCGAAATAGACGCCGTCCCGCTCGGTCAGTTGGTCTTGGGTCAGGCCGGTCGAGCGCAGGAACCCGTCAAGCGCGGCTTGCGGTGCCCCAACCTTTGGCCCCTTACGTTCCTCGGTCCGGTCAGGCTGAGCGGCGGGCAGGCCCTCAATGACCAGCGTCAGGCGGCGCGGCCCGGCAAAGGACTTGACCGCTTCGGGCAGGAAACCCGCCTCGGCCAGACGCTCGCGGGCCATGCGCTCTAGGTCGCGGCCCGCCTGGGCCTGCATGCGGGCGGGGATCTCTTCGGAGAACAGTTCGAGAAGCAGCTGGGGCATGGGACCTACTCCACCCACGCAGCGGCGGTGGCTTTGCAAAGGTCGCGGATGCGGCCGATGTAGCTTTGACGTTCGGCGACGGCGATGGCCCCGCGCGCATCCATCAGGTTGAAGAGGTGGCTGGCCTTCAGCACATGGTCATAGGCCGGCAAGGCCAAGCGTTGGCCCTGCGGCCCGCGATGCTCAAGAATGCGGCTGACCTGAGCGACCATGTCTTCAAACTGGCGCTTGAGGGTCTCGACGTCGGCAACCTCGAAATTGAAGGCGCTGAACTGGCGTTCATTCTCGAGGAACACGTCGCCATAGGAGGCACCGTCATCGTTGAAGCGCAGATCATAGACATTGTCGACACCCTGCACATACATGGCCAAACGCTCGAGGCCGTAGGTCAGTTCGCCCGCAACCGGATCGACATCCATGCCGGCGACCTGTTGGAAATAGGTGTACTGGCTGACCTCCATGCCGTCGCACCAGACTTCCCAGCCCAGCCCCCAGGCACCGACCGTCGGATTTTCCCAGTCATCCTCGACAAAGCGCATATCGTGTAGGGTTGGATCAAGACCGATGGCGGCAAGCGAGCCGAGATAGAGCGACTGCATGTCCTTGGGGTTCGGCTTCAAGATCACCTGATATTGGTAATAGTGCTGCAAGCGGTTGGGGTTCTCGCCATAGCGGCCATCGCCTGGGCGACGCGAGGGCTGCACATAGGCGGCTTTCCACGTCTTTGGCCCCAAAGCGCGCAAGACCGTTGCCGGGTGCAAGGTCCCTGCCCCGACCTCGAGATCATAGGGCTGAAGGATCACACAGCCCTGACGGCTCCAATAGTCATGCAGCGTCAGGATCAGGTTCTGAAAGGACAGGCCCTGCGAGGCGCTAGGCGCGCTAGCACCTAGGGAACTGGAGGGAGCATTGGCATCGACCATGGACCGCTAAATTCCTTAAAGAAAGTGGGCGGACCATAGGGCGCGTTGGCCCTTGCATCAAGCTTTCGGCGTGGCATGCGGCCTCCAATGTACGGACTAATTTCAGGACGGCGGTTTGGACGCTGACGGCACCACTATAGGCCACGCCTAAAATTTAACCGCAGACAGATCCCGGCGCACAAAAATCAGGCAACAGGCAAGAAAGGACAGGATTTGGCCAAGGGAGGTTCGGTGGCAGCCGCTCGGGTGTCTAGCGTCTGATTGTCGAACAGGCGCGGCGAGACCCCGATGGCCTGTCGGTTAGGACCAATTTCGAGGGACGCGCGGTGGCTCGAACGCGCGGGAGCGAACGGATGAAGCTGATCATTGCGATCATAAAGCCCTTCAAGCTCGACGAGGTGCGTGAAGCCTTCGTGAAAGCTGGCGTCGAAGGCCTGACTGTCTCTGAAGTGAAGGGCTATGGCCGTCAGAAGGGACAGACCGAAATCTATCGCGGCGCGGAATATCAAGTGAACTTCGTTCCGAAGATGAAGCTTGAAGCCGTTGTTGATGATGGTGCCGTCGCCGGTGCCATCGAAGCTGTCAAGGCCGCTGCCGGAACCGGCAAGATCGGCGACGGAAAGATTTTCGTACTCAACGTCGAAGAAGCGGTGCGCATCCGTACCGGCGAAACCGGCTCATCGGCTCTTTAAGAATAGATATTGGGGATCTCCACGATGAAACTCACCTCCTTCAAAGGGCTGGTCGGCAAGGGCCTTAGCGGCCTGATGCTCGCCGCCGTTCTGGTCGGAGGCGGTCTAATGACCGCGCCGTCCGCACACGCTCAAGACGCAGCACCTGCCGCCTCTTCGGCGCCCGCTGACACCACTGAAGCGGCCCTGCCCGCCTCGTCGGCGCCTGCTGCTGAAGCCGCTGCCGCGCCAGCGCCCGCCATGTTGCCTCACCAAGCCGCATTGGCTTTAGATACCGGCGGCGCAGCTTGGATCCTGACCTCCACCGCCCTTGTTCTATTGATGACCATTCCTGGCCTTGCCCTGTTCTATGGCGGCATGGTGCGCAAGAAGAACGTCATCGCCACGGTCGCCCAATCCTTCGCCATCACCGCCTTGGTGACGGTGGTCTGGATGGTCTGCACCTATAGCTTGGCCTTCGGCTTCAACGCCTCGGCGGCTCTGCAGCCCTATATCGGCAGCTTCGATGCGTTCTTCCTGAAAGGCGTTCGAGTCGACACGGCCTATACGGCGGCCAAGGGTCTGCCTGAAATGTTGTGGATCACCTATCAGATGACCTTTGCGATTATCACCCCAGCCCTGATCGCCGGTGCTTTCGCGGAGCGTATGAAGTTCTCGACCCTTCTGGTCTTCACGACCCTGTGGTCGATCTTCGTCTATGCGCCGGTCTGTCACTGGGTCTGGGGCGGTGGTTTCCTCTCGACCGCTGGCGTGCTCGACTTTGCGGGCGGCACCGTGGTCCACATCAATGCCGGTGTTGCTGGCTTGGTTTGCGCCTTGGTTCTGGGCAAGCGTAAGGGTTACGGCACCGAGAACATGGCGCCGCACAACCTCGTCTACACGATGATCGGTGCCTCGCTTCTGTGGGTGGGCTGGTTCGGCTTCAACGCCGGTTCGGAATGGGCGGCTGACGGTATTGCCTCTGCGGCCATGCTGAACACCCAAGTCGCTGCTGCTGCGGCAGCCCTGTCTTGGATGATCGTGGAGTGGGTTGAGCGCAAGAAGCCCGGCATGCTGGGCTTGGCCTCAGGAGCGGTTGCCGGTCTGGTGGCCATCACGCCTGCTGCGGGCTTTGTGAACCCACAAGGCGCGCTGATCATCGGCCTGATCGCCGGTGCGGGTTGCTATGTCAGCGCCGTCTGGCTCAAGAAGATCTTCAACTATGATGATAGCCTCGACGCCTTTGGCGTGCACGGCATCGGCGGCATCATCGGTGCGCTCCTCACCGGGGTTCTGGCTGACGCCTCGATCAATAGCCTCGGCGCTGGTGCCTCGGTGATGAAGCAGGCCATGGGTATAGGCGTGACCATCGTTTGGTCGGGCGTCGCGACCTTCATCATCCTGATGATCTGTAAGTACACGGTTGGCCTGCGGGTCTCCGAAGAGGGGGAAGTCGAGGGTCTCGACGCCGCTCTGCACGGAGAAGGCATGCACTAAGACAAGGCTCTATCCCAGGGTCTGCGGAACGGGGGTCCTTCGGGGCCCCCGTTTTCGTTTGGAGATTAGTCTTGCGGCCAAGGCCCGCCGAGGCGGCACTTCTTGATCCACCAATCCGGACGCATCTGCTCGAGCCGGTCAACCAGCCCCTCAGCCTCGATCTGGCTGCCGCAGAGGGCAAAACAGGTCGAGCCTGACCCCGACATCCGCGCCAGTAGGGTCTCACGCTCATCGCGCAAAGCGTCGAGCACTTCACCAATCTCAGGATGGAGCCTCACGGCTGGCGCCTCCAGATCATTGCGGCAATAGGTCAGATAGGCCGCGACCTCTTCGACCGTCTCAATCACCGGCGGCAGGTTAGGCGTATAGGCATCGCCCTCTCCACCCGCCTCATCAAAGGCCCGAAAGACCTGCGGCGTTGAACAGACAATGCCGGGATTGACCAGCACCGCGTGCAGGGTCGGCATTTGCGGAGCCTTCGATAATATCTCTCCGCGCCCCTCTGCAATCACCGGCTCGGCCCAAAGGCAGGCGGCTCCGTCAGAGCCTAGACTCGCTGCCATATCCTGCAGGTCCTGATCCTTGATCGACAGGTTCAAGGCGCTGCGCAAGAGCCGCAAGGTCGCCCCAGCGTCACTAGAACCGCCGCCCAAACCCGCGCCCACCGGCAGGTTCTTGGTCAAGAGCACCCGAAAGGGCGGCTGAGGCCCCTTAATGACGGATAGGATCTTGCGTACCGCCCCGGTCACCAGATTGTCGGACAGGCTCTCATTCTCGAAAGCCTCGGCAAAGGGGCCATCCAATTCGATAGTTATCGCATCCGCCGCCTCGACCGAAACCTGATCGCCAAAATCAGCAAAGACCATCAGGCTCGACAGAGGATGATAGCCGCTCTCGTCCAATCCGCCGACATGGAGGAACAGATTGATCTTCGCCGGAGCAAAGGCCGTCAGGCTCACGTGGGGGTTCCTCCACCAGGCAGAGGATCAGCCCGTAGGGGCGGCGCAGGTGGTCCGGTCAGTTCCGGCAGTCCATCCTTCAACTTGCCTTCGACCTCGGCCTTCATCTTGTCCGTAGGTTTGAGGGTCAGCACCCGCTCCCACTGATATCTTGCCTCGACCGTGCGTCCAACGCGCCAATAGGCATCCCCGAGATGATTATTAACGTCGGCGTCTGCCGCCTCCATCTGCACGGCCTGTTCGAGCATATCCGCCGCGCGCTTAAAGTCTCCAAGGCGGAAATAGGCCCAGCCGAGACTATCGACCATCGCCCCAGAGTCCGGACGGCCGGTCAGCGCCTGTCGGATCATCGCCAAGCCCTGATCCAGATGCTCCCCGCGATCGATCCAGGAATAGCCGAGATAGTTCATGATCTCTGGCTCAGTGGGATTGAGGTCTAGGGCCTTTTTCAGGTCGGCCTCGGCGGCAGGCCACTTGCCCGATCGCTCCAGCGCAATGCCGCGCATGAAGTAATAGCCCCACTCAGCGGTCTCGCCGCGCATGGCGATCACCCGGTCGAGGATCTTGATCGACTCTTCGAACCGCTCCGCCGTGCGCAGAAGGTCCGCAAGGGTCGATAGGCAATCGACATCCTTGGGCCGCTGCTTGACCGTCTCTTCGGCCAGTTTAATCGCGGCCTCATTGTCGCCAGCCCTCTGTAGACCCCAGGCTAGACGGTTGCGCGCCTCGCCATAGCGGGCACTGGACGGCGCGATCTGCGAATAGGCCGCTGTTGCTGCCGTGCTGTCCTTCGCGCTCGTCATCAGGTCGCCAATGAGGACCCACGCCTCATCAAGGCTCGGATCAAGCCGCAAGGCCAGTCGAAGATAGATCAGTCCGCCCTGCGGCTGACGCTGGCCCACAGCGGCCACAGCGGTCGCCATCAAGGTGGCAGCGGCACCCTTTTGCAAGGATGGCAGGGCGGGCGCGGGTTTCTTCTTGGCCAAGCGGACCTTGGCATCCAAGGCCGTCACATCGCTGGCATTGCCCGCCAGAACGGCATCGTAGATCCCGATGGCCTCGGCCTTGCGGCCTTGACGCTCTAGGAAGGCACCGTAGGCCCCAGCCAGAAAGCCACTGCCATCCCCCGTCGCCATGAGGGTCTGGTAGGCCTTGGTCGCCTCATCGATCTTGCCGCGACGCTCCAACAGCTGCGCCTGATTGAGGGTAGCAAAGAAGGAGGCGAACCGATCCTTGGTCGGCGCGGGCGCGGCAAGCGCCGCATCCCAGTCACCGGCCATGGCCGCTGCATAGGGCAGGAGCAGTTCGGTAGAGACCTTGTAGGAGGGATCAAAATCCTTTTGGCTGAGCAGGTCGAAGGCCAGCTTGGCTTGGGCAGGATCACCGTTGCCCATCGCATCGACCGCTCGGACAAACTGGCCCAAGGATTTGGTGCCGTCCTTCGCATCGCCGCTGGTGACTGCAGCCATCTTGGCCGCTGTTGCCACGTCCCCCGACAGTAGCGCTGCGGTAAAGGTACGCTCGGCCAGCATGCTGTTGCTGCTATCCAAGGCTTGGGCCTGAGCGAAATATCGCGCCGCTTCGGTGCTGCGACCCGAAGAGATCGCCGTCTGGCCTGCCATATAGAGGGCGTAGACAGAGGCCTCTTGGCTCACCATGGGAATATTAGGCTCTTGCACCGGCCCCTCAGGGGCGATGGGAACCGAGGCGCAGCCCGCGAGGGTCAGCGAGGCACTGGCCAACAGGGTGAGCGCAAAGGCGCGAAGGCTTACAGGGGGGGCAAAATCAAACATGACCCGAAGGTCTTCTGTTTCACCCAAGGTTTCAAGGGGCAGACCCTCTAAGGCCTGCCCCGAACCGAAAATAACTGATTACATGTTGGGATAGTTGGGGCCGCCGCCGCCTTCGGGGGTGGTCCAGTTAATGTTCTGCGACGGATCCTTGATGTCGCAGGTCTTACAGTGGACGCAGTTCTGGGCGTTGATCTGGAACTTCGGATTGTTCCCCGCCTCGTCATAGAGCACCTCATAGACGCCAGCCGGGCAATAGAGCCGTGCCGGTTCGCCATATTTGGGCAGGTTGACCGAGATCGGCACCGAGGGGTCCTTCAGGGTCAGGTGCGCAGGCTGGTCCTCTTCGTGATTGGTCGCCGACAGGAACACGCTGGACAGCTTGTCGAAGCTGATCACACCATCGGGCTTGGGATAGACGATGGGCTTATAGTCCTTGGCCAGACCCGTATAGGCATAGTCCGGCTTGCCGTGCTTCATGGTGCCGAAGAACGAGAAACCGCCCAGCAGGGTCGTGCACCACATGTCGAACATGCCCAGCGCGCCACCGATCAGGGTGCCGAACTTGGACAGGATCGGCTTGGCGTTCCGCACCAGCTTCAGTTCCTTGGCCACCCACGAGCCTTCATAGGCGCTCTGATACTCGACCAGCTCATCGCCCTCGCGGCCCGCATTGATCGCGGCAAAGGCCTGTTCAGCGGCCATCATGCCGGTCTTCATGGCATTGTGGCTGCCCTTGATGCGCGGCACGTTGACGAAGCCGGCCGAACAGCCGATCAGCACGCCGCCGGGGAAGGTCAGTTTCGGAACCGACTGAAGACCGCCTTCGGTGATGGCCCGCGCACCATAGGCAATGCGCTTGCCGCCCTCAAGATGAGGCCGAACGGTGGGGTGCTGCTTAAAGCGCTGGAACTCATCAAACGGCGACAGGAACGGGTTCTTGTAGTTCAGGTGCACCACATAGCCGATCGACACATAGTTATCGCCGAAATGGTACATGAAGCTACCGCCGCCGGTATTCATGTCCAAAGGCCAGCCGGTGGTGTGCTGGGCCAGACCGGGCTTGTGGTTCTCTGGTGGAACCTGCCACAGCTCTTTGATGCCAATGCCGTACTTTTGCGGCTCGCTGTCCTTGGCCAGATCGAATCTGTTGATCAGCACCTTGGCCAGAGAGCCGCGCACGCCTTCACCGATGAAGACATATTTGCCGTGCAGCTCCATACCGGGCTGATAGTCAGGTTTCTTGACCCCGTCCTTGCCGATACCGACGACGCCAACGATCACGCCCTTGACCGAGCCATCCTCGCGGAAGACCAGGTCCGAGGCGGCAAAGCCGGGATAGATTTCAACGCCAAGCTCTTCGGCTTGAGCGGCCAGCCAGCGCGCAACATTGGCCAGCGAGCCGATATAGCAGCCATGGTTATGCATGAAGGGCGGCAGAGCAAACATCGGCAGGGATAGTTCACCCTGCGGGCCCAGCACGAGGAACTTGTCGTTCGTCACTGGCGTTTCCAGAGGCGCGCCCATGGCCTTCCAGTCTGGGAACAGCTCCGACAGCGCCTTGGGATCCAGCACCGCACCCGACAGGATGTGCGCGCCGACTTCAGAGCCCTTTTCGAGCAGCGCGACCGAAATCTCAGTCCCAGCCTCGGCGGCCAATTGCTTCAGACGGATCGCGGCCGACAGGCCCGCCGGGCCACCGCCGACGATAACGACGTCATATTCCATGGCCTCGCGTTCGAGTTCTTCACTCATGACCTGATCCCCTAGTCCTAGAAGCGTCACCTTTTCGGTGCGCCATTGATCCTTGCGACGACTTATCGGAATGTGAGCCATGTTCGGTCAAGGGCAATAGCGGACAGTTATGCTGTTTGTTCTCGATTTTGCCCTTGGTTTTTTGTCCATCCGCCCTCTGGTCCGTGTTACGAGCCTTAAGTGACCCAAACCCCCGCCCCTTTGGCCGATATGAGCGGCGTTGAAAGCCTCCTATCCTTCTGGGCGGATGTGGGAATCGATGTTTGTCTTGAGGATGAGCCGGTCAATCGATTGACCGAAACCGCGCAGATGATGCGGGCACCGACGCCGCCGACGCCCCTGCGAGTCGCCCCTGCCCCGCGAGGACCCGCTGCCGCCAATATGGCCGCGCTAGAGACCGCCGCTGAAAAGGCCAAGGGCCTCGCGGCGGCCGCCTCAAGCCTTGAAGCCCTGGCCGAGACTATCATCGGATTTACAGACTGCCCCCTGCGCCGCGACGGTGCACATCAGCCGGTTCTTTGGCGCGGCCAGCCTGGTAGCGGCGTTCTGATCATCGGTGAGGCGCCAACCGCGGGCGATCACTCGACAGGTCAGCCCTTCAGCGGCATCGAGGGCCGCTTGCTCGACCGCATGCTATCGGCGGCGGGACTGGCCGATAGATGCTTGATGATGAATTCACTCTTTTGGCAACCGGCCGGTGGTCGAGCCCCAACGGCGGCGGAACAGAAAATTTGCCTGCCCTTCCTTGAGCGTGCCATTCAACTGAGCCCCCCCAAGGCCCTACTCTTGATGGGGGCAGCCTCGGCGCGAGGCCTTCTTGGTCGCGACGATGGGGTTCTGGCTATGCATGGGCGCTGGCAAGACTGGACCTCCAGCGACGGTCAAACAACCCTTCCGGCGATGGTCACCTTGACCCCGACGTTCCTGCTGCAACAGCCTAGCGCCAAGAAAAAGAGCTGGAACGATCTGTTGAGCTTCGCAGCCCGGCTTTAAGGGCCGACAGCGACGACCCTAAACTGGTTTCTGGAACAGCAGCGCCTTGGTCAAAAAGGCGCGATCGTCGTCGATCTTGACCAATCCCACTTCGGCAAAGAGCGCTTCAAGGTCAGTCTGGGCATAGCTCTCATAATAGGGCTCATGGAAAAAGGCGGGGAAGACCTCGAGCAGCCTTTGCAGATCAGGCTCATCCGCGGGCTGGATACTGTCGCCGAACGCCAATAATCCGCCCGGTTTCAAGATACGGGCCATTTCAGCGGCGATCACGGGGCGATAGCGCGGTGGCAATTCATGGAACAGATAGATGCAGGTCACAGCATCAAGGCTATCATCGGCAAAGGGAAGCTGTTCCATCTTGGCCTGAATAACCGGCTGGCCTGCCCGCCTGCGGGACTGGTCCAGATAGGCCATAGACAGGTCCAAACCAAAGAGGCGCGCTCTCGGCAAGGTCGCCGCTAGATCCTTCAAAAAGGCCCCAGACCCACAGGCCAGATCGACAAGGGTCAGGTCCCGTTGATCGGTGCCCTTGAGGGCCTTCATCAGGACCGACAGGACACGGCGCCTCATGGCCGCCGCCGTGCCAGAAAACAGCGCCTCGACCTGGGCGTCATAGCGTTTTGCGCTGTCAGCGGTGAACCATCCGCCGGTCTGATAATGAAAATTCTGACGATAATAGACCGGATAGGCCTCTGAGGGGGTCTGGTCTCGAACCTCGGTGCCATCGCCGCGCCGGCGCCGCTGATCGACCTCCCGCGCATCCCGCAGGAAGTCCATGGCCCGCGCCAAGGCCTGCAGGGGCCTTGAGGGCCGATCTTCGAGGGCCGGATAGAGGCCCGCAGCCACATCACGGCGATCCTTGGCAAAGGCCTCCGCGTAGGCGGCGCTTACCCGAGCCATCGAAGGCTTTGGCGAAGTTGCGGTCATTCCGCCCGACGATGGGCGCACAATCAAACGCGCTGCACCGCCCGCAGCCCCCCACCAGACGGCCTTAAGGCTTGCCCGCACGGACTGCATGGTAGCGGCTCGGCGAAAGGCGGGCTTGGAGATGGGACGGCTCCTAGGGTTAGCGCTCGAACAGGGCGACCACCTCTATATGGGGCGACCAAAGGAACTGATCCACTGGCCGAACCCATTTTAGCGTAAATCCGGCCTCGACAAGGATCTTGGCATCGCGCGCAAAGGTCACCGGATTACAGGAGATGGCGACAGCGCGCGACACTTTCGAGCGTCCAATCTCACCGCATTGGATTTCCGCGCCCGCCCTGGGCGGATCGAAGACGACGGAATCGGTCTTCTTCAATTCCATCGCCAGAACTGGGCGGCGATCCAGATCGCGTGCCTCTGCCGTGATCGGTTTTAGGCCTGAGGCCGACGCGATGGCGGAGCTCAGGGCCTTGACGGCAGGCGCCGAAGAGTCTGCCGCATAGACTGGCGCGATCTGGGCCAGATTGAAGGTGAAGGCCCCTGCCCCGCAGAACAGATCAGCAATGCCTTTGGAACCTGCCAAGGCCTCGACCGCCATCTTGGCCATCGCTGCCTCAGCCGCAGGGTCGGCTTGCAAGAACGATCCGGCAGGCAAGGCGACTGTCGCAGGTCCGAACGAAACCATCGGCTGACGCGCTTGGAAGATGATCTCACCGGCCAAGGTCACGCGGGCAAAATCGCATTCACCGGCAATCTGCGTCGCCTTAATGCGCGCATCCATGGAAAGACCGCCGCTCTTGGCCTCAACGCCGGTTACGTCAATATCCAGACCGGTTCGGGTCAAGGTCACGTGCAAGGTTGGCGCAGATTTAGGATGTTCCAAAAACGGCAGGGCCAGACGCCGCAGCGCCGGAAGGGCCGCCACAAGCCGGGGATCGGCGACCGTGCAGTCGGACATCCCGACCAGCCGCCAGCTGCGCCGCGCTTTAAAGCCAAGCTCTGCGCCGCCGGTGCCGCGCCGCGCATGGAGCGCCAACCGTCGCCGCGACCCAGGAGCGGCGGCAAAGGGGTCCAAGAACTCGGTCTCGATCCCCTCGCGGCCAAGCAATTGGCGAACAAGCTGGGTCTTCCACGCCATATAGGGCTCTGGGCTCCAATGCTGGAACGCACAGCCGCCGCAGTCGCCATAGTGCTGACAGGACGGCGTGATCCGGTCCGCGCTCGGCTCGATCACCTCTAGAATTTCGGCATAGTCACCTTGGCGTAAAACCTTGAGGGTCTCACCGGGCAGGCCGAGCGGTACATAGATGCGCGGCTCTAAAACCACGCCGTCGCCTTGGGTCCCGACATGGCTGACCTTGACCACCAACTCCTCCGTCGGACCGGCAGGCGCAGGGCGTGCGCCGCCCTGTCTGGCCTTGGCGTGGGGCGGGCGGGCGGCATTACGGTTGGGTTTGGGAGGTCGGGGCACGGTCACTCTTGAAACTGTCTGGGCACGCACTCGGTGGCGAGGTCGATGCCGTCGGCTGCCTATGCCCTAAATTCCTCCGTCAAGCGAGCTTTCCGGGGCAATGGCCAAGATGAACGAACATGAACGGCCCACTCAAGAACCGTTCAGATAGCGTCATCCATATTGGTCACAACAACGGATGGCTCCCCCAGTCCATCCGGCATCGCAAGGAGACCGACCATGATGTTCGCCAAAGCCAGCCTGGCCATTGCCGCCGCCGCCCTGTCCATCAGCACTCTGGTCGCAGGCCCCGCCGCTGCGCAACAGGCCTCATCCCAAATCCAGAGCCGCGATGGCAATGGCTACTATTACGATCCCTGTCAGCGCTCGACGGTCAACCGCACGACCGGCGGTAGCCTTCTTGGCGCGGCCATCGGAGCCGCCGTCGGCTCGGGCATCGCGGGCAAGAACAACAAGACGGAGGGTGCCGTCCTTGGCGGTGTGCTTGGCGCGGTCATGGGAGCCAATACGGGCAAAAGTTCAGCGGCCTGCGGTCAAACCAAGACCTATGATCGTCAAGCCTACAATAACGGCTATGATAATGACGGAGGCTATGAGGTCTATTCCACCCAGGTCTATCGCGGCTATTCACCCTATCAGAGCCGCAGGGACCATGGCTATCGCGGCCATGACCGTGACTATGGCCGCTCGGTCGCTGAGCGTTCCAACACCGATCAGTGCACACTGGCTGAAAGCCCGATCTATATGCCCGATGGCAGCGTGCAAAAGCGCTTTGTTCGGGTCTGCCCTGACGCCAATGGCCGTTATCAAGTCGTCCAATAGGATTTGAACGGAACCTCCTTAATCAGGCCGCTGGCACCTTGGTCAGCGGCCTTTTTTAGTCCGCGATGCCACAGAATTCCAAGGAACGGGTTTGAACCTCAAACAACTGTTTACATCCATGGCCCGGTTATGTTTGCTCCGCTGCGAGACGCGCGAGTTTGAGAGACGCGTCACACCGTAATGAGGACGCCCCATGACCAACACCGCCACCGCCCCTTGGCCCGCCATGTCGATTGCAGAGGCCCACGCCCTGCTGACCGCACCGGGGCAGCCCTTCGAGATGGAGGAGATGGTGATCCGATGCGTCAATATGCGGGTCTGGAAAAACGCACCCCCGACCCTGCGCGACGTGATGTTGCTGGGCCGCGCCCACGGCGAAAAGGACTTTCTGGTCTATGAGGACGAGCGCGCCACCTTCGAGGCCTTTTCGCGGGCCTGCCTGACCCTTGCCCATGATCTGGTGGCCAATGGCGTGGTCAAGGGGGATCGGGTCGCGATTGTGATGCGCAACTTCCCCGAATGGCCCGTCGCCTTCTTTGGCGCGACCATTGCCGGCGCCATCGTCACGCCGCTGAACGCCTGGTGGACCGGTTCTGAGCTGGAATATGGCCTGACCGATTCCGGTTCGAAGATCTTGATTGTCGATGCTGAGCGGATGGAGCGCCTGCGCGAGCACCTGCCCAACTGCCCTGACCTGCAGCGCATCTATGTCTCCCGTCAAAGCGAAGAGAGCGCCCATCCGCTGGTTCATCGGTTGGAAGACGTGATTGGCGCCACCAACAGCTGGAAGGACCTTCCAGACCTGCCACTCCCAGAGGTCGAGATCACACCCGAAGACGATGCGACGATTTTCTATACGTCGGGCACAACAGGAAAGCCCAAGGGCGCGCTAGGCACCCACCGCAACATCGTCTCCAACATCATGGCCTCGGCCATTTCAGGCGCGCGCACCTATCTGCGCCGGGGCGAGACCCCGCCGGTCGCTGATCCCAGCAATCCGCAAAAGTGCACCTTGCTATCGGTGCCCTTCTTCCACGCCACGGGCTGTTTCGCCGTTCTGTCGCCCTCGCTCTTTGCCGGGGCCAAGCTGGTTTTGATGCGCAAGTGGGAGGCCGAACTGGCCATGCAACTGATCGAGCGCGAGCGCGTCACCGGCTGCGGCGGCGTCCCCACCATCGCCTGGCAGCTGATCGAGCACCCTGCCCGCGCCAACTATGACCTCTCCAGCTTGGAAAGCGTGTCCTATGGCGGCGCGCCGTCGGCGCCTGAATTGGTTCGCAAGATCGTTGAAACCTTTCCCAAGTCCCTGCCCGGCAATGGCTGGGGTATGACCGAGACCTCGGCGACCTTCACCCACCATCAAGGCGAGGACTATTCCAACCGCCCCGACAGTTGCGGCCCCGCTGTGCCCGTCTGCGAGATGAAGATCCTCGGCGGCGATGGTCGCGAGCTGCCTGCTGGCGAGGTGGGCGAGCTCTATGGCAAGGGTCCGAACGTCGCCAAGCTCTATTGGAACAAGCCGGAAGCCACGGCCCAGACCTTCATCGATGGCTGGGTGCGGACCGGTGATCTGGCGCGGATTGACGAAGAAGGCTTCTGCTACATCGTCGACCGGGCCAAGGACATGCTGATCCGCGGCGGCGAGAACATTTACTGCGTCGAGGTCGAAAGCGTTCTCTATGAGCATCCGGCCGTCATGGACGCCGCCCTTGTCGGGATCGACCATAAGCAGCTGGGTGAAGAGCCTGCCGCTGTCGTGACCCTCAAGGCCGGGGCCCAAGCCACTGAGCAGGAGCTACGCGCCTTTGTCGCCGAGCGTCTGGCGGCCTTCAAGGTGCCCGTCAAGGTCGTCTTCTGGCCCGAAACCCTGCCCCGCAACGCCAATGGCAAGATCCTCAAGAACGAACTGAAGAAGGTCTTCGTTCAGGGCTGAAAACGCGGCGATCTGAAATTGATATAGATGGGGTTGCTGATCATCAGCAGCCGCCCATCAGCAGCGCGAAGGTTCAATCTGATCCAGCGGCGCTGCTGATGGTCCATCTTGAGGGTAAACCAGCGTTCCTCTATCGGCTTGGTCAGGGGCGTAAGATGCGTCACCGTCCCCGTTGAATCGATGACCTCCAGTCGGGTGCCTTCGGCTTGGGTCACGGTCACCGAGAACCGAACAGCGCTGTCGTTGGGTAGGCTTAGATTTTGCCCCATCGGCACGACCTGACCGCCGCGCTCGGCTCTAAAATCCAGGGTCCGCTGCCGTGCAGGGTCAAGGTCGATCAAGACCTGTCCTGTGCGGATCGCCGCTAGGATATTGGCCTGATCAAGCCCCTGGGCAAAGACGGCCGTGACCGGCTGACCGATAGCCCCCAGTTCGTCGACAGGGCGATCGGGATCGTGATTGTCGCTGCCGCCAATGGCTGTGATCGGATAGCCCGCGTCCAACTGCTTTTGCCAAAAGCCAATGCCACTGAGCGCCTCGGCCTGGCCCCCGGTCGAACGCACGGTTCCACCATTGATGACCTCAATCGCATCGATCTCGGACCAAGGCGTTTGAGCTGTCCAACCACAGCCCATGCAGATCTCACCCGACGGAAGTGACGGGTGATTGATTGAGACCAACCCGCCGAGGCCATGGGCCTTGCTCAGCACGTCGCTCACGGCGGGGGCGTGGGCAGTTCCGATTTGAAACTCGACCGGATCGACCACGCCGAACAGATTGGCGTGACCCTTAAAGGTCGTCACTTCGCGCCCGGGGATTATCAGCAGATCGTCGAAATAGGCCTGCAACTCACGCAGAGCCTGAAACTGCGACGTGGCATTGTGATCCGTGATGGCCACAAAATCGAGCTTGGCTTCAACAGCGGTCTGCAGACTGCGAAAGACCGGACAGGGGATTTTTTTCTGCTCCCGGCTCAGGCAAGAGCCATCGCTGTGCCCCGTATGGACATGAAGATCGCCGCGATACCAACGCGCACCCGTCTTGAGCGGTCCGTCGCTAAAGCCGCCAAAGGGGACATCAGCGCGATCCAGCCAGATCTTGGCCGTGTAGCTCGCTGTCGCAGCTTTCCGAATATTGGGCACACCCAAGACCAATTACC
>Ga0304730_1000758_pt1 | contig 26562 bp, 19 predicted proteins | sample M_130628_MF_Meta_FD_190474 | JGI IMG/M metagenome (GOLD analysis project Ga0304730, IMG submission 190474) | Freshwater microbial communities from Lake Montjoie, Canada to study carbon cycling - M_130628_MF_MetaG (v2) (version 2) | ecosystem: Environmental > Aquatic > Freshwater > Lake | place...
CACTTGTATTTATAGGTCTGGGAGGCAAACGATACAAGGATTTTTTGATCCAACCTTTGTTGTAAATATGGGTTTGCGTCAAGATCTAATGAAAAACAAACTATCTGTTGTCGCCACTTTAAGTGACGTGTTCAGTACCTTAAAACAAAAGTCAGATCTTACTTCTAAATTCTTAATACAAAATCAATTGACCAGTAGAGATGCACAGGTATTTTATATTGGCTTTAATTATCGTTTTGGTAGTACCACTAAAAAAGCAGATGATAAAATGCAATTTGATAATGCGCTATAAAATAATCAAATACTATTTCTATACTTAATAGGACAACTTTTCCATTGATCTGGATGCCATTGGATGGAAAGTCGGTCAATATATCAGTATTTTTAAAATAGATTAATCATAAACAACACCATAAAAAATCTTATTAAATGAAAAAAAGCATCTTTCCTATTTGCCTACTATCAGTAGCATTTTCGATCAACGTTTCAGCACAATCAGGTTACCAAATTGTAAAAACATTTCATATTAACAGTATGGGCGGATGGGATTATCCCGCAGTAGATGCCAATTCTAATAAATTGTATTTGTCTCATGGGAGTCAAGTCAATATTTTAGATAAAATCACTGGCGATTCAATAGGTATAATTAACAATACAATTGGGGTGCACGGAGTAGCATTCGTGCCATCATTGGGAATGGGATACACTAGTAATGGTAAAACCAATAATGTTACTGTGTTTGATTTAAAAACAGGCGCAACAGTTACACAAATTGAGGTAGGTAAAAACCCCGACTGGATCATGTACGATCCATTCTCAAATAAAATAGTCACCAGCAATCATAGTGGAGGGGATCTTTCTATAATAGATGTAAATACCAATCAAGTGGTTGCAACAATTGCTGTAGGGGGTATTAAATTAGAAACAGTTGTTAGTGATGAAGCTGGTAAATTATTTGTGAACTTAGAAGATAAAAATCAGATCTCCGAAGTAGACATTGCCAAAGCAGTTGTCACAAATATTTGGGATTTAGCACCTTCAGAATCGCCAACTGGTTTAGCCATTGATCTTAAAACAAAACGATTGTTTTCTACTTGTGATAAAACCTTGGTGGTAATGGATGCAACCAACGGAAAAATTGTTGCTAATGTGCCAATTGGAGAAGGTTGCGATGGAGCTGCTTTTGATCCAGCTTCAAAATTAATTTTCACATCTAATGGATCAGGAACTGTATCCGTGGTGAAAGAAGTATCTGCCAATGTCTTTAAATTAGTTGAGACAATAACCACTAAAAAAGGCGCACGCACCATTTCTTTAGATCCTAAAACGCATATGGTTTATTTACCTACTGCTGATTACGAGCCTTTACCAGCGGATGCACCAAAAGGTACTAGGGCTAAAATGATTCCAGGCTCATTTCAGGTGTTAGTGTTAGCGCCAAGTAAGAAATAGTTAAGCTATAATCATTTATTATTACCACCTACATTTATTTGTAGGTGGTTTTTATTTTGTGAAAGACATTTTATTTATTCATAATATTTGAATAGTAACAATTTGGTAATAATTTATTAATGTGATGTTAATACAAGAAAAAGCTAGTAGGAAATTCATTTATTATTTTTATACTCAATATAAAAAAATGTTTCTATGAGTACAAAACAAGTAATGCTTAAATGTATTTTCCTCTCAGTTTTATTATTTTCAATAACCTTTAGCGCTTCTGCACAAGGAGTTAAGGGCCAGGTATTAGATGTTAACACAGGTGAGCCTTTAGTGGGAGCAACGGTATCAATTGATAAACAGTCCACCTATGTAAAACTAGATGGAACATTTCAGTTTAAGAACTTAGGAGTTGGTAAGTATACTATTAAAGTGACATATACAGGCTACGTAAGTGAGGTCAAAGATATTCAAATTACAAGTGCAACAGAAACTAAAGTAGTGGATATTAATTTACGATCTACTAGTTCTAATTTAAATTCTGTTACAGTAACTTCAACCAATAGAGACAATGATAATTCAATCAGAAGATTAGAGAAATTAGCAGATCCTATTATCAATGTTTTGTCTGCTAAAAATATTCAATTATTACCGGATATTACTGTGGCCAATGCATTACAAAGAATAAGTGGGGTTACTATTGAAAAAAGTGGTTCTGGTGAAGCACGTTACCCTATCATTAGAGGTATGGAGAAAAGATACATCAATACATTGGTGAATGGCATTAAAATACCTAGTCCTGATAATAAAAATCGTTTTATTCCATTAGATTTATTTCCTTCTGAATTATTAGAAAGATTAGAAGTAGGTAAAAGCTTAACACCTAGTATGGAAGGCGATGCGATTGGTGGTACTATTAATTTAGTGATGAAGGATGCTCCAGAAAAATTATTATTACAAGCCAATTTTGCAAATGGTTTTAATACTTCTTTCCCTAACCAGAAGTTTAGCAAGTTTGATAATTCAACCATGAATTTATCTTCACCAGCACAAAGACAAGGCGCTACTTATGTTGCAACACTTGCTGACTTGCCTGTTCAACATTTAAATTATACAGAAAAAGCAAATCCAGTGAATACAACTATTGGATTGTCTTTGGGTAATAGGTTTGGAAAGAATAAGCAATATGGTTTTATAGTTTCGGGAAGTTATCAAAATATTTTCCGTGGAACAACATCAAACTTTTTCTTACCTAACTCTCAGCCGGGTTTAAATAATATTCCTTTATTTTCTGATTTGCAATTAAGAGAATATTCTGTACAAAGTCAAAGAAAAGGAGTGAACGCTAAGTTTGATTACCGAATCAATAAAAACAATAAAATTTCTGTATTTAATACATTTGTTCGTTTAGATGATTATCAAACACGTTTAATTTGGGATACAGTAGCTTTAAACTCACTTATTCTTAAATCGGCAAGAAGCCAATGGGTTTTCCAATCCATCAATAGCACCACTGTACAAGGTGAACATAAACTAAGTAATTCTGCACGATTTGACTGGTCATTAGTTAGTTCTATTGCAAAAAGCAATACGCCAGACCAATCTACTTTTAGCCATGAATATCCAATTGTTCCTACCAGTTTAACTATAGATAAATTACAATCTATGTCTAGAATTTGGACTAACAATACGGACAAAGATCAAAACGCATATGTAAACCTTACAAAAAATACCAATTTATTTGGCAAAGATTTAGAATTGAAATTGGGTGGATTGTATAGAGATAAGAATAGAGACAATTATTATATTTCTTACTCCTTATCTCCAGTGTTAGGATCTGCATATACAAATATTAATGCTGCTCCATTTATTTTTAATCCAGCAAGTAATGGTACCCCTGGTTTAAATGGTAATAACTATACCTTTAAAGAGAAAATTACAGCAGGATACATTCAAGGTAAATGGAATTTATCAAATCGTTTTGAATTATTAGGTGGTATCAGATCTGAAAATACCAATCAACATTATGAAACTTTATTAACTAAAGATGTTCAAGCAAAATCTGGAGATATTAAGTATACCGATCTATTGCCAAGTGCTCAAATGAAATTTGCAATTACACCAAATCAAAATTTACGTTTTGCATATTATAGAGCGATTGCTAGACCTGGATTTGCAGAGTTAATTCCAGACGGTGCTGATGGAGAATTCTTCAAAGAAATAGGTGATCCAGTAAACTTAAAGCATACTGTGGCTGATAATTTAGACTTACGTTATGAAATGTACAGCAAAGGTGCTGATCAATTATTAATAGGAGGATTTTATAAAGACATTCAAAATCCAATTGAGATTTCTGCAGTAAAACCTAAAAATATTAATAGTTTGTATTTACAACCTGTAAATATTGGTAAAGCAACCAACTATGGTTTTGAATTAGTTGCTACAAAATTCTTTGGTTCTTTTGGAATTTCTGCTAACTATACCTATACTAAATCAAGTATCACCAATGACAGTTTAATTCTTTCTACACGAAACTCAGCAGGTCAAATTGTTTCTATGAGAGTATCTGAAACAAGACCATTACAAGGTCAGTCAGACAATATTGGAAATATTTCCTTGATATATAAAAATCCAAAAATTGGTTTGGATGTTCAAGTGGCTGGTGTTTATACAGGAGAGCGTATTAGCTTTATTAGCCCCTATGCTGGTTTAAACTATTGGCAATCTCCAACGACTCAGTTAGACCTTTCATTTGAAAAGAAATTTGGTAAACATTTTTCTTTCTATGGTAAAATCAACAACTTAACTGACGCTCCATTAGAACTTTCTTTACACCAATCGTATAATTCATATATGGCTGGTAGTGGAGCTAGAGCATTAGCCTTACAAACCGATCCAGAAAATAGTATCATCATACAAAAAGACTACTATAGAACAACGTATTTATTTGGAATCCGTTTTAAATTTTAATAAAAATATCAATTTAATATAATGAAACAGAAGTTTACATATTTAATGGCGATTTTAGTAGCAGGATTAGTTTCTTGTTCTAAAACGGAAGAAACAAAAGATCTTTGGCAAGCTGTGATCACTCCAGCTTCACCCATTAGTGAATCTACTCCATTAACTGGTGCAGTTAAAGGAACTATGTTAGCTGGTAAAACATACACAGTAAGTGGAGATATTTTTGTGAATGCTGGTGATACTTTAATTATTCAACCAGGTGTAACTGTAAACTTTACAGGAACTGCTGGCGTGCCAGTAGGTTTAGGTGTAAAAGGAACATTACTTTCTCTTGGAACTAAAGAAGCGCCTATTACATTGACTTATCCTGGAGTAACAAGAACTGATCAATTAGGTTCTAATCCAACCACAGATCCAGCCTTAATTGGAAAATGGACTGGCGTCATTGGTGCTACTACCTGCCCATTAATTGTTTTAAAATGGACACATGTTGATTTTGGCGGAGCAGCTATCAGTTCAGCTATGAAAAGTTTTACAGGTAGTTCAAGTCCTTATTCAGTATATTTTGCTAACCCTGATGGAAGCTTTATTTTAGAAGATTCATGGATTTACGGTAGCACTGATGATCCTTTTAGAATTAACGGTGGTAAAATTCATGTAATGAGAAATACATTTGAAAAATGTGGCTATACAGGAGGGGAGGCTATGAACTCTAAAGCTGGAACCATTGGCGACTTTGCTTATAACTTATGTATTGGTATGGCTACGAACGGGCCAAAAGTTTCTAATATCAACGTTGCGGTAGGTAAGCCTGGTTCAAATGTGCGTATTTATAACAATACCATGATTAACTGTGGATTTAGAAGATCGGCAGCTGGACGTGGTGGTTCAATTAATTTTGAAGAAGGTGCTGGCGGTATGGCTTACAATAATTTAATTGTAAACTGTAAATTTGGTTTGCGTGTGGTGAATAGTCCAATTGCGGATACTGCGAATTTAAAATACGGTTATAATTTTTATTACGCCGATTCAATTTCAGTAGCAAGTCAATTTATTCCTTCATTGTCGGTAAGTACTGCTATCAGCAAGCCAATGGAAACAGATATTCCTAAACCTTCTACTTATTTGCCAGTAGGTTGGACAGTGGGAGCGGTATATACTGCGCCAGCATCTGTTGTAGGAATTAACAATCCTCAATTTATTAATGCACCTGTGCCTTTACCTGCAGGTTTACAATTAAGAGACATTGCAGTGGTAGGTACTTATAACTTCGCTTTAAAGCCAAATTCTCCATGTATTGGTGCTGGTTTTACAGGGTTTGCACCTAGAGCGGATGTAATTCAAGATTTAAGATTAGGTGCCACTGAAATTACGCCTCCTGGTAAGGATATTGGTTGTTACCAAAGCAATGGTAGAGGTAATCAACACTAGAATTTGCTAAATAAGATGAATTATACTAAGTGCCTTAAAATTAAATTTTAAGGCACTTTTTTAAATATAGCAATTATGTATCTTGCCACTAAGGGTAATCAATAGATTTAAAATAAAAAGGATTAAAATAGCTTCTATGATAAACAAAAAATATTTTTCATGTGTTGGCTTAGCTTTGTTGTTCATATTTATAACAGAAGTTACCAATGCCCAGTTAAAGGATAGTACGATTCATTTTATTTTTACTTCTGATGTGCATTTTGGGTTGACAAAACAGGAGTTTAGAGGAAAGCAACAAGTACCAGCGATAGATATTAATAAAGCCATGATACAGGCAATGAATCAAATTTCAGCCAATCAAATGCATGTTGGAGGGATTGATGCATTAATTATTACAGGTGATATTGCCAATAGAATGGAGAATGGTGTACAAACTGCAACTAAATCATGGAATCAATTTAAAGAGGTTTTTATAGATAGCAATCATATGCAAAAATCCAATGGTACAAAATCGGATTTATTGGTTGTGCCAGGCAATCACGACATGAGCAATGCTATTGGGTTTCACAGACCTATGGAGCCTAAAAAGGATCCAGCATCTATGTTGGGTATCTATAATTTAATGTTTCCAAAAAATCAAGAAAGTAAATTTGATAGTAGTTTAACTCGTATTCATTATTCAAGAGATATCAAAGGGGTACACTTTATTTTTTTAAGCCTTTATCCTGATTCTGCAGAAAGGGTTTGGATGGAAAAAGATTTAAAAAGTATTACTAATACTACTCCAGTTTTTTTATTTGCACATTCTATTCCAGATGTTGAACCTAGATTTTTTGAAAATCCTAATGGAATACATGATATTAATGAAGAAGATAAATTTGAAAATTTAGTGCCGGAAAGATATAAAGATGGTAAAGATGTAAAAGGTGAAACGACTATAGAACAAAACGAATTTGCAGACTTCATTATTAAACATCCTAATATTAAGGTATATTTTCATGGCCATGAAAATTGGACAGAATACTATCAATATAATGGGCCTAATAAAAATATTAATCTTACCTGTATTAGAACCGATAGCCCAATGAAGGGGAGAATCTCACTCAAAGATGAAAAAAAATTAGCCTTTGAATTAGTTTCAATTAATATCAATACGGGTTTGTTAACTGTTAAAGAAGTTTTGTGGAATGCTCATTTACATTCAAATGAACCAGGTTGGGGGCAAGTAGGAACATATAAATTAAAATAGCTATTGCGTGCCGAAAACACCCTGAATTCGACTGAAATCGGTTGATTTCGGTTTTCTAAAAACATAACGCATTACAAATCAACGCCTTCATTTTTTAAAAAGCCTTTCAAACAGCAAACGAAGTTTGTTATTTGAAAGGCTTTTTAATGCGAAGCAGCGAAACAAGCTCGCTTCAGCACTTATTTTACCTCAAATAATTCTTTTTAATTGTTAATTTTACGAATGCGAAGAAGTTATTTTTTGATCTTTATACTACAATTTCTATTTTGTTCCATTTCATATGCACAAACTAGTGCAAATGTGTCGGGAATTGTAAAAGATAAAAAAAGCAAAACATTTTTACCTTTTGTGAATGTGATTTTGAAAAAGAGTAAAGACAGTTCATTTGTGAGTGGAACTGTAACTAACGAAGAAGGGCGTTTTTATTTATCAAAGGTGAATTCCGGATCCTATTTTTTAGAATTCACCTACATTGGGTATGCATCAAGAAGCCAACCCTTATTTGTAGGGAATCTAAACGAATATTTGGATCTTCAAATAATAGAAATAGAAGAAAAATCAACTGATTTGCAAGATGTTGTTATAACAGGGTCTTCTAATCAGATAAGTGAGAAAATGGATAAAAAAACATTTTCACTGAAAGATAATCTTAGTCAAAGTGGAGGTTCAGTATTACAGGTTATGCAAAATTTACCAAGCGTAACTGTTCAAGATGGCAAAGTACAGCTTCGTGGTAGTGATAAAATCACTGTGCTTATTGATGGAAAACAAACGGCATTAACGGGATTTGGAAGTCAAACTGGACTTGACAATATACCAGCATCGGCTATTGAAAAAATTGAAATCATTAATAATCCTTCCGCTAAATATGATGCCAATGGCAATGCAGGGATCATTAATATTATTTATAAGAAAAATAAAAGTGAAGGTTTTAATGGTAAAGTTGGGTTTACAACAGGTGTCGGGTCTCTTTGGGTAAGAGAAGATAATTTACCGACTATCAGACCTCAGTATACATTTACGCCAAAAGTCAATCCAAGCACTTCACTTAATTACCGCAAGAACAAAGTCAATATTTTTTTCCAAGGGGATTATTTATATACCGAGACCTTAAATAAAAATGAATTTGTAAAAAGAATTTATGACAATGGGGATGTAATTAATTCACAATTAAAACGAAACAGAAATACTCATTTTACGACTTTAAAATCAGGTATTGACTATTTGATTGATGATCAAAATTCATTCACTTTTTCTGGACTTTTTGGAAGTGAAAAAATCATTGACAGAGGCGATCAAGCATTTTTTAATGAGAATTTGACACAACGCAAAAGGCTTTGGCAGTTTCTGGAAGATGAATTGAAGACAACCGTAATGGCAACTACCAATTATCAACATAAGTTTAAAGAACCCGGTCATGTATTAAATATTGGCTTTAATTATACTTTTCATAGGGAAGATGAGAAGTATTTTTATGATAATTTTTTGCCAAGTTCTTCAGGTACAGATGCATTTAAGTTGTTATCAGATGAGCAAGTCTATGACTTTAACTTTGATTATATTAAACCATTAAAATATGGTCGTATTGAAACTGGGATAAAACTACGCAACAGAAGCATACCTACAAATATGCAATTTATTCCAGGGGCTAATTCTGTATTAGATACAAAAGCGGGTGGGTGGGCTACTTATAAAGAGTTAATTCCAGCCTTGTATGAAAATTACATCATTGAAAATAACAAATGGGAAGCAGAAATAGGTGTACGCGTTGAGTATGTAAAAATTCAATATGACGTTAACCCCAACCATATTGTGTATAAAAGTGATAGTTATAATTATACGCAACCTTTTCCTAATGTAAGATTGGCTTATAAATTGAATGACAATAATAAATTTTCAATTTTTTACAATCGAAGAGTTGACAGACCTAACGAAGTGGATATTCGTATTTTTCCTAAATATGATGATGCTGAAATTATTAAAGTTGGTAATCCTGCTTTACGCCCTCAATTTACAAATGCAATAGAATTAGCTTTTAAAACAACCTGGGAAACTGGTAGTTTATATAACGCCATTTATCACCGAATAGCAGATGGTACCATTACAAGAATTTCAAGCACTACACCGCCTAGTAATTTGATTTATGCCACTTTTCAAAATGTGAACAAGAGCTACAATTCAGGTGTAGAGATCATTTACGCTCAAGAAATTTCAAAAAAGTATAAGTTCAGTATTAATCTAAATGGATACAAAAATCAAATAGATGCTTTTTCGGTTGAAAATAAATATCCAACAACACATCTTTTTTCTGCAGCCAAACAAGAAATATTTTCAGGTAATTTAAAACTAAATAATACCTTTCATTTTGCTAAAAACATTGACGCACAGCTAACAGCTATTTATCTAGCACCAGATATTATACCACAAGGTAAAATAAATTCCAGGTTCTCTTTAGACGTCGGTATTAAAAAATTAATCCAAAAAAGTAAAGGAGAATTATTTTTTAATGCCACTGATTTATTAAACACCATGATTACCAAAAAAGAAATTAAGGGACAGGGCTTTATCTATACGAGTAATGACTATTATGAAACACAAGTATTAAGAGTGGGTTATAGCTATAAATTTTAATTTCTATCAATACATATCACTTTTGCTCTGCGTGCCGAAAACCCCCTGAATTCGGTCCAAATCGGTTGTTTTCGGTTTTCTGAAAACATAAAGTATTACAAACCTAGGACTTACGTTAAATCGTTGGTCCTTTTTTGTTTCTGTGCAAACTAAAAAACAAATTTTGTTCATATTAATTTAATGTTCAATTTGTAGAAATTTTTCTATTTTACTTCTGAATTAAAAAATTACAAATGGCCTCCCGAACTATTTCTGTGAAAGATATGTATAATCTTTTTCCAAAAAATAAGATAATGGACACCGTACCATTGCATAAAGTGGAACTTATTTTAGAAGTTAATTTTGAAACTTTTGGTCAGGTTCAATACAAAGATGAAAGTGGTCGACCATGGATTAAAGAATTTACTGGATCAAAATGGAATAAGGAGTTATATTTTAAAGAAATTAGGGAGGTCAGCTTTGGCGTATTTGTTTATAATCAATATTTACAGACGGAGAGAATTCTAACTTTATTATACAAAATAGACAATGAAATTATAGAGCAAGTTGAATTTCAGTTATCTGGAGATAAATTATTTGAAGGATGGTTTAAACTGGGTTAGTAAATTACCCAAATAAAGTGGGTCTCATAGATGTTAGACAAACGGGGAATGTTTTTACATTCCCTTTTTTAAATCCAGGTTCAAGATATATTAGTTATTTAATATATATAATATTTTCTTAACAATAAAATAATACTAGCTAAATATTCAAGCAACATATTTAAATTAAATTCATACATAGAAATTTTTCTATTAAAAATATTAAAAATTTTAAATATGCAAAACGGAGACGAAATAATGATAAAACTACCTTCACAACTCTTTATTGAAGGAAATTTCAAAACCTATCATTCAATAACCTTAGAAAGTAATTTTACTGGAATTCTATTATCTAAAAATAAAGTTATTATGGAACCAAATTCAACTTTTGAAGGAGACATAATTTGCTCTAATCTTGATTTATCAGGAAAAATAAAAGGTAATATTTTTTGTACTGGAAAAGTACATGCAAAAGAAAATTGTGAAGTTATTGGTAATATTTACACCTGTCGTTTTGAAAATGATGAAACAACTGATTTAGAATGTTTAATTACTGTTCCTAAAACTATAGTAGTTGATAAGATTAAATCAATTTTGAAAGCAATTGATTTAAATCAGAAACTTAGCACTGATGATTCATTGCCTAAAATAATAGAATGGTTCAAGAAAAATCAATTATCAGTAGAAGAAAAGAAAGATTTAGAAAGATCACAAAAAGTTTTAGATAGTACTAATGATACAAAAAAAGATTCCGATCAATCTCTTAATGTTGATTTTAATGCTGGAGTCGAAGAACCACAAAAATTTATAAGTGTATTAAAAAAGTAAATTATTTTTCATTCAAATAAGTTTATCCCCTGCATTGCGTGCTGAAAACACACCCTGAATTCGACTGAAATCGGTTGATTTTGGCTTTGTAAAATACGAACCTTGAATGCTGATATTTCTAATCCCGTTAAATCCTACTGAACCAAATAGCTTTTCCCAAATACTCCAGTTATTTCTAATTTTTTCCACTTCATAGGAAGTTTTGAGGGCAATTGTACAATACCTTTTTCCGTAATGTCAAGTCCCCCAAATCCCATGAGGACCGATTGTAAAATACCTCCAGCTCCAGTTCCAAAATAAGGATTGGTGCCTCCTTTAGTTTCTGCAATCACTCTAAACGGTGGATTTAAATTAGGTTGATAAGCATCCTTAAAATAATTATATGCATTTTCTGTCTCTCCTAATCTAGCATATAATAATGCGAAAATAGCTTGTGTCATTGCAGGTGTTCCTTGATTAGGCACTCTAACAGAGTAATAGTCCAAATCTCTTTTTACTTGTGCTTTATCTGTAACTGTTTTTAAAGGAAATGCTAAAAGGTTGACATCTGCTTGTTTGATGCCCTCCCCTTTGTAGGATGCATGTTCTTGTGTAATTGTTGCACCATTTTGATCTTGCATTGACAAAATTGGAATGTTTTTTGCGACCAAAGCCCAATCTTGTTGTTGAGGGTATCCTAATATGAGTGCCGCTTTGTTTGCTGCCTCCAAATTGGCAATCGCTGCAGCGTTAGTAAAAGCATTATTGTCAACATTTTCTGCCCACTCATCTGCTGCTACTACATTATTGATTTCAAATCTTCCTGGGCCTTTTCTTTCTACTCTACTCGTCCAAAAATTAGCTGTTTCTTTTAATAAAGGCCAACCAATTTCCTTCAACCATTCTTTGTCTTGAGTAACCAAGTAGTAATTCCAAGCAGCAAATCCAACACAGGCTGTAATATGATGCTCAAAAGGACCGCTCAATGCCCAGACAGGAGTTTCTTCAACGCCTGTGCCAGCACTTTCCCAAGGAAACATAGCACCTTTATACCCATGATTGAACGCATTTCTTTTGGCAGCATTCAACCTATCAAAACGATATTGTATCATCGACTTCGCCATTTCTGGTTGTAATAATAATAATGGAGGATACATCCATAATTCTGTGTCCCAAAAAACATGACCATTGTATCCAAGTCCTGATAAGCCCATAGGAGAGGGACTTAAATTTGATCCAGGTCGAACAAATGAATATAAATGATACAACATACTTCTAACATCCTGTTGCGCTTGTTCATCTCCTTCGATTCGAATATCACTTTTCCATAAATCAGCCCACGCCGACTGATGGTGTTGAATCAATCTCTCCTTACCTTCAAGTTTAGCAAAAATGGTTAATCTTTCTGCTTCATTTAAAGGATCGTCATGTTGTGCAGATGTGATTGAGCTTCCGGCTACTGAAAAATTATATTTTGTACCTGCTTTCATTTTTCTTGAAAACTTCATCAAGTGCATATTATTATCCCACATTTCATGAATCACCCTTGGCTCTGCTCCATGTGGTTCACTAAATAAAAATGTATTGGATGCGCACATAGTGAGCTTGCCTGTAGGACTTTTAGCAGCAGATGTCAAAAGACTAATCACTACGTGCGGTCTATCAATTTCATTATAATAGTTTTGAACCTCTTTTAAAGCGTCTGGAGCTTCCATCACACTTGAAGCACCAAGTTCAATGTCTTTTTTTGCTGTAATGACCACATCCATTAACACTGTGAATGGCAATTGTCTTAATGCATAATAGGTATAGCTCACTGTAGCTTTATCACCATACTCGAAACTTGTTGTAAAGCTTGCCTCTTTCATATTCAAGCTTTGGGTCATTTCTTGAACATTATTTGCCTGAAGCTCTGCGCCATCAATGCGCACTTGCATATTTAATAAATTGAAACTACGCAGAAAATTACTTACCCGGCCTCTTCCATATAAATCGTAGGCGCCAGCCAAAATAACATCTTTTACTTTGAATGGATCCTGAGAGGACACTACGCCAATCATCCCATTAGCAACAGTTACACCATAATAATTTTTTGTATCCCAGTTTTTAGCACTTATTTTCCATGGATCAATGGTTTGTGCTTTTAGACAATAGATAGAAATGAAACATAAAATGATTGAAATCTTTATTCTCATGGATGATTTTTTGAATTTTGTAATATTAAATATAATTAATACGCTTCAATTTAAGTGTTATAAAGGAATTAAACTAGTTATTGGTATTTTAAGTCTTAATCCGCTTCACATTTCCTCTTTCCTAGTCTATTATTATAGCCAATGAGAATACGCTAAGGGGGGTAAGATTAAGTGTCCAATTACATTTTTAGAATTATTGATTATCTTTAATACTTCAATCATCCATCAAGTTTAAAGACTACAATGAAGTGGTTGCTTTCTCAAATCAAGTCATGCAAATCGCCATCGAATTAGACCATCATCCAGAAATACATATCCATTACAATTTTGTAAAAGTGCGCATCACTGATTATGAAAAAGGGGCTGTCTCAGAAAAATGTCTCTGGTTTATAAGTGCCGTCAATAAGATTAAATTCTAAGTGCCCTCTGCGTGCAGAAAACATCCCCTTGAAATCGTTTAAATTCGGTCGATTTCGATTTTGTCAAAACATAACTAACTAGAAAAAAATGGATTCGTTTCAATGACCCAGCTTCGCCATGTCTAAATGAACCCCCAGAAGTATTCAAACTCAAATTTGAGCAATTTATATAAAGAATAAACTGTAATTTTTAAATGGTGTCAATCACAAATGCAATAGGGGGAAATAAGACTGTGGATTTTCAAATTCATTTATTTTTCAACTAAAAATTATTTATTAAAATTTACATCATACCTAATTCCAAATGAAGGTTCAAAATTTGTAACATGACTATTTTCTTGTATGATTGAATATCGCTCTAGATTTCTAAATATACCCTTCATTTCTAAATGGAATCGTTTTGTAATACGAATTTCTTTTGTAAATCCAAAAATCCAGTAGAACGAGGTATATGGCCTCACCGCCACATTATGAGATATGTTCATTAGCGATGGTGGTAAATAGTAATGCAATAAACCAACACCCATAGATACACTAAATCCATATTTTGGAGGATTTACATAATACACACCAATACCAAATCTTTTATTTGTGTTTAATATAAATTTATCTGTTTCGCTAAAGCATTTTTTCCAAAATTCATCAGGGTAAATTACTTTATCTTGGTATATATCAATACCAATTCCATCTTGTTTTTGTTTTCTTCTCATTTCATAGTAAACATTACCATATCTAGAAACGCCTAAACTGATGCTACTATAATAGTTATCTTCTGGTGTATCATAAATATATTCCTTTGTATAGGTAATATTTATATTTTTTTTTAATATATACTTTTGTTCTTGTGAATAAGAAATAAAGGATACCATTAGCATTGATAAAAATAGTAACGTTTTTATGATCTTTATTTTATACTTTCCTTCAGGTTTGCCAATTTCAGTTACTTTAACTAGGATTTTTTCACCAGATTTCATAGATAAAGCATTTTGTGTTTTAAAGACCTTCAATTAACATACATATATAATAAATTATGTGTATATGTTAATACTTGTAAATAATATTATTACACTAAAGTGTATACTATAATTAGTATAAATATATGTAAATATACTATTTATAGTAATACTTTGGAATCTTAATTTTATAACTTACTTCAGATGTGCCAACTTCAATTACTTTAACTAGAATATTTACCCTAGATTTCATTGATAAAGTGTAATGGGCTTGAATGACCTTTAATGAGTAGCATTGTATTTCACAAAAAGAATTAGATTAACTTTAATACCATGAAGGAACTAATCTATGTTTTTATTGGTGGTGGCTTAGGCAGCTTAGTTAGGTTTTTACTTGGCAAATGGGTAAACGCTTTTCATAATTCTAATTTCCCTTTTGGCACATTTACAATCAATATTATTGCTTGTTTTATTTTGGGTTTTATGATTGGTTTGGCAGACCACAAACAATTACTTTCACCAGCTACACGTTTATTTTGGGCAGTAGGCTTCTGCGGGGGTTTCAGCACCTTCTCAGCCTTCAGCAGCGAAACACTTACACTCATGCAACAAGGTCAGAACAGCACCATGCTCTTATATATTTTATTGACCGTTGTAGTTTGTTTAACTGCAACTTTTGGTGGTTTATTTATTGCCCAAAGAATTTAATTCAATTAAAAGCTCCAGCTTCCTTCTTCCAGCTCCGCTTCTAATTCTCCCAGATCCCATCCGCAATAGCCAATAAAAAGTTGAATTTCTTGTGGTTTCGTACCCCCAGTGTTAATGGCTTGAATCACTTGATTCATATCACCACCCAAATAAAGACCATTGGGTATTTGTTTGCCCCCATCAATGAGGTCGGGTCGCTTGTGCAATACAAAGAGGTGATCTCTATCAACAGGGCCGCCATCCATTAGAGGAAATGTTTTAGCGTGATTGAATTCAATGAGTTCATGCAATGATTTTTCAAAGGGTTTATTGGTCACAAACCCTATCGTTCCGGTTTCATCGTGTTCAACGATTAGAATGGTTGTGTGCTCGAAGAAACTACCTATCAAAGAGGTAGTGCTTTTGATATATATTCCTGCATTTAAATCCCTCATAAGTTTACATGTCGTTAAAGCGTTCAAATTTAAATCAGCTTCTTCAAAATATACATCCCTCTATACTCTTCCTTCATTAAATGAAAAGTAGTATCGGATAAACGAAAGGCGCCTACTAACTCATAGCCCATTTTTGTATAAAATTGCATAGCCAGTTGGGCGGTATCCATTGCCTTCAAAAAAATATATTTTTTTTGATAGGACTTAGCAATATCAAAAACAAAGTTCATTAAATATGTTCCTAGTCCCTTGTTCACAGATGTTACGTCTATATAAATCCTTTCTAATTCAATACCCTCTTTTTTATCACCATCTTTGATAGCTGCATCAATATTAATTTTCAAGTAACCCACCGGCTCATTATTGATATAAGCTATATAATGCAAGCAATTTTTATTTTCTATTTCATTTGTAATTTTTGAAATAGGGTATGCATATTCATTCATATACCAATCCATTCCACCTACTAACCATAAATGGGCATAATGATGCAAGTAAATGCTTTTAGCCAAACTACTTAAAGCTTCTGCTGAAGTACGATCAATTTTTTTTATATCTATTAATTCCAATTTTATTAAATATTATCTATTATTAGTGGTTATCACTTTATTGAAAAGAAAGTTATTACTCAAAAATAACAAATCAATCTGGTTTTTAAATATTAATCTCTGTCGTAAAAAAACCCCCTGAAATAAGCTGAAATTTTCACTTTTTAATTTTATAAAAATACCATTTACTGCAAAGTTTAATACCTAATTTTGAATTATGCCAAAAAGTAACTTTGAAAGAATGATACAATTGTCGGATGAGGTATTCTCGAGCCGCATTGACCCTGACCAGTTAAACATAAACGAAAATGTGATGGAGCACTTACAGCTCATTCATCCCGACACCATATCTGAATATGATGATGGAAATGGTCCTGTTTGTTGGATTTTATGTATTCCAACAACGCTAGATTTAATGACTCAATTTATCAATCATAAAATATCAGAAAGGCAACTCTATGAATTAACCCCACTGAATACGAAATATGAAGCGATTTACTTATGTTCGGCTTTATTATTGGAAGAATTTCGTGGGAAAGGAATTGCCCAAGGCTTAGCTATTAAAGCAATAGAAAGTATCAAATTAGATCATTCCATAAAGGCGCTATTTCTTTGGGCTTTTAGTAAAGAGGGCGAAAAGCTCGCGGAAAAAATTTCAGGTTTGATTGGTTTACCATTGTATAAACGTTAAGTAAAGTCTAGCTAATCCTTACGTATCACTTTTATCATAGTTCTATATATTATACATTTATTAATTACCCATCTTCCAATTTTTGGGTCAATAACGCTACTCCGATTGAACAACAAAATGGAGAGGAAGATGATTAAGTAATGCAACTTTGATCCAACCGGTTGATTTTGGTTTTACTAGTTTTTTAACACTGGCAACTGAATCACAGAAGCGTCATGGTAAATACGAATAGTTGCTTTTTTAAAGTCACTGTCTTTTGCCTCGTAGATATTCATAAACTGTTGTGGGTTTCTATCAACAAGCGGGAACCAGCTACTTTGAATTTGAATCATCATACGGTGCCCTTTTTTGAAAGTATGTGCAATATCAGGTAAGGTAAACTTTACTGCAGTTGGTTTATTGGGTACAAAGGCTTCTGGCTTTTCGAAACTATTTCTATACTTGCCTCTCATGATTTCTCCTCTTACGAGTTGTTGGTATCCACTCATTAAATAATCCTTCTTATTGGTCTCGTATTCAAAATTATCTGGGTATACATCAATTAGTTTCACCACAAAATCAGCATCGGTGCCAGACATTGCCACCATTAAGTCGGCTACCACTGGTCCACCCAAAGTAAGGTCTTCGGTTAATATAGGCGTTTTATACACAAGCACATCGGTTCTTCTTGATGTGAATTTTTGATCATCATCCATGTATTCTCTATAATGTCTTGCAGGCTTGCTTTTCATCATATAGTTATCAGAAATATAAGGAACTGGTTTGGCAGGGTCGCTAATGTACTCTTCGTAACCAGCTACAGCATTGGCTTTGTTGCCCGCTTTTAAATTTCCATTATTGCTCAATAAATAGTCCTGCATTTTCATATCAGCCACTGGCCAACTTGGTAATTGCCTCCATTCATTACTACCTGAGAAAAAGATATTCGCTTCCTTAATTTGATCAATACTTCCTTTATTTTTTAAATAATAATTAAAGAAGGGGAGCTCTATGTTTTGACCATACCATTCGCTGGTATTTGATCCCCATTGTACATTACCTAATTGTGTGCCATCATTACTTGCCCATTGTCCATGGTACCAAGGGCCCATCACTATCTTATTATTATTCTTTGCTTTGCCTTCAATGGCTTTGTATAAATTCCAGGCACCAAAACAATCTTCTGCATCGTATAAACCACCTACAATTAATGTAGCAATAGAAGGGTTAATGTCTTCTACATGTTTTCTTGCATTTCTTACCTGCCAAAATGCATCGTAATTAGGATGTGCCATTAAATCATTCCAAAATTGAATACTATCACCCATTAATTTTGTAAAATTGGTAATAGCACCTGTTTGTAAATAGAAATCAAAATTATCTGGGTTGGTGAAATTAAATCCTGTTGGTCCAAAAGTGGTAGGCTTGGGTCTTGGTTTCCCAAATCCTGAATAAAAGGCAAAACCATCTGCAAGCATAAAGGCACCATTGTGGTGAAAGTCGTCTCCAATAAACCATTCTGTTACGGGCGCTTGAGGGCTTACTGCTTTTAATGCTGGATGATTACTTAGTGAAGCTTGTGTAGCGTAGAAACCTGGATAGGAAATACCAAACACACCTACATTTCCATTATTATTGTTTACATTTTTTACCATCCAGTCGATGGCATCATAGGTGTCGGTCGCTTCATCTATTTGACCTGATTTTTTATTAGGGATATAAGGTCTTACGTCTTCAAAAACTCCTTCACTCATCCAACGACCGCGAACATCTTGTATAATAAGAATATAGTTTTCTTTTAAAAAGTATTTTCGCGGAGAGTTCCAATAAGATCTAAAAATATTTTCACCATATGGCCAGCATGAATAAGGCGTTCTCTCTAATAAAATAGGATGCTTTTCGGTATTGTCCTTGGGAGCATAGATGGTCGTAAATAATTTGGTTCCATCACGCATGGGCACCATTGTTTCTGTTTTGGTATAATTAGTAACGACCCAAGCAGAATCAGTTGATTGCGCAAAGGCTAAAAACGGAATAAAAGCGATTAGTAAAAAAAAGTACTTTTTCATAGAATGCATTTTTTTGTTATCTGAATATACAATATTTAAGGCTTTATTATTTCAAAAAAGGATGAATTTGTTTGTTAACACCCCTTGAGTTAGCTTAAAATTGGATGATTTTGGTTAAACTTTTACCAATATCAATTCAGTTGTCTATTTATGATTAAAATCATGATTTCCGAACTAGAAACTAGGTAACTTACTCTTTCTCTAAAAAACCCCTCTGAAAATTAATTCAAAGGGGATACCCAATTAAAGGTTATTTTTGGGGGAAGAAAATCGTAGATATTTTTTTAAATAGGCAAGCCATAAAATCTAAGAAAAACAGAAAACAGTATACATCATAAATTAGCGCTTCAAACATAAAAAATATTTTGATAAAATATCAATTTTCAATATTTGAACCTTTTGATAAATATCAATATTTCTTCAATCATGATATTATTCTGGAACATATAGGTAGATTTTTATTACTTGTTCTAATATTTTTAATTAGAGTCACATATTATTTAACAAATGAATATCATTGATATTTGTCAATGTTTTATTTGTTATAGTGTATTAGCTAGAATAAATTCTAGTTTCATCTTTTAATAGTTTGATTATGGATAGTTTTTTAAGGATGAATGCATTTATTTTAACCTATGCAGATTTTACAGATGAAGAGTTAAGTGGCTTCAATGAAATGTGTAAACCCAAAGCTTTCAAAAGAGGGGAAATTATGATTGAAAAAGACATTGTAAGTTCATCGGTGTATTTTCTAACAAAAGGTATTGTGAAGTATTCTATTATTAATACTGATGGGCAGGAAGTGATATATAATTTTAGACAAGAAAATATGGTTGTATCATCATATACTTTCTATAATAATAGTATTTCAAAGTTTAGTGTAGAATGTTTAGAAGATTGTAAAGTAATCTTAATCCCAACTCAAGCTATTACATATCTCTTTCAAAATTGCAAAAACGGTCTTCTACTAAGTTATAAATTAGCAGAAGCACACATCTTGGAATTGATGAATTTATTGACCGATAAAGACACAAAAAGTATCATAGAGCGGTATAATAATATTGATATTCAATTTCCCGATATTAATCAAAGAATTTCACAATATATCTTAGCCAATTTCCTTGGTGTTTCACATGAACATTTATCAAGATTAAAGAAGGCACGTATTGATAAAAATCAATAAATTATCTGTGTAAGTTTTTGCTTCATAAAATATTAATTTTTTGATGTTATTTTTGTGCACCATTTATAAAATACAATAATAAGTATCATTAGGAAATTAAAATGAAAAAATCGTTAAGTCCAAGAGAAAAAGAAATTGCAATGTATCTTTCGGAGGGTCAATCCACAAAAATGATTGCATCAAAAATCGGCATTAAATCTAATACAGTGTCTACTTACAAGAAAAATTTATTTTTTAAGCTTGAAGTCGATACAACAATTGACTTGTATAAAAAATTAAATGATAATTATTTGCTATTAATATAGTGGTAGTTGGTTTATTTTTACTAATTTAAATTTATAAATGAGTAAAAATAAATTCATTGAAAACTTTTTTTGTCTCCCTATTTATCATTTTGCTATTGAATCAAGCGTTTGCTCAGGAAAAACCTTCGCAAACTTTGCGCGGATCCACCATTGATAAATCCATTAAAACGCTACTAAGCGGGACAACCATTGAACTATCCGGTGATGTCAATAAAAATACAATTGCAAATAAGGAGGGTATTTTTAAGTTTGATTTTATCCCGGTAGGTAGATATAGCATAAGAATTAGCTTTATTGGCTATAAAACAATCACTATTCCTAATATAGCTATTGAATCAGGCAAAGAAACTTTTTTGTCTATTGAAATGGAAGAAGATATTAATGACAATAAAGAAGTCGTTGTACAAAACGGACAAAATAAAACAAGACCAATCAATGAAGCGGCACTAGTAAGTGGTAGAATGTTTAGTGTGGAAGAAACAAGAAGGTTTGCAGCAGGATTAAATGATCCTTCAAGAATAGCTACCTCCTTTCCTGGTGTATCAAGCACTGGAGATCAAAATTCGCTAAGTATTCGTGGCAATGCACCCAATGGATTATTGTGGAGAATGGAAGGCGTTGAAATCTCGAACCCCAATCACTTTGCAAGAGTAGGAACTTCAGGAGGAGGCATTTCCATATTAAGTGCACAATTACTGGCTAATTCTGATTTTCTGACAGGTGCATTTCCATCGGAATATGGGAATGCCTTATCTGGGGTATTTGATATTAAATTACGCAAAGGGAATAATAGCAAAAGGGAGTTTAGTTTTTCTGCAAGTACCATTGGTATTGACCTAACGACAGAAGGTTATTTTAAAAAAGGGAGTAAGAGTTCCTATTTGGTCAATTATCGTTATGGGTTTTTAACTTTAATGGAACAATTGGGATTTAAAATTAGTGATGCTAGCACTAGGTTTCAAGATCTTTCTTATCATATTAATCTGCCTACAAAAAGAATCGGGACCTTCTCTATTTTTGGCTTTGGGGGATTAAGTCGCCAACAGAGAATTGCACTTAATGATTCGTATAATTTTGTGCAAAATACTTCTACAAGGAGTGGGTCCCTGGATCTAAGCAATACAGCATCAACAGGACTGATACATAATTTAAACATTGGGAACAAAACATCCCTTAAAACAATTTATAGTATCAATGGGACAAATTATAGAGAAGAGGATAATTACTATAATAAAATCAATGGCCCATTAATAGTAACCAGAAATAATCAATTCCAAGAAGCAAATGCTATTTTATCAATTATTACCACACATAAAATAAACAAAAAAAATCTTATTAAAATAGGGTTCAATACCAATGGAAAAAACTTTTTCTTAAATCAAAGAGAAGCAGTGAGCAGTGTGCTTAAAGACAAAGTAAAAGAAGATGGGAATACAAGATTGAGTCAATATTTTGTACAATGGAAATGGGATCCTTCTAATAAAATCAGATTCCAAACGGGATTGCATGGTCAATATTTTGCGCTCAACCATAGTGCTGCACTAGAACCGAGAATCGGTGTTCGTATTCAAACTGGAAAAAAACAATTTTTTTCTGCGGGATATGGACTGCATTCTCAAATACAACCATTGGGTAATTATTTTGCTAGAATAAAAGTAGGCCTCGATTCCATCCAACCCAATAAGAATTTAGATTTTAGTAAAGCACAGCATTATGTGGTGGGTTATAGCATCCAATTTTTACAGAACTGGAATTTTAAAGTAGAAGCCTATTATCAATCATTGTTTAATATTCCAGTTTCTGCATCAACTAAAACTAGCTTTAGCTTAATCAATCAGGAGGACAATTATGTGATTGCATCTTTAAATAACACAGGGAAAGGTAAAAATTATGGGGTTGAAATGACCCTCGAACGCTTTTGGAACGACCAATTTTATTTACTTAGTACATTAAGTTTGTATCAATCAAAATACCAAGCTTCGGATTTAATTTGGAGAAGTACCAGATTCAATTCAAATAGTATTTTTTCTATTACAACGGGAAAAGAATGGAATCTTCAAACAAAAAAGACATCCACAATCGCAGTAGATTTAAAAATCACCAATCATGGAGGAGTTCGTGTGACGCCGATTAATCTTGCACAATCTATTATCAAGAAAACGACGGTGCTTGATAATACGCGTATTTATGAAGAAAGGCTTCCAGATATATTTAGAATTGATCTACAAATGCAATGGAAAACCCAATATTCAAAAATGACTGGTAGTTTTATTGCAGGGGTACAAAACCTTACAAATAGGAAGAACCCCGTCAGTCAATTTTATGATCAAGGAATTGGGGGTATCAAATACAATTACCTGCTTGGATTAATTCCTGTATTTGGCTACAAGGTTGACTTTTAAGTCAGATTGGCCTCCTCCCCATGAATATTAAAGCAATTTGAAACGTTTTAGTATTCAATCAAATTTGTCATTTTTTTTGTAATTTACAGCATACTCATACTATCATCTTATGAAAAACTTAATGCGTTTTGCTATTCTATTTTTAGCCTCTTTTACGATTGATACTTCCCATGCTCAAACCGGAGACTCTACTTTAAAAGGAATGAACTGGAGAAATATTGGTCCCAATAGAGGAGGAAGGTCTTTAGGTGTTGCAGGAAGCAGCAAGCATAAATTAGAATATTATTTTGGAGCGGTGGGTGGAGGATTATGGAAAACTACGGACGGAGGTTTGAACTGGAAACCTGTCACAGATGGTCAGTTAACAAGCTCTAGTGTGGGCGCAGTGGCTGTGGCTGAATCCAATCCAGACATCGTTTATATAGGTACCGGTGAGACTGCTTTTAGAGGCAATATTATGCAAGGAGATGGCGTGTATAAATCCACTGATGCAGGTAAGACTTGGAAAAATATAGGATTAAAAAATACACAATCTATTTCAAGGGTAAGAATTCATCCAACCAATCCAGATATCGTTTATGTATCCGCCTTGGGTCATGCTTTTGGTCCGAATGAAGAGCGTGGCGTTTTTAAAACCACAGATGGTGGTAAAACTTGGAATAAAGTTTTGTATGTGAACGATAAAGCAGGTGCAGAAGATTTAGTGATTGATCCACAAAATCCTGAAATTATTTATGCAAGTATTTGGGAAGTGTATAGAACACCTTATAAAATGTGGGCCGATACAGGCACTTCTGCATTGTACAAATCGGTAGACGGGGGTGCAAGCTGGAAAGTCATTTCTAAAAACCCAGGTATGCCAGCCGTAGTGGGAAAAGTTGGCGTAGCAGTTTCTCCAGCAGACGGGAATCGTGTTTGGGCCATTGTAGAATCACCAGATGGTGGATTATATCGTTCCGATGATGGTGGTGCAAATTGGAAATTAGTGAACAATGAAAGAAAATTGCGTCAACGTGCATTTTATTATTCACGCATTGTAGCCGATCCAAAAGATAAAAACACAGTGTATGGTTTGAATGTCAATTTTTATAAGTCAACGGATGGTGGGGTCACTTTTAAAACAGAAATCAAAGTACCGCATGGCGATAACCATGATTTATGGATTGACCCAACCGATCCAACACGCTTAGCCACTGCAAATGATGGTGGCGGTGCAGTTTCCGTGAATGGCGGCTTAACCTGGACAGATGAAGATTTTCCCACAGCACAATTATACCATATTACAGTCACCAAGGATTTTCCTTATCAAGTAGCAGGTGCACAACAAGACAATAGTACGGTGGCAGTTCCAAGTGAAGATTATAGACATAGAGCCGTAAGAACCAATTCTACAAAACCAGGTATGGGTTTTGCTTATGAAGTGGGAGGAGGAGAGAGTGGTTATATTACACAGGATCCAAAAAATCCAGATATATTTTATGCAGGTAGTCAAGGTGCATTATTAACGCGCATCAATAGAATGACTGGTCAAGTAAGAGATGTACAAGTATATCCAAGATTCTTTTCTGGAGAAGAAGCAAAGACCTTGCCAGAAAGATGGCAGTGGACTTATCCAATTGTTTTTTCACCAGTTGATCCGAATGTATTGTTTACTTGTTCTCAGCATGTTTGGAAAACAACCAACGAAGGACAAAGTTGGGAACAAATTAGTCCAGACTTAACCTATAACGATTCAACTACCTTAGGCGTAAGTGGTGGTGTGATTACAAGAGACATGAATGGCCCTGAAATTTATGGAACAGTTTTTGCCTTAGCGCCTTCTTACCAGGATGTGAATATTATTTGGGCAGGCTCTGATGATGGATTAATACATATCACTAAAGACGGTGGTAAAAATTGGGAAAATATTACACCCAAGGATATGCCAAAAAATACGCGTGTAAGTATAATTGAAGCATCTCATTTTAATGCAGGTACTGCTTATATTGCGGCCAAGCGCTATCAAATGGATGACCGCACACCTTATATCTGGAAGACCAATGATTTTGGAAAAACTTGGACTAAAATTATTACTGGTATTCGTGCAGATGATTATGTACATGCGGTAAGAGAAGATATTACGCGCGCAGGTTTATTGTATGCAGGTACAGAGCATGGAATTTGGATTTCATATAACGATGGTGCAAACTGGGAGTCATTGAGTTTAAATTTACCAGATGTTCAAGTAGCTGATGTGCAAGTAACCGAAAAAGACTTAGTCATTGGAACACATGGTAGGTCTATCTATATATTAGATGACATTTCTCCAGTGAGAACAAAAGATGCAGGCATAAAAGCAGGCTTACATTTATTTAAACCTTATTATGCTGTAAGAACAGTTCAAAAAGCGGTGTTTCATTATTATTTAGATTCAACCAAGAAAGATTTAAAAATTGAAATATTAGACGCCAACGGAAAACTAGTGAATACATTTATTGGCGAGTTAGCAAAAGCGAAGAAAGAAAATGTAGAAGCAGATGTAGATGAAGACGACCGCAAGCCAAAGCCACCGACAATTAAAACTGGATTAAATGTATTTGAGTGGGATTTAAAATATCCATCGGCTAGTTATTTTAAGGGAATGATTTTATGGAGTGCACCTGTCTATACAGGACCCAATGCAGTGCCTGGGAATTATCAAGTAAGAATGACTTCGGGATCACAAGTGGCTACAGAAAATTTTGAAATTAGAATGGATCCAAGGGTGAAAGATGTAACTATTGCAGATATGCAAGAGAAATTTAATTTATCGATGCAAATTAGAGATCAAGTGACTGTTGCGAATGATGCAGTCATTAAAATAAGGGCCATAAAAGAAAAATTAAATGAGGAAGCGAAGGCCAATAAAAAAGGACTATCTAAAGCCTCGGTTGCCTTCATTGCGGCTATTTCACAAATAGAAGAAAATTTATACCAGGTGCGTAATCAAAGCTCACAAGACCCTTTAAATTTTCCTATTAAATTAAATAATAAGCTAGCTTCTTTAATGCGTGTAGTTGAATCTGGCGATTATAAACCTACTGCCGGATCTTATAAGGTATTCGATGAGCTGAAAGCAGAATTGGCAATTGAAATCAATCAATTAAATAAAATTTTATCGCAAGCAAAAATGTAAAACAAAAAGGCTTAAATACGAATCGTATTAAAAACCAGGTCTTCTAGATATTTAATAATCTCTTTTTCATCCTTCGATTTTGAAAAATCAGTAAGAGATGGCAAATGATTCATGAAGAAGTTCTGTAGGTGGGCCATTTCAATAATGGTAGAAGCCAAAGAATGTGGGTATTTGTATTTAGGGTTACATTCTAAAATAATTTCCCCAATGGTATTGCACAAGTCTTTGTATGGTTTAAAATATTCTTGCTTATTGTCTTGATTCACTTGTTTTGTTAAGAAAGCTTTTGAGCCTTCTGAAATAAGAATTTGGTGTAAGATAGACTCATCCACATGTCCTGTCATTAGATCATCTTCCACTGTGGTGGCCAAAATTGTGATTACTTTTTTAAGCTTGGATACTGGGTTCGTTAAATTTTT
>Ga0304730_1000760_pt1 | contig 26492 bp, 27 predicted proteins | sample M_130628_MF_Meta_FD_190474 | JGI IMG/M metagenome (GOLD analysis project Ga0304730, IMG submission 190474) | Freshwater microbial communities from Lake Montjoie, Canada to study carbon cycling - M_130628_MF_MetaG (v2) (version 2) | ecosystem: Environmental > Aquatic > Freshwater > Lake | place...
GTTTGGTTGGAACTATTTCTTCTCAAGATTTGATTGACCTGAATGACGGTAGTTTTATTGCTCAATTCCCTGCAGGAACTTTTACGAACAACACGGTTTATTTTACACCTTTAACGATGTATGATGGAACCACGGGGACATATTCTTTTACCAATTTTGCAGGTCTCTGTTATGACCTAGGCCCAACATTTACCTATACTTATTTACCCGAAATTATAGAGGAAACTTCTACCCAGAACTGCGTTGGACAAACGCTAACTGTTGGTTTCTCAGGCGGTGCGCCAGAACTGTTGGGTACTTCATTTACGGCTATGAACTTGTCACCAGCCAATGCATTCTTTGTCGACGATACGGCTCCGAATAACGGGACCATAGTCGTTGGCGGATTGTTAGAGGGTGATATTGTTACTTATACAATTGAAGATCAATACGGTTGTCCATACTTATACACTTCTGCTCCTTTTGTTGGTCCAGCTATTCCAACTTTAACCAATCAGAATCCATTGTGCATTGCTGATGCTCCAGTTCAATTGAGTGCAACTCCAGCTGGTGGTACGTGGACGGGAGTTGGCGTGTCTTCAACAGGATTATTTAATCCGGCGACAGCGGGAATAGGGCCTGAAGTAGTTTCATATACACCCGCGGGATGCGCACTTACAGGTAATTTGACAATAACGGTTTTCGGACCATTGGATGCAACTATCGTCAATCCGGGTTCCTTGTGTATCGATGCTAATCCAATAACGTTAACCGCAGCTAGTCCCGGTGGAACTTGGAGCGGAATTGGTATTACAAATCCGGCAACGGGAGCTTTCGATCCGAGTGCAGCTGGTGTTTTAACAACGACGATTACATACACGATAGCTGGAAACTGCGGAGATACAGATACACAGACAATAGCTGTAAACCCTCTGCCTGTTGTTTCATTCACAGCCGATGTAACGTCGGGTTGCGCGCCATTGAGCGTGGCCTTAACCAACACAAGCGTTCCCGTGGGTAACGGTTGCACGTGGTGGGTAGACGGAGTCCCGAGTGGAAACAATTGCGCTTCGTTGAATTACACGTTCAATACACAAGGATGTTACGACATTATGCTTTCAACGACAGATGGAAACGGCTGTAGCAGCAATGCTTCAATAGTAGATTATATCTGCGTTTCTCAACAACCGGTTTCAACATTCAGTTGGTCGCCCATTGCTCCGAATGTTGGAAATACCACCGTTCAATTCTTGAATTATTCCTTAGGTGGTATTAGCTACGATTGGACCATTATGGACATGTATTACCTCAACGCACCGGAACCAATTTTTACTTTTCCGAGTGAAGCACCCGGAGAATACAATGTCTGTCTATTGGTCACAAACGCCGATGGATGCACCGATTTAAGCTGCGGGACTGTTGTTGTCAATGATCAATTCAATATTTTCGTTCCCAATTGTTTTACTCCAAATAAAGACGGTAGAAACGAATTGTTTAAGCCATCCATTCGCGGTGAATCATTGATTCAAACCTATGAATTTCAAATATTCAATCGTTGGGGTGATGTGTTGTTTAAAACGAACGACATCAATGATGGTTGGTATGGTGAAGTAGATGGTGGAGAGTATTTCGCCATTGATGCAGTTTATTCGTGGAGAATAAAGATTCTTCCTAACAACGGCCAAGAGCCATTCGAACAAACTGGGCACGTGACGATTGTGCGTTAATCGAGATTATCTATCAAGTGAAGTACTTCGCGGACTTATCCACTTCGCGGACTTATCCTGAAGGGACTTATCCGCTTCGCGGATTTATCCCGAAGGGAATTAGATGTACTTCGCCAAAAACGTATTATGCTCGTGTCGCAATTCGTTAATGGTTTTTTCTAAGGCAGAATATCGCTCTCCTAAAACATCATGTTCGGCAAATGTTTCAGCCGTAATATGTTCCGCCATTACTTCTGTTTCGTGACTGGCTTGTTTTTCAAAAGAAACTAGGTCATGAGTTAATTGATCAATGTTATTTCTTTGAACAATAAATTGATTTTGAAAATGCTCCACATTCGCTTTCAATTCAGCCAAAGAATCATACATCTTAGAGACATCTGCTAGTCTATGCGTATGAATTTGTAATTCTTGCTTGTAGAATACCAGTCCGCGCTGCCAATCGTTTTGTTCGTTTGACATTCTTGAAATGTGGAAGGTGTTGCGTGCTGACATAGTTGAGTGTGTTATTTGTAGAAACAAATTTCATTTTATTATTGAAAAGGGGGCATGACGCAAGTCAAGGTTGGCGGTGAAAGTTGTCAATGTAGTAGCTAGAATTAATGATTCGATAATACGTGTTTATGCAGGTTTCAGACGTACTTTCGCAGTTGCAAAATTTGTCAATGGGAAACAGTTTGGGAAAGAAAATAGGTTCGTTTATAGCGCTTATTATTTTATCGCTTTCAGCGAATGCCCAATGCATTGTCATAAATGAAGTCATGGTAAATGCCGCGGGTGGTTGCGATGGCGGTTGCACCCCGAGCACGGCGGAGTGGGTAGAACTTTACAACACCTGCAACACTCCTCAAGATATTTCATGTTTTGTCCTAACCGATGGGGATTTTGGAGTCACCTTTCCTGTAGGAACCATTATTCAGCCCTATAGCTTTTTTGTGGTTGGTTCGTCAAATTCAGGCACAACTGTTAATCTTGATTTAGGCACTTGCGGATGCACATCTGGACCAACTTCACAAGTTGGAATTTTCACCAATAGCGCGGAGCAATTGGCATTTGTAAATCCTTTAGGAATTATTTTAGATGGACTGTATTGGGGCGGGGGACAATTTGCGCAAACGCCTTCCTTTACCACAGCGAATACAGTTGGTTGTCCAGATGTAACCGTAATTCTTTCAGCAAGTGATCCAGCACTTGTATCAGTAAGCGGACAATCGAATAACGATGGTCAATCGATATACAGAGAATGCGATGGAACGAATGTGTGGTTAACAGGAGCAACAGTTCCGACACCCGGAACTTCAAATTCGCCCTTCATTCCAATTGCTTCAACTCCAACAATTGTCCAACCCTCATGTGGAACCAGCGGTTCCATAGATGTAATCATTTCAGGTGGGGTAGGGCCTTTTGTTTATGAATGGTTGGGAACAACGAATACCACTCCGATTATTGGTAATCTTCAACCCGGCAATTATACATTGGCAGTCACCGATCAAGGACAGTGCGGCACACCGCAATTATTTACGTTCACAATTTCAGCTTCTCCAACAGATCCTGTATTACTTGTTGCCGCAACTTCGTTGTCCATTTGCTTGGGAGAAACAACGACACTAACAGCGAGTGGCAGCGCGAATTATGTGTGGAATGCCGACCCTACTTTGAATACGAACATTGGGGCAACGGTTATTGCAACCCCTACAATAACTACAACCTACATCGCGAACTCGACCATTAATGGATGTTCGCAAACAGCGTCTATTACTGTAAACGTATCAAGTGCTCCAGTTTCTGCTATTAGTTCGAATTCTCCTGTGTGTGAAGGAAGCACTTTGAATCTAACAGCAACTTCGGTGGTAGGTGCAACCTATTTGTGGAGTGGCCCGAATGTCTTTTCTTCATTAAGCCAGAATCCGATAATAGTATCAGCCACGCCATTGTCGGCGGGGACATACACGTGCCTAGTAGCTATTGGAAGTTGCATTTCAACCTATTCTACCAATGTTATTGTAGATGCAGCAATTCCATCTGTAATAAATGCAGCAGGGCCTTTCTGTATTTCAGACCTTGTCTTTGATTTAAATTCGCCCAACGAACCAGGTCTCTGGAGTGGCACGGGAATCACAGATGTGAACACGGGTGCATTTCTTCCAAGCTCCGCAGGTTCTATAAATTCAGCAATCACTTTCGATAGCGATGCTTATTGCACTTCTGCTTCAACAATAAATATTCAAGTTTCTTCGGCATTAAGCGCTACTATTACTCCAATAAATTCTTTGTGTGTAAATGGAAATCTAGTTCAGCTTGTGGCAGCAAATGCAGGCGGGACGTGGAGTGGAAATGCCGTAAATTCAAGTGGAACGGTGAGTCCAGCGGCTCTTGGAGTTGGAACTTTTCAAGCGATTTATACCATAGCTGGAAGTTGTGGCGGTGCCGATACAATAACTATTCAGGTTGTTCCTCTTCCGCAATTTAGTTTTACATCTTCCACAGCAACGGGCTGTGCTCCGTTGAACGTGCAATTCAATAGCAATTCAGCTACCGCGCTTTCGAGTTGTGTGTGGAGTATAGATGGAGTTAATGTTGGCACTGGATGCGGAAGTTTTAATTACAATTTTCAATCTGCTGGATGTTTCACTGTTGCATTAACATCAACTGACGGAAACGGTTGTGTGAATTCAGTTTCTCAAACCGATTTGGTATGTGTCGATTTGTTTCCAATTGCCGCTTTTCAATGGAGTCCCATAACACCATCTTTGAATAATCCTTTGGTTGAATTCACGAATCTGTCTTTAGGAAATACCACCAATCAATGGAATGTAAACGGCGAATTATCGAGTAACGAAGATGCTCAATACACGTTTTCAGAGACCGTTGGAAGTTCTTTTCAAGCATGTTTGGAAGTGAGCAATCAATACGGGTGTGCAGATTCAATTTGTTACACTGTCTTTGTCAACCGCGAGGAAATGGTCTTTGTCCCGAATTCATTCTCGCCCAATGACGACGGCCTGAACGATGTGTTCTTTCCAGTCCTTTCTGGATTCAATTTGAATGAAATTCAATATGAATTTGGAATTTATAATCGATACGGTGAACGCATCTTCTATTCACAAGATCCTGAACAGGCATGGATTGGTAACGCTTTCGGAAGCGATTACTACGCGCAAATAGATGGCTACACCTGGACTTTGCGAATCATCACATCTTCTTTCTCCGAACCCATTGAACTTAAAGGTTCAGTAGTCATCATCCGATAATCGCGAAGCATTCGTCGCAGACATTCGTTGCTTTGCAACATTCGCCTTCGGCATTAGTTGCTCTGCAACATTCGTCCTTTGGACATTCGCCTTCGGCATTCGTTGCTTTGCAACATTCGTCCTTTGGACATTCGCCTTCGGCATTCGTTGCTTTGCAACATTCGTCCTTTGGACATTCGCCTTCGGCATTAGTTGCTCTGCAACATTCGCCTTCGGCATTAGTTGCTCTGCAACATTCGTCCTCTGGACATTCGCCTTCGGCATTCGTTGCTCTGCAACATTCGCCTTTGGCATTAGTTATATTCATTTTTACAATAAGTATCTTAAATTTAACATGAAGATAGAAGTAAAAGTCTTAATTTCGTTTTAACATTAAGGAAGCATGAGTTCATCTGCAAATAGGTTTATGGGTTTTGGCGAGAGAGATGTCGAAGACTTGAGCATGATCAAGGAGAAAGCCATTCGCATGCACATTATGTTTTTATATGTCATTGTCGTTTTTTGTTTGGTATATGGAATTGCAGATCTTTATCTGGGTCAAATTCAGCAGGCTTGGGTTATGCTTATTACCATAGCTTCTGCGGGAATATCTTATGGTCTCTATCTTCGAAAGAAGTATTTCCTTTCTAAGATTTGGAACATGTCAACTCTTACGGTTATCATTCTCACTGTAATTATCCAAACGGGAATTGACTCGTTCGCCTTCATATATTACATTCCTCTAATGATGGGTAATTTGTTTATTTTTTATGGAAGAGAAATCATTGCCGGCTACATTATTATAGCGTTGAATGTTCTATTGATGGTGGGTTCATTTCTTTGTTTAGATCATTTTATTGAATTGCCGAGAATGTCTCATGAAATGATAGAGACTGATGGTTTAATGAACCTAATTGGTGTTTCAGCTATTTGCTTCGCAGAAGTTTTTTTCATTGTTCGCGTGACGAATTCGATTAGCGGAAAGTATATTAAAAAGACAAGGTCGCTTAATGCGAGGAATCAACAACTGCTTTCAACTCTTTATACACGCGACAGAATGATGGCTGTAATGTCTCACGACTTGCGCTCACCGGTGGCTTCATTGGATTCGGCATCTGAATTATTGTTAAACGGAGAAATAGATAGAGAAACGGAACAGGCAATCTTGAGACAGTTCAAGGGAAGAACAGCGGGCATGCTGGATTTAATAGACAAGTTATTGATGTGGACAAGAACTCAAACCAATCATATACAATATGTGGAATCGGAAATTCCATTGAGCGAGTTAGAGGATATGGTTAAGACCATTTGTTCGCTTGGCTCATCGGTCAAAAACATTGAGTTTTCCGTGAACTTCAGTAATGTCAATGCAGAAAAAGTGTTAGGCGATAGAGATATGCTTGAAACCATATTTCGAAATTTAATTACTAACGCCTCGAAATATTCAAATGATGGCGGATTGGTTCAAATTGCCGCGCATTCAACACAAATGGGCTGTTGCTTCAGAGTCGTTGATTCCGGAGTGGGTATGTCATCAGAATTCTTGAATAAAATGAATTCTGGAGAAGTTATTTCCACGAGAGGAACAAAGAATGAAGTAGGGCACGGACTTGGATTGCAATTGGTAAATGATTTTTTAAGTAAACACGATACACAATTAAACGTATCTTCCGTTGTTGGTAAAGGAAGTGAGTTTTACTTTTACTTGAAAATTGCTTAATACTATTTCTCTTTAGACTTGAAATCTATGAAATTGTTGAATTTGAATTTGCATTCACCTACAACTTCTCCAGCAACTCCATAAGAATTTGAGGCTTGGTATTGGAGAGTTACAATTGTTTCATCACCCACTCTATTAAATGCTGCTGAAGTTGGTTTGAATGTTAAAGGATGAGCACAATCAGCTTTAGCTTTGGTGCATGTTATTTGAAAAATTTTATCCAATTCGTCAAAGTTTTTTCTTTTAGGATCGGAGTTTTCAAATGGTACTGTTACGTTCTCAAAAACTAAAACATCTTTTTTTGGATTGAAGTTTTTACAGCCAATAATCGAAATCAATGCAGCTAATATTAATAGCGGAGAGATTGTAAATATTTTGCGGTTCATCATTTTATTATCGAATTGATGGTAAAAATAGAAAGAATCAATTTGTATGAGTTATTAATTTTTATCTTTACGAGATGCCAATAAACTTCGATCGTTCATACATACAATCTTATTCTTCGCTTGAATTGCTTGCCAAACAAGCGGTGGAAGGTTTTATTACGGGAATGCATCGTTCCCCTTATCACGGATTCTCGGTGGAATTTGCAGAGCATCGTTTGTACAACGCCGGAGAATCTACACGTCATCTCGATTGGAAATTATTGGCCCGAACCGATAAGCATTTCGTTAAACGATACGAAGAAGAAACCAATTTACGCTGTCAATTGGTAGTAGATGTTTCTTCGTCTATGCTTTTTCCAACTATAAAAAATGCAGAGGGGAAGGAATGGAACAAGTTGAAGTTTGCTTTGTATGGCGCAGCAAGCGTTATGGAACTCATGAAACGTCAGCGCGACGCCGTTGGCTTAAGTGTTTTCGCGAACGACTTAATGGTTCACACCAAAGCGGGAAGCAGTCAAGCACACATTCATTACCTCTATTCTGAAATGGAGAAATGGCTCGAACAAAGCGCCACTTCCTACAAGAGTAACAGCCATGTTTCTGAAGTTATTCATGAAATAGCCGAACGTATTCACAGAAGAAGTTTGGTTGTCGTGTTCAGCGATATGCTCGACGATTCCAAGCAAGTAGAAGAGGTCTTTCAATCGCTTCAGCACCTGCGACACAACAAACATGAAGTGATTCTTTTTCATGTGGTTCACCAAGAACACGAGTTGGATTTCAATTTTGAAAACAGACCGTACTCTTTTGTCGATTTGGAAACAGGAGAAGAAGTGAAAGCGCATCCGCATGAATTGCGCAAAGCTTATCAAGAAAAAATGACTGCTTTTCGAACGTCTTTGCAGATGAAGGCCGGACAGATTGGAGTCGATTATTTTCAAACATCCATTGAAGACGGAATTCAAAATTGTATGCTTCAATTTTTGTTAAAGCGTCAGCGAATGATGATTTAATTTTATGAAACATTTAGTGGTCTTAAGTGGCGCTGGAATCAGCGCCGAAAGCGGTATTAACACCTTTCGCGATTCCAACGGACTGTGGGAACAATACCGCATTGAAGACGTTGCAACCCCTGAAGGATGGGAACGCGACCCCGAACTTGTAACCGAGTTCTACAACCAACGTCGATTGCAATTGAACGAAGTACAGCCCAACAACGGTCACCTCATTCTAGCTCAATTGGAAAAACACTTCCGTGTTTCGATTATTACGCAAAACGTAGACAACCTTCACGAACGCGCCGGCAGCTCAAACATCCTTCATCTACACGGAGAGCTTACCAAAATGAGAAGCTCATGCTGCGTAAATGAAATTGGGCAAATTGCCCAATCGACTTTAAGTGCATGCGCACACGGAAACACGTTGCGTCCGCATATTGTCTGGTTCGGAGAAGATGTTCCCTTGCTGCTAGACGCTGCTGAATTAGTCGAAGACGCCGATGTGTTTATGGTACTTGGAACTTCGCTGGAGGTATATCCAGCAGCCGGATTGCTCTACAACGTTCCGCTGAAAGCAGAGCGCTGGGTTATAGATCCGAAGGTTCCGGAACTTGCAACTAAGTTAGGATTCAACGCGATTGCTTCCGGGGCGTCCGAAGGCATGCAACGCTGGTGCGAGTTTCAAAAAATTAGTCTCTAGCGCGAAGCTTCCAAGCACTGGTTTTCTGTTCTGTACTTCCGTTTGAAACAGCAGATGCATTGTTTTGATGGAATAAAATCTCTGCCGCAATTGCAGCCACTTCCGTTTCCTCTGAGGTCAATTCTTGTTTTAGAATTTCAGGGGTGAAGTAGTCTTTCACGAAATGAGTATCGAAATTTCCAGATTTGAATGCTTCGTGATTAATGGCCCAAGAGCAAAACTCAAGTGTTGTTTGAACTCCCGAAATCTTATATTCAGAAATAGCTCTCGTCATGCGCTCAATGGCTTGCTCGCGATTTGCAGCATGCACAATCAACTTCGAAATCATTGGGTCATAATAAATTGGAATTTCCATTCCCTCTTCAAATCCATCGTCGACGCGAACGCCCGGGCCTTGTGGACGAACATAGGTGTTCAATCTTCCAATATCTGGAAGGAAGTTGTTCGTTGGATCTTCTGCATAAACACGAACCTCAAGTGCGTGTCCGTTTATCGAAAGGTCTTCTTGCGTGAACGCTAATTTCTCTCCGCGAGCCACGCGAATTTGTTCCTTCACCAAATCAATACCTGTAATGCTTTCCGAAACCGGATGCTCCACTTGCAAGCGGGTATTCATTTCAAGGAAGTAATAATTCATCTTGTCGTCGAGCAAGAACTCAACTGTTCCAGCTCCTACATAATCACAGCTCCTAGCCGCGTCGCAAGCACTCTTTCCCATAGCCATGCGAAGTTCAGGAGTAAGAATAGCAGAGGGCGCTTCTTCAATCACTTTTTGATGGCGACGCTGAATGCTGCATTCACGTTCGAAGAGGTGAACGATGTTTCCGTGTGTATCTGCCAACACTTGAATCTCAATGTGACGAGGTCCACTAACATAACGCTCAATGAATACCGCTCCGTCTCCGAAAGAACTTACGGCCTCTGAAATAGCGCGCTCCATCTGCTCTTCAACCTCTTCAATTTTTTCAACGATACGCATTCCTTTTCCACCGCCACCTGCGCTGGCTTTGATCAAAATTGGCAGTCCAACTTCAAGAGCAACGCGCTTCGCTTGTTCAACATCTGAAATGGCATCTTCGGTTCCAGGAACCATGGGAATGTTGTACTTTCTTGCAGCCGATTTTGCCGCAAGTTTATTGCCCATCATGTCTATGCTTTGCGGATTCGGGCCAATGAAGGTGATTCCGTTTTCTTGAACTTTTCTTGCGAAGTCCGCATTTTCAGAAAGGAATCCGTATCCCGGATGAATGCCTTCAACGCCTAACTCTTTACAAATTTCAATGATCTTGTCTGCGCGTAAATAGGATTGGTTGGAAGGCGGAGGACCCACGCAAACGGCCTCATCGGCGTATTTAACGAAAGGTGCATTGCGGTCGGCTTCACTATAAATAGCAACAGTTGCAATTCCCATTTCTTTCGCAGAGCGCATAATGCGCAAGGCAATTTCTCCACGGTTTGCGACAAGTATTTTTTTCATTCCACAAAAATGAACATTCAAAGTCCATTTTGAAAATTATTCGTCACTTTTTCTTTGGTGTCGTTTTCTTTTTCTTCTTAGGTTGAATTTTCACGGAGTCTGTTACTATAACATTTACCTTCTCATCTGTTGTCCATTGAACGGCTGGTGAGCTCAAATTTCCTGATGAAGTAGAAGTGATAGTCGGAGAAGCGTTGGTGCTTTCGATAACTGCTGGAGAATCGTTTTCCATGCTTCTGTCGTACTTGGCTTCAATAGCCTCGTTCGCAGGAGCAATCGCATTTTCTTCATGAACCTCGTCCATTGTCGGAGCTTCGTGCACATGCTCGACCTCCCGAACCACGGGTGTTACATAAATTCCTGATACAGGATGCAGCTCGGCATATTGTTCTGGATTGACTTTGAATTCTTTGCTTTCTGAAACAGTGTCATTGGTTGAATTTTGAATTTCGTTGTTTTTGGGATTGTCTTGGACGCTTGCCAATTGATTGGAATTTTTTTCTGAAGGAACGAACCATACAACTGCTCCAATCACCGCGGCCATTCCAACCAATGAAAATGAAACCGTGCGGAATCCACTCCACTTGGGAAGAGGAGGGAAGAGTATGTTCAACCATACTTTGAATCGCGATGGCTTCTGCTGATTGAATTCTTTCTTCAAGTTTTTCCAAACGGCAGCAGGCGGATTTTGCATCTCGTGCTCGGAAGATTCGATGTTTCCCAAAAGCATTTTGAGTTCATTGAATTCCTTTTCGTTGGAAACATGTTGCAGCACAAAGGCGCGTTCCTCTGGAAGCAAACCGTTGAATTCTTTGGTGCGCAAGAGTCGCTCCAAGTCTTCTGGCTGATAGGTGAAAGGTTTCTGTGTGCTCATGATTGTAGTAGTATGAAGAGAAATGAAAGTAAAAGTTCTTTGTATTCTTGAAGAATACCGTTGAGTTCTTTGAGGGTGTAGAAGATGCGCGATTTCACTGTTCCTTCGGAGCAGCCCATGGTTTCTGCTATTTCCGGATTCGTTAGTTCATGCACGAACCGAAGTTCGAATGTTGTTCTTTTGGTTTCGTCTAATTGCGACAGCGCCTCTTGCAGCGCCTCCTCGAATTTCGAACGGTCCATGTCGCGGTCGTGTTCATGCACTTCGGCTGTCGCAATAGTCATTCGCGCTTCAGCGCGAACTTCATGCTTCGCATATTCATTCTTACACTGGTTGTGCGCCATGCTGTATAGCCACGTCTTAAAGTTTCGCTTCACATCGAATCCTTCGGCATGACGAAAGACTTTGCTGAAGAGCTCTTGCGTGAAGTCGGCGGCGATCTCTTTGTCTTTTCGCAGCATGCGAAAGAAGTAAGAATGTATCGGCCGGCTGTAACGGGTGTATAGCTCTTCGAAGGCGCGCTCGTTGCCGGCCGCAATCAGCGGCATAAGCTCTTCGTCTTTGAAGGGAGTATACGTTTTATGTTTGTTGAATAGTGCCAAGAGATGGGGTTTTCATGCCGCTGTACAGGTAACGTACAGAACGGTTCATTTATTAGTATTTATTTTTTAAATCGAGACGGTCCCGAAGCTCGAACAACATCATGGCCGTTGCTCCCCATATCAAATAGTCATTATACCGAATCGCCGGTACCGACTTCGTTTGCTGAATGTGCGGCATGAAGATCTCCATCTTTTCGGTTTTCATACTCGCTCCGAAATGCGACAACGGAATGGGAACCAACGCAGCCACTTCTTTTTCATCTGGAATGAAACTCGGCTCTTCATGCAAGACCGTCGCAAACGGCTGAACCAACAGACGACTTGGCGGAATGAAGATTTCATTCAACCTAAAATAGTTGTTTTCGGTTGGAAGGGAAAGCCCAACCTCTTCGCTCAATTCACGCAAGGCGGTGTGCAACAGACTTTCATCGCCCTCGTCTTTCTTCCCGCCAGGAAATGCCATTTGTCCGCTGTGAACCCCGTTGTAAACCGGACGCTGAATGAGCGTAATTCCGGCATCGCCTTCATGCGGATGAATAACAATCACCACAGCGCTTTCGCGCGGAGTTGGCGTGAGCTTTCGCGCTTCAGTCGCGCTTTCTCGAATGTACGCGTCGAGTTCGCTGTAGGCCTTCGGCTCAAACGGTTTCTGAAATTGCTCTTCAATCCACTGCATAGTTTTTCATTTCGAAGTAAATCTAGAACTAACTTCGTAACGCGATGCCAATTTACAGACTATCAGACGAATTGTGGTTCCCCGCTCCCGAGGAATTTGAAGATAACCTTGTTGCAGTAGGCGGTGATGTTTCTGTTTCACGATTGTTGCTCGCTTATTCAAAAGGAATTTTTCCGTGGTACGAAGATCCTGGAATACCACGCTGGTATTGTCCAGAAGAACGATGTGTTTTTCATGTGCCTTCCTTCAAACCAAGTAAATCAACAAGACAGCTCTACAACAAGGGCGTTTATAGATTCACTTTCGACAACGCGTTTCACGAGGTTATTTCCGCTTGCGCAGGAAACGGGAGAGAAGACGAAACCTGGATTCTTCCGGAAATGATAGAGGCGTATACAGAATTACATGCGCTTGGGTTCGCTCATTCCGTAGAGGTTTGGCGCGACGGTAACTTAGTCGGTGGATTATACGGAATTAATTTAGGTGGAATGTTTTGCGGCGAAAGTATGTTCTCTACCGAGTCGAACACATCTAAATTGGCCCTTTGGCATTTGATTCAACGCTGCGCGGAATGGGGCATGGAGTGGGTAGACGGACAGGTGGAAAACTCTCACTTGGTTTCTTTAGGCGCTGAACTCATTTCTCGAGAAGCCTATTTAGAACATTTGGAAAAAGCCCTTCAACAAGAGACGCACAGAGGGAAATGGTAAATATTCATTTCGAATTAAACCCTTTGCAATTTATTTGTTCCAAGAAGTAATGGTAGAACGTGAAAAAGAAATCTTAAAACTTATTTCCGTTTCGAAGACGAGAAACAAAGGATACGAGATGCTTATTTCCAACTACCAGAAACCGTTGTGTTTTTTTATTCGAAGAATGTTGTTGAATCATGAAGACACAAACGATGTCTTGCAAGAAACTTTTATTCGCGTTTTCAAGGGAATAGAGGGTTTTCGCGGCGAGAGCGCATTGGGAACGTGGATGCACAGCATTGCCTACAGAGAGGCGTTGGGACACATTCAAAGAAGTAAAAGAATGTTGAAGGGAGATTGGGACGGAAATATTCTTGAAAATGTGAAGCAGTTGGAAGAAGACGCGCATTACTCGGGCGATGAGATGCAATTGAAATTGCAGGCCATGGTAGCAGCGCTTCCAGAAAAGCAAAGAGCAGTCTTCGTTATGAAATATTACGAAGAAAAAAAATATACTGAAATAGCAGAAATAACAGGCACAAGTGTTGGTGCATTAAAAGCCAGTTACCATCATGCCGTTGAGAAAATTAAATCGGCCATCCAATCAAATGTTTGGATCAATGAACAAATAAAAAATGGAAATGAAGAATAACGAGTGGAACATCCCTTCGGATTATTTCGAGAAAAATAAAAAGGCACTTATGCCCGTTCGGAAATTTCCAACAGGGAAATGGCTACTGGTTTTGGCTGCAGCATGTGTTATTGGTGTTGGATTTTTTATGTTGAAGAGCGAAGACCAAAACCAAGAGATTGCGAAGGTGGAAAATCAGAATGAGAAACAGAATGAGAATGAGGGGAATAGGGTGGAAGATATAGGGTCGAAACACCTTTCGACCGATACGGGGTCGAAACACCTTTCGACCGATACGGGGTTGAAACACCTTTCGACCAATACGGGGTCGAAACACCATTCGACCAAAATAGGGTCGAAAAATCTTTCGACCAAGGAGGATATTGCAGAGGGATTAAAAGAAATTCCAAGAGAAGAATTGGTAGCGTATTTATTGGAAGAAGATTCAGATTTAATAGAAAACATAGATTAACAAGAACATGAAAAATACAATGATTCTTTTACTGTGCCTATGCACCTTGGGCGCTTATGCTCAGCCCGATCGCGACGAACCCAAGCGTGGAGAAAAAGTAGAAGCGCTAAAGCGTGCTTTCATTACTTCTGAATTGTCTTTAACGCCCGTTGAAGCGGAAAAATTTTGGCCGATTTACAATGCGCACGAAGAGACGCAAAAGACACATCGCAAGGAATTGAAGAAAGTCATGGACAAGATGGACGCCGTTGGTGAAAATCAAAAGGCATTTGAATCGTTGAATAACGAAATCTCTGCGCTTCGAGTGAAAGAGGTGGAAGAAGATTCAAACTTTATGATCGCCTGCAGCAAAGTCATTGGTGTTCAGAAAACAGCCAAGCTTCCAGGAATAGAAAGAGAATTTCATAAAATATTATTGGACGAAGTAGGAAAGAAGGGTGGACATCCCGGACCTCCTCCTGGCGGTCGTCCACCTCATGGACCGAGACACCGTCACGAAGACTAATTCGTAGTAAATTTGTATCATGAAAAAATTCTTGAAAATTTTCGGGATAATTATTGGTTCCTTGATTCTCCTCTATGTTATCGCATGTTTCATTGGTCCAAGTGAATTGAAGGCGACCCGTTCCATTTCCATCAACGCTCCGGCAAGTGAGGTTTTCGTTCAAGTTGGAGATTTTAGCAATTGGCCGAAATGGAGCACGTGGAGTCAACGCGACAAGAATATGCAAAGCACTTTTGCTGGAGACCCCATGATGGTTCATCATAAGTGGACATGGACCAGTACCGAGGGCAATGGTCAGGAAGAAATTACTTCGGTAATTATTAATGAAGAAATAAAATCTGATCTTCTTTTTGAAGGATTTTCAGATCCGAATAAAAGTACTTTCACCTTTAAAGAGTCTGGTTCAAGCGAAAACAGTTCTGTCCCTTGTGGGAATTGCACAACAGAAGTTACTTGGACAATGGATTTTGGAAAGATTCCTTTTCCATTCCGCGGAATGATGCTAATGTTTCAAGGAAGTGTTTTGAGTGATTTTGAAAATGGATTAGCCAATCTAAAGAAAGTCTGCGAAAACTGATAAAAGCTTGCAACCATTTTGGATTTTGTTTAGTTATATTCGTAGAACCTAAAAAAAACCTTTATGAAAGCGAAATTTATTCTTTTTGTAATCTTAATTCTTTCTGTTTTTTTTGGAAAGGCACAAGAACAATCCGTTGCAAGACAGTGGGATGAGGTAGTTCTTCAAGCCATTCGCAATGATCAAGCGCGTCCTACTATTCACGCAAGAAATCTTTTTCACATTCACGCTGCCATGTATGATGCATGGGCATTGTTCGACGACACGGCCAAGACTTATCTAGTTGGTCAGTCGTTAAACGGATTCAATTCTAGCTTTAATGGTATTCAGTCCCCAACGAACATTCAGGTAGCCCAAGAAGAGGCCATCAGTTATGCAGCTTATCGCATGTTGATCAATCGTTATCAATATTCTCCGAACTATTCGAATACCTTAACCATGGCGAATTTCGTTATGCTTGGACTTGGTTACTCGACGTCAATTACTTCTACTGATTACAGCGATGGTGATCCTGCTAAATTGGGAAACTACATAGCTTCACAGTACATAGCCTATGGAAATCAAGACGGGGCGAATCAATTGTTAAACTATGCAAATCAATATTACATCCCTGCTAATTCACCACTTCTTCCTGTCTTTGCAGGTAATCCGAATATTTCACAGATAAACCGCTGGCAGCCTTTGAACTTGGCGAATTTCGTTGATCAAAACGGATTCCCTGGATTGCCAACCCCAGCAGCACTTTCACCAGAATGGGGAAATGTTAAGCCTTTTTCGTTAACCGAAGCGGATAAGACCATTCATTTCCGCGATGGTAATTTTTGGAATGTGTACAAAGACCCGGGAGCAGCGCCACAACTACTTCCTGGTGATACAGCTTCACTAGACCATCCTTTTGTTTGGGGAAATGTAATGGTGGCAACATGGTCTTCTCATTTGTCTTCAGACGATCCAACTGTCATGGATATTTCTCCGATGAGTGTTTGCAATGTGCAAGCTTTGCCTGCATCACTTAGTGAATACCCGCAATTTTACAATTTGTTAGATGGAGGGGACAATGGAACAGGACGCTCTTTGAATCCGGTAACTGGACAACCTTATACGCCGCAATTGGTGAAGCGAGGAGATTTCACGCGCGTGTTAGCAGAATTTTGGGCAGATGGTCCTTCGAGCGAAACCCCACCAGGCCATTGGTTTGAATTAATGAATTATGTGAGTGACCATCCTCTTTTTGTAAAGAAATGGAGAGGTGAAGGAGAAGTACTGAGTGCATTAGATTGGGATGTACGTTCGTACTTTGCTATGGGCGGAGCCTTGCACGACGCGGCTATATGTGCCTGGGGAATCAAGGGTTATTACGATGGAAGCCGTCCAGTATCTGTTATTCGTAAGCTCGCTGACAATGGACAATCATCGGATTCGAATCTTCCAAACTATCATCCTCAAGGATTGCCATTGATTCCGAATTACATTGAATTGGTTCAACCAGCTGATACCTTAAACGGATTTATGTCGGGTGATATTGGACAAGTGAAAATTCGCACTTGGAAAGGCCCAAGTTATATTCCAAACCCCTCGAATACATATGCGGGAGTCGATTGGATTTTAGCGAAGAATTGGTGGCCATATCAGCGTCCGAGTTTTGTTACGCCACCTTTCCCCGGTTATGTGAGTGGTCACTCGACTTATTCAAGAACCGCTGCTGAGGTTATGACGGTATTAACAGGAACTGAGTTTTTCCCAGGGGGCATGGGTGAATTTCATGCAGCACAGAATCAGTATCTCGTGTTTGAAGAAGGTCCATCAACCGATATCACATTGCAGTGGGCAACATACAGAGACGCGTCTGACCAATGTTCGCTTTCTCGCATTTGGGGAGGTATTCACGCGCCATTCGATGATATTCCAGGTAGAAAAATTGGAATTGAATTGGGACCACAGGCTTTCCAATATGCAGAGTCAATTCAGAATGCATTAGTTCCACACATAGTGAGTGTTACTTTTTCTGATCCTATTATTTCTTCTTCAGATATTGGAAACACCGTTAGTGCATTTTTCAACTTCAATAAGCCTATGTCAATTGGCGCACTTCCAGTTGTGACATTCGTTTCAACCGATCTAATTGCTTTAGGAGTTCTTTCTCAAACCAATGCATTTTGGTTGAACGATTCTGTATTTGCAGTGGAATACCAAGTAGCTCAAGCCACACAACCCTACAGCGGTATCAATTTTAGAGTAGTGGGTGGAAAGGCAATTGATGGATGCTTCGCAAGAGCATACGTGGGCGGTAATTGGAAGGTCGATATGGTACGTCCAGAAGTAACGGCTTCTGTTGCTTCAGATATTTGGGTTACGGACGCTACTGCAACAGCAGGAACAACCGAAGTAACGCTTTACTTCAACAAGACCATGGATGTAAATGCTCCGGCGATTCTTTCATTCACCGATCAAGTGCCGGCTGGATTATCACAAGATATTGCTGCTGGATATTGGAGCAATGCGAGTACTTACCATGCGGTATTTAATGTATCTGATTTAAATGAAGAGTGGATGAATGTGAATTTACATTCTTTAACGGCGATCGATTTATCAGGAAACCTTCAAATGGAAGATACGCTGTTGAATGTGTTGAATATTGATACGCGCAATCCTGCTGTGAATGTTGTTTCTTCAACTGCTGTATTAACCGATGCAACGGCTGGACAGACTTTCCAATTGACATTCACTTTTGAGGAAGACATGAATGTTAGTGAGACACCAGTGGTGACATTCGTTGAAGGAGATCCTACTTTGAATTCAATCGGTTTGCTTTCTTCAACTTGGAATTCTCCTTCTGAATTTGTTGTTGACTATTTGGAAAACGATGGACAAGAATTGTTCCCTGCGTTAACGCCATTGATTAATGCTCACGATATTCATGGAAACGCAGCGGTTGTTGTTGAATCGAATGTGTTCATGATTGATACGGAGAACCCGACCGTTGTGCAGATTGTTCCATCAACGAATTTGTATCAAGGGTTAACTTCAGACTTCTACATTGATGTGGTATACAGTGAGCCAATGACAGCTTCTTCAGCGCCAACGTTAACGTTCGCCGATCCATTTGTTTTGGACTATTTCACGCTAACCGGAGCAACTTGGATTGACGCATTGACATACAGATTCACTTACACATTAACCCTTCTTGATGCCCCATTCACAAGCTTAAACTTGAATGTGAGTCTTGCAGATGGACTTGATGCAGTTGGAAATCCATTTATCTCTTCCGATTTTACAGATGTAATAAGCATCGATATCATTGGAAGCGTAAGCGAATCTGCATTGAACTCTGTTCACATCTTCCCGAATCCGTCTTCTGACATTGTTATCGTTGAAGGAATTCATTCCATGTTAAACCTAACCGTTCGCGATGAAGTGGGAAGAATTATTCACGCAGGGAAATCCGCGAGTCGCATTGAATTGAGCGTTTCAGATTGGGCAAGTGGAATTTACTTGATGGAATTCAATGATGGGAAGGGGTTGAAGCAAGTGCGCTTCATTAAGAAATAAAATATTAAAAGATCAATTCGCAGGCGAATCCGTTCGTTTTGCGAATTGATCTTTTCTCATTTGAGCATCAGCCTCCATCTTCTCGAAGGCGGAGATTACCCGTTTTACCAATGGGTGACGAATAACGTCGCTACCCGTCAGCTCAATAACACCAATGCCTTCAACACCGCGAAGCAATTCTACGCTACGCATGAGTCCGCTTGGTTGATTGCGGGGCAAGTCAATTTGAGTGGAGTCTCCAGTGATGACGAATTTCGCTTGAGCACCCATACGCGTAAGGAACATCTTCATTTGCGTAACAGTGGCGTTTTGCGCTTCATCTAGAATAACAAATGCTTTGTCCAATGTGCGTCCGCGCATGAACGCAAGAGGTGCAATTTCAATTACACCCTTTTCCATATACTCAGCTAACTTATCGTAAGGAATCATATCCATAAGCGCATCATACAACGGCTGCAAATACGGATCGAGTTTCTCTTTCAAATCACCCGGAAGAAATCCAAGGTTTTCTCCGGCTTCAACTGCAGGACGTGTTAACACAATGCGTCGAACTTCTTTGTCCTTCAATGCCTTTACTGCAAGAGCTACAGCGGTGTAGGTTTTTCCACTTCCAGCTGGTCCAATGGCGAAGAGCATATCGTTCTTCGACATTAAGTCTACCATTATTTTTTGATTGGGTGTTCGGGCTGTGATTTTATTTCCGCCTGGACCAAAAACCAAAACATCTCCATTCGCTTTTTGAATATCGGGAGCATCCGTTTCACCCAAGGCGATGCGCTCCAATTGCTGAAGCGTTATGCTGTGGTACTTATCTATGTGCCAAAAAATAAGCGTCAAGAAATCGTCTAGTCGCTGGAGCTCATCGTCGCTTCCAACAGCCTTAAGCATGTTGCCGCGAGTCATAATTTTCAACTTAGGAAATTTCGATTGAACGAACTTGAATTTAACATTGTTCGGACCGAAGAATTCAATAGGATCTATTGAAGGAAGGAAGAGCTCTTTTTCTGCCAATTTTTTGCACAATTAATTGTGTCGAAAATAATGGAAATTACTGTTGAACACCTTTAATTTTCAATGAAATTTGCTATTACTCTATATTATCCATGTCAATCGTTGCGCTTATATCAGATCTCGGAACCAAAGATCATTATGTTTCTTTGGTGAAAGCGGCGTTGCTGAATAACAATCCGACGATTATTCCTGTAGACATTTCGCATGAAGTAGGTACTGGTGAAATAGGAGAAGCAGCCTTTCTTTTTAGAAGTGTTTGGAGCAGTTTTCCATTTGGCACTGTGTTCATGAATGGGGTAAGCAGCTACAAACAGCATGCACGGGAACACGTAATAATTGAATACCAGGACCGCTTCTTAATTACAGCAGACAATGGCGTTTTCTCGCTTATGTTTCCGGAACTACAATCCGAAGATGTAGAAATTTATTTATTGAACTTGGAAGGTCCGGATGATAAGCGTTTTCCAATGTCGGGAGTTTTTGCTACTGCCGCCGCAAGGATTACGCAAGGTGATTTTCCTGATCAATGGTGTGAAATTTTGGAAGATATTTCTAGAGTCAAAGGTTTAGAGCCTTACATGAATGGACAAGACCTCATTACTCAAGTCATCTACATTGATCATTTTGGAAATCTGTATTTCAATTTAACGAAGAAATTATTTGAGGAAATAGGAAAAGGGAGAAGCTTTGCAATTCCAGTGCGATCGCAGACTACCATAAATAAATTTCACGAGCGCTTCGTGGATGTTGAAGTAGGAAACGAAGTGGCATTTTGGGGGCAAAACGATTACTTGGTTATTTCTATGAATCGCGAGGGAGGAGGAGACAGAGCAGGAACTTTCAATCGATTAATGAATTTGGATTTAGGCGACTCATTAACAATATCTTTTCATGGTGACGCGAATCGTTAAAATGTCATTCGAAAAAGGCAATGCATCTTTGTTCCTTGAAATTTTCAATGAACACCGCAATCAAATCCGAGCTGCAGAAGGATGCACATATTTGGAACTGTGGCAAACGGAAGAAGAACATTCAACGCTCTTTTTCACCCACAGCAAATGGGATAGTGAAGAGCACTTGAATAACTATAGGCACAGCGATATTTTTAAAATTGTTTGGCCGAAAACGAAAGCATTGTTTAACTCCCCGCCACAAGCGTGGACTGTGAATAGTCTTGTAACACTAGCTTAGATGGAAAAGTTAATTTCCCCTGAAGAAGCTTTCCGAATCGTTAAGAATCAATTTCCTAATCTTCAGATTGAAAGTGTTGCGCTTGCATCTTCTTTCGGAAGAGAATTAGCAGAGAACATTTATTCAGATCGTGATCAGCCGCCTTTCCATCGTGTCATGATGGATGGCTATGCCTTTCAAATGGCTGCTTGGGAAAAGGGAATACGAGAATTTTATGTTGAAGGAATTCAAGCTGCGGGAGAAGCTCCGTTGACATTAAAAGATGAGAACGGCTGCATTGAAATCATGACAGGCGCTGTCTTACCGAATGATTGTTCGGTTGTGATTCAATATGAAAAATCAATTCGAAAAGAGAACAGCGTAAAATTTCAAGTTGAAGAATTAAATCGTTTTCAAAACGTTCACGCAAAGGGATTCGATAAGAAAAAAGATGATGTTGTATTGAAGGAAGGAACTGTCATTGGTCCTCTGGAAATAGCTGCGCTTGCTTCTGTAGGAAAGACCAAGGTGAAAGTGAAGAAGCGACTGAATGTTGCAATTGTTTCAACTGGAAATGAATTGGTGGAGGTGCATGAAATGCCTTCCGACTTTGAAATTCGCTCGAGTAATTTAGAGATGCTTCAATCTTTATTGAAACCACATTGCGAACAGACCAACGTTTTCAGATTGTCAGACGACGAGCAAGAAACCACGCATTTCATTCAACATGAATTAGAGAATTTTGATATCGTTTGTTTTTCAGGAGGAGTATCGAAAGGCAAATACGATTTTGTTGCGAAGGCGTTAGAGGAGAACGGTATTGAAAAACATTTTCACGGAGTAAAGCAGAAACCGGGCAAACCATTTTTCTTTGGAAGTAAAAATGAAACTGTTGTCTTTGCTTTTCCTGGCAATCCAATTTCAGTCTTGCATTGCGCCACGCGGTATTTACTTCCGCAACTGGATAACAGTTCCATTGAAGAAGCTCAGCTGAAGAGCAGTTACATGAATAGATCAGCCCTTACTGTGTTCTTGCCCGCATTTATTTCCACCCATAAAAACGGAATGCGAATAGTAGAACTCATTCTGCAAACCGGCTCGGGGGATCACATGGGAGCAATAGGAGCAAACGGATTTGCAGAAGTTCTTCCGAATCAAGAAGTGAAAGAAAACGAAGTGGTTTCGTTTTATAAATTCTAACCTCCAACAGAGGCCATGCTCTGAAAGTTCTTCGTGACTTGCATTTCTTCCGCAGCGAATCCATCTTTCGGTTTGGTTAAACAAGCAGCTTCCAACGCATGCTGAATTTCTTCATTAGATTTTCCTTCACGCAACAACGTGCGAAGCAGGAGTGAAGGAGGCGCGTACAAACAAGACTTCACAAATCCTTCCGGCGTAATGCGAATACGATTGCACGTGCCGCAGAACGTTCTGCTGTATGCCGCAATAATTCCAACTAGACCTACATGTCCGTCTATAGTGTAATTCTGCGCTGTAGCGCCAGTTTCAAAAGGTACAGCAGTTAGTGTAGGAAAGTGTTGCGCCAACTCTTGTTCTAACTTCTTCCAATTCCACTTTACGGCATGGTGATATTCCTTTCCGTTGAAAGGCATCTCTTCAATGAATCGAACGCGAACATCTTTGTCTTTTGTGAGCTGCGCAAGTTCGAGTATGTCTTCTTCGTTGTGGTGCTCAAGAATAACAGCGTTAATGCTAGTTTTTATTTTATGTTGAAGGAGTTGTTCGAGTGTTTCCTGAACCTTGTGCACCTCATTGCGTTTCGTCATGGAATGAAAACGCTCGGCATTCAATGAGTCAATACTCAGGTTTACGCCGTTCCATGGCAGTTGAAAAAACAGCTCTGAATTTTTCTCGTTGAAGGTTCCGTTCGTAGTTATGCTTATGGAATGAAAAGCCTTCATTTGAAAAGCGTGTTCCGCTATTTCAAAAAAGTCTCCGCGAGAAGTGGGTTCTCCGCCTGTAAAACGAATCTTGGTTATTCCGCTTGCGGCAAGCACTTCAAGCATTTTTTTCCATTCCGAAGTAGAAAGCAATTGCGCATTCTTTAGCCATTTCAATCCCTCTTCAGGCATACAATACGTGCAACGCAGATTACACTTGTCTGTGACAGCGAGGCGCGCATAGGTAAGTGTTCTTCCGAAGGAATCGTTCAACATGAAAAAAAATTAAGCTTGAAATCCGTTCCGAAAGTAAGCCAAATCTTTTTCAACTGAGATTAAAAGCATCTTCCCATCAATCGTAAACTCTTTGTGCCACGATTCTTTGATTGAAGAAACGAAGGTCTGCATTTCGAAGTCGGGGATGTGCAGTTCCACTTCTGGAGCGTTCCAAATCATTTCGCTGTTCTGATCTTTCGAAGGGAAAATGCGAAAGGTGAGCTCCACTCCGTGAAAAATAATGCAGCTCACTTCAACCGGTTTGCTTTTCTTCAGAAGTTCGGCTTCTTTTTCCGTTATTCGAAAGCGAAGCGAATTTTGTTTGATGCGAACCTTCATTTCAATCCAATTTCAGCTAAGCGTTGATTCAAGAATTCTTCAGCTGTAATAGGAGGGTATTGAGCGTGTTCGCCTTCTTTAATGCAAGAGGGAAGACAATCTAATTTCATTTCATTTCTAGGGTGAAGGAAGAAGGGAATGCTAAATCTTGGCGTGCCCCATTTTTCTCTTGGCGGATTTACCACGCGATGCGTTGTGCTTTTCAACTGGTTATTCGTTAAACGTTCAAGCATATCACCCACGTTCACCACAATGTGATCGGGCAACGCCGTAACAGCCACCCATTCGTTTTGTTTGTTCAACACTTCCAATCCATCGGCACTTGCGCCAATGAGTAGTGTAATTAAATTAATGTCTTCATGCTGACCTGCGCGAACCGCGTCTTTCGGTTCTGAAGTAATAGGCGGGTAATGAATAGGACGAAGAATACTGTTTCCTTCATGAATATGAGCATCGAACCAATTTTCTTCCAGTCCCAAATGAAGAGCTATAGCTCTTAGCATGAATCGGCCTGTGTTTTCAAGGCCTTTGTACGCTTCCAATCCAACGTTCAGAAATTCAGGTAGTTCTTCGACATGAATATTGTCGGGATAAATAGCCTTGTTTGCATCGGTAACAATTTGTCCAAAGTGCCAGAACTCTTTTAAATCTCCAGCATTGGAATCTTTCGCATGTTCTTTTCCGAAGCTCGTGTAGCCTCGCTGACCGGCTAATTCCTTGCGCTCGTATTTTAATTTCACTTCTGTTGGAAGAGTGAAAAATTGTTGCACCGATTGGTACAGTTGTGAAATGAGTTGGTCGTTGATTAAAGAATTTTTGACAGCAACAAATCCTATTTCTTCGTAGGCTTGGCCTAGCGTGTTGACAAATTGTTGTTTCTCTTCGGCAGTGCCGTTTAAGAAATGAGCAAGGTCCACTGAAGGAATGCCCATGGGTAGTTCATTCGACATAACAAGGTATTTCTACAAATCTAACTGCAGAAGGCTTGTTAAAAATTGACTTTTGATTAGATTTCGAACGAGAGACCGTTGATAGAAATTAGTCGCTGAATAGGAATGCGTTGATTACACTCCGTGTAAATAATCTCTTCTTGCTTCTCTTTCTTCAGATCAACAATCTTAGTAATTAATTCTTGCATTTTTCCGTCTAACAAGAATTGGATTTTTACTTTTTTGAACATGGCTGTTTTGTTTTTACAAACTAACTCGTCTTACATGAAGGCAGCATGAATTTCATATTACCAAATCTTGAAGAGTAGTCGAGAGATAATGTCTCTTTATTGCTCAATTGCTTTACATTCCCTTATTATCTTCGCTGCATGTATCCTACTTTATATCATGTCTTTTACGATTGGTTCGGTGTTGAATGGTCTTGGGCCAAAATGCTGAATAGCTTCGGATTCTTTGTTGCGCTTGCTTTTATAGCTGCCAGTTACACGTTAACCTTGGAATTGAAAAGAAAAGAGTCTCTTGGTTTAATCAAAGGTGGTGTTCGAAAAGTGATTGTTGGAGGTGCGCCGAATATGTTGGATATCTTTTTCTCCGGATTAATGGGATTTATTCTCGGTTGGAAAGTGATCTATTTGTTGGTGAACAGTTCTCGTTTATTTAACGGCGTGAATTCTCCGCAACACATCATCTTTTCTAAAAGTGGTTATCCTTTATTGGGATTGCTTGTGGGTGGCGGTTATGCCTATTATCGTTATTACACAGAAAAGAAAAAGCAATTACCTCAACCCCAAGAGAAAATGGAAACGTTTTCTGCTGGAGAATACACCGGAACCATAACGTTTTTAGCAGCTATTGGTGGATTAGCAGGAGCCAAGTTGTTTCACTTGTTCGAGAATCCTGCCGAGTTAAAAGAGTTCTTTACTCACCCATCTTTGGAAAGTTTCATAAGTGGCTTAACGGTATACGGTGGATTAATCATGGGGGCGATTGTGGTTTTGACATTCGCGAAAATGAAGAAGATCCCGATGTTGGTTTTGTCCGACTCTGCCACTCCGGGAATGATCTTAGCTTATGGAATTGGTCGTATGGGCTGTCACACAAGCGGAGATGGGGATTGGGGAATTGAAAACCTAAGTCCAAAGCCAGGATGGCTCTCGTGGTTGCCCGATTGGGCGTGGTCGTATGACTATCCGAATAACGTAAATAGAGTGGGTGATTTTATGTCTTCGAATCAATATCCGGGCTACGGAACACATTTGGTTCCTGGAGTATTTCCAACACCGTTGTATGAGATTGTTGCGGCAGTTGCCATCTTTATACTCTTATGGTCCATTCGCAAACGGGTTAAAGTTGCAGGAGTAATAACTGCGCTGTATCTAATCTTCAATGGCTTGGAGCGTTTCTTCATAGAAAAGATTCGCGTGAACAATAAATTCGATTTTCTCGGAGTTCAGGCTACACAGGCCGAGATAATTGCGGTGTTGTTTATGATTGGAGGAGTCGTTTTGCTCTATTTTTCTTTAAGAAAGAAAAAAGTTGACTCGAGCTCATTCGCTTCGAAAACAACACATTAATGAATTATTGTGAATGAAAAGATCATTTTTTTATTGATGTTTAAAGAAAGTTAGTATTACATTTGTGGCCCGTTTCAGTTTTGAAACACAACATTTAAGAAACATAAAAACTTACAGATATGGCAGTTGAAATTACAGACAGCAACTACAGTGAATTGGTGGACGGTTCAGAAAAGGTGGTGATGATTGATTTTTGGGCGGAATGGTGTGGACCATGTAAATTGGTTGGCCCAATTGTAGATGAGTTGCACGCAGAGTACGACGGTCGCGCTGTAATAGGAAAAGTAAACGTAGATAACAATCCAGAAATCAGTGCGAAATTTGGAATCAGAAATATCCCTACAATTATCTTCGTGAAGAATGGAGAAGTAGTAGACAAAAGTGTTGGTGCTGTTCCAAAGAACGTACTAACCGAAAAGCTTGATGCTATACTTGTATAGTTTCATTTTTTTTTTTTTTTTAAAAAGGACTTCGGTCCT
>Ga0304730_1000761_pt1 | contig 26488 bp, 32 predicted proteins | sample M_130628_MF_Meta_FD_190474 | JGI IMG/M metagenome (GOLD analysis project Ga0304730, IMG submission 190474) | Freshwater microbial communities from Lake Montjoie, Canada to study carbon cycling - M_130628_MF_MetaG (v2) (version 2) | ecosystem: Environmental > Aquatic > Freshwater > Lake | place...
TACATGGTGAGGTGCAGGCTGGCTTAGTTGCTGCGAGTTTACTTCTAAGCCGTGCTTCGAATACCGGAGATACAGATTTAGCAAGACATGCTCTTAGAACGGCGGCAAACCTTCTTAAACAAGACTATGTGCAGGTTTCACAATCTAGAATCTCATCCCCGCAAGCAAGATTAGGGAAGATATCTTCTGGTTGGCGAGGAATAGCTGAAGTAACCTTCAATCAAAGTTGGATTGATGCGCTAGAAACTTCAGTACTCAATGATGCAATCGCCTTAATTGATGAAGCCGTTTCAAATGCAGTGCGCCATGCACAAGCAACCGCTATCTCGGTTGAAGGAAAACGAGCAGGGGCTTTCTTGGAGATTGAAATTGTGAGCAATGGATCCATCATGACGAATAATGCGGCTGGCTTGGGAACCAAATTGTTTACTGAATTGGCGACAACTTGGGATTACTCCCGTGTCGGTGAAAAGAACCTCTTGAAATTCAGAGTCAGAGCAAATAACTAGAGCTTTGCTTCGAAGAAAAATAGCAAAAACTTTGCCCTTATTCTTGCCCCCACTGCCCTCAAATCCACCCCAAAATATTCGATTTTCTTAATATGTTTTGGGAAAAATTAACAGAGCAACCATGCTCAATTTCAACTTCCTTGAGCATGGCAGGCAAGTAAATAAAGAAGAGTCGCCCTGTAAGCCGGAGTAGGTAGTAACGAGGTAGCAACGCGGATAGTCATTTGGATGCGAAATCCGATAATTGAGCGTTTACTAGGCCTATCACATGCTGTATCGTGCGTGATTAGTAGTGCGTAAGACCTTACTTCCGTTAACTCTTAATCATCGGGATATCCTCTCAATAGTTCAAAAATCTCCTTGTCAGTCCCCTCATCTACCTTCAGGATATGAACAGTTATCCAGTAGCAAAGACAGGCCTAGAGGGTCATTCGTGGGGCATCGATTCTGACTATAAGAAGAGGTTGATCTATCAGAAATGTACATGTGGCTGGAAAGCACGTGTTCGAGAATTTGATGGAGCGTTATCCCTCTATGACAATTCTGCAAACTGGGCTAATCACTTTGATATTAAGCCTTGGTCAGAGATTTAGAACAGATTCCTAACTTTCTTCACTAGCAACCACACCACCAAAACCCCCACCGTACTCATCCCCGTCAGCACCGTAGTCACCAGCAGATTGCCATCTTCCAGGAATCTTGTTCCTACTCCCCCGATTAGAATTCCAATCACTGTGGCGACTTTGTTCTCTCGGATTACTCTCTTTATGTAGTTCCACAAGCGCTTGAAGGTTCCCTTTGGCATCGCAGTCGTTGACCACAACGCCCACAGCACCAGTAACGGCTGGAAGAGCAATCTGATTGCGCGAGCGCGATCACTATCTAATCCGAAGGCATCTATCTCATTGACGAATTGAGAGATGTTTCCAGGAAATATTGCGATGAAGAAGAGCGCTGTGGCTATTCCTACCTCTCTGCGTCTTTGCAGGGATACGAGTGCAAGACCAAGTGCTATCTCAACAACACCGGATGCAAGAACCACAAAGTCAGGTGAGAACGGAACCCATGGTGGTACTTGAGCTTGGAACTCCATACGGCTGGTTGTCAGGTGCAGCGTGCCGGTATAGATCAGGGTGGCACCTAAGAGGATCTGTGTGAGTTTACGTAATAGGTGCATAGAGATGAGTTTATGTGGGGTTGGTGGTAATTAGATGGCGTGTGGACTGAGCCATTCTTCTTTCAGTGGCCCTGCAAGGATGGGAGCTAAGTGCTCACGCATTCCTGTCTCAGCACGCCACTGCATATAGGCAACTTGAGAAGCTTTCTCATCCCACTCTTCAATCAGGATGATCTCATCTGGGTTTGATGAGCTTGTGTAGGTAAGAACAGAGAGACATCCTTTAAATGCTCGGGTATCTATCAGAGCAGTCTTTAACTCTTCCAGCAGTCCTGCTCCGGCACCTGGCTTGCAAGGGAATGTGAGTATCAAAGTTTCCATAGATGATTCAAACGCATCTTCTCTCAAACCCGCAACTCTTGACTGCATTTCCCAACTAGATATTATCCTGTGATGAAATTACGCACCCTTCCTATCTTTGCTATCGCCTGCGCCCTCATCCTCACAGGATGTGGTGCTTCATCTGATGGCGGTGCCACAGATACTGATTCCTATAACAAGTGTCTAGAGACCGAGGCTGCAAAGCTTTTGGATGAGACAGGTTCTAATCTGGATTATGCAAATGAGAAGGCAGCGCAGATTTGCGCTAAGTAGTGGCGCCTTGAACTTTCAAGGTGCAGCACTGGGTGCTAGGACTTAACCTTGTGGGGAACCCGCTAGGGATCACAGGTTTCTTGGAGAGGAAACATATATATGGATGAGAAATCATTAATCGGGCAGTGGAACAAGATGCGTGTGCAGATTATCCAGGCTCAGGTTGCACCAGCACTTGTCCTGATTGCCATCACAGTTCTTTCAGCGATGCATGTCTTTCACAAGGCGCCAGATTCAGCTAAGTATTTAGCTCTCGGTGTTGCAGCCGCTACAGGTATCTTGGCAACTATTAGCCAATATGCAGCTGTGCGCGAAGGTGAAGCTCTCTTGCTTGACCTGAAGAAGATTAATAATCCATCAGCTTTGACTAAGAAGATTGCAGACTCACGTGGTCTTCTCTCACTCTCAGCTATCGCCATCGTGGGGCTAGATATTGCAATCTTCGCACTCGTTGTGTGGGCTGTTCTAGGTTAAATCTATGGAGATTGGATTCCTCATCATCGCCATCTATGCAGTTGCCGTTATTACTCTGGTGACGCGCTTTGATGGATCAAAGAAGAAACCAAAGCGCATGACTGGCCGTGGTGGGGATTTCGAATCGTAAGTTAGAAGAGATACAAAGTGATCGCACCGAGTGCGATAAGGATTCCTGCTGCAACTACCGAGCGCTTCTTTCCTAAACGCTGCGGTAGTCCATTGATACCACTTGCCTGATCTTGATCCATATCCTTGATGACATTGATGAAGTGAGCTGCCATTCCCCAGAGCGCTCCCCCAAGCCACATCCACACAGGTGGTGTGATCTCCTTCGATATAGCTATCGATGAGGGAAGGGCTGCAAAGGCAATAGCAAAGGGCAGCGGTGATGCTGCGTTGAATTTGAAGTAGAAGTTATAGCCAATGCCACAGGCAATACCGAGCATATAGACCAAGCCACCTTTGATGCCCAGTGGTCCAAAGAGATTGGCGAAGAAAGCAAAAGGTGTCATGAAGTAAATCCACTTACGCAGGTATTCAGGTGTTATCAGCCCTGCAACGAGAGGTTTTTTGGTGCGCTGATGGGCAAGATCATCTTCATAGTCATAGAGATCATTGCTCCAGCCAACTACTAACTGTCCGCAGAAGATGCCAAAGGCGATGACATAGGCAGGTCCTTCCCACCAGTAGTAGTTAGCAAAGAGCCAACCGATGGTTGTGACAATGAGTGTGGGACCAAAGTGAGATGCTTTACGCAGTCCTTGGAGCTTGCTCATCTACCGCCCCTTACATTTCTCCGAGCAGTACTTCACATTTTCCCAATCTCTAGCCCACTTCTTGCGCCACTCAAACTCAAGGCCACAGCGCAGACATATCTTGGGGGCAAAGCCATTTTTTATCTTTGCCTTCATAGCTTAAAAAGAACTCTTTAGTCGTTCTTTACAAACTCTGATGCGTGAGGAAAGCCATTTGCCTCAAGCTTCTGCGCAAGCTCAGCTTTCACAGCCTTAACCACCTTATGGGTGCCATCGCAGTTCTTCTCTTCATCTCTGGTGTATCCGCAAACGCAAGCGCCCATAATTATCTTCTTTCTCAAGTAGTGTGCCGCAATCCTATAGTCAGGGCCGAGAAAGCGCCTTTTTAAAAAAATGCAGCTCTATTCACGCTGCATAGGGATGTAACTACTCTGAGTTACCAGATTCAAAAATCTTTCCCATGGGAGTGTCATTTCATTGATTTTGTTGTTTTCTCTCTGATAGAAAGAACCCCTCGGAGATAAAACTCCGAGGGGTTCTCTGCTTGGAGACTGAACTAGCTTTCGCTAGTAGAGCCGCCGTTATCGCGGCGGCTCTTTCTCATTCTCTGGCCGGATAAGAATCCGAAGAGAGATCTGATAAAAGTCACCGCGATTTTGGTCCAGTTGACTTCCTGTTCCATGGCATCACCTCCTTCCACTTTTCTCGAGTCGGGGAACTCCTCGAGAAATCGATCCCCTTCGTGTCAATTCGGTGGTGGTGTGATTCGCAAGCGGTGGAAAGGTAGGCGGTTGAGTTCACTCACATTGCGCTTTTTCGGATGCCTGTGGATAGATGTCAGTGGCGGGTTCTAGCCTTTAGGCATGTTCACTTGGTTTAGGCATAGAGCGATAGATCGCGAATTAACCCAGATATTGGATGAGCACGAGCGGGTTCGCTCTGATGCATCACTCATCAGAGATTTCTTACTGCGAGTCCTTGCAGATAATCGTGATGGTGTTGAGAAGTTCAGTGATGAAGCGCTAGCTGATGCTGCAGCCATTATTGATCAGGTTGGAGCAGGTGCCTTCTATTGGATGACAGATATTGCAGCGCAGATGGTTGTCTTATCTGAAGCAACGTTGCGTGGTTTTAGTACCAATGTCAGCGTTGAGCTAGGTGCAACAGCTGATGCTGATTCGATTGTGGAGTTGGTTGTGAGACTTCCTTAAATAACCGGAATCACAATCTCGTTATATTGCAAGATGCCTGGCTTAAAGGGTGGATCAAAGCGGCAGATTCGTATCTCGCTGGAGAGTGCGATATTTTCCTTTGTTGCAGCTGCTCGGAGTTTTTTGATGAGTTGATTGGATTTCTCTTGCGTTGCTCGTCCGCGAAATGAGATTGCAACGCACATTTGGGTATCCAGTGCGCGCAAGGTTACTTCTGGATCATTGGGGTGGGGCATCTGCTCGTAGGTGCTGCCTGCTGGCATTACGAAGGAGATATACCAATCATCAGAATTGCTGTGATCTGTGTGTTGCGCTGCAATCACTGGCGCAGTCATAGCAATCTTCTGGGATGTCTTATTGCCTTGTGAGATGTATTGAAAGAGATGGCGAAAGGCTTGGCTGCCTACAGTGGAGTATTGCCCAGAGACTTTTACCTCAGCAATAACACATGGCTGATATTGGCGAAGCTCAAAGTCGCTATATGTGCCTATGACTGTGAACTCTTGTCTCTTCGTCATGAGTAAAGGGTAGTTGCTTTGCAATGTATATACACCCCGGATATTCAGGGCTACTGTCGTGGGATGTCGATACAAACCCAAGTAATTGAAGATTTCATCGTTAAGTTTCAAGCTCGAGATATTACGAGCATCCGACCCTTTATTCACTCAGAGTTCACGTGGTTTGATTCATCGGGATCTGTTGTTGTGCAGGGCGCTGAACCTTTTCTATCGGCAATTGAAGGTATGTGGCGAGACCACCCTGAAGTGGTGAATACCAGTTCGGTCTGTATTCAGGTGGGTAACTTGGTTTCGCACACTGAATCCTTCAGAGGCTACAGTGATGGACATAGTGAGGACTGGATATGGGTTTATGAATTTGATGGAGGAGTAATTCTCAAGATGTATGGATTTAGGGACGCTGCGTAAAAGTGAAGAGAGAACATCTTGATGCGGGTGAAGGGCGCGTGCTTGAAGTTATCACGGCGGGAAATCCTTCCGGTCTTCTTATCGATATTGATCTGCATGGTGGGCTCCCGATCTACCTAGAGCCTACCCTCAAATTTCACTTTGCGCGCTTTAGGTCTCGGTAGAAGTTCTCGTGAGGACCCACTACGAGAAGTGTGAGATGGCTCTTTGACTGAATGCGATATGCCAGAAGCCACTCAAGATTTTCAATTTTAAATTTGTAAATATATATCCCAGCAAGGTCTCCAACTTTTGCCTCACCCAGTGAAGGTCTATCAGCAAGCGCGCGGACAGCCTTATCAAGGGATTTCTTCTGGTTGGGATGAAGTTTCTTAACCGTGCGAATGAAAGATGGAGCTTGAGTTAACTTCATTAACCGAAGGTGTATTCCTCGGTGGCTTCTTCGGCATCTGCCTTCATGATTTCGCGAATCAGAGTGAAGGAGAGATCCGGGTTCTCTTCGGCGATGAGCGCCATACGAAAGTAGAATTCGATTTGGCGCGGAACAGAGCGATGCTCAACTGCGGCAATGCGCTTTGCATCCTCTACTAGTTCATCTGAGAGTTTTACAGTCTGTGCCATGTGTCCTCCTTGGTGTGGGAAGAGGATATCAGAAAAGGTGTCAAAAGATAACTTTTTGCAACCTGTGTGGATGTGGGGGCTAGCATCTATCCTCAATCCATGACCAACCACGGCAATATGTATGGACCGGCCTTTACCTTTCTAGGAATACCAGCATGTGATCTCGATGATCCTGCAACCTATAAGGGCGCTGATGTCATCATCGTGGGTGCACCGATTGATAGCGGAACATCGCATCGCTCTGGTGCAAAGTTTGGTCCTCAAGCAATTCGTGGTGGCGATTACCTGCCACATGATGGGCAGCGTCCACATTTAGCTCTGCGCACAGATGGCCTGAAAGATCTCAAAGTCTTTGATGCAGGTGATCTGCCCATGCCTGGTGGAGATTTGGTTGCATCCCTTGCTGTCTTGCGCGAGGCAACAGAGAAGATCTCTCGTGCTGGCGCTATTGCAGTTGTCTTAGGGGGTGATCATTCGATTGCATCGGCAGATGTTGCAGGTATTGCTAACCACTTAGGACATGGAAAAGTTTCAATGGTCCACTTTGATGCACATGCCGATACGGGTGAAGATCAGTGGGGCGCTCTGGTTGGGCATGGAACACCGATGCGTAATTTGATTAATGATGGCTATGTGCGCGGAGATCGCTTCCTGCAGTTAGGTCTTCGTGGATATTGGCCAGATAACGCAACACTTGAGTGGATGCGCGATCAAGGTATGCGCTCATATGAGATGACTGAGATTCATCATCGTGGTTTGAAGGCAGTGCTCGATGAATCATTTGCAACGCTGACTGATGGCTGCGATGGAGTCTTCTTATCCGTAGATATCGATGTGGTCGATCCTGGGATGGCGCCAGGAACTGGAACACCAGAGCCTGGTGGAATGACTTCTCGGGAGTTGTTAGAGGCCGTGCGCAGAATCTGTCTTGAACTACCTGTTGTCGGTATTGATGTTGTCGAGGTTGCTCCAGCATTTGATAGCGCAGATATCACTGCCATTCTTGCTAACCGTGTCGTGTTGGAAGCGTTGAGCGCTATTGCTAAGCGCCGTAGTGGCAGTGCATATAATCCAACACAGAACTTATTAGATCGTTAGAGCGTATCTAAGATCATCTGGACATCATCCATGGATGTCCATGGGTTTACGAAGGCAAAGCGCAGTATTGATTCACCCGCATGCTTTGATGGTGGGATAAAGCCAATCTGCTTCTCAAGGAGTGCATCAGACCACTCTTGATATTGAGCTGGGCTCCACCCTTTACGTGTGAAGGCAACGATGGACAGTTCTGGTTCGCGCACTAACTCAAGGTTTGGGTGAGCTGCAATGCGTTTTGCTGATTCCTTTGCCAGGCGAATTCCTTCTTCTACTGCCTTCGAATAAGCATCTGTGCCATGAGCGGCGAGAGAGAACCAGAACGGTAATCCCCTCACGCGACGCGTGAGATGGATGGCGTAATCCGAAGGTGACCATGAGTCATCGTGGAGAGTTTCAAGATAACTTGCATGTTGTGTGTGAGTCTCTTTCGCTAAGTGTGGATTGCGATAGACGAGTGCGCAGGCATCGAAAGGTGCAAAGAGCCATTTATGTGGATCAACGATAAAGGAATCTGCTTCTTCAACACCCCTATAGAGATGGCGCACAGATGGTGCGCACAAACCTGCAAGACCATAAGCACCATCGACGTGGAACCAGATGTTGCGCTCTTTTGCGCATCGAGCAAGGGATGCTAAATCATCAACGATTCCAAGGTTGGTACTGCCTGCTGTTCCCACAATGGCAAAGACGCGATTGTTGGTGGTGGCGTGTAGTTCATCGATTGCTCTGGCAACGTGCGCTCCATCAAGGCGAAGTTCTTCATTGGTTTCAATCTTGAGAACATCAACATCCATCACGTGGGCAGCAGATGTAATAGATGAATGTGACTCTGCGCTACATGCGATAACCCAGCGCTGTGTGTCAGGATGTGTTTTGCGCACTTGATCACGAGCGACTACGAGGGCAGAAAGATTGCCCATCGTGCCACCTTGCACAAAGACACCACCTGCGGTGTTTGGAAGTCCTGCAATATCAATGAGCCATTTAATTGCTTGGTTCTCAGCAAAGACAGCTCCTGCTCCTTCTTGCCATGAGCCGCCATAGAGAGAGGATGCACCGACTACAAGATCAAAGAGGTTGGAGTATTCACTGGGAGCAGATGGAATAAATGCAAGGTTACGTGGGTGATCTGTTGAGATGCAGGCGAGAGCAAGAGTTTCGGTGAAGATATCGAGTGTCTTCTTGCCTCCTAAACCGCCTGCAGTAATGGTGTTACCAAGTTCTGAATATAAATCTGCCTCACTACGAGGACCATCCAGAGGTGGATCTGATTTCAAACGGGCAAGGCTGTATTCCATGACAGCTTTTGCGAGCTCTTCTACCTCTGTGGTGAATTCATGCACGGTGTGATTCTGCCCTATCTCTACTTACTTTGCTTCAAGAGGAAAGAGATTACAAGTTGTGCAAAGTCATTCGGTAGCTTGGGGCTATGTGAGCCATCTTTGATCTTCCAGAACTGTAGATGGGTATGTGTATCGCAGGTGTAGTTGATGACTGTTGTCTCTGTGCCCTTGATGGTGGGTTCGAAATCCTTCTTTGCTGTTGTGGGATTACTGCATTGATTGACTGCAGCAATGGTCTTCATGGTGGTGGCAGCGCTTGTGTAAGCGTGGTTATTCATCACTCCCCCATTGAGCTTAATTACCTTATCTGCGGTGCCATGGATATTAAGGAGTGAGACAGGTGTTGCCTGCGAACACTCTGGGCTCTGATCCATCGCACCTGCAATAGCGACAATTGCTGCAACTCTCTGCGTCTTACATGCAAAGGTGTATGACATGAATGCGCCATTGCTATGGCCGATGAAATAGATACGTTTTGGATCCACGGGGGTTATCGCGCTGATCTCATCGATGAGTGAGTTGAGATAGGCGAGATCATCGACTTCTTGGCTATATCTATTGCAACATGATTTTGAGGCGTTCCAGAATCTTTTACCTTCAAGATTTGTGGTGCCATCGGGTGCGATATAGATAAGACCGTTCTTCTTAGCAATGGGTGCAAGTCTCATGTAATTCTCTTGGTGGGCACCTGATGTTGATGCTGAGTGCAGGAGAATAAGTAGTGGTGCTGGATTTGCAAGAGCGTCAGGAAGATGGACGGTGACGGGGCGATCTCCACCAACGGTGTAGTTACTACTGGCCGTAGCGGGTGTGAGGAAGGTGAGAGTTAGCGCAAAAACTGAGAGTAGGCGCAACTTCATGAGTTCATCTTCGCCTGTGTCTGAGGTTTTGTCATACTGGACTGCGATACTGCGTAAATGAATTTCTCGCAGGCTCGCAGATCTAAGGGTTGGATTGTTCTCCTTGCCACAGTTCTTGGCCTCTCACTCGGGGCATACTCCTTTATCTCCAATGCTCGAGCAAACCATGTCTATACGCTGACCTGTGGCATCATCGATTACAAACCCAGCGTTTTCTTCCAGACATGCGCCGATGGTGGAATTGCAGTGGGTGAAATGCAATGGGAATCATGGTCAGAAGATGGTGCGCGCGGTGAAGGCACCTATGCAATCAATGATTGTTCGCCAGATTGTGCAACAGGCAAACTCTCCACGACTGCTGTCACAGTTGTATTGACGGGAAGTAAGCCCCTTGATGAAGTTCGTGGCAAGCGCGTGCTCAATAGGATTTCAATCACCACGGTAGATAAGAAACCGCTCCCGCTCAACTCATCCAATACCGATAGTTGGGTACTTGAGTAAGTAAAATTCTAGACACTACATTTGGAGGAAAACATGGTCAAGCTTGAGCACTTATTAGAGAAAGTAATCTTCGCTGGACGCTGGCTATTGGCACCTCTCTATATAGGCCTACTTCTTGCACTCATTCCTATCCTCTATCGCTTCTTCCACTCTTTCTGGCACATCATGAGCCATATCACCACCTCATCAATGAGTGAGATAACTCTTCAAGTTCTCGAACTTCTCGACACAGTCTTACTTGGCAATCTCATCATCTTGGTTCTCTTTGCAGGGTATGAAAACTTCGTCTCTAAGATAGCTATTGCAGATGGCGCTGAAGATCGACCACACTGGATGGGACATGTTGATTCAAGTGGCATGAAGATCAAGCTCATTGGCTCACTCGTTGCAATCTCAGTGATCGAACTTCTCAAGGACTTTATGCAAGAAGGAACCTTTGATGCCAACCGTGAAGGATGGCGTATTGGAATTCATATGACCTTTGTGATTTCAGGCGTTCTCTTTGCACTGATGGAGATGATGGCTGATCGCCACAAGTCTGAGCGTTAAGAAGCTTTCTGAATCTGAATTACGTCGTCTTCTCCAATTTTAACTAAGGTAATTTTTACTCCTGAATCAGTGAGAGTGCGACCTTCGCGAACCAGATAATTTTTAAAGTCTCTTGACTGGTTGCCTTCGAGCTTCACCCCGTCTGGTGCTAGGAAATAAGCCCACTTTGAATATCGAGCTTCATTTCCGGTGTCTCCCGAAGATTCACCTGTTCGGTCATTGTCCTTCGTCGTGTCAACTTTGTAGACAAGAAGTCCATTTGCGTCTGATGGCCAAGATGATGACCAGTCAACATTCTTTCTAGATTCAATTACAAGAACCTCATGATCCGATATTTTCACCATGACAGATTTGATTCCAGTGCCATTCCTATCTACTGCAGCAAGCTTCACAAAACTCGATGTCAGATTAGGTTTATCAACGCATACGACTTGGTTGTCATTTAACCATCCTGCTTTAAATGTACTCCAGGTATCAAATGATCCGGATTCGCCATATTGATCAGTTGCAAGCCCAGTAACGAATCCATTACCCGGAGCGTGAAGTGGAAATCCTTGCGAGTGTAAGATTTCATGAATCCAAAAAGCCCAGAATAAAGACTGCTTGGTTTCTCCATTGACTCGACCAATATTTGAGTAATGATATTTTCCTCCACCCCAGTACATGATTCTTATCGGACCTTGCTTAGTCTGCATAGTCTGATTTCTCTGACCAAAGTCATACTCAATGCCTTGGACGTTAGATGGGAAGTAATAAATAATGGCTGAGACTCCAGAAAAATTGAATTTATCACCTGCGGCGTTTATAAACGCTTGTGAATACTCATTCTGAGTTGCAGTCGTAGGGTCATTACCTCCGATTTGCGCCTTCTGGAATGCCAAATCTGCTGATGGTTTCGGCGAGCGTATCCAGGAGTCTGTGGTTTGGAAATCAAAAGTCATTTTTCCATTACTGAACTGCTCCGCCCATTGATTCATTTTAATTAATAGTGGATCAAGTTTTGTGCGCGGGTTGCCTAAACCAACTGCATCTGTAAAGTCAACGGGAATTACCGCGACTTTAACTTTTCCAAGATAAGGAATCTCGCCTTGAGTCATAGGGAATCCAACGTTATTAGGTTGGAGTTTGCTTGTACGCTGGTCTGTGATTTTGCAAATATCAACTGAATCTATTTTTGTGACTGTTGGAAATACTTGGCTTGAAGTACTAGTTTTTTTGACGGTTACTCCAGAATTCCAGACTAATTTCTTGCTTACTTTGACACAGGTAAATTTCTTTGACCCGACCACACTAGTTGCGCCAAGTTTTGAACAACTCTGCCCGGCCTTTATAGCCGCGTGAGAAACGGGAGTGATGGAAAATCCCACTATGGTCACTAATGCAAATATCGAGAGTCGCTTCATAGAGGAATTCTAACCTTCGACCCCAAGGGTGAGAAGTAAAACTTAAGAAGCTTTAGTCTGAGAACGCATCTCGCCTAAGCCTTCAATACCTGTCACAACTTCTTGACCGGCTGTTAAGTACTTAGTTGGCTTGAATCCCATACCGACACCTTCAGGTGTTCCGGTATTGATGATGTCTCCTGGGAATAGCTCCATAAATTGAGATAAGTACCAGACGATGTGATCAATGCCGTAGATCAAGTCACTTGTGCGTGAATCCTGGCGCTTTTCTCCATCTACTGTGCAATACAGGCGAACATCATCTGGCTTAAATTCATCTTCAGTAACAATGGAAGGTCCCATTGGGTTAAATGTTGGAAATGACTTTCCCTTAACCCATTGTCCTGCGCGTTCAATCTGCCAGTGGCGCTCTGAAACATCTTGGCTAATGGAATATCCAAGGATGTGGCTGCGTGCTTCTGATTCGTCCTTGAGGTAAAGCGCGCGCTTTCCAATAACGATGGCAAGTTCAACTTCGTAATCTGTAGCAGTTGAATGAGGTGGAATAACGATGTCATCGTTTGGACCGATGAGGCAATCAGGGGCCTTCATAAAGACAACAGGTTCAGGTGGTGGAGTCATTCCTGATTCAGCTGCGTGACGAGCATAGTTAAGGCCGATACAGATCAACTTTGTTGGACGTGCAACTGGGCTTGCAATGCGAAGACCTGCGATATCAAAGGGAGTCTGTGATGAAAGATCTGCTGCCTTCACCTTATCGAGCGCACCTGCTTCAAGCTCGGGGCGGTTCCAATCCTTAATCAAGTGATCGACATAGACTGCTTGAGTCTGGCTCACCATCACAGCAGGACGTTCTGAACCAACCTGACCAAATCGCGCGATTTTCATAGTCGTAAGATTAGCGCAGCGCTCATAAGATGCATACATGAAGATTGTCATAGCCCCAGACTCATTTAAGGGCAGTGCAACTTCTAGTGAGATTGCAACCTGGATTGAAGCAGGAATTCACTCTGTTATCCCAACATGTGAAATCGTAAAGATTCCTATTGGCGATGGCGGTGAAGGATCCCTCGATGCAATTCTTAGCGCAGGCTATAAAGCTATTGAATGTGAAGTTGCAGGACCTGTCGGAAATCTAGTGAAGGCGCGTATTGCACTCAAAGATGACACAGCATTTATCGAGATGGCGCAAGCTTCTGGGCTTTCACAGCTACCAGGTGGTGTGAAGTCAGCACTCAAATCATCTTCATTCGGTGCGGGAGAACTCATTCTTGCCGCCCTCAATAAAGGTGCGAAGAAGATTATTTTGGCAGTCGGTGGAAGTGCAACAACAGATGCGGGTGCAGGTGCGCTACAAGCACTCGGTGCAAAGCTGCTTGATACTGCAGGAAATGAGATAGCACGAGGTGGCGGTGCACTTATCGACTGTGTAAAGATAGATATCGCTGGTCTCGATCCACGTCTTGCACAAACCACCTTTGTGCTGGCAAGTGATGTGAAGAATCCACTTTTAGGTAGTGAGGGCGCTGCGCGAGTATTTTCACCACAGAAAGGTGCATCCCTTGAAGAAGTAGAGATCCTTGAGAAATCACTTTCCCACTTTGCATCCCTTGTGGGTGGTCCACACGCATCCGCACCTGGTGCTGGTGCTGCAGGTGGTTTTGGATTTATGGCTTATGCATTCCTCTCCGCCACAGCAGAGAGCGGAATTGATCTCATTCTTGACCTTGTGCAATTCGATAGGCAGATAGTTGGCGCCGATTACATCATCACCGGTGAAGGTCGCTTTGATTCGCAGAGCTCTCAAGGCAAAGCACCCTGGGGAATCTTGCAGCGCGCTATCAAATCTTCTATCCCCACATTCTTGGTCTGTGGTGATGCGGATGCGCATCAGGAAACTGGATTTAAAGGCATCTATACCTTGGCCTCTATTGAACCTGATATCAAAAAGTGCATCGCAAACCCAGCACCGCTTGTGTCAAAGATTGGCGCAGCAATAGCCGCTTCGCTCTAATTAGTGAAAGATTTTCCCAGGGTTCAAAATTCCATTGGGATCTAGCGCTGCCTTGATGGATTTCATAACTGCAACTGATGACTGACCTGCCTCTTCCAGCAGTGAATCAATCTTTCCGGCGCCGATTCCATGCTCGCCCGTGCAGGTGCCACCCATAGCGATAATTGCTGAGGTGGTCTTATGTGTGAGTTCACGAATAGCATCGAGCTCTTCAGGCTTTGTTGGATCGGTCACGATAAAGGTGTGAAAGTTTCCATCTGCCACATGTCCCAAGATGGAGTGTGGGAATGGTGATTCCTTCAAAATCTTCTCTGCAATCGCAACTGCATCGGCAAGTTTGGAAAGCGGAACTGCAGCATCGGTACTGATGGCGCGCTTTCCAGGAAAAGCTGCAATGCCCGCCCAATATGCATTGTGACGTGCTTGCCATAACTTACGGCGCTGGCCTTCCTCTGTTGTCCATTCAAAATCTGTGCCACCAAATTCGGATGTGATCTCTTGAACTACCTTGGCATCTTCTTCCACACCGCGAGGAGATCCATGGAATTCAAAGAGAAGTGTGGGCGCTTCTTGTAAAGTCAGTCCATCATGGGCATTAACGTTCTTAATCGATTGTGCATCAAGGAATTCACAACGAGCAATAGCAACACCAGATCGCACAATGGCAATAGCTGCCTGCACACCATCTGCAAGGGATGGAAAACGCGATACTGCAGCAGCCATCTTCTCTGGAATACCAAAGACGCGAAGAGTTATCTCTGTGACGATTGCAAGTGTGCCTTCAGAGCCAACAATGAGTCGAGTTAAGTCATAGCCTGCAGAGAGTTTGCGAGTCTCGCGTCCTGCATGGATAACTGTGCCATCTGCCAATACTGCGGTGAGTTTAAGTACATTCTCACGCATAGATCCATAGCGCACAGTTGTTGTTCCAGCAGCTCCCGTTGAGGTCATGCCACCGATCGTTGCATCAGCGCCAGGATCTACCGAGAAGAAGAGGCCATCATTGGATAACTTCTTATTCAGCGCCATGCGCTTAACGCCTGCTTGCACAGTCACTGTTAAATCATCTGGGGAGATTTTGATAATTGAATCCATCTCACTTAAATCAAGTGAGATTCCACCAAAGAGTGGCAACACATGGCCTTCAAGGGATGAGCCAACACCAAAGGCAACGACGGGAATACCTTCACCGTTGCAGTAAGCAAGGACTTTTGAGACTTCATCCGTTGAGTGAACAGTGACTACTGCAGATGGTCGAACAGGAGGAAATGCTGATTCATCGCGCCCATGGCTATCTAGAACTGATTCATTTTGAGAGATGCGACCACTGACCAAAGAAGAGAGAGCCTTTACCTGCGCATCAGAGAGATCCACGCGTTTGGTAATAGCCATCACCATCTCGATTCTTATCGAAGTTGTAACGAACTGTAGCCCCGAAGGGATTCGAACCCTCGTAGCTGACTTGAGAAGCCAGAGTCCTAGGCCGCTAGACGACGGGGCCGTGCCAAAAAATTACTAGGACAAACATATTAAGTTGTACGTAACTGCTGTAGATCGCTGGGGTACCAGGACTCGAACCTAGACTTACTGAACCAGAATCAGCAGGGCTGCCAATTACCCCATACCCCAATACTTTTCACCGTGTGGCAAGGTGGAAAGTTTACCTTAACAAAAGGGTAGAAATTACAGCGGCAATTTAGAGCGCTAGGGCCTTGGAAATACGGGCTAAGCAGGCCTCTTTCCCAAGCAACTCCATTGATTCAAAGAGTGGCGGAGAGATAGTGCTTCCTGTTGTTGCAATACGAAGCGCGGTAAATGCAATACGTGGCTTGAGCCCTAGCTCTTCAATCAGCGATGCACGAAGCACAGCTTCAATTGCTTCGTGGTTCCAGGTTGCAACACCCTCAAGATCTGCAAGTGAGCGCTTCAAAATATCTTTCGCTGCAGCATCACTTATCTTTGAAACCGCCTCAGCATCGACAGCAAATTCCTTCACAAAGAGGAATTTGAGAAGCTGTGGTGCTTCATCGAGCTTGACGATGCGCTCTTGAATAATGGGAAGTGCCTGCTTGACTAGCTCAACTTCAGCATCGGTGCCTGTGATGATTCCTGCCTTAACAAGAAATGGCATGGTCCATGTGGCAAACTCTTCAAGGCTTAAGGCACGGATTTTATCGCCGTTAATTGCCTCAAGCTTTTTCATATCAAAGCGGGCAGGAGATGAGTGAACCTTCTCCACAGTAAAGAGCTCAGTGAGCTCCTTCATCGAAATATTCTCGCGATCATCACCAGGTGACCATCCGAGTAGAGCTAAGTAATTACAGATTGCCTCAGGTAGATATCCCTGCTCGCGATACCAAGCGATAGAGACTTCACCGTTGCGCTTAGAAAGCTTTGCATTATCTGCACCCATGACAAAGGGAAGGTGAGCAAAGACTGGGTAATCCTCTAACTTCACACCCATCGCCTGATACACACGAATCTGTCGTGGAGTGGAAGACAAGAGATCTTCACCTCGTAATACGTGAGTCACACCCATCAGAACATCATCGACTGCAACTGCGAGCGTGTAGAGAGGTGAACCATCTGCGCGCACAAGGACAAAGTCAGGAACAAACTTGTGATCAAAAGTCACATCGCCACGAATTTCATCTCTGAAAGTTGTTGTGCCATCAGGCATACGCATGCGCACAACGCCTTCACGACCTTGTGCTTTAAAGGCAGCGATTTGATCTGCGCTCAGGTCACGGCAATGTCCGTTATAACCCGGTGCAACATTTGCAGCTCGCTGTGCTTCACGTACTGCTTCAAGTTCATCTGGTGAGCAGTAACAGTAATAAGCATCTTTTTGATCCAGAAACTTCTGCGCCCACTCAGCATAAATGCCAAGTCTTTGTGATTGGAGATAAGGACCATTTGGGCCACCAACTTCTGGACCCTCATCCCATTGCAGACCAAGCCACTTTAAGGTGTCTATCGCTGCATTGATGTATTCATCGGTAACGCGCGTTGTATCAGTATCTTCAATACGAAAGAGGAATGTGCCACCTGTGTGACGGGCATATGCCCAATCAAAGAGTGCTGTGCGGATATTTCCAACGTGAAGATCTCCTGTAGGAGATGGCGCAAAACGTACCTTTACTTTTTTACTCATGGACGCGCGCTCACCTTATTGGTTAATTGGCCAAGGCCTTCGATGGATATAGCAATAGTAGATTTCTCAGGCATCGGTCCAATTCCAGCTGGTGTGCCGGTAATGATCACATCGCCAGGCAAGAGAGTCATTACTTGAGTCACGAAATGAATAATATCTTCGACCTTAAAAATCATGTCAGATAACTTGGCATCTTGCTTGATTTCACCGTTGAGCGTTGTGGTGATGCGCTGCGTGCCAGGAACAAACTCTGTTTCAATCCATGGACCAAGCGGGCAGAAGGTATCAAATGACTTTGCGCGCATCCACTGACCATCACGCTTTTGTAATTCGCGAGATGTCACATCATTTGCCAAGGTATATCCGAAGATCACATCTTTAACGCGCTCTCTTGGAACTTCCTTACACACGCGACCAATCACAATGGCAAGTTCTGCTTCATAATCAATAGTGGGAGCCATGGAAGGCCAGACGATGGTGTCGCCAGGACCAATGACAGATGTATTGGGCTTTAAGAAGATGATGGGTTCATCAGGAACAACGCCACCCATTTCAGCTGCGTGATCTGCATAATTCTTACCCACTGCAACAATCTTGGAGCGTGGAATGACAGGTGCTAATAGGCGTACCTTCGTCAGATCAACCTTCGCTGCTGTCTTTTGAATGCCGTGATAGATCGGATCTCCTGAGATGATCGAAATCTGATTATCTTCTTCAAGGATTCCAAAGAGCGGGTCGGTACCTAAACCTGCATCAGGCTGAGGTGTAAATCGAACTACGCGCATTGGGCAATCTTATCTTCAAGGCGTAAATAAGGCTAAAGCGCGCTTTCCTTGCCGTCTGAATCAATATAGAAAATCGTTGCAGTAGGTGCAAAATCCTTAATCGCCTTGGTATTTGCAGGAAGTGAACCTGTAGCAACAACGCTCTCAATTCCTGTTATTCCAGATGCAAGAGCGACTGTAAGAACTGCTTCAAAAGCATCAAGGTTGAGAGATGGTGATGTCACATTAATCGCAACATAGGTGCGTCCTGTGTTATCGCGAAGGGCTGCTGCTTGCTGTGCACCACTTCGAGCAAGAGTGGAGGTAGCAAGAGTTACCAGCTTTGTATCTTCTGGATTATTCATGCTCATCAATCTCCGTATCTAGTCGCTCAATAATAACTGAGCTAATACGACGTCTGCGTCCGACAGGGCGCTCAGAAGTAATCGACCAGCCCTGCAAATCTATGGTCGATCCTGCAATCGGAACGCGGCCTAACTTCTCAGCCATATATCCACCGATGGTGTCAACATCTTCAAACTCATCACGATCCATTTCAATCTTGAGCTCATCGGCGAGATCTTCAACATGCATCGTGGCCTTTGCACGAGCCTTGGTCTCAGTTATCCAGGTGAAAGCTTCAACGCCATCATCATATTCATCGGCAATTTCACCAACGATCTCTTCAATAATGTCTTCAATGGTAATGATTCCTGCAGTTCCACCATATTCATCAACAACGATTGCCAAGTGGATCTGATCACGCTGCATTTCTTTTAACAACTCTGCAGCTTCCTTATTTTCGGGCACAAAAACAGCAGGGCGAGTGTGTTGCTCAACCTTCTCAGTCGTCTCAGCTTCGTGGTGATCGAGTGCTCGTTTTGCTAAATCTTTCACATAGGCGATTCCGATGATGTTATCGATGCCATCACCGACTACAGGAACGCGTGAATAACCGGAGCGAAGCGCAAGTGAGAGCGCCTGGCGCAGAGTCTTATCTTTTTCAATCCAGACCATATCTGTGCGCGGAACCATAAGCTCGCGCACCAAGGTGTCCCCTAGTTCAAATACATTATGAATCATCTCGTGTTCATCTGATTCAACAAGGCCGCGGGTGTGGGCGTGATCCATGAGCTGTCGTAGCTCATTTTCATCCGAAAGAAGTCCCCATGCAAAACCTTTAAATGCCAAGCTAATCTTCTTTACTATTTTTACCTTCACAGTTATTTGGTCACTGTTAGTGACCACTCCTTCACTATTTTCTCTTGCAACGCGAACATGACTTTCTCTTCATCAGGATCTGCGTGGTCATAGCCCAAGATGTGGAGCAAGCCATGTGTAGCAAGGATATAGATTTCTTCTTCAACGCTATGACCTGCGCTCTGCGCTTGAGCAGCTGCAACTGCAGGAGCAATCACAATATCTCCAAGTGTTACCACTTCGCCCTTGCTTTCAGGCAGATCCATAGGAAATGAGAGAACATCTGTGGGTCCGGTCTCATCCATCCACTTGATGTGAAGCTCTTCCATCTCAGTGACATCAACAAAGGTTAGAGAAATCTCGCACTCAGGGTTGAGCTCCATATATTCAATACCGAAATTAATCAGGGTGTGCATCTGGGTTTCAGGCACCAAAGCACCAGAGCGATTTACTAGTTCAACGGTCATGATTTACGAATCGAATGCGGAACAGATTTGGTCGCATCGTATTTGTCATAAGCCTTCACAATGTCACCGATTAAGCGGTGGCGCACAACATCTTCGGCGGTGAGCTCCATAAAGGAGATATCGTCAACGCCATCGAGGATGTCGCGAATAATGCCAAGACCTGAACGTTGCCCGTTGGGTAGATCATTTTGAGTCACATCACCAGTAATGACCATCTTGGAACCAAAACCAAGGCGGGTTAAGAACATCTTCATCTGCTCAGGTGTGGTGTTCTGCGCTTCATCTAAGATGATGAATGCATCATTGAGTGTGCGACCGCGCATAAAGGCAAGCGGTGCCACTTCAATCACGCCGGTCTGCATCAGACGCGGAATTGCTTCAACATCGATCATGTCGTGCAGAGCATCAAAGAGTGGTCGAAGATATGGATCAATCTTCTCGTTCAGCGTTCCAGGCAAGAAGCCCAGCTTTTCTCCTGCTTCAACAGCAGGGCGCGACAAGATAATGCGATTGACTTTCTTTGCTTGCAGCGCAGCAACTGCCTTTGCCATCGCAAGATATGTCTTTCCAGTTCCAGCAGGACCTATTCCAAATGTGATGGTGTTCTCTTCAATAGCATCGACATAGAGCTTTTGGTTCGCAGTCTTTGGGCGAATTGTCTTGCCACGGTTAGAGACAATATTGAGTGAGAGAACTTCACCAGGGTTATGTGCTGGTTCTGCCTCCAGCATTGCAATGCTGCGTAAGACTGCATCAACGTTGAGGTTTTGACCTGAACGGATAACAACCATCATCTCGGTAATCAACTTCTCCATCGCAAGGCAGTCGATATGTGGTCCGCGCAGAGTGATTTCATTGCCGCGCACAGTCACATTGACTGAAGGAAATGCTGCCTCTATTGCCAACATATTTGCATCATTGGCTCCGACGAGTGAAACCATCGGGATGGCGGGTGGGACGGTGATTAAGAGGCGTTCCATATGACTGAAAATCTATCGGTATCCAGGTGAATTCACCACACGGAAAGGGCGGTGTTGACGGCAGATAATGCAGCAAGTCCTGCATGTGCTGAGCGCAATACAGGCCGTCCCATCAAGGCAACCTTCGCTCCAGCTGCTGCAAAGGTGTCAATCTCTTCATCTGTAAGACCACCTTCAGGTCCGATGATGATTGCAACCTTTGTGCAACCAGGTGCCACAACTTCTGACACCTTCATCGTTGCTGATTCGTGGAAGACAATCGCTAAATCAGCTTGCGCTATCTGATCCACAACTGCATTAGTTGCAGCAACGCCAATGACCTCAGGGATGCGAAAGCGACGTGACTGCTTACTTGCCTCGCGTGCTGTTGTCTGAAGCTTTTCAATCTTGTCATCTGATTTTCCAATGCTGCGCGCAGCTTTCCACATCACAATGCGGTCTGCTCCACCTTCAGTGCATAGCTCAATAGCTTCCTTGATGCGATCACCCTTTGGTATTGCTTGAATGATTGTGAAATGAATACCAAGTGCATCTTGATGACCTGTCTCAAGAACTTTAACAGTCATATGCTTCTTATGAACTTCCTTAGCTTCAACATGAGACCAATTTCCCTTGCCATCGGAAAGGTTAAAGAAATCTCCACTCTTGGTGCGAAGCACGCGAATGGCATGGAGGGCATCTTCGTTATTGAATTCATATGTGCTCCCCACTGTGGTGGGAAGATCGTCAACGAAGAAGAGGGTTCGCATTAGCGACCAAATGCATCGCGGAATTTAGAGAAGAGTCCTTCTCTATGGCCTTTAATCTTCACATCGCCCTCTTTTTCACCACGAGATAAGGCAAATTCCTTAAGTAACTTCTCTTGATCGCGGCTGAGCTTGTGAGGTGTGGCAACATCGACGTGCACGATGAGATCACCGCGATGTGTGGTGCGAAGACGTGTCATGCCCTTGCCCTTGATTGGAATGGTTGCACCGCTCTGAGTTCCTGCTTTGATCTCGACCTTGACTGGGCCATCAAGTGTTTCAACGTTTACTGATGTGCCAAGGGATGCTGCAGCAAATGAAACTTCGATTGCAATATGTAAATTATCGCCATCACGCAGTAGAAATTCATGTTCCTCTTCTACGATTTCAACGTAGAGATCTCCTGCAGGTCCCCCGCCTTGTCCTACTTCACCCCGACCTGCCATCTGAATACGGTTTCCAGTCTCAACACCTGCTGGAACTTTGACATTAATAGTTTGGCGAGCACGCACACGACCATCGCCACCACATTCACGACATGGATCTGTAATAACGCTTCCATACCCAGAGCAGTTATTACATGGACGAGATGTCATCACTTGACCTAAGAATGACTTCTGAACAAATTGAGTTTCACCGCGCCCCTTACAGACAGGACACATAGAAGGTGCAGAGTTATTTGCAGTTCCTTGTCCTTCACATTTCTGGCAGATAACGGCAGATTCCAAAGTGATATCGCGCTCTGTTCCAAAACATGCTTCATTGAGATCTACCTCAATGCGAATGAGTGCATCTTGTCCTTGGCGCATACGTGGACGCGGTCCACGATTTCCACCGCCACCAAAGAATGCATCCATGATGTCGCTAAATCCACCGCCGCCGAATCCCCCACCAAAACCACCTTGGCCACCCATGTCATATTGCTGACGCTTTTGTGGGTCAGATAACGTGTCATAGGCAGCAGTAACTTCTTTAAATTTATTTTGCACTTCAGGATCTGGGTTCACATCTGGATGCAGTTCGCGTGCAATCTTGCGATATGCCTTCTTGATCTCATCTTGTGATGCACCGCGATCTAGGCCAAGAAGACCGTAGTAATCAGCCATTACTGGGCGCTCTCTGTAATAAATCGACCGACATATCGAGCAACGGCAGAAACAGCTGCCATCGAACCTGCGTAATCCATACGTGTTGGCCCAAGAATTCCAAGGGATGCATCAGAGCCATAACCCACTGTGACAAGTGATGTTGTCTGCAGATTCATATCTTGCTGTTCGCTACCAATAGTCACATGCACTGTGGGATGGGAGTCACTAAGCAGGCGCAGCAATACAACCTGTTCTTCTAACGCTTCCAAAATAGGAGATAGCGCCGGTCCTAGATCCTCACCGGAGCGCGCAAGGTTTGCAGTTCCTGATATCGCCATCATCTCTCGCCCAGGTGAATCACCGATTTTGGGATATTTCACTACCGCTACTTGCTTAGTGATATCTGCCAAGAGCTTTGCGCTGCGCTTTACAACTTCATCAAGATCATGTGCACCCTCAAGGAAAGTCTCAATCGCGCGACGCTCAGCAGTAGAAAGTGGTTTGACTGTGGAAAGTTTGTCGACGAAGAGTCGATATCCGCGATCTGTTGGGATGCGTCCTGCACTTGTGTGAGGCTGAGTAATAAAGCCTTCCTCTTCAAGAACTGCCATCTCATTTCGAATCGTTGCAGGGCTAATTCCCAGTGCGCGCTTATCGGCAATCGCCTTTGAGCCAACAGGCTCTTGGGTTTCGACATATTCATCGACGATTGCCCGAAGGATTTCTAGGCGGCGATCAGTGGTCATAGTTTGGCAATCTTATCGTGCGAGTGCTAACGAAGCATTTCATGCGTAATGCGGTCTGCAATGAGGCGACCCTTTGGCGTCAAAGCCAGAGCGCTCTCTTTCTCAATGACATGTCCGCTCTTGATGTATTCCATAGAGCGTTCATATTGGGCAACGCTCAGCGCTGCCTTCTTCACACCTTCTGGCATGCGAATAGCAAGCATGATGTATTCAGATTTCTTCTCTTCATCACTTAATATTTCAGAATCTTTAATTGGTGAAATCCCTGCAAAGACCTTCTCTATATAGGCATTGGGATGCTTCACATTCCAGAATCGCTTCTGATCAATATGTGAGTGAGCACCAGGACCTAAGCCCCACCAATTATTGGATTTCCAGTAAGCAATATTGTGGCGACATTGATGTCCTGGCTTTGACCAGTTTGAGAGTTCATACCATTTCAAACCTTTTTGCAGACACTGTTGATCAACCAGCAGATACATATCTGCCATCAAATCATCATCAGGCATGGTGTATTCACCGCGCTTGATTTGGGCTGCAAGCTTTGTGCCCTCTTCAACGATGAGTGCATAGGCGCTGATGTGATCGATACTGAGCGAGAGCGCCTCTTTTACCGTCGCTGCCCAATCACTCAAAGTTTCTCCTGGCGCTCCATAAATAAGGTCAACGCTGACGGATTGGAATCCGGCGAGCCGCGCCATATCAACAGCTTTGCGAACGTTCTCAGGATTATGTGTGCGATCCAGGACTTTTAACACATCAGCATTCGATGATTGCATGCCGAATGAGATGCGATTAAAGCCCACGGCGAATAATTCATTGAGCTTTTCCTGTGTTACAGAATCTGGGTTTGCCTCTAAGGTAATTTCACAATCATCGGTGATGCCATTGCGAGCCTTAATGGCCGCTATTACGCGACCAAGATCTTTAGGTGGCAGAAGTGATGGAGTTCCTCCGCCGAAGAAGATTGTGGGAACTACATCTTTAGGAGCTGCCTCTAACTCCTTGAGAACTGCATCGATGTAATCGCCAGAGACAATTTCAAGAGTTGCACCATCTTGGAGTTCAGAAGGTGTGTAGGTATTGAAATCGCAGTAACCACAGCGACGAACGCAATATGGAATATGGACGTAGAACGAGAGCATGGCTAGTTAGCCTTCGAGCTTGCGGGCTGCTTTAATCTTTTCGATATCGGCATCGGTAGCAAGGGCTGCAACGAAGGCTTCTTGTGGAACTTCAACGCGTCCCACCATCTTCATGCGCTTCTTACCTTCCTTCTGCTTCTCGAGAAGTTTGCGCTTACGAGAGATATCGCCGCCATAACACTTAGCAAGAACATCCTTACGGATAGCGCGAATGGATTCACGGGCAATAATGCGAGAGCCAATAGCTGCCTGAATAGGAACTTCGAACTGTTGACGAGGAATGAGCTCGCGCAGCTTGCCAGTCATCATCACACCATAGGAATATGCCTTATCGCGGTGAACGACTGCGCTAAATGCATCGACTGCTTCACCTTGCAAGAGAATATCGACCTTCACAAGATTGCCTTCTTCATCGCCGATCTCTTCGTAATCAAGGGATGCATAGCCTCGTGTGCGACTTTTAAGTTGATCAAAGAAGTCAAAGACGATTTCAGCAAGAGGCAAGGTGTAACGGATTTCAACGCGATCTTCAGAGATGTAATCCATACCGAGCATGATGCCGCGGCGATCTTGGCAGAGCTCCATGATGACTCCAATGAATTCTGATGGAGCAAGAATCGTTGACTTCACGATTGGCTCTTTCACATTATTGATCTTGCCATCTGGAAATTCTGACGGGTTAGTCACGACAAATTCTTTGCCATCTTCCATTGTCACGCGATAGACCACGTTAGGGGCAGTTGAAATCAAGTTCAGCTTTGCTTCGCGCTCAAGGCGCTCACGCACAATCTCCATATGCAGAAGGCCAAGGAAGCCGCAGCGGAAACCAAAGCCGAGTGCTGCAGAGCTCTCTGGTTCATACACGAGGGCTGCATCGTTAAGTTGCAACTTCTCTAGCGCATCGCGCAAGACAGGAAAATCTGCGCCATCGAGTGGGAATAAACCTGAGAAGACCATTGGCTTGGGATCTTTATATCCACCCAATGGCTCTTTTGTTGGGCGCGCAAAGTTAGTAATGGTGTCACCCACACGTGATTGGCGCACATCTTTTACACCCGTAATGAGGTAACCCACTTCGCCGACACCAAGACCCTTTGATGGCAGTGGTTCAGGGCTAATAACGCCAACTTCAAGTGCTTCATGCTTTACACCAGTTGAATACATCTGAATCTGCTCACGTGGATTGATATGACCATCAATCACGCGCACGTAAGTTACAACGCCGCGATAAGAATCATAGACAGAGTCAAAGATGAGAGCGCGTGCTGGTGCATCGGCATCTCCCGTAGGTGCTGGAATCTGCGCAATGATTTGATCAAGAAGGTCAGCAACGCCATCGCCCGTCTTACCTGAAACGCGCAAGACATCTTCAACTTTGCAACCAATGAGCCCTGCAAGTTCTGCAGCAAATTTCTCAGGTTGAGCGTTCGGTAGATCGATCTTATTGAGAACAGGAATGATGGTGAGGTTGTTCTCCATCGCAAGATAGAGGTTGGCAAGAGTTTGGGCTTCAATACCTTGAGCGCAGTCAACAAGGAGAACTGCGCCTTCACATGCTGCAAGAGATCGTGATACTTCGTAGGTGAAGTCAACGTGACCTGGTGTGTCGATCATATTCAGGATGTATTCCTGGCCATCGAGACCGCTGCGCCATGGAAGGCGAACTGCCTGAGACTTAATGGTGATTCCGCGTTCACGTTCAATATCCATACGATCGAGATACTGCGCGCGCATATTGCGTGCTTCTACTACTTCAGTAATTTGGAGCATGCGATCGGCAAGAGTTGATTTGCCGTGATCGATATGGGCGATGATGCAGAAATTGCGAATCTGCGCCGGATTTGTCGATGCGGGTTGTGGCGCCTTAGCAATGGATATTGCAGGCACTTAAGAGACCTTTATTCTGCTGGTTCGGCGAAAATTAACGAACGCCGGCTTTAGCAGCAGCCTTAGCCATTGAAGACTTCTTATTAGCTGCAGCGTTCTTATGGATAACGCCCTTTGCAACTGCGATATCAAGAGCCTTTGAAGCCGCGCGGAGTTCAGTCGTAGTTGTTGCAGCGTCACCCTTAGCGACAGCCTCGCGAAACTTGCGAACAGCAGTCTTGATAGATGATGAGACAGACTTGTTGCGAAGGTATGCCTTCTCGTTTGTCTTAA
>Ga0304730_1000762_pt1 | contig 26480 bp, 17 predicted proteins | sample M_130628_MF_Meta_FD_190474 | JGI IMG/M metagenome (GOLD analysis project Ga0304730, IMG submission 190474) | Freshwater microbial communities from Lake Montjoie, Canada to study carbon cycling - M_130628_MF_MetaG (v2) (version 2) | ecosystem: Environmental > Aquatic > Freshwater > Lake | place...
CTACTCTTTAATCCGCCATCTAATTTATTAAAACGAGTCATTTTTTTTAACCCCATTTGAATGGCAATATGATTCAATTGCTGCCTGTTCACCATCTTACTGCGCATCTCGGTTAAAAAACCTTCGCCCTTGTAGGGATATTTTTTAAAGAGATATTCGGCCACAACTGAACTGATAATGGCATCGCCTAAAAACTCCATCCTTTCATTGTTCTCTGATGGATTTTCTTTTAAAGATCGATGGTTGAATGCGGTGTGAAATAACACCATTTTAGTTGTTTGATACCCAATTAACATGTACACGCTTTTTTCAAATTCAGATTTTCTGAAAGAAAAAATAAGTTGGTATAAGCGCTTCATCTTAGGCTTAGTTAAGCTTTGTATTTCTTAACAATCACACAAGCATTGTGTCCACCAAATCCAAATGTATTACTCAAAGCGGCATTGACAACGCGCTTTTCTGCTTTGTTAAAAGTGAAATTTAAACGGGAATCTAAATCTGGATCATCTGTAAAATGATTGATGGTTGGAGGGATGATATCGTGTATCACTGATTGAATACAAGCAATCGCCTCAATCACACCTGCCGCACCTAAGCAATGACCTGTCATAGACTTGGTAGAGCTAATATTTAAATGATAGGCATGCTCTCCAAACACTTCTGTGATGGCTTTTGATTCTGCAATATCCCCTAAAGGCGTAGAAGTGCCATGGGTATTGATATAGTCAATCTCATTGGCCTGCATCCCTGCATCTTTCAATGCAGCATTCATCACATTTCTTGCGCCCAATCCCTCTGGGTGTGGAGCAGTCAAATGATAGGCATCCGCTGTGGCGCCTCCACCTACTACTTCACAATATATTTTTGCACCACGACGAATCGCATGCTCTAATTCTTCTAATACTAAAACACCACTTGCTTCCCCCATGATAAAACCATCACGGTCTTTATCGTAAGGACGGCTTGCAGTTTTTGGATCGTCATTGCGCTCACTCATCGCTTTCATCGCATTGAATCCACCCATACCCGCAATACCTATTACTGATTCAGATCCACCAGTAATAATAATATCTGCTTTGCCTAATTTTAAATTATCCATCGCTGAAATAATCGCGTTTGTACTAGATGCACAAGCACTCACTACTGCATAGTTGGGACCTCTAAATCCGTGCTTCATAGAGATTTGTCCTGCAGCAATATCTAAAATCATTTTTGGAATAAAAAAAGGATTGAACCTTGGCGTACCATCCCCATGCACAAAATTAGTCACCTCTTCTGTAAAGGTTGTTAAGCCACCAATACCACTTGCAAAAATAACACCCACTCTATCGTGGTCTACATTGTCTTTGGTAATGCCCGCATCCAATACCGCTTGATCACTTGCTACCAAAGCAATCTGTGCAAAACGATCTAGTTTTCTAGCTTCCTTGCGATCCATAAATTCAGTTGGATCAAAACCTTTTATTTCACATGCAAATCTTGTCTTAAACTTAGACGCATTAAATTGCGTAATCATGTCTGCACCAGAAACGCCATTGATTAAATTATTCCAATACGTTTCTACATTATTCCCTATGGGTGTAAGGGCACCTATTCCTGTAACTACAATACGTTTAGTTTGCATGTGACTATTTTTAAAATAAAAATCCGCCTTTAAAGCAAGGCTCAAAAAGGCGGATTAAATATGCCGAAGTTTCAGCTTATAAAATAATACAATATTATTTTGCGTGCTCTTCTAAATAAGCAACAGCTTGACCAACAGTAGTAATTGTTTCTGCTTGTTCGTCTGGAATAGAAATATTGAACTCTTTTTCGAATTCCATGATTAATTCCACTGTGTCTAAAGAATCCGCGCCCAAATCATTTGTGAATGAAGCCTCATTAGTAACTTCTGCTTCATCTACACCTAATTTATCAACGATAATTTTTTTAACTCTAATTGCGATGTCTGACATTGTAAAAGGTTTTTGTTTACGCGGCAAAAATATACTTTTTGTTAAAATACTAGCCGTTTATTTACTTTTTTGTTTTCACATTTGACAATCTTAGGGAAATACTGCTTTTTTGAGCCATTTTGAGGCTAAAAAACTACCTAAAATGCTAACAATTGCTAACTTTTTTTGAAATAGCCCCTTATTAATTGCTGGTCTTCGTAGCTAAAATGGGCTTTTGGTAGGATGAAAAAGGATTTTGGCGCAAAATAGACATGAAAAAATAAGGGACTTTCAAAAAATCGAGTCACATCGGACCATGCCCATTCTGCCCTACCACTCTCTGATTCCATACTTGCCCCTGTATTGTTGAAATTAAATTGCCAGTCCTGTTTAAACATACTGGTTTTTCTGTAAAATAACCAAGGTAATAAAAACCAAAAAAACACCATAAGTACAATCCATAATAATGACCCAACAAGGAAAAGCTCAGGCCTGATTTTTTTATAAAATAATAGTACCGCAGTAATGATGGCATAGACATTTACAATTAACAATAAACCCTTGATTTCGGATTGCTTGATAAAATGATATCGAAGCCCTTGTATCACTTGAGATTTTTGAAATTGGATTTGAATAGACATATGCTAAAAGTAGGGATAGATTGCAAAGATACAAAGCGCAAAGGTTTGCGCTGGAAAAATAGCGATAAAAAAGAGGGATTATATAACAACAATTGTTAGTAAAAATGACAAAATCACTATATTTAAAGAACGCATTGCTTAATTAACAAATTATGTCTTTTAAACCAAGGTTATCTTTTTCGCAGATCATCAACATGAATGTTGGTTTCTTAGGAATCCAATACAGTTTTGGATTACAACAATCTGCTGTGAATCCTATTTATGATATGTTAGGTGCAAGTCCGGACCAAATTCCCATGCTTAACTTAGCTGGCCCGATGACAGGCTTACTCATTCAACCCATCATTGGTGCAATGAGTGATAAAACTTGGTCGCCAAGATTTGGAAGACGTAAGCCTTATTTTTTAATAGGTGCTTTATTATGTAGTATCTGTTTGTTCTTATATCCATTTAGCAGTGCCTTGTGGATGGCGGTTGGATTGTTGTGGGTATTAGATGCCGCTAACAATACTGCCATGGAACCTTATCGTGCATTTATTGCAGATAAATTACCAAGTGAACAACATGCTTCTGGCTTTTTAACACAAAGTTTTTTTACAGGTTTGGGGATCACTTTAGCGAATATTTCTTTGTTTGTTTTTCAGAAAAATATACCAGGAACCTATGGCAGTTTACCTTATTGGGTATATGCCTCCTTTTTTCTAGGAAGTATTTGTTCTATTGTAACCGTTGGCTGGTCCGTATTTAAAACACCTGAGATCCCACCTACAGAGGAAGAATTAATCGCCTTGAAGGCGGAAAAAATAAATGTATTTACGCCTTTCAAAGAAATTGGTAATGCCATTGGCAATATGCCTAAAGTGATGTGGCAATTAGCATTGGTCTACTTGTTTCAATGGTATGCGCTTTTTTGTTATTGGCAAAACGCATCAAAAAGTATTGCAAAATCTGTTTGGAACACAACAGTCTACCAAAACAATCCAGCTTATGACGAAGCAGTTGGTTGGACAGGATTGGTGAATGGTTGGTATAATATCATCACTTTTGTAAGTGCCTTTTTTTTACTTTGGTTGGCGAAAAAAATAAGTCCAAAAATGATTCATGTTATCTGCTTGATCATGGCAGCTGTTGGCTTATTGGTGTTCCCGCATATCACAGATAAAAATTTATTATTTGTCCCTATGGCAGGATTTGGTGTGGCTTGGGCAAGTATGATGGGTATTCCTTATTTATTAGTAGTGGATAAAATTCCAAAAGAAAAGTATGGCGTGTACATGGGTATCATCAACATGATGATAGTCATTCCAATGTTGATTCAAAATCTAAGCTTTGGTTATATCTTAAAACATTTCTTAAACAATGACCCAGGGAAAGCCATTAGCTTTGCGGGCGTCTTATTATTGCTTGCAGCAGTTGCTACTTTGTTCATTCAAAGTTCAAGCAATAAAGAATACAAAGATGCTTAGTTGTTAAAGATAGAGGGAAGTAACTATTTTAAGAATCAATTGCATTGATCTAAATTAAAAGGATATGAAAGTATTGTGTATTGGAGAGGCCTTGATAGATATGATTTGTACTGACAGAGGCAGTCGACTATCGGATGGTCAGAATTTTTTAAAAAAAGCAGGTGGCGCTCCAGCGAATGTAGCAGCTGCTATTGCTGCACTGGGTGGTCAAGTAGACATGGCTGCAAAAGTGGGCAAGGATCCTTTTGGTCAACACTTGATTGATTTAATGAGTGAGATGGGTGTGAATACAAAATGGGTCATTCAAGACCCCAATGCATTTACCACTTTTGCATTTGTTTCTTTAATGGAAGACGGAGAACGCGATTTTTATTTTAATAGAGGTGCCGATGGACAATTGTCCATGGCTGATTTAGCAGGTTTAAATTTAAAGGAATACAATATTGTGCATTTTGGATCTGCAACAGGATTTTTACCTGGACCATTACAAGCAACCTATATCGATTTATTGAATAAAGCAAAAGAAGCCGGTGCTTTAATTAGTTTTGATCCAAACTATCGACATTTATTATTCCCAAATAATACTTCAAGTTTTATCACACAGTCCTGGCATTATATTGCCGCATGTGATTTCTTTAAACTAAGTGACGAAGAAGCCCTATTAATTACTGGACTTGATACGGTGGATGCTTCAGCGGCTGTATTAAGAACAAAAACAAATGCCGTGTTTGCTATTACACTTGGCAAAGAAGGCACTTTGCTATCCACTAGCAATGGCACTGAAATTATTGCAAGTATTCCAATTACTGCTGTAGATGCGACCGGTGCAGGAGATGCTTTTGTGGGTGCAGTTTTATACCAATTACTAGGAACTTCACCAAGTGCTTTACCAACCCTGCCGATTGAATCATGGCGCACTATGATTGCAAATGCCAATAAAGCGGGCGCAAGAACATGTGAATACATGGGCGCTATGGAAGCATTTAAACATTTAAACAATTCTATTTTCAATTCCTAAATTGCAAGTGCACTGTGAAAATGACCCCATTACATCAATTTGGTTCGGACCTGTTATCGAAATACAAAGTTGACACAACAAAAAAGGATAAGGCTTTTAGTCAACAATTTTTAGCACATATAGGTGCAATCGAAAACTTATTTGACGAAGTGTATGCGTATCATCCAAAAAGAAATGAAGCATTCGAAGGCCTTTTAATTACACTGATACAGCAATACAAGGAAAGATCCAAAGTCTTATTAAAAAAAGATGCAGAAAAATCCAAGCTAGGCCATTGGTACTTGAGCAATGAAATTACTGGTATGAGTTTGTATGTGGACCGATTCAGTGAAAACATTCAAGGACTGCAAAAAAAGTTAGCTTACTTTAAAGAACTAGGCGTTAATTTTTTACACTTAATGCCCATCTTTGAAAGTCCGGAGGGAGAGAGTGATGGAGGTTATGCGGTATCGGATTTTAGAAAAGTAGCAAGCAGATTTGGCAATTTGCAGGATGTAGAAAATCTAATCGCAGACATGAATGCATCCAATATGTATTTAATGTTGGACATTGTTTTAAATCATACCTCTCACCACCACGAGTGGGCAAAGAAAGCAAAGGCTGGAGATCCTTATTACCAAGATTTCTTTTATTTTTACGACCATCGTGGCATACCAGATCAGCTAGATCAAACCATGCCTGAAATTTTCCCTGAATCTTCCCCGGGTAGTTTCACCTATGTGCCTGAATTGAATAAATGGGTGATGACCGTATTTCATCATTATCAATGGGATTTAAATTTTAGCAACCCAAATGTGTTGGTGGCAATGATGGATACGATTTTATTTTACGCGAACTTAGGCGTAGATTTTTTACGCATAGACGCACCTGCATTTATTTGGAAGGAGATTGGTACTGGCTGTCAAAATTTACCTAAAGCACATACTTTACTTAGACTCATCAAGCAATGTACGCAAGTAACAAGTCCTGGTATGGCTTTATTAGGCGAGGCCATTGTAGCCCCTAAAGAAATTATCAAATATTTTGGCACAGATAACTACACTGCAAACGAATGTGATGTCGCTTATAATGCCACACAAATGGCATTGCAATGGGATGCGCTTGCTACTGGTGATACAAAAATCATGCTAACGGCGCAACATGATATCTTACAAAAACCATATGGTTGTACTTGGATCTCCTACACAAGATGCCATGATGATATTGGGCTTGGATATGACGACGAAATGATTGCCAGGGTTGGATTTAACCCATACCATCATAGAACTTATTTGAAAAATTATTATTCTGGTAGTCATGATGGATCAGTTGCTGCAGGTGGTTTATTTTCTGTCAATCCAAAAACAAACGATGCACGTATTAGTGGATCCCTAGCTTCGCTATGCGGATTGGAAAAAGCATTGGAATGGAACAATGCAGGTGAAATTGAAAATGCATTGAGGAAAATTATTTTAATGCAAGCACATTCCATGTTCATGGGTGGTATCCCTATGTTGTATTACGGAGACGAGATGGCCTATACCAATGACTATAGTTATTTAAATGACCCTGGCAAAAGCTATGACAACAGGTGGATGCATCGTCCTATGATCGATTGGAATAAAAATGAACAAAGGAAAAAGAAAGGCAGTGTGGAATACCGCATCTTTAATGCAACAAAGCAATTGATTCAAATTAGAAAAGCATTGCCCATATTGAGCGATTTAAAAAATAGTACTTGGATGACACCGCATAATATTCATGTGGCTGGATTCATCCGTTCCTTTGAAGATAAAAAAATATTCTGTTTATTCAATTATCAACCTGCTGACTCCTTTGTCACTTGGTATACTTTTAAAGAACATGGCATAAGACCAGCACAATTAAAAGATCATTGGACTGGCCTTACGCATCATGTTGGTAATGACAACGAATATTTTGTATTAGGCGCTTATCAGTTCGCTATATTGGAAGTCACTCATTAAAACCTGAAACTCATTCCTAGATTAATACTATAGTCTGCAAATGCAGCATCTCCTCTTGCAAAAACACCTGTAAGATTAGTTCGTACAATATCTGGATAGCTCTGAGGTCTTTCACGTCTTAAAGCCACTGGAGTGTATAGGAAAAAATTATATTTTTTATACATATAGGTTACACCTGGCTCAGCAGATAAAATATTACCCGGTCTTCTAAATCCTGTGCTTTTCCCAATCAAGTCATAAGTTGGAATACACTCATACCTTAAACCTAATGAATAAGCCCAAGCTTGTTTGCTATAATTAAATCCAGATCGAACCATGTATTGATCTGCCACACTCATCACATTCGATGTATACTTAATGGCAGTTGCAGAAGGGGTACCACCTCTTGCTGTACTTACACCATTGTTATCTCTAGGATTCAATAAATAAAAGGCATTGGCATATGCACTCCAAGTTGTATTAATTTGTCTAAATCCATTTAATTCTACAGTAACCCCAAATCCCCCATCACCTGGTTGAATAGACTGGTCTACATAACCCATTCTTCGCGCGTTGGCTGCGAATTGAAATTCATCCTGTGCCTTATAATTACCAGTTGGTAATTTAATACCTAGTCCTGCCATTAAATTGCCTTTTTTATTGGTATCAGGTGCAATCAACCATCTATAGGCTGCAAGACGAATATCACCTAATCCTCTTGCTGATGTTGCAAAACGATAAGGGCTTGTATTACCTAAATGTTCATATTTAGACGTACGCTCATAATTAACAAGTGGAATACTAATGCCTACCATCCATTTTTTATTGATGTTTCTTATTAAAGCAAAGTCCATTGCACTCGTATAATTAATTACTTCCGAGCCTTCTTCAACTCTAAATTTTTGCTCGTCTCTACCATTAAAATGTTTGTAAGAAGTAAAGTACCTATAATTAATATTTAAGGTCCATTTTGAACTGTCTTCTTGATGCATGCCTGCATGTTCCATAGTACATAAGCCGCCAACTGTTCTTATGGCTACACAACCTTGTGCATTTGATTGATTGATAAATCCAAGGCATACTAATGCCAATAATATGATTGATTTTTTCATGTGTTAGTTAATTAGTGTTTCAATTGACTTGAACTTAATTTTTCATTTTTAATTTGGAAACAATATAGTTTCCTAAAGCCTGCCCTTTTTCTGTACTTGTGATACAAGAATTGTGAAAGTGGATACCCCCGTAAAAGCGCGCCCAATTGTTTTCCTCTGCTGCATGTCTGAAGGACTTAAAGCTTCTGTTTTCAATACCAAATTCTAATTCAGTAGAGTCTGTATAAGCAAAATTGTCGCCAAAAACACTTGTTAAGGCCTCTGCTGCGGCAGATGATACGGTTGAGTGTCCGCAAGTATATTCAGGGAATGCCGGTGTTTGTAAAAGTGGTCTCCAATTTGGATCGATGTATTTATTGATCACCGTCTCGGGACGAACTGTCTTGTAGGTATATTTTGCATCCCATGTGTGAATGAAAGCGTCAAATAGGGCAATAGCCGTTTTAGCGTATGCATATACAGCATTATTAAAATCTGTCTTTGCTGTTTTATTAGCGATCCCTACAATACTCATCCAATGCCCTGGAGGAGAAAACTTTTTTGTACTAAACATGGCATGTCCTGTTACATTCACTTTAAATGGATTGTCATCCCAGAAATTAGCAATATGTTTTTGTTCCTCTGTTAAACTATCCCCTGCATTTTTTACCATCATTAAATGCTTATAATATTCACTGTTTTTATCTGTTACATTAAAAGCAGGTGGTGGTAAGGGTCTAAACTGACTGGCACTATCAATGGCCATTGTTCTAATCTCCGCCCAATGTGGCTCTGCTGCAGAGGCATACATAGGTGGTGTGGGCACCCAACGTCCTGTAGAATCTTTTACGGTATATCTTTCAGCGCTTCTTGTTTGCGCATAATTGTCTTTTTTACTCCAAGCAATAATAGATGTACTTACTTCTTTTGCAAATGCTTCAGATGCCTCAAGCATTTTACCTGACATGCCATTTTGCTTCACCAATTTTCTTAAACTATCTGTATAATCCTGCATACTGCCTTCAGGAAAAGTCACTGCTTGGCCCACTGTAGCATACGCAACCAATGCTGCATATGGAAAGTCAATATTCGCAGTGTCTTTTGGTTTAGGCAATGCTGTTAAACCCTTTAATTGTCCAGCTAGACTTTGGTAATTTGTTGGATCACCTGCTGCGACCACTTCATAGCCTGCAATGGCTGCATATGCATAGTTTCTGGATGCAACGATTGGACTAAAATTATTACCCATCACCACCTGATTTAATTCATGCACTGTGTAGGCATATAAGTCTGGGTTACTGGTAATTTTTTTATAGTCATTGGATTGGTTACAAGCAATCATCGTCATTGCTAGTAGCAATACAGTAAATAATTTGTTCATTGAAATTGGTTGATAGTAAATACGCAAATTGTATTTGCAAATACATGATGCAACAGCATTGCTTACGCATAAGGCTGTTGCTAAAAATTAAGCAATCATTTTCGGAGGCGGACCTTTAACCGTTAAATAATTGCTTATTAAACGCGCTGCGTAACGATAACCAGTCGTTACCTTCGCCGAATTCGCTGGAACTAAATGCCAGCTATTATTTTGTGCTATATAATCAAAGCTGATAAACTTTGCGGTAGACTTTCCCAATGGAACAGACTTCTTGTCTGGATTCGAGTTAGAAAGGTCTTGAGCTAATTTGTAAAAATCTTCTCTTGCATTTTTGATATGCAAACGGTCTTGGTTTGGTAATACTTTTAATTCAAGGCTATCATTGTAAATTCTTCTTTGAACATACTGATACACAATACCCTTGATAACAATCTCTCCATCCACTCTTTCGAATTGTGGATTGTTGGCATAATAAGGAAGGTTGATTGGCGTCTTAATAGTCACCAAATAGGACTCGTCATAGTTATTTTCTTCAATTAGATGGACTAATTGATCGGTTGCTTTTTGATCAAAGTAATTCGATACCAATCGGTATCCAAATCCGTTAAAAAGCAAAATGCCCAAGAATAATATGGCGCCTAGTTTTTTCAATACACTAAAATAGCCATTTTAGTCAAAATTGGGCACTTATGAAGGGGGATTTTTGTAATTTTGACCTCTCAATACCATTGTCTTATGCGTAAAATCGTGCTCCTTTTATCCACTATTGCAGTCTTAAGCTTGGTGGCCATTTATTTACTACTGCCAAAATTGCTTATTATAAAGGGAACCCAAGCGGTCAATCAATCCGCACCAAGTGTCATTAGAGGGATGATGCAAACCGATAAATGGTGGGAGTGGATGCCAAAGGAAACTACATTAAACCTGACTGGTACAATGGTGGCAACCATTCAAACTGAACTAATCCTTGACGAAGTAAAAGTACCTGTTGAATTTTCAATCATAGATGATACAAGCACAAATGCAATCATTGGATTTGAAACTTCCATGGAAAATACCAATTGGTCACCTATTGCTAGAGTTCAAAACTATTTATTCGCAAAAAAAATACAAGGGCAACTTGATCTTATACTTTCCGCTGCAGGAAATTATTACAATACTGTCAAAGGGGTTTATGGATTTGATATTCAGGAAACGAATGTTCAAGATTCTAGCTTGATTGCTTTAGATCAAGTGCTGATGGATACGCCTACCTTGGTTCAGATTTATGATATGGTAGCTCAACTAGAGCAACATATTATTGCCCAAAATGGAAAAATAAAAAATGACCCAATGGTTAATATTACTAGGATCAACAAAGAGGAGGTTTATACCCAAGTTGCTATTCCTATTGAAAAAGATATTCAGGTGAAACCACCCTTCACCCTAAAGAAAATGGTATTAGGTAAATTACTTTCTGTCGCTGTGATTGGGGATGCTTCTATTGTGAATAGCGCACTAGTAGCAACAAAACAATATCTAGGAGATAAACAAAGAACGAGTCCCGCAATTCCATATGTTATTTACAATACCAATAGAATGAAGGAACTAGACGCACAAAAGTGGAAATCCACTATCAATTATCCAGTATTTTAGGCTATTTAAAGCCAATCAATCTTAGGCTATCAGAATTCATACCCAATACAAAAGCCAATTGTTTATTTAACTGAATGGGTGCAATCTGTCTTACTTGACCTTTTATACTCAATCCATTCAAAGGTTCGGCATCAAAATTTTGCTTTCCAGTATTGATGAGTAGTGTGCCATAATCTGCATCATACCTGCCCATCTGCACATTGTTATCATAAAAATTACCCATCATTAAAATGTCTGGCCATTTATCTCCATTGGCATCCGTCACCACTGCAGTTTTATAAGCTGTGATTTGCGCTTCCCATGGTAAAATCTTGGCCGTAAATTGACCCTTACCATCATTGATGAATAAAGTATTTGCAAAATGGTAGGCCTTCACTAGTTTAGATGACTTTAATTTTTCTTTAGTGAAAATATCATACAGGTTTGCTTTTGCAAAATCTTCGGCATATAGGAATGACTTTTTTATTTTAGGAATCTGCCTTTGAATTTCATCCTTATTAGCGAAAGGAATTTCTTTTCCTTGTAAATAGAAAGTGATGATTTGCTCAAATTTACCATTGTCATCAAAGTCATTGTAATACATGCTGATAGGTTCTTTCTCTGTCGCCTTTAGCCTTGTGTTCAATCCTAGGTTGCCTGCAATAAAGTCCATGTCTCCATCTAAATCAAAATCTACAGGTAAAGTGAAATTCCACCAACCAGGTAAATTAGTTACACTTTCTTTTGTCCATTTTTTTACAGAAGGATACAAGACGTCAATACCACCCCATTGATGCGTCAATAAGATTTCCATTTTACCATCCTTGTTGATATCCATTTCTGTTGCACTAGTAATAAATCCAAGGCCAATTAAATCAGGTGCAACTGAAGCTGTTACATTTTTAAAATGTCCATCACCCAGATTATACAAAAGATAAGAATCGATAGGTGCGCCATAATCCATGGCCTTGACTCTACTTGTAATGAACAAGTCTATGGCGCCATCTTGATTAAAATCTCTAGCAACGATATCAGAACTTTGATTATACACAGGTATTGCATCATTCAAGATCGTAAACTGTCCTTTTGTACTATTCAAATAAACCCTTGGCATCATGTGCTTATCCTCTCCATAGTATTCATTTCCCCCAGATCCAACAATGATATCTTGAAATCCGTCCTTATTGACATCCGCCATTACAGCACAAACATCTTCATAATTACTATCTAAACGGAAAGCTTCTTGTTTAGATAATAAGAATTTACCATTAGCTTGTTGATAGTATAAGGCAGCACTGAAGCCTCTTGCACCTCCAATAAAAATATCTTCTAAACCATCCCTATTGATATCGCCTACAGCCAAGGCAGGACCTTCTGTAGAATTCATTTGAGGAATCAATTGTTCTCTATTGAATTCTTGAAAAATATTCTCTTGATGTTTAAATTGAATACCAGAGCCAGCTGTAAGATCCACCACTTGTTTTGTTTGCTGTGGCCAATGCTGATTGATTAAGTCATAATTGAATTTTGGTAATCCAATTTGATAGATGAGTGACAATTGCTTTTTCTTAAATTCTACAGGATTGATTCTCTGAAAACTGTTATCAGGCCACACTAAGAAAGCCGAATCCACTTTTGTATTTCTCAACCCAATGGATAATGGCACTTCCATACTGGACAAAAATCCTTTTACTGGAAACTTCTCATAAGTTCTTATCTCACCTGGCGTAAACAAAACCAATTTGGCACCAATGGCATTGATATTTACTGCAGCTCCTTTCAGTGTCACTGCAACTGAATGCGCGGTTGTATCTTGACTACTTTTATTTTCGTAAATGAATGATTTGTCATTTACATTATTGACCACTAAATCTAAATCGCCATCATTGTCAAGATCGGCATAGGCAGCGCCATTCGAATAAGAAGAAGGGTTATTAATAATGGCCTTCTCTTTATCATCGAATGACAATCCCTTTTTATTCAAAAAGAATTGATTGGGAATTTTAATTTCAGGGAAACGATCTATCAACGCCATATCCTTTTCCCCCATTTTATTATCCCTTATTTTTTCTTGAATTTCTTGATTGGATACATAGTTTACATAATCCATATCATTCATACGCTTAGGAATACCATTCGCCACAAAAATGTCTTTATAACCATCGTTATCAAAGTCCATTAACAAGGTCGCCCAAGACCAATCTGTTGCAAACATACCAGCATACATGCCCACTTCACTGAACTTACCATTGCGACGATTCCATTGCAAGTTATTACGTGTGAACTGATAGTCATAACCAACTGATATCTTGTATTGATAGATATCATAATCATCTTCTCCTAAAGACCTTTTTAAAATATAAGGGTCCTTGGGTAACATATCCATTGAAACGATTTCTGGGAATCCGTCATTGTTTAAATCTGCAGCATCTACCCCCATGGAGTATTGACTAGTATGCATCAGTCTCTCCTTTTGCTCGTCTTTAAAGCTGCCATTTTTTTGATTGATATATAAGTAATCATTCTCATGAAAATCATTCCCAGCATAAATATCTACCCAGCCATCTAAATTGATATCACTCATCACCACACCTAATCCATAACTAATAGCTGTGCTATTGATTTTAGATGCTTTTGTCACATCTTCATAATGTCCATTGTTATTTTCAAAAATACGATCCCCAGACAATGGATCAAAAGTGCCCATAAAGCTTGTTCTTGGTGCAAATGTACCGTTCTGGTGTACCGAGTGATTCAATAAAAAAACATCCAAGTCCCCATCCTGATCGTAATCAAAAAAACTTGCTTGTGTACTAAAGCCAGAAAAATCTAATCCATATTCAGCAGCAGCCTCTTTGTATTTCGGAATACCATTTTCGATCGCTACACAAATCAATAACTGATTCTTGGAGACAAATTTTTCAAAATTTCCTAGTCTACAAATATAGATATCCAATAACCCGTCATTGTTAATGTCCACCACAGAGACCCCCGTATTCCATGCACTATCCTGTGGTATTTGAGCCTGCTTGGTGACTTCGGTGAATTGTAGTTTTCCTTTGTTTAAATACAATTGATTGTCCCCCTCGTTAGAAGCAAAAAAGATATCCGCCTGTCCATCATTATTAAAATCTCCTGTGGCTACTCCTGCTCCATTGTAATAGTACATATAATGGAACATATTAAATTGCTCATTTGGATGTAATTTATTTTCAAATTGAATCCCTGTTTGCTCGGCTGTTAGTGCTTCAAACAAAGGCAATTCTTTCATTGGCTGGTTACAGGCAAAAAGAAGTACACTCAGTGCAAAAATGATTGCACTAGATCTCAATATAAATACCGTATACTTAAAGCTTTGGATATATTTAAAAAACATACAATTATTTTAATTTCATGAATACCGGAACCTGATTGTTTCTTATAAACAAGACCTTTTTTTGTGCAGCTTGCTGAAACAATACCATGTCTCTAACTTGTCCTGTAATGGCTAAGCCAGATTGCTTATCTTCTACTACTTCAAATACTCTTTTACCTTTATTGATTAATACCAATCCATAATTGGCATCTAAACGTCCAAACTGCGGAAGGAATCCAAATTGGTTGCCACCCATGACTAGATCAATTTTACCGTCAGCATTGACATCGCTAGACACCATCGCATTCAAAGAAGAAAACTGTACTTCATTTGGTAAACGTTGAATTTCAAATTGGCCATTCCCCTTTCCCCATGCAATGATAGAACTACTATAGTTATATAATTTCATCGCAGCTTTATCTACTAATTCTTTTTTAAACAATTCTTGGAAGGCTTTTTTGGCATAGATCTCATAATTCAAATTTTCTTTTTTAAGTAAAGGGATTTGTTCTTGCATTTCGCCTTTCATGAACACTGGCACATCTTTTCCATTCACAGTTCTTGTTAAAATTTTATCAATACTCTCATTGCCATCAAAATCGTTGATCCAAAGTTTCACTGGCGCAGTTGGCGTTGGTTTTAGATAGCCATTCTCGCCCATATTACCAATGATTAAATCTTGAAAGCCATCCCCATCAATGTCAGCCATATGAATAGACTGCCACCAACCATTCAATCCTTTTAAATTAGTTGCTTGCTCTACCATTTTGCCTTTTTCAAAGGCGTACACAATAGGATACATATATTCACCAACGATGATCAATGATGCACCACCTTGATTACTCAACTTACCGACCACGGCACTAGTCACCATCCCTAATTTTGAAAAGTCTGGTGCAACCGATGAAGTCACATCTTTAAATTGTCCTTGACCATTGTTTTGATATAAAGCACTAGCAGGTGTTACCCCGTATTTTAAAGGGGTATTTCTTGCCCCAACAAATACATCCAGATCACCATCCAAATCATAGTCCAATGGCACCATCACGCCTGTATTGTATTCAAAAACAGGGAATGCATCTGCAAGGTGCGTAAAGTTAGCCTTGCCGTCATTTAGGAAAAGACGATGATTCAATTCGCCCCTTGTAGACAATCGATTGTTCCCACCCGAACCTACTAATAAGTCCATATCTCCATCCTTATCGGCATCAAAAAACACAGCAGCCACATCTTCATAAGACTCAAATGCTTTAAATGCAGTTTGTGGCCTTGGTTTAAAATCTCCATTACTTGATTGAAGGTAAATTTGACTGCCCTTATTATTAGCGCCGCCAATAAATAAATCTGCAAGACCATCGCTATTGAGATCCGCAGTTGCGGCTTTAGGGCCTTCTTGAGAAAGTATTCTTGGAATAATTCTTTCTGCATAAAAGTCTACATGATCATCTTCGGTATGTTTTTCAAAATTACTTTTTAATTCCTCAAATAAGGGTGCAATTTTTTCTTGCACTACTATAAATGGTTTTACTGCTTGAGCAGCTTGTTCGATTGTGTAAACTGTGTCAAGCTTTTGAATTTTTAAAATGCTTTGTGTTAGGTTTGGCCAAATCACTTGCACGGAATCGATTTTCTTAAACTGCCCTAAACCAAAGATTTGTTTATAGTCCACAGAAGACTGAAATCCTCTTGCAGGAATCACTTCCTTACTTAAAATTTGCCCTTGAACAAATAGATTGATTTTGGCACCCACTGCATTGATATTCTGCGGTAGGCCTTTTAACTTAAATCCAATAAACCCGTTTTTATTTTTTTCTCTACTCTTGTTTTTAAAGACAAAGCTTGGCATATTGTTATTATTCACTACCATGTCTAAGTCGCCATCATTGTCTAAGTCCCCGTAAGCTGCACCGTTGGAAAAGCTTGGGATATCCAAACCCCAATCCTTACCCATATCCTTAAAAGTCAAGTCTCCATTGTTTCTAAACATTTTATTTGGAATAGGTTGACTACTCATTTTTTCAATGATACTACTGATTTCATCTTTCTTACCAGACAACACCATTTTCTGAATCATGGTATTCGCAAAGAAATCTATGAAATCTTGATTGGTTAAATCACGATAAATACCATTGCTTACATAAATGTCATTATAGCCATCATTGTCTGCATCAAAGATCATTTCGCCCCAACTCCAATCACTCGCTTCCACACCAGAAAAACGAGCAACTTCTTTATACTTTCCGTTCTTATTATTTAACTGCAAAGCATTGTGCATGAACTGATGGTAGAACCCACTAGCTACTTTTAAACGATAGATATCAATATTGTCAAAGGAGGTGGTGGTTTTAAGTCTGAAGTCATTGTCTGGCAACATTTCTGTTGTAAAAATATCTGGATAGCCATCATTGTTCACATCAGCCATATCAGTCCCCATGGATGCAATGCTATTATGTTCTGTATAGGTTTCTATTTCATCTTTAAACTTGCCATTTTTTTGATTGATGTATAAATAATCTCTTTCAAAAAAATCATTGGACACATACACATCTGGCCATGCGTCCCCATTCACATCTCCAATGGTTACCCCCAATCCAAAACTAATTAAAGAACCATGTATACCAGCCTCAGCAGATACTTCAATAAATTTTCCGCCTTCATTTTTATATAAATGATCGCCACCGCCTTTTAAAAAATCAGCTACTGCAGAATTTTCTGCTCTGATGTCTCTTGCATTCGCATAGTTCAATGTATTGACTGGAATTGGGCTATTGTTGACCATGAAGCAATCCAAATCGCCATCCATATCATAATCAAAGAAAGAAGCATGTGTAGTGTATCCATTATTTGCTAAGCCATAAGCTTCTGCACTATCTGTAAAAGTTAAATCATGGTTGTTGATGAACAATTGATTCTTACGAAGGTCTTCTTGCATCATATTTCCTGCATTGGCCACATAAATATCCAACCAGCCATCGTTGTTGATGTCCACCATCGTCACGCCTGTACTCCATTGGTCTTTTTTTGAAAAACCTGCTTTATCTGAAATGTCTTCGAATTTAAAATCGCCCTTATTTAAGAATAATTTATTGGCACCTTGATTGGCCGTAAAAAATACATCGGCAAGTCCGTCATTATTGATATCACCAATACCTACGCCACCACCATTGTAAAAATTACGATACTTAAAAATATTATTTTCTTTTTCGTCTGTCACCGTATTGGTAAATTGAATCCCACTATTTTCTACCAATTCAAAAAGTTGGCCATCTTTAGACTTTGTACAAGCTGAAAAAAAGATGGAAACAAAAAGTAGAATATAAATTTTTTGCATAAAATCAGGTTCGTATTGTATGCATAAAAATACAAAAAGGCGGGCGTAAACGCCCGCCTAAAATCATAATAGTTGTTTTGAGGGGCTTTAAAATTTATGAAAGCTCCTCAAAACAAAAAGGCCGCGGTAAACCGCGGCCTTTTCTATAATAGATAAACTATTTTAGGTAGCTCCTAGTAACCGAAGTTTTGCTTCAAATTAGGGTTTGAAGACACCGCTTGGTTAGGGATAGGATAAACAACTCTGAAAGCGTCAGACTTTATTGGTCTTTCGTTTACAGGATCATTGTACTTGCCAAAACGAACTAAATCAGTTCTTCTTGAACCTTCTAAATACAACTCACGGCCTCTTTCAGCAATAACATCATTCAATGTAACTGCAGATAAAGAAGTTGTTCCAGCACGCTTTCTGATATTGTTTACAATCACCAATGCGTCAGCTGCTTTATTAGTTCTTACCAATGCTTCTGCTTTCATTAACAATGCATCAGCAAAACGGAAGATTACAAACTCATTTTCTTCATTAAAGCCTAATTGATCTCCTTTTAAAGGATACTTATTAGTTCTAATACCTTTAGATTCTGTAGAGAAGAATAAGCTTACATCTGGAGAGAAAACTAATTTTCCACCTGAACGATCTTTAACTTCTACTTTCTTGCCGCCATCATATTTGTATTGTTGGCCAGCCATGAATCCAGCAGTGAAACCATGTATTTCAGTTGCACCTGCTAATTCTGCAGTTTTACGTTGATCGCCATCAGCAAATGAATTATAGAAATCAGCAGTTGTAGTGAAACCATTCCAACCAGAGAATGCTTGGTTGTAGTGCGTTCCCATACCTGTAGCCCAAGTTACACCAGTGGTACCACCTGTTTGTGTTGCTTTACCAGGACCATTAGATGCTCTTGATAAAATCAACTCTGTTGACTTTTGGTAGTTATCCCACTTAAAATTATCCCAGTATCCAGTAGACAATGCAAATTTACCAGATGCATTGATTGCATCTACTAAAGTTACTACTTGTTCCATATCAGTAGCAGCAAAAGTGAAAGTAGTCGGTGTCTTAGGGTCTGCTTTGTAAACAGCCTTGTTCAATAACAAACGTGCTTTTAAGAACTGAGCAGCTTGTTTGTTCGCCTTATGCATATCACTTCCAGTACCAAAACTTGGTAAACCAGCAATTGCATCATCTACATCCTTCATAATCCAATCAAAAGCTTCTGATCTTGTTTTAACCGAAGGGATTTTATCTGGACCATCTGCAGCAGCTCTATAAGGAACTTGTCCGTAGATATCCATTACTTGAGTTGCGAAGAAAGCTCTTAAAAACTTACCTTCTAATTGAGCAGCCCCAGTAGATTTTTCTGCAACTAGTGTTGCTTGGAATAAAGCACCATTTAAACCATTCCAAGTATCATAAATTTGATTATGCGCACCATCTGTTGCATGTAAATGGATTTTTCTCCAAGTACCAAAGTCATCCCAGTCAGTACCACGGGTTGGTCCAAGTAACTCATCAGTAGAGTGTACTTGTAATGCATGCCATCCATATTGGCCTGACAATTGGTTCAATTGACCATAAACTGAGTTAAGGTCAGCAGTAGCTGTTCCAGTCGAAGCTGTAGCTACTGATTTAGAACCGTACACTTGTTCATCTAATTTTGAACAAGAGACTGCTCCTAATGTCACTGCAATTGCAGCGATATAGGTAGTAGTTTGTTTGATGAAATTATTTTTCATGTGTATTATTATTTATTAATTTAAAAACGAGCGTTGATACCAAAAGTAATTACTCTTGCTCTTGGAGTTGCTGTATAGTCAAATCCACGAGATGGAACACCGTTTCTAGATTTGTCCACGTTCACCTCTGGGTCTAAACCTGAGTACTTCGTGAACAATGCTAAGTTTTGACCAGATAAAGTCAAGTTCAATCCTTTGATGAATGAACCTTGCTTTACATCTAATGCATAACTTAAGCTTGCATTTGCCAAACGGATATAATCACCTTTTTCTAAGAAACGAGTAGAAACGTTACCTGGGTTGATTGAATTCTCAATTGAATTCACCACATCTCTTGTAACATTCTTTGCATTCTTCAAACTACCCTTTAATAACAAAGCATTCGCTGTATTGTTGTATACATAGAAACCAGTTACTGCATTAAAGAAGATGCTAGCAGTTAATTTCTTATATGTAAAGTTGTTTGTTAAACCTGCATTGAATGTAGGTAAAGCTGATCCTTGAATTTCATCCTTAGCACCATTTGCATACACACCATTTCCAAAAGCGTCAAATCTTAAGAAAGTAGGCATTACGAAAGTGAATAAAGGAGAACCATCACGGATAGTTTGTGCGTAAGCACCAGATAAACCTTGTCCAGAAACCTCACCTGTGTTAAGCACAGTAGATCCGAATCCTGTTACATTGTTGTTTAAGAATGACATGTTATAATTCACATCCCATCCAAATGCACCTCTGTAAGCAGGACGAACCAATTGGTAGTCTAAACCAAATTCCCATCCTTTGTTTACTACATCACCATCTAAATTCACCCAACGATCAGCAGAAGCTGCTGGTTGAGGATAGCTGATCAAAGTCAATAAATCTTGAGTAGTCTTGTTGAAATAATCAACTGTACCATTCAATCTGCCATTGAACATAGAGAAGTCAATACCTACACCTTGTGTAGTTGTTTGCTCCCAACGTAAATTTGGATTAGAGTTAGAAATTGTATTTGATCCACCTGTGAAATCTCTTTGTCTTAAAGCTAAAGAAGCATAAGCAGGGAACTCTTGGTTACCAGTGATACCATAGTTTAATCTCATGTCAAAGTTTGAGAAGATTTTACCCAAAGTATTTTGAGCAAATTTTTCTTCTAATATTCTCCACTTGAAACCAAACGCCGGGAAAGTACCGTATTTGCTACCAGAGCTAAATTTAGAAGATCCATCTATTCTCACCAATGCAGATAAGATATACTTGTCTTTCATTGTGTAGTTTAAACGAGAGAAATAAGACTGTAATTCAACTTGAGTACTGTCACCATATACATCCGTTACACCACCAGTGTACTCTTTGAAATTAGTTAACATACGAGTTGCACCAGCATTACCCCATCTTTGTGAAGCTCTGTAGTAATCAGTTGTTTTTTGATAAGAGAAGGCAGCTAAAGCTTGTAAGTTGTTGCCATTCTTAAATGTTTTATCGTAGTTCAATGTATGCTCGATCAAGCTAGAAGATTGATCTAAGAATTGTTGAGCTGCTCTTCCTTTTCCAGAAAAATCAGAACCAACATAATTCTTACCACGAATATTGATTGTACCTTGGATATAAGCACCTGGTAAACGAGGGTCAACAAAAGTTAAACGCTCAGAAGCACCATTCTCCATACCGAAGATCGCCTTATAAGTTAAGTTATCAGTCAATTTATAAGATACAGACACATTCGCTAATAATTTATTATAAGTATCATTGTCATCGTAACCTTCTAAAATTGCAACAGGGTTTCTGTTACCATCTTGGTTATCAAACCAAGTTCCATTTGCATTATACACAGGGAAAGTTGGGTTAGCACCAATCATTGATCCGATCAATGAACCTTGGTAACCTGCATTATTTGTAACCTGTGCATAGCTATTATTAACTATAGATTGGTTAGCAGTCACGTCTAATTTTAAACGAGAAGTCAATTGATTTGAATATTTCAAACCAAAAGTATAACGCTTTAATCCTTGTGTTTTTACAATACCTTCTTGGTTATCAAAAGAACCATTCAATTTCAAAGAAGACTTTGAATTTGAGAAGCCCCATCCTAAGTTATAGCTATTAGAAATTGCAGTTTGGAAAACTTGGTCTTGCCAATCTGTGTTATATCCTTTATCATTTGAACCAACACCAGAGAAGTCAAATCCTGCTTCATCTAATGTCTTTTTGATACCATACATAAATTCTTGTGGACTAGCTAAATCATAACGATTCGCAATTGTAGATACTGAAGTAGTCGCATTGAAAGTTAAGCTAGGCTTACCTTTACCAGATTTAGTTGTGATTAACACAACACCATTCGCACCTCTAGCACCATAAATAGCTGCTGAAGAGGCATCCTTTAAGATAGAGATGTTCTCAATATCGTTCGGGTTTAAAAATGATAATGGGTTTCTTGCAGTCGTTCCACCATCAACTGTGATAGAACTTCCTACTGTACCACCACCGTATAAAGGCACACCATCCACCACATATAATGGGTTGTTGTTACTTCTTACAGATGAAGTACCTCTGATAGTCACGTTTACAGCACCTCCTGGCTCACCAGAATTTGTTGTTACGTTCACACCAGCAACACGACCTTGTAACAATTGCTCTGGAGAAGAAATAATCCCTTTGTTAAAGGACTTCTCACCCAAAGAAACAACAGAACCAGTCGCATCTTTTACTTTACGAGTACCATAACCAACAACTACAACTTCATTCAATTGCTCGCTTGTTTGGTTTAATGATACAGTTACGTTTCCTTCTGCAGCTACTTCTCTAGAAGAATAACCTACAGTTGAAACAACTAATTTTGTTACAGAAGAAGGTACTGTGATTGCAAAAGTTCCATCAGCTGCTGTTTTAGCACCTGTGCTAGTTCCTTTAGCCACAACAGAAGCTGCTGCGATTGGAGAACCGTCTTTTGCATCTAATACCTTACCTGTAACTGTTTTGTTCTGTGCTTGTGCGTTTAATGCAAGCAAGCCAAGGAACAGTCCTAAAATAGAGGACTTAATAATTTTTGAAAAATTCATAATTGGCAGTTTATTGGTTTAATAAGCAGCTACAAAATACACAATTTTGATATGAAACAAATCTTTTGTTAAATAATTTTTAACTTTTGGGCTAATCGAATTACAACTGTTCGTTTTTAGCCCTTTTTCCTGGCTATAAAATCCTCTACAACTCAATAATAGCTTGATTTATCGACAATAGGGCATTCAAGTCCTTACTCATAGAAATGGTTCTATATTAAAAAAATAGTTGATTTTTGCAAACGTTTGCGGTAAATTTTGTGTTAATTTTCCTTAAATTGAACTTTGTAAAGATTACTTGCTATGACAAATACCACCCTCAAATTATTGGCGCAACAATTGCAGCTCAGTATTTCCACGGTATCTAGGGCATTGAAAGACCATCCAGATATTTCAGCAGCCACAAAAGAGAAAGTCCATGCACTCGCAAATAGCCTTGACTATGAGCCAAACGCTTATGCGATTCAATTAAGAACGCAGAGTAGTAAAATATTTGGCGTGATCGTTCCTGCAATTGCCAATTTATTTTATGATAGTTTTATCGCTGCTATCGAAGAAGAAAGCAGAAAAAATGGTTACGCGTTGATGATCTTGCAATCAAGTAACAAGACGGAAAATGAATTAAACAACTTAAAGATTTTTAGACAGAACCGTGTTTCTGGTGTTTTTGCATGCTTATCTGCACATACACATAATTTAGAAGTATATGAGAAAATGAGTGACAGGGATATTCCAGTTGTCTTTTTTGATATCGTTCCAAAAGATAATAAATATACAAAAGTAAGAATGGCGGACGAAAGATGTGCCGTCATAGCAGCAGAAAATATTATTCAAAGAGGTGCCAAACGTGTATTAGCATTATTTGGTGACCCTGGCTTATCTATTAGTCAAAAACGAAAGCAAGCCTTTCAACAATTCATGGAAAAATATGCGCCTAAAACGCATTGCACTTACGAACATACCAATAGCTCTTTAGAAGCAGAAACTGCATTTAAAAAACATCTAAGCAAAATACAAAAATTTGATACCGTATTTGCGATGACAGACGAGATTTTAATAGGTGTGATGAAAGCGATTCAAGCGCTGAACATTAAGGTCCCAAAAGAGATGGGTGTCATTAGTATTAGTAATGGTTTTATTCCAAGTTTATACCATCCTAATATTAGCTATGTAGAGACAAGTGGTTACGAATTAGGTAAATTGGCATTCGTGCAAATGCTTGCAAATTTAAAAGGTGGGAAAACATTATCTGAATTAACAGTGGATGCAAGATTTATTGAAGGTGGTTCTATGTAAACCATTGGTGGATTCTAATTGGTCTTTATTTACCAATACAAAACTTAGAAAAAATAAAATCCAATTGATCTTCATTGGTAATCTCGCCTGTGATTGTTCCAAGGTAATGCAATGCTTGACGTATATCCAAAGCCAATAAATCGCCAGTCACATTTTGTATTAATCCTGTTTCAATATCATTCAACGCAAGCATTAATTTTTTTAAAGAAGCCACATGCCTTGCATTGGTTACAATGGTGCCTTCTTTATTCAATGCATCACCGACTACTTTTTGGTTCAAGGCATTTTCCAATGCAAGTATATTTTGTTTATTTTTAGCAGAGATAAAAAGCACTTCTTTAAATGCAGGATCTGCTTGGATAGCTTGATCCAGTGCTAGATCCATTTTATTGCCAACTAAAATTAATTTATCCTTTGCAACACCAATCTCGGATTGCCATACTTGAATGTCTGATAAGCTATGTGAACTTGCATCAAATAAAGCAATGATAATGTCTGCTTCTTGAATTTTTTCCCTACTTTTTTCGATTCCCATTTGTTCAATGGAATCATCCGTTTGCGTTCTAATCCCTGCTGTATCAATTAATTTATATAATACACCTTGTATATTTAAATATTCTTCGACCGTGTCTCGAGTGGTCCCAGGAATAGCACTCACCAATGCCCGACTTTCATTTAACATCGTATTTAAAAGCGTAGATTTTCCTGCATTGGGTTTTCCAACAATCGCCACTTGCACGCCGTTTTTAATCACATTGCCCAACTTAAATGAGTCATACAATGCTTGGGTTTTCAATTGCAATTGTTGAACTAAAATTTCGAGCTCTTTTTTATTCGCAAAAGCCACATCCTCTTGAGAAAAATCTAATTCTAATTCAATCAATGCCGAAAACTTAATTAATTTTTCACGCATTAACTGCAGGTCATTGGAGAAGCCTCCTTTTAAATTATGCAATGCAGTTTTTCTTGCAGCTTCCGTATTGCTAGCAATTAAATCTGCCACCGCTTCGGCTTGCGTTAAATCTAATTTTGCATTTAAGAAAGCACGTTGTGTAAACTCCCCAGGCTTTGCCATCCTCGCACCTTTTTCAATCATCAATTGTAAAATTGAATCCTGTATGAAAGGAGAACCATGGCATGAAATTTCTACTACTTCTTCGCCTGTATAAGATTTTGGGGCTCTATAAATACTTGCAACCACTTCATCTAATACCAGCCCCTTGTCAATCAGTTTTCCAAAATGAACCGTATGGGATGCTTGCTTGGTTAAATCTTTTTTTTCAAACACTGCATTGACAATCTGAATCGCTGTTGGACCACTCAGTCTTATCACCGCTATGGCGCCTAGTCCAGGTGCTGTAGCCAGTGCTACAATGGTGTCATTCCAGTTACTTAATGTGCTTTGCATGAATGCAAAATTACACAAAAAAGGCTCCCAATTGGGAGCCTTTTTATATTGAATCAGATTGAATCTTAATCTTCAGAAACCATGAAAACAATTGTCTGTCTTTGTCTGTAAATTACATTACGACCATTTTGAACAGCTGGTTTCCATTTTGGACCTCTTTGAATTACTCTAACTGCTTCTTCTTTCGTACCATAACCAGGATCATTCTCTGCTTTTACATCAGAAATTGAACCATCCTTAGATACAATGAATGAAACCACTACAGAGTATTTTCCAGTAGGTGCGCCATTTTCAACTGGCAAGTCTCTATTCAAAGTACGCTCCAGGTATCTTACCCATCCACCTTGTCCACCAGGAAACTCAGCTTGGATTTGTACCGAAGTAAATAACTTATCATAGTCTTCGTCTTTTGGAGCTTCTACAGCACCAGTACTTTGCTCTACAGGAGCTACCAATCCATCATCTTTGGTACCTTCTTGGTTAAATGTACTAATCTTAGTTTCCTCCAATTTCTCTACTTCCTTGATTTCGTCTTCTTCTTTCACTTCCTCGTCTTTTACAATTTTCGGAGGGGTGAATTTAGTTACTTCAACCTTAGGAGGTTCTTGTTTTGGTGGCGGTGGTGGTGGTGGTTCAGGCTTTTTTTCATCTTGATTTACATTCTCTAAAGATAAATCTACCGCAATCACTTCTACTTTATCACTCTTAATTGAGCTTGATAAAATCACACCACCAGACAATACCGCGACCACAAGGAACATCCCGTAAAGACCATACCTCAAACGCTTATCATACGTTTTACGTAATTCATAAGCGCCATAAGCTTTATTCTTGCCTTCAAAAAGGATATCAAGAAAATCGGCGGTTAATATTTTATTTATGTCCATGTTTAATGCTTTTAATTACTTGCCGAAGTTTGTGAACTTGCATCAGAGATTTTTACCAACTGGGATTCCCCGTCAGAAATATCTACTAATGCATATTTTTTTACAACGTTAATTGCCATTTCATCCAAGATGTCTATTAGATTTTTGTAATTGCACTCAGCACCAGGTTTGATCACGACTACGAAATCCTTATATGGGTTTTCGGTATCTCTTGATCTACTTCTAACGTCTGCTTTCTTTTTCAAAATCACATCACGGATGGAGTTCTCGCCATTATAAGAGGCTGAAAGAAAATTAGAACCATCTGGTTTTAATTGACCTTCATAATAATA
>Ga0304730_1000764_pt1 | contig 26475 bp, 19 predicted proteins | sample M_130628_MF_Meta_FD_190474 | JGI IMG/M metagenome (GOLD analysis project Ga0304730, IMG submission 190474) | Freshwater microbial communities from Lake Montjoie, Canada to study carbon cycling - M_130628_MF_MetaG (v2) (version 2) | ecosystem: Environmental > Aquatic > Freshwater > Lake | place...
ATTTCGCATCAGCCATTTCGTTATAATCTGGGAAAACCCTTTGCGCAGCGATATAACTCAACGCTACTACACTACCCCATTCATTGATGGCATCTTTTTTCATACATGTAGCCAACACACGATGAAGGCTCATTGATGAAATTTCAAACGTTTTTAAATTATGTGCATAGTCGATTTCTGTGTAATGTTTTCCCTTACGAACATTTAAACTCATGCCAATTGAATGTAAAATAAAATCAAACCCACCGCCAAAATGCTCCATAGCTTTATTGATCAAGTTTTCTACATCTTCACCGTTACTTACATCACAAGCAACAACAGGTGCGTTTATCTTTTCTGCAAGCTTATTGATTTCGCCCATACGCATGGCTACAGGAGCATTTGTAAGCAATATTTCAGCGCCTTCTTCAAAACATTTAATTGCAGTTATCCATGCTATTGACTTTTCGTCCAATGCACCAAATATGATCCCTTTTTTCCCTTTTAATAAATTGTTTGACATGATTATTTTTTATGATTATCTGTAAAATTAATTGTTCTCAATCAAAATAAATACAACGATTTAATTTGACATCATTTCTTTGGCATTTTCCAATGCAGCAATTGTTGGCTTTTCCCCGCTCAACATTTGAGCAATTGCATTTACCCTTTCGGCTTCATTTAGAATTCGAATGTTTGTGGTAATTTTTTCTCCTTTAACTTCTTTGTACACAAAAAAATGGGTTGTTGCTTTCGCGGCAATTTGTGCTTGATGGGTAATAGCGATTATCTGAATTGATGAAGATAAAGATTTCATAATAAGCCCCACTTGCTTTGCAGCTTCACCACTTATTCCGGTATCTATTTCATCAAATATCAATGTAGGCAATGCTAGTTTTTGAGCCACCAATGATTTAATGCTCAACATTAATCTACTTAATTCACCACCACTGGCCACTTTTCCAATAGGCTCAAATTTGTCGCTCTTATTGGCATCAAACAAAAACTCAATCGCATCAATGCCGAACATATTTAATTCTGTTTCCGAAATACTAACTTTTAATCGAGCGTTGGGCATTCCCACTTGTGCAAGTAAACGATTCACTTCTTTTACAAAGCCATCGATTTGTTTTTTTCTATTTGCAGAAATTTTCTTTGCAGAAATTATACAAGCATCAAACAATACAACCAATGATTTTTCTAATGCTTCAATTGATGAAAATACATTTGTAAAGCCATCTAACTTTATTTGCAAACTTTCTTTCAAAGAAATCAGTTGTTCTGTTGTAGAAAATCCGTGTTTCTTTAATAGTTTATATCCTGCTGAAAGTCTATCATTTAATATCGAAATTCTTTCTTCATCATATTTAACTTGACCTTCTATACGTTCCAATTCATCTGCAATATCCTGTACTTCAATGATTGCGCTATTTAAACGCTTATACAAGTTTGATAATTCCGGATGAAAATCATCCAACAATTTCAACTTATTATTTATTGTTTTTAGTTGATTTATAACGGGCTGTTCCGCATTTGAAAGCTCTGCTGTAATGGCACTCAATTGTAATTTTATGCGCTCTGCATTATTCAGTAATTTCAATTCGGATTCAATATCTTCCAATTCATTTTCTTTAAGTGAAAGTTCTTCCAGTTCAGAAAATAAAAATTGATTGTAATCCAATTCTTTATTGGCTTCCTCCTGTTCTATTTTTAATTGTGCTAAAGATTTTTTTGCCTGCTGATATGCTTCAAACTGTTTTTTTAAATCAAGCAATAATATAGTGTGATCTGATAAAGCGTCAAGCACTTCGCGCTGAAAACTTTCAGAGTTGATTTCTAGTGTATCGAATTGTTGATGCAAGTCAACCAAATGAACACTTAGCATTTTTACTTGAGATAAATTAACGGGTGTATCATTGATGAAACTTCTTGATTTTCCATTCGCAGCAATTTCTCTTCGGATAAGAATTTCGTTTTCGAAATCCAATTCGTTTTGTTGAAAAAATTGTACGACTTGTTGATTTTTATTTAATTTAAAAACACCTTCAATGATGCATTTTTTTTGAGGGTCTTGAAGCACACTACTATCTGCACGTTGACCAAGAATTAAATTTAATGCACCCATCAAAATACTTTTTCCAGCACCAGTTTCGCCGGTTATAATATTTAAACCCTGCTCAAAATGAATTTCGAGTTGGTCGATGATGGCATAGTTTTGTATGAATAGTTTTGATATCATTTGTGCGGAGCAAATTAAGAAAACTTAATCTAAATTTTATTTTTTGTTTGATAAAAGAAAAATTTATTACGAGTTCGTTATCCCAAACTTCTCAGTTAAAATTCATTAAAAGAAAAAACCCATCTTTTTGAGATGGGCTTACAAATTATATTTAAAAGAAATTATTTCACTTCTACTGAATCTACCAAATCAGCATCTGCCAAAATTCTTCCACAGTTTTCGCAAACCATAATTTTTTTACGCAATTTAATTTCGCTTTGTTTTTGTGGTGGAATAGCATGAAAACAACCACCGCAACTATCACGTTCTACAGCAACAACAGCTAACCCGTTATGGTAATTGTTACGAATGCGATCGTAGCTACTTAACAAACGCTCGTCTGCTTGAGTTCTCGCCTTTGCAGCATTGCCATTATAATGTGTTTCTTCTTTTTCTGTTTCGCTGATGATTTTTTCTAACTCGCCTTTTTTACCGCTCAAATTCAATTCTTTTGTTGCAACGGCTTTAATAGCAAGTTCCAGTTGACGCGCCTTATCAGAAATTTCCTCCGTAGCATCTTTAATGTGCTTTTCGCAAAGTTTTTCCTCAAGTTGTTGCATTTCAATTTCTTTATTCAATGCTTCAAACTCACGACTGTTTTTTACATTATCGCTTTGTTTTTCATACTTAGCGATTAAAGCTTGCGCATCTTTAATGCCTTGCTTTTTTTGTTCGATAAATTCTTGAATCCCGTTGATTTCTTCTTCGATACGGGTTTGACGTGCATGAAGACCTTCAATTTCATCTTCAAGATCTTTCACTTCAATAGGAAGTTCGCCTTTTAATATTTGAATTTCATCCAGTTTGCTGTCAATCTTTTGTAATCTTACAAGAGCCGTTAATTTTTCTTCAACTGAAAATTCTTTAGTCGCAGCCATATTTAATTTGTTTTTTAAATTTTTGTTGATTCTTACTTTTGTGCCATATTTATAAATTACAAATATTTTACCGGATTGGTAAGCACTTCAGTTTTGAAGTGGGCAAAGGTAGGGAAATTATTTTTCAAAACATCAGCAAAAAGTTCAATTGTAAATTGTTCACTTTCATAATGTCCGATATCTACCAATACTAACTTATCATTTGCCTCAAAAAAATCGTGATACTTAATATCTGAAGTGATAAACAAATCAGCATTTGCCCGAATGGCATCTTGGATTAAAAAACTACCAGACCCGCCACAAATGGCAATTTTCTTTATCTTGTCTGAAATGATTTGCGTATGTTTCAAATATTTTACATTGAAAATTAATTTTATCTCTTTTAAAAAATCGATTGTATTAACGGATTGTTCGAATTCTCCAATAATACCTGCTCCAATTTCTTGATGTTTGTTTTGCAGGGTATACAATTCGAAAGCTACCTCTTCATAGGGATGCGCATTTTTCATGGCATTTAAAATGGCAGATTGTTTCCAAATGGGAAAAATTACTTCCAATTTTACTTCTTTTTGAATGGTTCTTTCTCCAATCGTTCCTGTATGTGGATCAGCCCCTTCGAGTGGTTTAAAACTTCCCATACCATCAGAAACGAAACTACATTCTCCATAATTGCCCATTTCTCCAGCTCCAGCTTCAAATAATGATTTTTCTATCACCTCCTGATATTCAAACGGAACAAACACCACCAATTTTTGAATTAAAAGTGATTTGGGTTGTAAGATTCTCCTATTTATCAAGTTTAATTTGTCTGCAATTTTTCCATTTACCCCATTAATTATATTGTCCATATTTGTATGGCAAGCATAAATGGCAATATCATTTTTTAAAGCTGCAATGATTGTTTTATCAACAAAATAATCGGAATCAAACTTTTTAATGCCTTTGAAAACGATAGGATGATGTGCTATTATCAGATTACAATTCTTTGTAATCGCTTCATTTATAACAGATTCTGTTACATCCAAACACAATAATGCACCCGTACATTCCGTTTGTTTCAGACCTGTGATTAATCCGGAATTGTCGTATGATTCTTGAAGAAATATAGGTGCTATTTTTTCTAAAACTGAAATTATTGCTGAAATTGTCATGGTTAAAATTATGTAATACCCTTTAATTTTTAAAATATCATCTGAAATTGTGAATTGGATAGATGATTTTTTTTATTTTTAATTTATGTTAGTGTTTAATAAACAAAGAAAACTTACCTTTTTATATTTATTCCTTATTTTATTTATAGTTCATTCTTTTATGGGCTGTAAGAAAAAAACAGAAGAAGTATATGTAGCTAATATATTTGAACAATATTTTGAGCAAAATATATTGAACAATGACTTTATTGTTAGTTATTCAAAAAATCAAGGTATTGAAAACACAAGTGAATTTGATGGATATCGATTTAGGTTGCTAAAGAATACCTATTATGATGGTCCAATGACCGCTACAAAAAACGGAATTACTTATACTGGCACCTGGAGCAGCAACGGTGATTACGGAAAACTCATCATAAATATTACCCAGCCTACTATTCTTACAGAATTTATTTTTTTAAACAAATCTTGGCGATTTACAGAAAAAGCATTGCCAACCATGAAGTTAGCTCCTTGGGGAAGTACAGATTCCACAGAACTTCATATGCAAAGGCAATAATTTTTTTACCCCAACACAATAATTTAACAACTTTTGAGTTTATAGTGTAAGAAATGTTCATTCGTTTCGATTTCTATAAAACAAAAGCCAATTCCTATGAATTTATTAACTTGGGTAAAAACCACGGGTATCATTGCGATATGCTTTGTACTCAACACAGTAAGCTTTGCACAAGCAAACTTCAGCACAAACACAACATCAGGCTGTGCACCCTTAGCAGTAAATTTCACCGACATTTCAAGTGGCAGTCCTACATATTGGACCTGGTATTTTGGAGATGGTGCGATTTCTCATCTTAGAAATCCATCAAGGGTTTATGATGTTCCAGGAGATTATACCATAAAATTGGTGATCAATACCAGCAATGGTGTTGATTCTGTTATTAGAACACAGTATATCCATGTTTACGCTAAACCAGTTGTAAATTTTTCAACTTCCAATTCAAGTGGCTGTACCCCATTAATTGCAAATTTTAATGATTTAAGTACTTCTCAAAATGGAAGCATCGTATCTTGGAACTGGGATTTTGGCGATGGTAATTTAAGTACATTACGTAATCCTTCTCACAGCTACATCAGCTCTGGGAATTTCAACGTTTCATTACAAACTACAAATAATTTTGGATGTACGTCTTCAAAAACTGTAGCGAACTACATACAAGTTTATGATCATCCAAATGCTATTTTTACAAGCAGCAACGTTCCTATTTGTAGCGCACCTGAATTGGTAAGATTCAACAACACTTCAAGTGGATTAGGAGCACTTAGTTATGCATGGACTTTTGGAGATGGCACAACATCAAACGATACAACAGCTGTAGTTTCTCATAATTACACAACTACAGGCAATTTTAATGTACAATTAATTGTAACGAATACTTTCGGATGTAGAGATACTTTTGTAAAAAACAATGCAGTAGTAATTGCAAACAATATCAGTGGATTTAATGCTATTAGTGTGGCATGCAAAAATGATGTTGTAACTTTTACAAATACCAGTACGCCAGTATCAACGGGTACATTGTGGAACTTTGGTGACGGATCGACTTCTGTAGGATATAACTCGACTCATCAATATACATCTGCAGGGACATTCGAGGTTAAATTGTACAATAACTTTGGAACCTGTGTTGATTCTGTAGTTAGAAGCATTACTATAAAAGACTTGCCAATTGTAGATTTTACGGCCAACCCTTTGTCGGCTTGTGTAGCACCAATGACTGCAAATTTCACGAACACATCAACACTTGCTACAACTTACTTATGGAATTTTGGAGACAACACTACATCAACTAGTGCTTCTCCAAGTCATATTTATAATTCACAAGGAAACTACACCATTACTTTAACGGGTACATCTGCCAATGGCTGTAAAAACACAAGAGTAAGGGATCAGTATATTAGCATACAATTACCTGTAGTTTCTATTAGAAATATGCCACAAAGTGGATGTGGACCATTAACAAAAACCTTTCAACATCAGGTTGTAGGTGGCGACAATATTGTAAGTTATCAATGGAATTTTGGAGATGGAACTACATCAACATTGATGAGCCCTACACATACTTTTAATTTGGGAACATACGACATCAAGCTTGTCATTGTAACCGCTTCTGGATGCACCGATACAGTTGTTTATACCCGTGGAATAAGAGTTGGCGCAAGACCTAATACAGCATTTGATGCCACTCCAAGAATAACTTGCGCAAAATGGCCAGTCCTTTTTGCAGATTCAACTCCAGTAGCAGATTCTGTCAATCAATGGTTGTGGGATTTTGGTGACAATACGACAAGCACATCACAAAATCCTGGACATATATACGAAGATACAGGTTATATGACCGTAACATTAGTAACTTCTAACAACGGTTGTAAGGATACCTTAATCATGACAGATTTTGTATTTATCCAACCGCCAGTGGCAGATTTTAGTTATATCATGGATTGCTCAGACAGAAAAAAAAGAAGATTTATAAACCAATCGATTGGTGCAATTAGTTATTTATGGAATTTTGGAGATGGAACAACTTCAACTGAAACAAACCCAGAACATTATTATGCAGCTAGTGGTGCATATAATGTAAGCTTAACGGCTTACAACAGCATACCTGGATGTAGTTATTCAAAAAATATTGGAGGATATATAGTAGATCAACATCCTACAATTGGTGCATCAAGTTACTCAATTTGTAAGCCTGGTGATGTTACTTTAACAGCATTAGGCGCAACACCTGCTTATTTCAATTCGTTTAAATGGAGTTTTGGCGACAACTCAACAGGAACAGGCGACTCTGTAACAAAAAGATATTACAATGCAGGTGTGTATTGTGTAAGATTAACAACTGTAGATAAAAACTTTTGTAAGGATACCGCTTTTACAAACCCATGTATTCAAGTAAATGGACCAAAAACTAAATTTAAAGCATCTACTACAAATGGTTGTGCACATACAAATATTGTTTTTAGAGACAGCTCAATGACTGATGGCAGAAACAGAATAGTTTCAAGAACTTGGAATTTTGGAGATGGAACAATTATTACAACAACAGATTCAGTTGTAATCCATCAATACACTACGGGAGGAATGTTTACAGTAAGTTTAATGGTAACTGATTCGTCTGGCTGTTCAGATTTATTAACCAAAACAGATTACATAGCAGTTAACAACCCAATTGCAAATTTTTATACTGCAGATTCAATAGGTTGTCCAATCAGTAGTATTAATTTTATAAATAATTCTCAGGGATTTGGACTAACTTATTTGTGGAATTTTGGAGATGGAACTTCTTCTACTTTAACTAATCCAACACACCAATTTATTTTAAATGGATTATACAATATCTCATTGTCAATTGTAGATCAAAATGGATGTACAAATGATACAACCAAAGTAAATTTGGTTAGAATTTCGCGTCCAATTGCACGTTTTCAAGTAAGTGATTCTTTAGGAACTTGTCCTCCTTTAATTGTGAATTTCAACAACCAATCTTCAAACCAAATCAGTTGGTCATGGGACTTTGGAGATGGTTCGGGTGTAGTAAGTGCATTTAGTCCTTCTCATTTTTATGCTGTTGCTGGAACATTTCACCCTAAATTAATTATAACAAGTCCTGGAGGCTGCACAGATACTGCTCAAAAAACAATTGTAGTAAGAGGGCCAAGTGGAACATTTAGCTATGCTGGATTAAGCGGATGTATTCCAACGATAGTAAACTTCAATGCAAATGCAAGAAACACCATCAGGTACACATGGGATTTCAGCGATGGAACAGCTATAGACACAACTATTAATGCATTATCTCATCAATATACTGTTGCTGGATCTTTTGTACCAAAAGTTATATTAAGAGATACTAGTGGATGTTCATTTGCATTAAGAGGAACAGACACCATTAAAATACATTCAATTGTTGCAGGTTTTAATTTCAATACGCAAACAATATGCGATAAAGGATCGGTATTATTTAGCAGCAACACATCTGGAACTGATGCAGCAGCAACATTTCAATGGACATTTGGAGATGGAACAACTTCAACAAGTCAAAATCCAAATCACTTTTATGATACTACCGGAATTTATTATCCAAAGTTAATTGTAACATCAGCAATTGGCTGTACAGATACAATGACGAGTATAAGTCCAATTAAGATTGTAAAATCTCCGGTGGCTAACATTACACAATCTGCAAATGGTTGCGTGCCCTTAAATGTCAACTTCAATGGATTAAATATTGCAGCAGATACATCAGCTTTAACATGGTCATGGAGATTTGGAAATGGTGTGGTTTCAACCTTAATTACGCCAATAACGCAAACGTATTCTACTGCAGGAAACTATCCAATTGAGTTGATTGTTACAAACAGCTCAGGATGTAAAGATACCGCCAATACTACAGTTGAAGCATATGCAATTCCAGTTATTGATGCAGGTTTGGATACAATGATTTGTAGAGGTACTGGAATAAATATTCAAGCATCTGGTGCTGATCAATATGTATGGACGCCTTCAACAGGATTAAGTTGTACAACTTGTGCTAGCCCAATTGCAAACCCTGATAGTTTACAACAATACATTGTAACCGGTACAACCGTTCATGGATGTAGCAGTAAAGACTCTGTGAAGGTTGCTGTAAAATATCCTTTTAATATGTTGACCAGCAGAAAAGACTCAGTATGTATTGGAAACTCAGTAACCATGCATGCAAGTGGCGCATATAGTTATACTTGGACACCTTCAACAGGATTAGACAATCCAAATTCAGCAAACCCAGTAGCAACGCCAAGTGTGAACACTACATATCAAGTAGTAGGTACCGATGATAGAAATTGTTTTACAGTAACTGCTACCATTCCAATTATTGTACACAATTATCCAACTGTAGAAGCAGGAGCAGACAGAACAATCAATGTTGGACAAACAATCAATATTATACCTCAAGTATCTTCGGATGTAATTGATGCAAGATGGACACCAACAAACGCTATTTTCCGTGATATATTCCCAGGGATAACAGTGAAACCTAGCACTACTACAACTTACAAAGTGGTTGTTAAAAACAAAGGTGGTTGTAAAGCAACGGACGAATTAACCGTAAGTGTTTTATGTAATGGTGCAAACATGTTTATCCCTAATACATTCTCTCCAAATCAAGATGGGGTAAATGATTTATTTTATCCAAGAGGAAGTGGCATATTTACCATCAAAAGATTCAAAGTTTTCTCAAGATGGGGTGAAGTGATTTTTGAACAAAACAACTTCAATGCAAATGATCTTTCTAAAGCTTGGGATGGCACATTCAAAGGAAAGAAATTAGACCCAGATGTGTATATCTATACCGTTGATGTAATGTGTGAAAACTTTACCGTGTTATCATTCAAAGGGAATGTGGCTTTAATAAAATAATCATAATCGCGCTTTTGTTTATAGAATAGAATTGGGCTTGCAATAAAATGCAGGCCCTTTTTTATTATTCAAAATCTGGGTTTATTATCAATGTGAAATGATCAAAAAAACCTTCTAATTAAAAAGCTAAAAGTAAAAATTAAAAAATAGATAACTCAGAAATTTTCAATTTTTATTTTCTATTTCAATTTTGCTATAATATATACCAGATAAGGATTTTATGGCAATCACATTAACATTAAGAAACAACCATCTATATAAAAAGCCTGTTGACAAATCAATAAAAAAATAGTGAATAATTTTTAAACTATTACTTCGTTTAGATGCAATAAGTCTAGCCTTAATTCGTTTATATTATACCGTAACTTATTTAAAACAAACCCTATGAACACAACACTAAAAACACTAACGCTATTTTTGTGTCTGTCATTTTGCAAACAAAATATACAAGCACAAGACATCCATTTCTCACAGATTTTCGAAACGCCAATCTTAAGAAATCCATCACTAGCTGGTCTTTACAATGGAGATATACGTATTCAAACTGTTCACAGAAACCAATGGAACTCTGTAACAGATGCTTATCAAACCACTTCTGTAAGTTGTGATTACAAAAAACATGTTGGTACTGGTGATGATTACATCAGTTTTGGTGGACAAGTTGTGTACGACAAAGCAGGAACAATTGCATTAACAACGACTCAAATTTTACCTGCTGTTAATTACAACAAATCAATGAGTAGTTTTAAAAATGTTTATCTATCATTGGGATTCATGGGGGGTATAATACAACGTAGATTAGATCGATCAAAAATGACTACTAATAGTCAATATGATGGCAATGGATATAACGGCGCACTTGCCAATGGAGAAACCTTTTCGTCTAATGGTTTCAGTTACTTCGATGGAAGTGTAGGCATGAGTTTGAATTCACAATTAGGTACTAAAGAAAATAACAACTTTTATGTTGGATTGGCTTACCATCATTTTAATCAATCTAAAAGAGCAACCTTTTACAATTCATCAAGTCAATCGGTAATACCTAGATGGGTTTTATCTTCAGGAGTTAAATACGAAATGACAAACAATTCTTATTTCACACTTCAAGCTGATTACAACAGACAAGGCACTTATCAAGAAATAGTTGGCGGAGCGATTTATTCAATGAGAATAGGTCAAGGCGAAGATGTAAAATATTTCTTTCATTGCGGAACGTATATGAGATGGAGAGATGCTATCATTCCTGTTGCAAAAGTTGAATTTAGACCACTCGCAGTAGCCATTAGTTATGATGCAAATATTTCAGCTTTAAAAACGACTAGTAAAGGAAGAGGCGGCTTCGAAATTTCGCTCTCTTATCAAAAATTCAGAAAAACCAACAGCAGTTTGGATGCTGTAAGATGCCCTAAATTCTAATACAAAAACTTTTAATATACCAACAATTTTACCTTGACCAGGTTCTAACAAACAAATACTTTTGTTTTTATGGATTGTTTGGATAACAGAAGCCCTGCTTTATTGTGGGGCTTTCTTGTATTTAATAATGTTTGAAGCCCCCTCAATCCCCCAAGGGGGAAGTTGGAAATTACAAACAAGGAATTAAAAATAAAGAATAAGGGAGATGAGTTTGTTCCAAACATTTTGCAATTTCAATTTTTAAGATATTTTTTATAGCCCAACGTTTCAACGGTGGGTGTTGATAATAGAGGAACGGAATCAAATCCAAAATATAGTGTACAGTATTATGCAACTCATTTCTCATTTTTATTATTTTTTTTTAATTTGATGATTTTTAAAAATTGCTGACTAAATTGCACTAAATTTTAAAAACATAAACCATGTCATTACAAATCGGAAACCAAGCACCTGCTTTTACTTTACATACTTCAATAAACGAAACAATCAGCTTGTCTGACTTTGCAGGAAATAAAATGGTATTGATTTTATTTTTTCCACAAGCTTTCACTGGCGTTTGCACCAAAGAGCTTTGCGCAATTAGAGATGATATCAGCCGTTATCAAAATACCAATGTACAAGTTTTAGGAATTTCGGTTGATTCGGTATTTACTTTAGCGAAATTTAAAGAAGAACAACAATTGAATTTTCCTTTATTGAGTGATTTTAACAAAGAAGTTTCTACTGCTTATCATACCATTTATGAATCTTTTACAGGAATGAATATGAAAGGTGTAAGTAAAAGATCTGCCTTTTTAGTGGATAAAGCTGGAATTATTCAATATGCTGAGGTTTTAGAAAGTGCCGGAGATATCCCTAATTTTGAAGCAATAAATGATTGCATTACCCGTTTAATGAATTAAGGATTTCTTTTTTAGAAAATATTTTATTATTCTACCTTTTTCATTTAAATTTATTGAAAATACGGTTTGTCGATTTTGAAAAAAATAATTGTCATATTATCATTACTTATTTTTGGCTTTAGCCTAGATGGTTTTAGCCAAAATAATACAGCAGAATCTTCAAACCGCATTATTAAATTTTATCCCAACCCTGCTTCTGCATTTATCAATTTCGATTTCTTAAGAAGCTATGACGTTAATTATACGCTTTTCATATTTAATTTCATGGGGAAAAAAATAATAGAAATCAAAAATACACCTTCAAGAATCAACTTAAACCTTGTTGATTTTTACCGAGGAATTTATATTTATCAACTTAGGGATAAAAATGGCATCATCATGGAAACCGGAAAGTTTCAAGTGGTGAAATAATTTTTTATACATCATGTCCTCCCAAATTTTCGATTCTTTTCACTGTGTCAAAATGTCGGCAATTATATTATTGGCAACATGTTTGACAACATTCGTTTTTCAACAATCATTTTAAATTATTATGGAAGAAAACAAATTACCCTTAGAAGAGGAAGTGCCCAATTTAAGTTCAGATGAAGCACCAATTACTGAAGAAGCAGATTCAATAGATTCAATTAAAAACAAAATGCAAGAAGAGAACGACGAACTAAGAGACAAATATGTCAGATTATTGGCAGAATTCGATAATTTCAAACGTCGAACTGCAAAAGAAAGAATTGAGCTACACCAAACAGCTGGTAAAGAAATGATTATTGCTTTACTTGATGTAATGGACGATTGCGACAGAGCCGAAAATCAGATTCTAAAATCAGATGCAAAAGAAACCAATGAAGGCACTTTATTGGTTTTCAATAAACTACGGAACCTGCTTCAACAAAAAGGTGTTCAAGAAATGGAATGTTTACATACTGAATTCGATCCTGAAAAACATGAAGCCATTTCCATCGTTGATACCCCAGACGAAATGAAGGGAAAAGTTATTGACGTATTGCAGAAAGGTTATTATTTAAACGAAAAATTAATTCGATTTGCTAAAGTAGTTGTTGGCAAATAACTAAACAGAACCAATATCATGTCGAATAAAAGAGATTATTACGAAATACTTGGCGTTCCAAAATCTTCTAGTCAAGATGAAATTAAAAAGGCTTACCGAAAAGTAGCGATGCAATATCATCCTGATAGAAATCCGGGTGATCAATCTGCGGAAGATAAATTTAAAGAAGCTGCTGAAGCTTATGAAGTATTAAATGATGCGGATAAAAAAGCCCAATACGATCGTTTTGGTCACAATGCATTTGGACAAGGAAGATCTGGTGGTGGTGGTGGATTCAGTGGCGGCGGAATGAATATGGATGATATTTTTAGTCAATTTGGCGATGTATTTGGCGATGAAGGTTTTAGTGGATTTTTTGGTGGTGGTGGAAGAAGTAGACGTGGCGGCCAGTCGGGCGGAGCTAGAGGAAGCAATTTGCGCGTAAAACTAAAATTGAACTTTGAGGAAATGGCTAAAGGTGCCAGCAAAACCATCAAGCTTAAAAAATACATCAAGTGCAACACTTGTACAGGAAGTGGGGCAAAAGATAAAAATAGCGTACAAACTTGTGGCACCTGTAAAGGAAGTGGTCAGGTTAGAAGGGTTCAAAATACATTTTTAGGTCAGATGCAAACCGTAACCACCTGCCCTACTTGTAATGGAGATGGCACATCAATAACAGCAAAATGTGGCGTTTGCAAAGGCGAAGGCAGGGTTTATGGAGAAGAAACCATCAACATAGATATTCCAGCAGGTGTTCAAGAAGGCATGCAACTAAGTTTGAGTGGAAAAGGGAATATTGGAGAACGCGGTGGAAGTTTTGGAGATTTAATCGTTCAAATAGAAGAAGAAGCACATCCACAATTACAAAGAGATGGATTAAATGTCGCTTTTGATTTGTACCTATCTTTCCCTGATGTGGTTTTCGGAACACAAGTAGAAGTGCCAACAATTGACGGAAGGGCAAAAATTAAAATTCCTGCTGGCACGCAAAGTGGAAAAATATTCAGATTAAAAGGAAAGGGATTTCCTCAAGTGAATGGCTACGAAAAAGGTGATCAACTCATTCATGTAAATGTATGGACCCCTCAAAACATTTCTGCAGAAGAAAAATCAGCTTTAGAAAAATTGGCTCAGTCGAAAAATTTCGAACCCAATCCTGAAAAAAATGAAAAATCATTTTTTGATAAAGTAAGGGAGATTTTTAGTTAAACAGAAAATGTTTTCATCAATTAGAACTGTCTCTAATCAACAAAAACATTCGAAAAATATAAAGGAAAATAGACTTGACAATCAATCTGTTTTCCTTTTTTTATTTCCATAAATTTTTTCAGCTTTATCAATTAGTTTTAAAAATTCTTTTTGCAATCGATTGGTTTCATCAATACATGATTGAGCCAAACTTTTTATACTTCTCCATGATTTATCTGGGAAATAATTAGATTGTTTTAATTTCAAAGAAAACATTGTTATTGCTGTTGCCAATTTATATGGCTTACCAATACTATCAAAAGGAAGATACGTAGGATTGGCAAAATAATGTAGTGTGTGATTTGTATGGGCGCTATTTAAAGAATAACGTAAATCCATTTCGGCAATACTAATGCTTGATTTTGAGTTACAAGTCTTACTCAAAGTTTCTGTTGGCACAATTTCAAAAATGGCAAGTACATTACTTCCACTTCCAATCTCCCCTCCTTCTAGTAAATTTTTATGATCTACCAATGCTTCTTTTTTGTTATCAAAACCAATTAAGCGGTATGATTTCACCAAATTGGCATTGAAATTTACATTCATAAATGCATCATCGGCAACTGCATAAAAAGTTTGAGTAAGCTCTTTAACCAACACCCTTTCTGCTTCTTGAATATCATCTAAATATGCATAATTACCATTCCCGTTTTTTGCTAGCGTTTGAAGCTTTGAATCTTTTAAATTGCCCATTCCAACACCCAAACAAGTTAAATAAACACCCGTTAATCTTTGTTTTGAAATGATTTCATCTAATGCTTTTTCTGATGTTTCCCCTACATTAAAATCACCATCCGTAGCCAAAATAACCCGATTATTTCCACCTTTAATAAATGATTTTTTTGCCAGTTGATATGCTACTCGAATTGCTGATTCTCCAGGGGTATCTCCATAAGCTTCAAGCGTTTCGATAGATTCTAATATTTCTTTCTGATTTTGTCCTGATGTAGGTTGTAGCCATACCTGTACATATCCGCCATAAGTTACAATGGAAACCGTATCAATAGGTCTTAGGTTTTTTACAAATAGTTGAAACGCAGCTTTTAACAACGGCAATCGATTGGGCATATCCATACTTCCAGACACATCAATTAAAAAAACAAAATTGCCAGGAGGAACATTTTCAAGTTCTATTTTTTTTGCACTTACATTTACAAAGATCAATTTATTTATTTCATTCCAAGGGCAAGCCGTTAACTGCGATTGAACACTAAATAAGCTATCGCCGCCAGGCGTGTTATAACCAAGGTTGAAATAATTCACCATTTCTTCTGTACGAATAGCATCTGTTGGCACTTCGTTTCCCATGTTTATAAACCGCCTTACATTGCTGTAAGAAGCTTTATTTACATTTAAAGAAAACCCAGTATTTGGGAAGTTTTTTGCATCAATAACATCATTTTCAACCAATTGAAAATATGTCTCATCCCCAGCAACTAAAGCCCTGAATACATCTCTATTTTGATCCTTTGTAATGGAAATTAATTTAGGTTGGCGTTTGCTACTTGCGTCATCTGTTGCTTTCAATTTTACAACCAGCCATATATCAGTTTTTACCCGAATGGTTTGGGTTTCATATCCTTCTAAACTAATCGTAAGGGAATCGTAAAGTTTTTTTTCATTTATACCAAAACTACCCGTATTGGATTCGGAGTAATAGATTTTTTTTTCGCCATGAACAAATATTTTGGCGTGAGGAAGGGGTTTGTTTTTTTCGTCTTTTATTTCACCACGTAAATAATACTGTGCTTGTGCATTATTTATACACAAAAGTATCAGACAATAAAGGATTGATTTTTTAAAAAACATGGGCACTATTTAAAGTACAACTACAGTTCTAAATATACCAATTTTATTTTATTATTCTGTGATTTTGAGTTGATAAATATCTTTAAGATTTCTTCCTAGTCCATCATAATCCAAACCGTAACCTACTAAAAATTTATTGGGTACTTCAAATCCCAAATAATCTACTTTTACAGGATACAATAAAGCATCTGGTTTGTGTAATAATGATGCAATGCGAATGCTCGAGGGATTTTGATTAAATAACTGTGGCAAAAATTCATGCAATGTTTTACCGGTGTCTACAATGTCTTCTATCAAAATAACATCTCGGTCTTTTAAAGAAACATCCAAACCTATAGAAGTAGTTACTTGTCCTGTACTTTTTATTCCTTTGTAAGAAGCCAACTTTATAAAACAAATTTCAGCTTCAATATTTAAAGATTTAAACAGATCAGAAGCAAACATAAATGAGCCATTTAAAATGGCTATAAACAATGGACACTTCCCGTGATAATCAGTATTTATTTGATTTGCAATGCGCTCAACTTGAGAAAGAATTTCTTCGTGGCTTAGAAAGCCAATGAATGATTTATCGTGAACCTGAATCGTATTCATATTTAATTATTTTGAAACAATTAAACGTTGTCCGATTTTCAATTTCATAGAATTCAAGTTATTCCACTCTTTTAAATCGTCAACATCAACATTGTATTTTTTTGAAATGACTTGTAAGTTTTCATTAGGCTTTACCTCATGATATTTAATAGCAGATTTTTTATTTGTTGTTGCTGTTTTTTTAGGTTCTGGTTTTTCTTCGTCGTCAACAATAACTTCTGATTTAAGCGAAAGTATTCTGCCTGGCCTCAACTCATCCGCTTCATTTAATCCATTAAATGCCATCAAATAACTAATTTGAATGCCGGCATTTTGAGAAATATCGTAAACGGTTTCCCCTTTTTTTACTTTATAGGTTCTGGCTAATGCCTCTATTCTTTTTCTTTGTAAATAAATCCATGATGATTGCTCAAGAATACCATCTTCATACAAATCATTATAGTCAAGTAAATCGGCTAAGTCGATATTGAATTTTGTAGCAATGGCTAATAATGAAATTCCACTGTCCACATAAACCGCATTTAAACCATTATAAGCTTTTGGTTTGATGTGTGCAGGGAAAATAAAATTGCCAATTTTTTCAACCGACTGATTTAAAACAGATGAATTATTTGTCTCTTTATTGATGGCATAAACACTATAATCCGGAATTTCTTTTAAGGTTTCAATAGTGTATTCATTGAGGTTATAATCTTCAATTGTTTTTATTAATATTTGAGGATAACGTGGGTTGGTGGCGTATCCAGCTTTTTTTAATCCATGTGCCCAAGCGCTATAATCAGAAGGATCTAAACTAAATAAAAATGCATAATGAGCTCGGGTTCTTAAAAAATCGCTATGGTCTTTATAACTCAAATACGCACTGTCGTATTTTCTAAAACATTCGCCACTTTCATCATCATCGTGATATACTTTTTCACCTGTCCATTCCGCTTTACATTTTATGCCAAAATGATTATTTGATTTTTTTACAAGTTCGCTATTGCCACTCTCTGTTTCTAAAACCCCTTGTGCTAGCGTTATCGCTGCAGGCACCCCTGAACGAATCATTTCCTTAATGGCATTGTCTTTATAACGTTCAATATATTGGGCTGTGGTTATTTTTTGAGCAACAACCACATTCGTCATTAAAAAACTTAGAAATATTAAAACAATTTTTTGCACGAATTATAATTTTCTAATTAACATTATCCCATCTCTAATGGGCATCATTACTTGTTCTACACGTAAATCGTTTGCTACATGTTTATTAAATGCGTCAATCGCTTTGGCATTTTTTCCAGTTATGGTTTCCGAAAAAACTTGCCCATGGAAAAATACATTGTCTACTAAAACCCACCCACCCCTTTTTAACCGGGGTAAAGTTAATTCGTAATACTCAATATAACTTACTTTATCTGCATCAATAAAAATCAAATCCCATTCTTCATCCAATTGCTGAATGATGTCTTTGGCATTTCCAACATGCATCGTAATTTGACTATTAACGTTAGATTTTTCAAAAAATTGTATAGCTGTTTTTGCATCCTCTTCTCTAATTTCAATGGTATGCAAGTGACCATTATTTGCTAAACCCTTGCTTAAACACAATGCGCTAAAACCCGTAAAACTCCCTATTTCCAATACTTTTGTGGGCTTAATCATCATACTAATCATTTCTAAAAACTTACCTTGCCATTTGCCACTAAGCATATGTGCATGACCGTGATGTTGATTGGTATGTGCTTCAATTTCTTGTAAAAGCGCATCCTGACCGCTTGAAAAATAAGTACAATATTGTTCTGCCAAAGAATTCAAAATCTCCATTACATTATTTTATTTGAGGCGATTTTTTTTGAAATCATTAACAACCCTACAAAAGTCAGAATGCCATTTATTAAGATTAACTCGTTTCCAATTTTATACCCATGAAAAATTTGTTCAGACCAATTTGATAAGCCCAATTCGATATGTAACTTTTTTTCGTACCATTCAGGACTGCTCAACATATCAATAAATAAAACCAATAATGGAGCAGAAAGACAAACCGACCATATTTTTTTCCCGTTTAGCGTTTTGTTTGTTAAGATTCCAAATGCAAACAGACCAAGTAATGGACCATACGTTATTCCTGCAAATTTTAAAATAAAATCAATAATAAGTTTATCATTAATTGCTTTGAAAACAAGCACCAAAATAAAAAATAGTATGGCAAAAGAAATGTGCACTTTTAATCTTTTTGATTTCTTTATTTTTTCTGATGCATCACTTTGATTCATATTGAGGATGTCGATACAAAAACAAGAAGTAAGTGAAGTGATGGCACCGTCTACACTTGGAAACAATGCAGAAACTAAGGCAATTATAAATAGAATGCCAATTGACCCACTAAATGCATCACTCAAAGCAATTGTGGGAAACAAATCATCTGGTTTATCGGTTGGCAAATTGGCTTGAGCTGCATACAAATAAAGTATCCCGCCTAAGAATAGGAATAGGAAATTAACGAGCATTAAAACTGCCGTAAAACTCATCATGTTTTTTTGAGCATCTTTAAGATTTTTCACGCTGATGTTTTTCTGCATCATTTCTTGATCAAGTCCGGTCATGGCAATGGCAATAAACATTCCACCAATAATATGCTTTAAAAAAAATGAACTTGATTTTACATCAGTATTAAAAATTCGGGTGTACCCTTTTTGTTGCAACGCACCCATTGCGCCAAAAATATCTAGGTTAATGGATTTTAAAATAACTATGGTACAAACGAATAAACCCAGTAACATGCCTGTTGTTTGTAAAGTATCCGTGTAAATGATTGTTTTTACACCACCTTCAAAAGTGTAGAGCAAAATCAACACAAGGATAACGAAAGCCGTTGCAATAAAGGGAATCCCCATTTTATCCAAAATGAAAAGCTGTAAAATATTAATGACTAAATAAAGACGAGCGGTAGCGCCAACTGCACGAGAAACAATAAAAAATGTAGCGCCCACTTTATGTGCTTCAACACCAAATCGATTTTCGAGATAGGTGTAAATGCTGGTAAGGTTCATCTTATAGTATAATGGCATCAACACAAAAGCAATAACCAAATAACCCAACAAATAACCCAATACAATTTGAAAATAGAAAAAATTTCCGCTGCCCACGCCACCTGGTACACTTACAAAAGTTACGCCACTTAATGAAGTGCCAATCATACCGAATGCCACCAACATCCAGTTGCTATTTTTATTGCCGATAAAAAAAGATTCGTTATTTGAACCACGAGAAGTGTACCATGCAACAGTTAACAGCAAAAGAAAATATCCAACTACAAAAGAAAACAAAATAATAGGCGACATCAAATAGGAATTTAGATAAAAAATAATCTCGATGAAGTTAATCAAATTAGCTTTTCAAATGCCAACATTGAATACTATTGCCATTATTTTTTGCCTTGAAAAAGCGCAATATTATAACCTGCTCTGATTATTGGAACAGAGCGACGTAAATTGTCTTTGTATGGCGAGTGTGGAGATTTTGCAACATCCCATAAGATTGAAAAATAATAGTAAGATTTTTGTTCGGGAAAATCTTTGCCATTTGAAATACCTCCACCAATTAAAAAACTATGTGCGTCATATTTATATTTTTCAACCCCTACTCCGCTTGACGTACCAAAAGGTAGATATTTTGTTCTTAACATATTGAACTCATACTGGCCTTGAGCAAATAAAAACTTAAATGGAAATAGTCTGACAAATGCCCCTGGACCGTACGATGTAAATCTGATTTTATCACCAGAACCTGCATATGAAACATCTCTTTCAGATTGATAGTTAATTCCTGCAGTAACAGCAAAATCAACATATTTATTAAAGCTGTAACCAATATATGGACTGATTCCTAGTGCTGTAACTAAATTTCCAAAAGATGCATTCACCGTTCCACCAGTAAATACATTCTCTTTTTTAAAAAACCCAACCGACTCATCATCTTGTGCAAAAACTTGTAAAGAACAAATTAATAACACAATGAGAAAATATTTTTTTTGCATGTTGTATGATTTTTGAAAATTGATTATAAAATCTATTTAAATATTTTTCCAACATTTAAAATGTTGTTTGGGTCAAATGCTTTTTTGATATTTTTCATAAGTGCCAATGTTACCTCAGGAAAAACAATATCCATGTATTCTTTTTGAATAAGCCCTATGCCATGTTCGCCGCTTATTGTACCGCCAAGCGATTTTACTAGCGTAAACAAATCCCTCAAAATGGGAATAACCTCTGGATTATTTAAACTGTATATGCTACCTGGTTTTTTTATACGCACGTGTAAGTTTCCATCTCCAGCATGACCATAACAAACCACATTAAAATCATGTTTTTGACCTAGTGCTTTTACCCCTCTAATTAATGCAGGCAATTCTGCTCTTGGAACAACGGTATCTTCTTCAATGGTGTAGCCATCTATTTTTACGGCTTCGGCTACCCTTCTACGTAACTTCCAAAGTTCTGCTTTTTGTTGAGCGTCATCGGCAAAGAAAACATCACCACAATCAAAATCTGTTAGCAAGTTGGCTATCGCTTCCATTTCATTCATGAGTGTATCCAAATGATTGCCGTCTAACTCAATGATTAAATGTGCTGCCATTTCATCGGTTACTGGCACAACCGAACTATCTACAAATTTGCTTACAATTTTCAAGGCATCTATCTCCACCAATTCTAAAGCACTTGGCGTAAAACCCGCTCTGAATATGGCGCTTACGGCTTCGCCTGCTTTTTCAAGGTTATTGAAAGGCACCAACATCAACAGATCAAATTTCGGAAACGGCAATAATTTTAAAACAATTTTCGTAACCAACCCCAATGTGCCTTCGCTACCAACAACCAATTGTGTAAGGTTGTATCCCGTCGCATTTTTTAATACGTTTGCACCAGTCCAAATGATTTCTCCGGTTGGCAAAACCATTTCAAGATTTAATACATAATCTTTTACAACGCCATATTTTACAGCTTTTGGACCGCCACTATTTTCGGCAATATTTCCTCCAATAAAACAGCTGCCTTTGCTGCTTGGATCTGGTGGATAAAAAAGTCCTTTTTCTTTCACTGCATTTTGCAACACTTCTGTTATCACACCAGGCTCTGTGGTTACTTGCAAATTTCTTTCATCGATTTCTACAATCGTATTCATTCTTTCAAAAGAAATGACCACACCGCCAAATTGCGGAAGTGCGCCACCACTCAATCCTGTGCCTGCACCTCTTGGTGTAACTGGGATATTTTTGAGGTTACAAATTTTCATCACCTCACTTATTTCTTCAGCTGTTCTTGGCTTTATAATAATATCTGGTAAAAAATGAAGATTTTCGGTTTCATCATGAGCGTATTTATCCTTGCTTTCTGCATCAAAAAATACGTTTTCCTTTCCTAAAATACCTTCAAATTGTTTTATCAAATCCAAAAAATCGTACATGGTAAATTTCTATTTTCTAAAAAAAACAAATTTCGTGTATTTTAAGGAGTATCATTTGATTGTTTGAAAAAAATTTAAAAACTCGGGCAAAGTGTTTGACGAGAAGGCGTATTTGGATAAAATCCTTTTTTTATTAGTGAAATTTCACCGGCGCCCATGGATTGGTTGTACGATTTTAAAGATGAAAGAGTGGCGTCATAGGTGAAATTGAATTGCAGCGAATTAATTTGAAATCCCAATAAAGGAATGATGGCATCATTATTTCTGAAATAAACACCCGATATAAATTGGGTTCCGCCACCAGAATTCAAATTTAGGTATGAAGATAATCCCATTAGTATTTGCGATGCCGAGGCCTGGTTGGAATAATAAATGCTGGGTTGAAAAATTACATTCTTGCCAAGTTTAAACATTGCACTAGCAAACCCAATATGACGCATTGGAATGGTGTTGCCAAATGTTGGATTAGAAAAAAAACTTTCTTTAGGTTTATTTACATGATGGATTGAATAACCTGCATTTATATAAATATCTTCTTTCGGGAAGTAGGCATAATTGATGCCCGCTTGCAAATCAAAATAATTAATTTGAGTGTTGGCAAAAGTTACACTTGTTGGCAATGTAATGTCGAAAAAATGTCCATTAAATTGATCTGGAAATTTTAAATTATTGGTTTTAATGCTTTTGTTTGTCCAACCTAAATTAAATCCAGCACTGAGCAAACTACTATTGCCAAGCATTTGATGATATGCTAATGATCCATAAATTTTTGTAGATTTCAAATTACCCTCTCCAGCCTCATCAGATAACATTAAAAAACCAACACCCATCCAGCCGTTTTCAAATTTATCTCTAAACAATTGCGCATCGCCAAAAACGCTAATCGTCTTATAAGGCAGCACCATTATATTACTAAATTGATTTCTTGCATGTGCGCCAATTCTATAATCGGCATCTGGTATAAATCCTGTATTGGCGGGATTTGTGCTTAATGGAGAATTGAAAAATTGAGAAAAATGAAGATCTTGAGCGATGATATTTTTAGGCATTAATATCCATCCAACAATCAAAACTGATATAAAAAAAACTGTACTTTTTTTATACACTAGTTTATGATATGTGAAGGCGAATCTGTTCATTTTTTATCTTATCAAAGTAATGTCTCCTGTTTTTCTGATTTTTTTCCCATTTGTTAAATAAGCGTCTATCGTATATGCATAAACGTCCATTGGTTGAAGTTTTCCTTTAAAATATCCATCCCAACCTTTATAAATATCCGAAGATTGAAAAACCATTTGTCCCCATCTATTATAAATCCTCCAATCCAATTTTCCGATACCAAATCCTTTTATTTTTATTACAGCATTTTGTCCAAATTTATCTGGTGTAAAAGCATTGGGCACATCAAGTAGTGGATCAATTAAAGCTGATGTTGTAAGTGAAAATGTGTCTGTACATCCATATTGATTGGTTGCAATTAATGATGCATTAAAACTTCCAGTTGAAATATATTGATGTGCCGGATTGGGAGAAATAGCAGTAACTCCATCTCCAAAATTCCATAAGTATGAAACAGCACCAGAAGATTGATTTATAAAAATAGTTGGCGTGTTGGTTTGTGGTGGATTGGGCTGCCAAGCAAAGCCTGCATTTGGAATATCATGAACGATAATGGTGAAATAGTCTGACGTATCAATTCGGTTACATGTGTTTGGATTTCTGGCAATGATTCTAACCGTATATGTTCCTGGCAATAAAAATAATTTTGTCGGGTTTTCTACATTGGTTGTGGTACCATCGCTAAACTCCCATGTAACATCTGTTGAGGTAGATTGATTTTGAAACAAAGCAAGGTAAGGTGCACATCCTTCAGGTGCTGTATTAAGCTTGGCTTCCACCAATGGATTTACAGAAAGTGTAATTGATTTTTTATCTGGGCTGTTGCAAAAATTATTATCAATCAATGAAAGTGTAACGGTATAATTTCCAATGATTGAATATGTATGTTGTCCATTAAATGAAGTGTCGGGAGCAGAACCATCACCATAATTCCATACAAAACTTTGTGCATTAAAACTTCCAAAAGTTGGAGACGATAAATTATTGAAAATATAATTCAAACTGTTACAAGGCAAGGATTTAACGGCATTAAAATCAAGTGTGGCTTTATTGTTTCCTGCCTTTATTTTTAAATAACCGGTATCCCTAATGTTACAAGTAGTTGAATCTTCCGCAATGATTCTAACAAGATAAGTACCAACAGTATTATAGGTGGTAAAAGTGCTGAAATCAGGTGCATTGGTCGTATCTTTTTGTCCATTTCCAAAATCCCAATAAATTTTCTTCGCTTTAATTAAGGTATCTCTAAAATCAACCCGAAAAGGAACACATCCGGCTGTATCATTTATCACCGCATTAATAGAGGATTGAATTCCAGATACTACACCTGCAAAATTCATTTCAATTTTCACTGCTGCTTCATTACAATTTGAGCTACCATTGATTCGTCTCCAAGCGCCAGATGTAGTGGGAAAAGTAGCTCCACCATTGCAATTGGCACATAATGCCTGATAAATAATTCCATTTTCATCAAACCTACTGGTGCCGCCATCTACATGGTCTCCTGTGTTTCCTTTGTATTGTCCAAAATTGGAACCAAACAACAAAGCAGCTGCATTTTTCTTCAGTACAAAAAAGTAAAAATCTTCCCCATCAGGAGCACCAACAGTAGTTAGTGGATTCAATAATGGAAGTCCAAGTGTGGTTCCTGTGGTATAACTTTTATAGACATTAATTCCTCCGCCCCAACCAGAAACGTACACATTTTCACAACGGTCAACCATAAATCCAATGGGTGAAATATTAGGTGCTAAAGTGCCATTTCCAAAAATGGTTGAATAAACAAAGTTGGACAAATCGGGTTTTAATTTGCAAATAAATTGTGAACTATTGGCGATGCTATAAGCTGCATTTATTACTGGCCAATTCCCTGTTGTAGTGCCCATTACATAAGGATAACCAAGCTTATCGAATTTCAATCCGTAAATCAAATCTGTTCCTGAAGTGCCTACATAAGTTGTTTTTAAAATGCCCGAATAATCAGTTGCCAACTGCACCACAAAACCATCTGCAATACCGCCTTTAAACGTTGGATACAAACTGCCTGCTTTATTTCCTGGAAGATTTGTACTTGTTGTTCCTCCTGCAATACACAAATTATTTGTAATAGGATTAACGCTAGCAACAAAGCATGCATCATCTCCAGAGCCACCGAAAAAACTACCAAATAAATACGTAGATAAATCGGGACTAAATTTTAAAATCAATCCATCTTGTAATCCACCACCAAAAGCATTATTCGTATTTAATGAAGGTCCAATAGTTGGGAAATTATTTGATTGGGTACAAGCCGCCAAAATAATATTATTGTCTTTATCAATGATGACTTCGCTCCTAGCATCATCTCCATAATTTCTTCTTAAACGGTCTGCACCATCTGGCGATTCATATTTTGATCGAATATTAATACCATCATTATTTGAGCCACCTATTTTTATTGAGCCGATTAATGCGGTTCCTGCAGCATTAAACTTTGTGATTACAATATCATTGTTTCCCCCAGGCCCAATTTGAGGAATGGTTGTAGGATAATTATTCGAAAATGAACGACCTGCAACAATTAAATTTCCACTAGGATCTACAATCATACTGTGCGGCTGTTCGTTGCCGTTACCTCCCAAATAAGTGGCATAAACTCTATTGGTACCATTAGCATTAAATTTAAAAATGGCAATATCATGTCCATCCAAAACGCCTTCCATTACACCGCCAACATAAGTGGTTTGAAATGCACCAGTTGATGTTAAATAACCATTTCCAAAAGCAATTCCACCAGCATAAAAACTTCCATCTGGACCAGGCGTAGCCGTGTAACCCCAATTGTCTACTGCACTTCCAGTAAATGAGGAGAAAATGATTGCTGGATCGATGATTAATATTTTTGAAGGATCGTAATCTTTTAATTTAAACCCAACAACATTATTATGCACAAAAAAATTACAGGTTACGTCATCACGAATTCCTGATGGATTAGTTTGATAACTATACGGATACAACTCTTTAACAGCGCCTACTGCCGTTTTAATCATTAAGGATTTTTGCTGTACATACAATTTTTCTGCACCATCATATTGCATCAATATTTTAGACGGATCACCGCCAGGATAAACAATAAAATCGTATTTCAAATTTTCGCCTTCATTG
>Ga0304730_1000767_pt1 | contig 26459 bp, 27 predicted proteins | sample M_130628_MF_Meta_FD_190474 | JGI IMG/M metagenome (GOLD analysis project Ga0304730, IMG submission 190474) | Freshwater microbial communities from Lake Montjoie, Canada to study carbon cycling - M_130628_MF_MetaG (v2) (version 2) | ecosystem: Environmental > Aquatic > Freshwater > Lake | place...
GTAGGCCTGTTGACTCAACCAAGCATCCGAGATCTGATGTGGGCTGAGATGCCCCATATGATCCAACCAGGCTCGCGGTGCTATAGGGAATATACTGTAAGGATGATCGTTGTGAGTATGTACCGCCAATAATTTAAATTCACCTGTGTGGCTTTCGATTACAGTGTCCCAGCCTTGGGTCTCTATAAAAGCATCATCATTCCAGAAAAATACCCAATCTGCATCTGATGCATGAGCTAGGGTGTTTACATATTCATTAAGACGTGTATAGCCCATGGGTTCAAAACTCATTGCTGTGTAGTTGATACCACGTTCATCTAACCACGGCTGTAACAACTCTTCAAATGCCGTTATACCTTCTACATCATCTTCGTCAAAGCCTAGCATGAGCTGGACTCGATCTGGATTGTCGGCCAAGTCAAACAAGCTCTTGACACTGCGTTCCAGTGCGTCGGATCTACCTCTTGTGGGCAATAGCACTGCTATGCCAAATTCGTGTGTTTTATCTGTCATTTATCCCTCGTAAATTGCTGAATTTCCTGCATGCTCAAATACTTCTGCACTTTTCACACGCACAGTGCTATTTACTGGGTAACGGTCGGGTCTGGAAGATTTCAGCTCCTCCAGCGTGGCTGACATTTGATCATAGCACAGTTTGGCAAACATTTCGCAACCAACACCTTCCACAATTCTCAAATCGCACAAAGCACCGCGTTCGTATGGTATTGAGCTTAGATGATCTTTGCTTTCAACATCCACTATCTCGTTCATGTGCTTGAAAAACTCCAGCATAGGGTCGTCCTGGGCCACCACCAGGGTATGATCAAACATGTGATCGGCCCAGGCCTTGAATTTTTTTAGTCCGCCAAAGTCCATGCACCAATTTTTGTCATCCAAGGTGTCGCATTCGAACACAAGACGTATACCAAGACTGTAACCGTGTAGTGTTGAGCAATGACTGTGTGTGGCACGCCATTGTCTAAAACAGCATGACAGACCGCGATCAGTACCGTATGTTTTTGTTGAGTAGTATTTTGCCATTGAAATTCTCCTATGTTAATTATAGCATAGGCTTGCAGAATTTGTAAAGCGGGATGAATGCCGAAAGGCCGCTGGACTACTATTTATCGCTGGGTCCACCAGTATCATCTGATCCTGTTGGTAAAAATTGTTCCATTTTCTTTTTGAGGTCTTCGGCATGAGCAACACGTTGTCTCAGTTCGCTACTGCTGAAACTGTGATCTCTACCGTTGAAGTATAGATCAATTCCACGCTTGTGGCAAATCTCACGTCCAGTAAATTCTTTGCCTTCGTATTCAACTCCCAAGATTCGAACATCAATGGGCAAGACTAACAGCAAATCTTCCAGATCTTTTTCAGTGCTATATACCCATACTTCATCCACATACTTGCAACCAATCAACTGTAGTTGTCGCTCCACGATGCTTTGCACCGGGCGATTCTTGGTTGGGCGATCCAAGGTGGGATCATTTTGTAAAGCACAGATCAAATATTCACAATGCTCTCGAGCTTCGCGTAACATACTGATATGGCCAGCATGTAATAAATCAAATGTACTGGCTGTAAAGCCAACTTTTTTACCGTTTATCATTGTGTGGGGTCCTTGTATGAATCTGTCTTGTAGTTACCTTGTCCAGGTATGGTATTCCTGACGCCACCCACAGGATCCTCAACATCGCCTAGTTGTCTTGGGATAAGGTGTATGTGTGGCCAGTTCACTGTTTGACCTGCGGCTGTGCCATAGTTCATGCCAATGTTGAAGCCGGCCCATTCTCCAGCGTCCACTTTGCGTTTACCAAATCGTAACGCATCTTCAAAGGCATCACTCAACACACTGATGGTGTTGTGCTTGGGCACAAACAACAGGTGTCCAGCGGTACAAGGATACCGGTCATGGTATATGGCCACATGAAAGTCTTCACTAAAGACCGAATCCCATGGTGCTGTACTGTCTTCTATTTCATCGGGTATGTCATTATAAATTTTCATCTTGGGGCAAAGTCCTGTTGTAGTTTGATATTGTCCATGAACTCTTTTTTAGTTCCTGGATCGGTGTTGAATGCACCTTTTAATACTGTGGTCTGTGTTAGACTGCTATGAGCCATGATACCACGATTTTCGCAACAACCATGCGTGGCCTGGATATACACGCCCACATTGGCACTGTCGGTTGCCCGCATTATTTCTCTTGCGATGTCGTTACACAGTTCTTCTTGTAAAGTGCCACGCCTAGCACACCACTGAGCAATCCTAGTATACTTAGATAGACCAATAAGTTTGTTGGCAGCAATAATACCGATATAAGCAACTCCACTGACAGGCTGATGATGATGACTACACATACTCCGAAGCTCACTCCGCACAACCAACATACCTTCATATCTATCCTCCGTGTCATTGGGAAACGCTGTAGCATCAGGAGCAGGTTCATATCTACCTGCCATTATTTCATTGAAATACATCTTGGCCAATCGACGTGCTGTGCCCTTGCTGTTAGGATCCGTTTCTCTATCAATTAACAATCTATCCAACACTGTTTCGAATGCTTGAGCGGCTTCATTGATTAGTATTTCTCGATCACCTTCGTGCAAGTAATCGCTGATGTTGTCTCCAGCCCAAAATCTTTTACCATCACGCTTCATCCTAAAGCGTATGGCATTTGCCAAGTTGGCTTCTTCATAGCCTTTTTCATCTATGACATTGATCAAGGATTCACCTTGTGTAAAATCTTTGTATAATTTATCGTATCCCATCTATTCTCCGCTGTTTGTGTTAGTATACAGTATTTAGACCTGGAAGTCAACTGGTTGCAATTCTAGATTAGACCAATTTTTGATCTTTAAGATGGCCGACCAACAAATCAGCATAGACAGAGTATGCTTCAGCAGTGGGGTGACCAGTAGAGTGGTCCCACCAATTATTTTTGTGTGCAAGTGAGAATAAATTTGGCTCATCTATTACATTTTGCCAATCTATTAATTTATTAAGATTTGCAAATCTATGTTTTCCTACTGGTTGTTTAAAATACATAAATTTATATGGAATATTCATTGATTTTAACACACCCTGCAATGAAATTATTCTTATCAATGAATTTTCTAATAGGATGTTTGGATCAAGAAAATCTTTATAGCCAAACAGTTTGTCAAGACTTTCTCGCACAGGCCCCCCAGGAGGTCCTCCGGTTGAAGGACCAAGGTCAGGGGGTGTTAGATATAAATCTCCAGAAAATATCCAATCTTGTTGAATAAACTCGGTATCTAGCACAAAATCCTCTTCTAACTCTGGATGGGTTTTTTTACTTTGAGCCTGTGATGTGTACTGTAACGATGAAAACCGTCCAGGATAAGTTACTCGATGATCTGTACGATCAAACTCAGTCCACATGATCAATACCAAGTCATAGGATCGTTGGCTGATTTCTGCTATGGTTGATTCGTGTATATAGGTGCTTCCTGCACCAGCTAGGGCCAAATTAACCATATCGCAGTTCAGTTGTTCTTGGAGACGATATGGCCAAGTTGGTTGAGACACAGTGTGAGCATAATGAGCCTGTTGAGACCAGAGTGGCTTTCCTGAACTGACAGAACTACCGTTAATCAAAATTTTCATTTTATAATAATACTCCTACTTTAGTTTGCATCTATGTTCTCCACTATACTTTTAAAAATATCATCCTGTTTATCGCATAGACCTAGCACAAGATTAAAGTTGTATTCTAATCTTGACATGATGCTGATTCTTAGATCATTGCATTGGTCCAATGAATATTTTTCATCTATCAAGGTAATCTGATCTATTAAAGCAGTTAATCTTTGGTCTTCGTTGTCAATTTGATCATACGTGTGATCTATCAAGTCATCAAACATATCAAATCCTAAATTTCTTACTTCATCGACAAGTCCTGGCACTGCCCACCACAGTGGTATTTGTTTTAATGCAAATGCCTTAAAGGTTTTTTCTGTTATAAGCATACCAAGCCAACCTTGACGATTGTGTTGCGAACTGGTTTCTGCCACAATATTAAATAAACAAGTTGAAAATATATCTTGCGCCGAGTCGTGTTGTTTGAACTCATCTACCTGACCATCAATGGTAAGCGGTAACATGTCCGCTAAGAAATAGTCTTTCCATTCGCCTAGCTCATTACTTTGACTCATACTACCAAAACTAATTTTTAAACTAGACACACTGTCAAGCAATTTTCTTGCCAACTTTGCCCGATTCAACGAAGGTCTGCGCATCAAAGCTAAAAATTTGTGTTTGACTGAGTAGTCGAGTGACTGCACCTTAAAGGACTTCCATCGGTGGCAATGTGTTGTCAGCCAGGCAGGCATACAAAAATATTCATAATCTAACAAGTTATTTTTCACAATACAATTAAAAAGTACCACAGGTTTCTTACCAAATAAATGATTGATTGAATCAACCAATGGTGAAATTAGTTGATCGCATTGTCCTTCGCCTCTGAAGTCTAGTAGAATTGTGTATGGTTTTAATGAATCAATTGACATGTTGCTGTCAGCCAAGTCTTGTAAAATATACTGTTGTGGATTTTTAAAATGGTCATGCGCAAAATGTAAAACTCCATATCTACAAACTGATGAAGCAAGTAGGCTGATTGAATTCATTTTATAACAATAGTCCTGCAGTCTGGATACTGTTGTTGTGTTATGTGTTTGGTAATATTGGGCAGTTGTTCTAGGCCCAATTGACAAATTTCCAGTGTTGGACAATAGTGATAACCTTCATCAAAGGAGATTTGATCTTGCCAGGGCACAATGCTGAGATCTCGACCGTCTGATCGCATACGGCTCAATGCTAGGTATTCTGCTTTTGAATCCAGCAAGATGGCGCCGCACTTGCCTAGCTGTAGTGGTTTACCATGTCCAAAACTCACACATTGTTTTTGTCCTAGCCGATACATGCCAGGTTCAAGCCTGCGAGCACTGTCCCACGTGTTGGTACCTTTAAAATGATATTCGCCGACAGTGTACCAATAGTCTGATTGTAACTGATAACTAATGTTGAGCTTGTGCATCAGTTGCGGAATACTGATATAGGTAAATGCTGTAAACTCGGTATAAGTGACTCTATCCAATCTAAAACAAAGTTCAAGAGCATGAGTACACCCATCAGTCAAGACCACATACGGAGCACCTGTGTATTCGGCCAGGCGCTGTTCAAAGTCAAACAGTGTTTGAAAACTCATCTATTATACCAGGCCCAGGCGTGGGTGATCATGTCCTCAAGTTTATACTTAGGTTGCCATCCGCTTGCCGCCATAAACTTGCTGGCATCAGCAGTCAAGGTAGCTGGATCTCCAGGTCTACGTGGGCCAACAGAGTAGGCCAAGTCCTGCTTGGTTATGCCAATAGCACCGTGCAAAATTTGCAAATTGCTATAGCCTTGGTTGGTGCCCAGGTTATAAACACCACCGGGCACAGCCGGATCTATGGCCCGGATATGTGCCTGGGCAAGATCTTCTACGTGGATATAATCTCTGACACAGGTACCATCTTCAGTGGCAAAGTCCTGGCCGTTGAGCACAAACTGGTCGCTACCATCACGTATGGCTTCGAGCACTCGAGCAATGATGTGTGTGGCACCGGGTTCTTGTCCGTGTCTGGCTTGGCTGTCTGCACCACAGGCATTGAAATAACGGAATGCGACTGAATCAATGCCATAGGCCTGACCGTAACTGGCCAACATCCACTCAATCATGAGCTTGCTTTGACCATATGGACTGATTGGTTCTGCAGGATCTACTTCTTGACATGGAGTCATAACTGGTTCGCCATATGTGGCCGCACTACTGCTGAACACAATCCTGGTTGAAGTCATTTTATTAACAATCAAAAAGTCCAACAACTGTTTGGTTTTTACAAAATTGTTTTCGTAGTATACGGCAGGGTTGGTCACGCTGGGTCCAACCAGACTAGTACCAGCACAATGAACGATAGCATCAGGTTGGAATTGATGTATGCCAGCAAAGGCCACTTCTGTGGCGTAGTCGCCAGTGTGCCACCAAGTGTTAGCAGTTTGTATCAAATGGTCAGGCGGTATCCTGGGATCAATGCCCAGGACTTCATGGCCTTGATCCACTAGATTTAATAGGGTTTGGCCACCTATGTAGCCAGAGGCTCCGGTAACTACTACTTTCATTCTTCAATCTTTCTCACATGATACTTGGCCTGGCTCACATGGTCACGATATCTATTGCCTGCGCGGTTCCAAGATTCTCCGTTACCTTCCAAGATGTCTACCACACGATCGACTGTGCCATCGTTCCAGTCTGATATCAGTCCTGTGTTGTGATGTAGTTCTTGCAACAGGTTTTCTAACTTGTGATAGGCATCATCTATGCTCCAGGGAACATATAATCGATTAGGGTCGTCAGCAAATGTCTCAGGAAAACTGCGATAAGCAGGATATAAGACATTGCAACCAAGAGTGTCAGCTTCGCTAACGGTGTTCGAGACCCAGTCTTGTAAAGCACAATTAAACAAAACACGAGTATCATTAAGCAAATTATAATAATCATTTTTCTTCAAGTTCTCATAAATTTTTAATTTACCTTCATGTTCCAGTTGTCTAGCACGATCAATATAACGAGAATTGTTACTGCGTAACGGGCCACCTGAGAACACAGCAAACTCTATGTCAGCATGGCGACCTTGTCCATAATACATGTCAATTAAGTCCATGTAAAAGTCTGGTTGCTTCTCTTGATCAAATCTGGCCGCAAAGCCCACACGCATCTTTCTTTCTGCAAATGGTCGAATATTGTCTGTACCACCTATACGCTCTAGCACTTCGGATTTGCCAAATGCTAGTCCTGAAATATTGTAGATTGGAGCACGATATCCGGCTATACGCATATGAGCCACCATCTCTTCGTTTGTGGCCAACACGCCAGTCACAAAACAATTTACCATGCGTTCGTATGTGGCCATCCACTCGGCCATGCCCCATACATGAACAAAGTCATCTGGATCGATCGCTTGTGCTAGACAACGAACATACACACGTGGTCTTTGTTCTGCTGGAATCTGATCCATGATGTAAGGCAAACTCTCAATACCGGGCTGGAACATGTCTTCAAAGTAGATGACATCTTGGTCCGTAATTTCACCGTTACGCATCATCTGCACTAGATTCATCATCTGGCTCATGCCAAAGTAACTGCGGCCATGTGCATCCAGCACTTGTCCTACACTGATGCTTTGGGTGCTGTCGATAGTGCTTCCAGGAACATATACCACATCCAGGCCACGGCGATCAAACACACGCCGATTCCATTCAGTCAGTTGTAGGGTATAACGAGCTTCGTAACTTTCAAGCCCCATGTAAAATAGTTTCCTCATACCGGACGTCCCAATCTTCTAGCATCCTCCAGCCACATGTTCTTGGCATTCTTACCTTGGCTGTACTTGTTGTACTGTTGCCAAGCATAGCTCTTGAAGTTATAAAGATCTTCCTCGCGGAATCTATATCCATATTCTACACAAAAATCTTGATAGAGGTCAAGGTCGTCCATGATAGCGATTGCTCTTGGATTGGGTTTATGTTGGGGCTTGCCCATGATTCTTCCTTCTAGAATTTAATACTAAGGTTAGGGCGAGAAAGTTCATACTTGATCAAACAGCCGTTCTCGCCATCTTCGGCCACTTCGATCCATACAGCTCGATTGGGATATCGTTCTGCTATCTGTATATATAAGTCATCTGCAATCATCTCACAACTTTTCCACTCTAATTTTAAAGTAGATGTGGTATACAAGTTTTCCAACCAGCGTTTGAACTGTATAAACTCAATGTCACGATCATTGTGTAACACGTCAATCCATACTCTGAAATGGAATATGTGTCGATGTGGATAACTCAAGAAAGTCACATCATATTCGTCAGTGGTGTTCAAATCCTCTCTAACTGCGGCTGCAGGATATCGATGGATGCCTTCTTTTCTAAAGGTCACCCAAATTTTACGCTCAGCGGCTTCGCGGATGCGTTCTGTTGTTTCTCTTTGTTCTTGTATCATATTATGCTTTCAATAGTTCAACTGTTACGATTCGCCCAATGGCACCGGCTACGTCTTCTACTTCGTCGGATATTATGTGTAAGTGTACTACACTTTCGTCGCGTTTGCGATCATAATGGTGAACCTCAACGATAGTGCCACCGGTTGCTTTTTGTATTTTAAAACTGAATGGATTTGGTAAATCTACATAGTCAGAGTCTCTGATCACGGTATCACGTTCGCTCAATCTGATTTTGCTGAGTCTACGAGGCTCTGGATAATTTATACCCCAGCTGATCAATCGATTCCAGATTCGTCTAATCATTTCGTACTCGCTTTAAATTTTGTGACATCTTCCACGGCGTGATGTAGCGTTGACGCATAGTTCATGGCCTGTTGTTCGGTCATGATGAGACTGGCTTCGTAGTCCACATATCCCTTAGTCAACAATGTCCATATGGTACGCCAACGATTTGTGCTCCAGAACTGTGTCTTTTGTGTTGTGTGAGTAGTGACCGTGATGCCAGATTCATCTGCATCAACAAATACATGGTGTGTATGATCGGCACAGAGACATTCACAAGTGACTGAATAATACCGTGAGTTACCCCAATCCTTGTGTATCAAGATGCCTTCTGCTGGTGTTTGTGCTCTAAGTGTCATTTTATGATTTCATCCTTGGTGTATCGAGACCAATCAGTGAATACTGCACGATCTCGTAAGTTGTGTAAACTATGGCACCAGACTCCGGGATTGGTTGCGGCAAAATCCCGATCATCCAGTTTGATTGTGGCATTGTATCCCAACTGCTGTATGTATGGTATCTTGACTGAAATCATTGGAATAAAGTTGTTGTATTCAACCAAGGGTCCTTCGATTAAACCTTCTACCGCTGACACATCTAGATCCAAGGTACACAAGATACCATGGTCCATTACTGTCTTAATCATGACTTCCCAAGCTGACCAGAGTAACGTAGACAGTTTGCCAGGATCAAGGAAACTCTGATTGGCACCAAAATACACATGGGTACATCCATTTGCTCTGGCCAAATCAAGCAACATCACAGGATCTTGTACGCCTACCACAAACAAGGTCTTGTGTCCAAATGCTGGCGAATGTTCTACTTCAGTGCCAACAAAACAGTTGACTGCTTCATGTCCTGCTCGGTTCATGCTCGTTGTTCCTGTTCTAATTGATCCAGTGCTGCTTGATCTAATTGTACACTATCATCGTCTTCTGTGTCAACTGTTTCTTGTTCAACTTCAAACAGCAGGTCAAACATAGGGCGACCACTCTTGGCCTTCTTGCCTTTGAATCCTCGTGTGCCGATAATATCCATCCAATAGCGATCGTAGTGTTCAATAATGGCTTCAGCTTCTGCACGATCTGGTGTGGCAAATATGGCATCCACAATGTCTTTGAATCGAGCATGGTCTCCGTTTTTGTTCCACATCATGCTTGGCCAACTTCCTGCATCATATTCTCGATTGGCACGTTGCACCGCTTCAAGATGGGTCCAAACATTATGGCCCATCAACAGTGCATAACTGAAACTGTCCCACGATGTTTTGCCTTCTTTGCCAATCTTGTTTAGATCACCTGGTTTGTAGATACAGATGTCTTTCATCTGTAGTTGTAGGCTTATTGGGCTTTCATCAAAGTGATCGATCAAGCCATCTGCTATCACAGCTGGTCCAAATGGTCTTGTGTCTGTGGCATACTTCTTGTCATCCACGATAGGACTCATCCTGTAACACCATTTTCCGTCGTGTGGCAAATCAATATGATGATATACTTGTCCGTTTGCAGTAGCAAGGAACGGACTGGCACAGTCAAAGCTGATGGTAAAGTCGGGATTCACATACTTGCGAACAGCTCGTTGTATGTCTGTGAGTAGCACTGCCCATTCCAATTTGCTTGTGCCTAAAAAGTGCATCCAGTCATGAACACCTTGTTGTAACAAGTTGTCGTGTCTTAGAGCTACTAACCTACGCAGGACCAAGTGTACATCACACATGTTCTGGCCACCCATACTCCACCCATTAAAGTGGGTGTCTGGGTATTGTGCCGGATCGCAATAGTGTTTCATGGTATCATACCAACGATCAGCATCTGGATGATTGGCACCTTGTAAAACGTTCAAGACTTTCATGCCACCATCCCGGATGCCCTTGCGATGCCGCATGTAAAATTCATTGTTGAACTTGGTAGCATCCACAGCTTCTTGCAAGGTCTTGATGCCACATTTCTCGCTGGCGTTTTTGTCGTGTATGACCCAGGTTGGAATATCAAGAGTCATGCCATAATCACAAATACCATCCAGCCATTTGACCACAGCTTCTCTACGCTTCTGTGCTTTGGGACAACCTGAATTGGCTTTCCAGTCACCTTCCCAAAGTCCTTTGGCAATCTGGAATCCACCCGAGTCACCAAGCATCAATGTTTTAGGATCGCGACTACGAACCATGTCTTCTGACCAGTCCTGCTTGGCAAGATCCAGGTTGGCATGACCGCCTGAGTACAATGACCACTTGTAAGGGAACAGGCCCTTTTGATCATTGAGCCAGTTCATCATTTCCATGTCTTTGATACCCGCAGGCATTCTAGCAGGATCTACATAAGGTCCATTCACAGGATCACGCTGTTTACCTACAAAGGTGGCATAGAAGCCACTGATAGCAGGCAAGAACACAGCATAGTCTAGCTGTTTGGCGGTAAGGTTATCTTGTGTCATATATAAAATTTAATTGAGTCAATCAGTTCGTAGTCTTTGCTGTAAAAGTTTTTGATACGTTGCAACATGTCTGGTTGTTTTAGGATGCCTTGATAAAGTTGTGTTAGTTCTCTTTTTTGTTGTCTGACCAACTCATTGGCGGGTAAAAACTTATCCGGAGTCCACTCATTAGAAAACCCCTGTTCGTTGAAGTATTTGGCCAAGGATGTGATCAGTTCGGGTTTTTGATCTTGGTCAAACCAAATATACTGCCTGGGTCCTGTTAATCCTTTTAGGAATCTATGTTGCGGACAGGTATGAAGATCAAACACTATCTGTTCAAGAGCTTTTTGTGTAGTAATGTTTTGTCGGGTCATGTTGTTTTGAGTGTTGATCCGATCAAGATACACTCTCAACAGATATTCAACTAGCCCGCTGATCCAGCGTTGTACTGGATCTCTCAGCACTATCAAAGAAGTGGCAGGAGTTTTGGCAGAGCTCAAAAAATCACTTTCTTTGAAACCCATGGGTGTGATCATGGATCGGATGACTCGTGTGACATTTTTTTCAATAGGCACATACGCCAATCGCCAATCCTGATCCGCAAGACATCTACCAAACTGATATACTTCGCCGTTGAAATCGCAGGCGGGATACCCCAGAGACATCACTTGGTATGTGCCAATAAAATATAGTTGTACGTGGCCAGGCCTGAATTCACAGTGATCATGGCTGCCCCATCATCACTGATACGGAATGTCTTGTCGCCAGTAAGATCTAAAATACTGATCACAGTCTTGATAGGCCATGACCATGTGCGCTTGAGCGTGCCGCCAACACTGGGTTCAAACACAAAATTACCAGCGTGTGTGCTGTGATCACCAAAGTAAAACTTTAGATCACCATTTTCAGTCTTGGTCTGGAAGTTGACTTCTTCTGCCATGGCCTGTGCCTGCATCTTTAATCGCTGAATTGCAGCCACCGTTGGAGTAAATTCCACGTGCCATGGAACTCCTTTGAATGTTACAGTCTTGAGTTTGCCATTCACTAATGCACCTGACATGAATCTATAACTGTTTTTAAAGTCGCCTGTGGCATTTTGGAATTCAACGCCATCGGGTTCTCCGGAGGCATTCTTGGTCAATCGTAATACTGCATTTTCTCGATACTCTTGCAGGTTCAACATGATCTTGAGTTTGCTCAAGTTAGGCATACCAAACGTGCCCATGAAGTCTGCTACCGGTGCGGCAAATTCGGCCTTTACTACCACACTACGATCTTCAGCAACAGCGTCAATTGTAGTTTCTGTATCGGTTCCGATGATTCTAACCAGGTCAATGCAACCTAGGTCCAGCGTGTGTTCTACTAAGTCTAGTAAGTGATCTCTCATTGTAATTCTCCTTGATAAGTTATTGTATACGAGTTATTTAGATTTTGCAACAGGGTTAGGCATTATTTTTGCCTGGGTTTGTCCGCCTTTGATTGAGTTTAAGAGTCCTAGTTTTTTAAATTCTAACCAGGTGCTTGGGCCTCCATCATTCCAGGAAAATACCTTTTCAAATCCAATACTGGTTGCAACCCCGCATATGAGATTTCCAGGAGTGTAGCAACCAAAGAATTGTTCAACCAAGATAACAGCCTTGTAACTATCGCAGTCGTTGATAGTCATCATTAGCACTCCACCTGGGGCCAGTTTGGAGTAAATTTCCGTAAGGTACTGCTTGACCACTTCAAATGGTTTGAAATTAAAAAAGTTATACGCAAGACATAGACCAAATTGATTGTCAGGTATCTTTGCAAGTACAGCAGTGTCCTCTTGCTCGTCGATCACGTATGGCCGCAGTCTCTGTTGATACATTGTATTAAATTGATCCAGGGCAGGTTGGAGCAATTCTCGAGCTTCATCAATGATATACAATGGGTCATGATCAACCATGTGCTGTATAAAATCAGCGCGACCTGGATGAAGTATTATGGCTGCATGGTGCCAATCCGAATAACGTAAAATCCTAGAAAGATATATCTGTTGAGTCTGTTCCTGTACCTCTGGTAATCGATTAAGTATCTGTTGATAATGTTCTTGCCGTGATTCTGTAGCTTGAGCAAATTGTTTCTTTTCTTGCTCGTAGATCTGATAACTTTGCTGAAACATGGTTGTTTCTACTTTTGATATTTGATCCTTGACCTGTTTTTTTGCCTGATCCAGCAAGTCACAGTATTGATCAAACTGCTGGTTGATTGTATCTTGTTGTTGCTGGAACTGCAATTTAAACGGTTCCAGCACAGGCAAAGTCTGTTCCTGTATGCGCTGGGTTATTTCATCCAGTGACCGGCTGGCTGCAGTCTGCGCCGGAACTGAAGACAGCACTTCCAGCTGATTATAATAGTATACTAATTCACTCAGTTTCATGACCAGTCAAACAAGGTTTGGAATGTATTTTCAGTATTGGTGGCTGAGGCTAAATCCCAATCCAACACATTCAATAAGTTATCAATCTTTTGATCTACCACAGTGGCTTCCATTTCTGAATCATCAAACGGCAGATCCTTGAACCATTGTGGCAAATGTATCTCATCTGTGGGATAGCCAATCGACGTCCAACCTAAGGGATTATTCTTTAGTTTACACACGATAGTCTTCATCCCATCCACAATCTGTAGGCTATACTTGTCACCGTTCATGGTTCTGAGATTGTTCCAGTTCAAGGCCGCTCGCACATGACCTGGCATGTTGGCTCGACCCAGGCGTTCTTCTTCTTTGCCATACTTGGTCAAGTTGTTCACACGTTTAGGACTGCCTTTTTCCCAACCAGGTCGGTCTTTAAATAGATATTTGAACTCACGGATCTTTTCTATGATTTGGTCACGAGTGGAACCTGTAAGCACATCATCTAGTATTTTACTTAGGAAGTCTTGTATGACCTTGGGCGTGTCTGATCGTTTCAGATCCAGGCCCATGGCCTTGACCTTGCCAGGTTTGCCATTGACATCTATGCGTTTGCCTTCATTGTCGATGATCATGACAGCATAGCGTTTCTTGGTAATGAACAGGCCCTTGCTGGCGACCACCTCACGACCACCACGGATCACAGTGCCAATTTCTCTTGGCACATGGAACCCTTGTTCCATAAAGCCCGGAAAGCTGGCATTGACCTGATCGGCAATACTGTCATATAACTGTATGGCGATTTCTTTTGACCAAGACATGGTGCCTGCATCTATCTCAGACTTGAGCACAGGATAGGCTGTAAAGTAACATGAATCAGTGTCACCATATATAATAGCGTCACCCACATGATCATACTTGCCAGTGATGCATTCATTTACATAAGCATCCATGTGCCGGGCAATCGCACGACCTGTAAGAGTTGTGCTTTGTCCAATACGTTTATCAAAGAAACGGCAACCAGGATTAAGAATAGCACCATACAAACTGTTCAAGTTAATCTTTTTAACCAGCTGTCGTTTGTCCCAGTATTCTTCATCATCTTTGTTTGTGCATTCTTTAAGTCGAGCCTGCATGTCTTTACGTTCAGCATACCAGCGTTTGAGCAAACCAGGAATCACGGCTTCACGCTCATATGTGAATATGGTACCGTTGGCAGTGATCATCCAAGGTTGGTTACTATCAAATATCATCTTCCATACTTCGGCGGCACTATGCACAGTTTCCGCACCATCCGACCAGTCTATGGTAATTTCAGTACCACGTTGTTGTTCTATTACTGCGGTATATTCCAGACTTCCAAACAGACCTTCCCACGCGGCGGCAAAGCTGGCTCCACCACGCATCTTGTCTGAGATATACCGCTCGGTCATTGTTTGACGTAGTTGTCCAATGATTGTTTCAGGCCCCATGTTAAGAGCACGGATCGCTGACGGATACAGACTGTTGATATCGATTGACCCGATATATTCGTGGATACCTTTTTTAGGGTAAGCAACATAGGCACCTGCGGCTTGTGTATCTTCATCTGAAAGCCTTTCTTTACGGTTAGGAACTACCATACCACGTTCATGTGCTTCATTGATGATTGCTTGTTCAGTCAAGGCCACAGCACCCATAGTGGTCTGTAGCAACACAGTATTTTCGTGTGCTAAAATATTGGCCAGATCCAAAAACTTCAATTTGTTATCCAGCTTGGCCAGGATCATGGTGTCCTGCCTGTTGTACTCGATAAATCGCTTGAAGTTTTGATTATACAGTTGATCTAGAGTTCCTTCAAACACAGTTTTGGTTTCACCCAGTTCGTAGTCAGCAATAGCATCCAGGCTATAACTGTGACGTTCTTCATATGTGTACTTGCGATACAGTTGCATATAGTCCATATGCACACGACCGATTAGGTCATAGGTTTGATTTTCTGCGCCAAAGCGTTCGAACATGCGTTGTTTAGGAAACTGGTCCCATAGGCAAAATCTGCGGGTGTCATCTTTGCTCAGCACTCGTGTCACGCGATTCACAGTATACGGAATATCAAATCCTTCGCTGTTCCATCCTGAAAGTGCGTCAGCATCTTCTATTAGATCCAAGAAAGTCTTTAACAGATCCTCCTCACGTTCAAAAATCATGGTGTTTTCAAATTCACCGGCAATTTCTTCCGCAGTCTCAGGACTCATGTGCTTGGGCGGAACGACCAAGGTGACCATCTGTTCCAACCAACCCAGGTACACACTTATGGCTGTGATAGCATTGAATGGATCGGATGGTGGACTAAATCCACGTTCAGGATCAAAGTCTACTTCAATGTCGAAGAATGCTACATTGAGTTTGGGTGCGTCTTGTCCTTTGTAGTTTTCTTCCAGGCATCTAAAGATTGGATTGATGTCACTTTCAAACAGGCGTTTTCCGCTTTGTATACGCATTTCCTTGCGGAACTCTTTGTTGTTTCTTGTGCTGAATCTGGCCACAGGTGTACCAAAAATACTCTGGAACTTGCCCCTAGGGTCATCATAGTAAAAGATATAGTTGGCTGGATACTCGCAATATTGCCTTTGGCCATCCCGCCGTTCAACTATGTGTATGCGATCGTGTTCACGATCAAATAGTGCATCAATATAACTCATTTTTCTCCAATTGTGGCTGGGTAGCCATTCTACATGCTCGTAACGTGAGCGACTCGCTGTTATTTAATGTACGGTAAATCTTGCTCTACTTTTTTAGCCACTTCTTGAAGTTGTACATAGTTGGTTATTAACTTTGAGTAGTCGTATAGTGATTTTGGTATAGTAGTATAATCAGTTTGTTGGTGTTGTCCTAGTTCTCTAAAAAGATAATAAGGGTCTGAGATTAATTCTTCGTACCAAATTTCAACAACTTGTTTGTAACTATCTAAATTAATTTTGCTATAAAATATTTTGTGTGAAAGGTATAAATTACGAAATCTATTTAAGTTGATAGTCAATGACACGACAGTGCTAGAGTAAGTGTGCGGCGGTTGCTTAGTGGCATCCATTACTGCATGACTTACTACGGCCGCAAATTGATCCTTACGACGACTCAAAATGCATACAAAATTGCTATTTGGTGGTTGCCATTCTGGATTGTGATTATGTATAACTGTGTTGTTTTTATTCTTTAAGAGATTATTAAGTATAATAGTAGACCCAGTCCTACACGGCGAAGATACAACAAACGAGCCCATTTATGTTAAAGTGTTTTACCAACTGTGGTCAAGATTTGTTCAAGCACTTCGTGATCCTGTTGGGCCCGACCAAATTCAGCCTTGTGTGCTAGTTTGATAGCTCGTTTAAGGATGGCTGGCTTGATTTCCAGTTCTTCGGCAATGGCCTTGATAGTATCGTTCAAGCCTTCAGCAAGTGTTTCAAGCTCATGAGTGACCTGCATACCTTCGTTAATGATTTGTGTTAGTTTGGTTGTTTGTTCTGCGGTAAAGACACGATTTGACATCAATTTCTCCTTTAAAAATTTATTATACAGTATAAAATACAGGGTGTCAACATGTTTTTGAGACTATTATTTCTTTTGTAAAAATATACCCGATAAGTATTGACATGAAAAGAGCTGTGGTGTGTGTAACCGATCCCTGGAATTATTATGATCAATTACCGGATTGGAGCATAATGACTGTCAATCCTGATAATAGTTCATCAAGACAACAATACTTATTAGAAAATAGTGATTGGAGCATGATGATCACTCAGGATGGCATCAAATATCGTGACGGTGGTGATTATCCCAACGAACGGATCCTTGCGTATACTTCTGGTACCACCGGAGACAGTAAATTTTATTCATTCTCCCAAGCACAAGTCAATCACTGTGTCAACGCAATCGTTCAATCATATGAACTCACAGCCAATGATAGATACGTTGGTGTGATGCCATTGTGGCATGCTCATGGCCAGGCATTTTATTGGGCCACTCGACAGATTGGGTGTGAAACACATTTTTTATCTGTGGCTAATCTTAGGAACATGCCCAGCTACAAGCCTACTTTTATTACCGCTGTGCCTGATATATTAAAGACTGTTGGGCAATTGGCTTTTGATAGCCTGCGTTTTATAAGGAGTGCCAGTTCGGCCATGCCCGGCAGATTGTTCCAAGATCTTCGAGACCGATTCCAGATTCCCATAATTGAAGCGTTTGGTATGACCGAAGCCTATAGCCATTGTTTCACCAATCCCTTACACGGTGAGCAACGCATGGGCACGGTAGGACTGCCTTCGGGCATTGAAGCTCGCATCGACGATCAGCATTTGATGATCCGCGGTCCTGCGTTATGGACAAATGACTGGATTGATACCGGAGATCTAGCCGAGCAAGACGACCGTGGATACTATCGCATCTTGTGTCGTAGCGTTGATCAATTGAATATCCGAGGAAAAAAATTCAATCCTGTCAGCTTAGAATCACAGTTGTTGAAACACATTACCACTCTTGAAGCGTGTGCAATATTTGGTAATCACGAACTCAACTGCGTGTATGTGGGCAAATGTGAACCCAAAGAAATCCAACAGTTTTTACTTGGACTAGATCCACATCTTAGACCCACATTATTGACCCAGGTTGATACAATACCCACTCCAGATTCTGGTAAAATTTCTCGGAGCTTTTTACGACAACAATTCAATTCTAAATGACCCAACAAGTTTTCCAATCAAGATATCCTATCCTGGAAGCCTGTATGAACCGTGGCAGTACTGTGGAACTGGCTGTGGCTGTACATGCAGCAGGTGGCTATCCTAGTTTATGTAGTTGGACATACAATCAGCATAGTCAGGCCATGCAACAAGATCTAGATCGTTTTGTCAAACTGACCAATAGTAATTGTATACATTTGAGTTTTGAACTAAATGAATTTGACAATCAAGTCATACAAGACATTGTTCGATCATATAATATTCCTACAATAGAAATTATCTATGGCAAGACAAATATCTATCTCTCAACAGATTCTGAATCAGAATTAGAAGTGACATTGTTAAACTTACTAGGACCTCTCAAAGAACAAGGTACCAGGATCTTTAAACGTATATACGACACAGTGGATCAGGCTACCATGGATCGACACTTACTAGATGGATTTTGTATTAAAGGGCTTGAAAGTGCTGGTCTTGGCTCGTATACTCCCATCAGAGAAACATTTTTAAAACAACGTGAACTAACTCCGGGTGCCATGTTGATACCTTACGGTGGAGTGGGCACAGCCGACCAAGTGCGAGACTACATTGAGCTGGGTGCCGAAATGGTTGCTGTGGGCACAGTGCTAGCCTTGAGTGCAGAAAGTACAATGGCTACAGAAACCAAACTTGCGGCAATACAAAAACAATCCCAGGACCTGGTACAATTAACACATGACTTTGGCGGAGTCAAGCGCAAACAATCGGCCTTGAAATTTGGTAACTACGCTGGACCTGATGATCCAAACGGTACCATTGGTTTGGTACGTGGATTAAATGGTAAAACAGACAGCCATGTTTATCTTGGGCATGGAATTGACCATGTTAACGAAATATTGTCTTGTCAACAGATCATACAACGTCTAGTGGAGAAAATTTAAATGTCTTTGTTTAGAACTGAACTGGATCAATTACAAGCGTCTGGTTATCAATTTGAAGAGACCTGGCAAGTGGTAGACATATTTGAACGAAAGGTAGCAGGATTTTTTGGTGCGCCATATGCTGTGGCCACAGATTGCTGTACCCATGCTCTTGAATTGAGTTTACGTTTATTAAATTGTTTCCAGCTTGAAGTAGAAATACCTTTACACACTTACATGAGTGTGCCCATGATGATGGACAAGATCAATCACCGATGGCGATTTAAAAACATTGCCTGGGCAGACCAATATTTTCTTTTTCCATTGCCCGTTATTGATGCGGCCAGAGTATGGAAACCAAATTCTTATGTGCCAGGTCATCTGATGTGCCTGAGTTTCCAATTTAAAAAACATCTTCCCATTGGACGTGGTGGCATCATATTGACAGACAGTCTTGATCGGTACAATCAATTGCAAAAAATGGTTAGAGATGGACGTGATCGTAAGATACTATGGGAAAATGATGACGTTGATACTGTTGGCTATCACTATTACATGACTCCAGAAGATGCTGCCCGCGGAATACTATTGTTTGATCAGTTACACGATGTTGCCGCTACCAAGACCTGGTCATGGCAGGATTACAAACCATTAAATCAGTTGTCAGTATTCAAGAACCGATAAATTTTCTAGCAGTGGATCCAATGTATCGGCCTGGAGTCGCAATATTTTTGGCCACATTAGCAAATGCCATGAGCTCAACATCGTCAACAATGTTTGCATGATTGGTCACAGTCGATTGTATATTAAACACACAGTTATTGCCTACCGTAGATTTATCTGTGATCATGACACCTGGACGTAACACACAATTACGACCAATTGTGCTGTAATGTCCTAGCATACTGTATGGACTTATGATACAATGCCGACCAATAGCGGCTCCTAGACTGATATTGCAAAAAGGAAAAACAAAAGTACCTGGTTGTATTACAGGTGCGGGATTATTACCAATACAACTTTGATCGCTGATCACTGTGATTAGATCCAGGTCAAGCCGGTCTACTGTGTCGATGATGTGCTTTCGTTCAGCAAAATCAAAACTCACAGCGACAATGTACTGGAACTGCGGATCAGGATCGTTTAAAAAGTCTTGAGTTCCTATTACCGCAACTGGTCTAGCAAGATAAATTTCTCCAACAAATTCTTGGGTCATTGAAGATTTTGCGTATCCAATGATGCGTATGGGTTTATCATTGCCAATAATCATGCCAGCCCTTTTAAAATTTTATAAACATGTGCATTTGACTGTTCGCATGTGTCCCAGAATTTTTGAGAAGTAACCAAGTCGTGATTGTGCAGGGTACTGTCTAGGGTCATCGCATAAAGGTCCTGTGCGGACCAACGGCGCAAAGATTCGATCAATTCAACAATTTTTTCCAATCTGGTAAGATTACCTTCCTCGTTATCAAAATCAAGATCCAGTTCTCCATAGTCAAATTTTAACCCTAACTGCCGAAACCATTTATAGGTATGCATTTGTCCCACAGGAACAAATGCTGTTCTTGATAGTAAGCATTTCCAGGTTTTTTCTGTTACAAACGGTCCAGGTTCTACATAGGATCTGGTTCCATTGTCCATGAAACTATAAAAATAACTTTCCATGGTAAAATTTAAAGCAGACGTTTGATAAGCACTGTTATTATACGAATGGTCTATTCCATCGTCGTTGGGCAAACTTATTTTTTTATTTAACCAGCAATCCATAAACATCGTGGTGTAACGATCACAAACTGCATTGCCAGACAACTGCCACCCGTGTACATGTTTGTCAAGATTTGCCTTGTGATTTAATGCTAATACGTGATCTGTCTCATCAAGTATGTTTTTGAGAGCTGCAAAGATAACAGCTTTGCTTTGACTGACTCTATTAACTAAAGCACTGGCTTTGTGTTGTATGTTCTTGACAATTTCTTGGCGAACCATGCCCTGGATACGTCGATGAGCACTGTTATATGGCACATATCTTATACGATCAGTATCAAATGAGTCTGGCATGATAGCGCCAGACAAATGTATTATGTTGCCATCAACATGGTCAATCACATGTTCGGGCCAGCCAAACATTAAACTATCACCGTGTGAGATATAATATTCATAACCAGGTGGTGGTGCATCTGGATAACTGCCATCCGCTTCCCAGCCAAGATTCAGAGCCAGGTAAATGTTTTTGTGTCGAAGATCCTCAATCCAAGGATACCACCAAAGTATTTCTTCAGTAATTTTTATAGTTCGTATATTGCCAAATACCCTGACAGGAATGCTTGAAGTAGGAATCATTAATGCTCACTTTCGTCTAAATAGGTAGCGATTCTATTTATAGCGGGGCAGCAGCCGCCCACACCTTTCGCAACTAGTGCGGTCCTAAGGGTGTTCTTTATGTTGGTGCATATGGTAGCACCGGACGATCATCTTCGGGATTTTCTCGTTCGGGGTATACAGGATATGGATACATGTTGTTACTTACCGTCTATGTAAAGCTGGGCACCGTTATTGAAGCTAGGACTGAATGGACTATTACCTGGTTGCCCACCACGTTGCTTTGACCATGCATAGCCAGCTCTATGTCCTGAACAGTCCTTGGTACATGGGCTTCCTAAAAAACTCAATTCGTTTAGTTCATCCTTGAGAAATGTTTCAGCAAAGCGTTCGCACAGCTCGTGTATTTTAGGATTGCCAGTGATTTCAATGTGATACTTTTTGTCGCCAAATTCTTGTGTAGGGTCTTGGTAGCCAGCATATACTTTGTGTACACCAACATCATCAATCAGATCACTACAATTAACGCCCTCACGTTCGCTCATGTCGTGACTGCAAGGACTACAGGTTGTGATAATAATACTGCCTGGGGGTATGTCACCAAATCGTGCGTTATAACTGTCTATGGCCGCACGCTCACCGTGTACACGTCGGCCATCTCTAGTGGGATAGTTGATACCTACCACACAGTTGTTGTCAGGGTCAAGCACAGCAGCAGCCACCATGCCAAGATTGCCTTTTTTACTTTGACCTTGTATGACCATTTCGCAAAGACGCACCAAGATAGCATCCAGCTTGTCATGATTGCTGATTTGAAAATCACTCAGTTGCATACAGTTCGGTTAGCAGTTCCAGCGACGACGTGCCTTGCAGATGGCTTTGTCTGGAGTTTTGGCACATGAAATGTTGTGCATGTTCATTTGACCTTTTGATCGTGAACAATAGCTCTTTCTGCGCTTGGAAGCCTTGCTGCCCTTTTTGAGCTTGGAAGGTTTAGTAGTCACAGCAGTTTTTAACTTGCTGCCTGGATTCTCTCTGCGATAAGCATTCACAGCCTTTTGACTCATGCCATCTGTTTTATCTCGCTTGTTGGCCTTTTGCCAGTCTTCTGCCACACCTTGCTCCATGACTTCATCATTATAATCATCACTACCCATGACTCCATCATCATAATCATCACTACCCATAGTTTCTTCATGGTCATTATATGAAGATTTATGGGGGTTTTTTGATGTTACAGGTGTGTTATCTGGTGTATTTTTATTTCTATTTCTATTTCTATTTCTATTCAAAACAGCAAGTGCGCCTACTCCGCCTATACTGGCTTCCGCCACACCTTGTGATTCCATGATGGGCTTTGATGTCACAGCGAACACATACAGTTCATCTTCTGTGAGTGTTTCTAAATCCTCCCAGATTACTTCAGCATCCACACCATTGTGTTTGGCCAATAGTTCAATGATTGATTCAATGAGATTGAACTCTTCTGCGAGGTCTTCTGCTACTGATTCAGCAGGCACACAGTTGTTTACACGCACACCACCTTTGACTTTGGTCTTGGGGTTGCCAATTTTTTTACCGGTCCAGCATTTGGGATCTAGACGTGTGCTTGTTGCCTTGGCTTCGGACATACCACCAAGTGTTCGTTCAACTTGGGCGACCCAACCCGATACATCACTGGTGCCAATTTCATCTACTGAACCAACATAGTCAGCAACTTCTTCTACTGCCTGCATGACTTTTCTTGGACCATACTTTAACAGTAGATCTGTGCGACCAACCATGATCCTGCGAGCGATGGCCTGTTCAACTGCTTCGTTATCTGATTCTTCTGTTACTGATTCAGCGGGGGTCTTTTTTTTAGCATAGGCTGCTGACAGGCTACGCTGATTTTCATCGTTGTTTAATAAACTTCTAACTGTGCTACGCAACATGCCTCGATTGTTGATCAAGTGTTCTTCAGCCGCTTGCAACAGAGCCATGCCACTGAGTCCCATTGGTAATCTGCGGATCACTTCATCCCAGTTCACAGCAGAAGCAGGTGCGGCCATTCCTGGCACACGGATCTTGCTTGGGTCACGTAGGTATTCATAGGCCACAGCTTCTGCACTGTCGGGTCCATTTTCTCGGCCTAACGCAGCCAACGACCCAGCATTGGTTTGATACTGCTTGGCCAACAATCTTATCTGTCGTTTCCATTGTTCTTCAGGCGTGACTGGCTTGGTAGGTTGTGTCATAAAGTTACTTATCTCATCAACCTTCTCTGGCTTGGTGCCACGCTGAAACTGTTGCTTGGTTAGCTTGTTGATCTTTTTAAAGTGTTCATGCCCTTTGGCATAGTCACCGGCTTGATCAGCGGCAGTGGCTCTCTTGCCATGTTCCTTTTTGTAGCGTTCGATATATTCAGGGCTGACTTCGTTTGTTAGATCTAGACCAGCGCCCCATTTCTTTTCTCTGTTGAATTTGACACCCAGGGCACGATCAATTTTGTTGGTAGTTGATTTGTCCAATGTGCGTAAATGATCTGTATCTTTTGTACCACCATAAGCATCAGTGCTACGATGCCGAATACCGGTTGCGGTTTTGGTAACTTCACCTTCTTTTATTTGATTTAATAATTCTTGCGCTTTTTCAACGCTGATCATTGGCCGAGGATGTGTTCCGTCAACCACTGATTGTAAATATTCGCTACTAAATCCGCTTGGTGCAACCGGTTTTACTTGATTACTTGGTGCAGTTTGTGTAACCTTTGGCTTGCCAGTTAACCGATTAATATCTGGATTGTCTACATAATCTCCTGCTACTCGACCATGGGCATTGCCAGCACCCAAGGCCATGGTTCCTGCTAATGCAGCGGCACCTAATGTGCTTCTCCACCCTTCATCAACTTCATCATCTTCTACAGGGATCAGCTGATCAAATGAGGCATACCATCCACGACCTTGCTCATCACCAATCCAGCAACGACCACGTTCTCGATCACAGTGTGCCACAGTGAATACTTCGTCAGGACGATCTGCATACTCTGGTGTCAGTTTGACCTGCATGCCGTTGTGGAATGATTGCGAGCCTTCCTTGATTTCACCAGGCAACAGTTCCACAGGAGGTTCGCCCACTATGCCTTGGTCCTTGATGTCAACTACAGGTTCCTTGTACTTGCGTTCAATATAGTTTTTTACATCGCATTCGGCGCTACACAGGAATCTAATACGCTTGCCAGATTTGAGCGTGACAATGTATTGATAGCGTTCATAATCTTCTAGGCTTTCTGTCACACCTGTTTTAACTTTTTGTTTGAGATTGGGAGCTAAATTTAACTCGGGCTCAGTAGTTGGTGCTGGTAATGCTGGCGCAGGCTTGACTCGTTGAATTGGACCCATATCTTTGACTGTCGGTGCGGGTTGTGTCTTGTTTCTTAAGTTGGATAATTTATCTATACCAGCTTTGGTTATCGTAGCCGCTCTAGTTAAAGCGCCTGGGCCAGCCGCTCTAGTTAAAGCGCCTGGAGTTGTTGAAACTGTTGCGACATTTGGGTCAATGTCAGCGTCCCACATTTTATACATTTTGTTGATTACTTGGGCCGGGCTTAGAGCATTTGATAATTTGCTTGGATCAATATATTTCTCGTGATCTATCTTTACAGGTTTACCACCATTGGTGGCCGAATATTTCGTATATTTGTAAAAACGACTACCTGAACTTGATCCATCACTTCTTATAAATTTTTTGAGTTCTTCAACCGGGTCAGATTGACGATTGTCCCTAATATAGGTGTCCATAATATTTCCATCAAAATCGGTTGTGTAAATTACAATTTTGTTTTTTTCTGGTGTATTACTAGCATAATAATCATAAGGTTCACTATCATCTTCAGGATCATTAAGTTTGGCACGTTGACGCCAATCGTCTCTTGGCCGGAATGTTGATGTTATATCATCTGGATTTACAGCTTCACTTTGTATATGCGTGATCAGTTGTTGGGCGGCTTTTTTAGGATTTTCATTATACAAATTTATTAAATCACCCAACGGGTCAATGTATTCGCCATCAGCATCAGTGGAATCAAATCCCAATTCAGCGGCCATATCTTCCCAGGCTTCAAAATAAGCATCGTCATCTTCAGGATCATATTGATCAAGTTGCGCTTTAATACCTTTTAACAGGGCCAGACCAGCGGTCATACCAAGCGTTGTAACACCTGCGGGAGTTGACAACGAACTAATGCCTGCGGGAGTTGACAACAATTTAAGTATTGGAGCAGGAGCAGCCGCACTGGCCGCAAGTCCTGCCAGGCCTCTTAAGAATCCTCTGCGATTCATTTCTGTCAAGGCACTTTCCGACACACCGTGTTTTTGATTGTATAAATCTACCAACTTTGGAATATAATTGTTAGCAATGGCATAATTGTGTTTCATGTCTAACAAACCAAACTCTATGGCCAAAGCAATCTTGGCGTCATCATATCCGCCTTTAGTCATGCGAGCTAATGCTTTGTATAAAATAGGATCTACTCTACCTGGTCCTTCGGCTTCAGCCACACCTTGCCAGTCAAATGGTTGCTTGTCTTTGAACACTCGAAAGGTATCTCTGGGATTGCGTTCTTGATGATATTGGGTATCCTTGCGCACAACATCGTCAGTGTAGCCTCTACCGTGATGATAGATTGCCTTGCGACGTCCTTCTGGATCCAAGTGATGTATTTCGTATTGGTTTTCTGATATACCTTGTTGATTTTGTGCTGTTGCAGGAGATTGACTGTTTGCGGTAGGTTGTTTTAATTTGCCCCAAGACACAGTTTGTTGGATACGCTGTGCTAGTTCTTTGGCTGCATCACCGTCATTGTTGACGTCAATTGCCTGCTCTAGCTGTTGTAATAAAGGTTTGATCTGATCAAACGTGTCACGATCAACTGTGATACCTTTCCTTGACAAGGCTTGTACAATCTCTTCGGCACGGTATAATCTCAAACTATTCATGACCTTGTTCCAGGCACTGACTCCTAATGCTGTCACTGGAATTAGTAATACTGCCAATAATTCTTTATAAAACTGTAGATCTGTCATGTTGATCAAATCTACACCCTCTGCTACACCTTGTCTTAATTCATCTGCAGGCCAGCTTATGTAACTGTTGCCATTGACATCACCGGCTTGTACTACAAACACACCGGGCTCATCATCGTAGCCTTCATCTTGTCCAATTTCCCAACCAGCAGCCATTAAAGTGCGTTCTACCTCAGGATCCTCATCACCGTTGTACCATTGTGCGGCCAATTGCTTGAGTGTTTCTTCGCTAAAGCCATCGTCGCCATTACTTGAATCAGATGGAGCAAATTCTGCCAAGGGTTTTTTGTTAGCATCTTCAAACAAATCAAATATTAT
>Ga0304730_1000768_pt1 | contig 26459 bp, 19 predicted proteins | sample M_130628_MF_Meta_FD_190474 | JGI IMG/M metagenome (GOLD analysis project Ga0304730, IMG submission 190474) | Freshwater microbial communities from Lake Montjoie, Canada to study carbon cycling - M_130628_MF_MetaG (v2) (version 2) | ecosystem: Environmental > Aquatic > Freshwater > Lake | place...
CGAAGGTGATTTATTTTTACACTCACTATGGCATCAAATACACAGAATGTATTATGATGAAATATACAATCCATTAAGAACATATAGTAGAGAAATTGCAGATTATGTAACTGATACTGCTTCCTATGGAACGCGTGTATTGGGTACAAAGTGTGTTGTATTTACAATACCACAAAATCATTATGGTGAAGAAATAAAACCAAAATCAATAACATTAACGGATGTTGATAGTTTAGCAACTGCATCGCCTAAATTAATAATTGATGATGGTTATGGTAACTTATTAAGTAATAAAGAAATATTTGATGTATTAATTTTAAATTTACAAACATCTCAATTTCAAATTAGAGATGGTGTTGGAAATATTATTGATTTAGTAATTGTTTCATTTGATGCAGATACTCAAATTTTAGTGGTTGAAACGGATACCGGAAATAGTGGATTTATAGTATTTAAATTATCTTCGGGTGAAGGCACTAATATAGGAAAAGTTGAAACTGAATCAAATTTAACTCAATTTAAATATGCAAAAAATGTAGTTGGTAATGTTAGTTATGAGCATGGTATTATTACATTGACAGAAAGTACAAATTTTAGTATAGAAGTTACTAATTTTAAATTGGAATATAAAGGTACAAATACTATATATGAAAATGAAATCTATATAATCGTTGGTGAAGATGAATTTAATGTCTCAACAAATCCAACTGCTATTGTAGAAATTAGTGGTAGTATAACAACTGCTTCAATTTTTGATTTTAGTTCTATATCTACTAATCCAAACATATACACACAATCAATTCATATTGATGGAGAAAAGTTTATTAAAAAGAAAAGTACGCTAACAAATGGAACTGTTTTAGATTATAATATAGCATCGATGTATAGTAGTTCAATTAAAGGTGGATTTGGTGATTATGAAATTTCATCTTCAATAGACCAAACTGGTTCGTATCTTGCACCTTACATTACAACAATAGGTTTGTATGATGATAATATGGATATGGTAGCAGTAGCAAAGTTAGGAAATCCAATAAAATCATTACCAGATTTTCCGGTGAACTTTATTGTTAGAATAGATACTTAAAAAATAATACTATATATTTATATTATATAAAAGGAGAACAATAATTATGGCATCAGTATCGTGGAAAGGTAGTATTTTAGATACATACGAAAAAAACACAACATTCGGTGGAAGAAGTGGCGAAAGTGCAAAAGACGCAGATAAGCAAGCAGTTGATTTTATTAAAACAATAGTTGAAGGTGAAGTAGTAGTTGGTGGATTTACACCACACGCTACAAAAGATAAATCTGATATGAAAGTAACTGATAAAATATTAAATTCAGTTAGAACTCATTCCGTTGAAAAATCAACATATCCAATTGGAACTAAATATTCCGAAGGGGTAAAAAAATAATAAAGTTTTGGCTAAAAAGAAAAGTTACAAAAGTACCGCAATAAAAAATGGATTTAGAAGTGGGTTGGAAGAGGTAGTATCTAACCAACTCACATCTAATGGAATAGCTACTCAATACGAAAGTAAAGATAATATAATTCCATATATAGTTCCAGCTACAAATCACAAATATCTTCCTGATTTTAAATTACCAAATGGTATCATAGTAGAAACCAAAGGTAGATTTGTTATGGCTGATAGGAAAAAACATTTACTAATCAAACAACAACATCCTAATTTGGATATTCGTTTTGTATTTACATCATCCAAAAACAAAATAACTAAAGCATCTAAAACTACATACGCCGATTGGTGTGTAAAAAATGGTTTTAAGTTTGCTGACAAACTTATTCCAGATTCTTGGATAAATGAGTAAATAAATTAGGAATTGTAAAAATAATTTCGTATATTTGACTTATGCAAGTAATAAGTCTTTTCCAAAAGTATTTAGGTTCATCGTACACACTCAAAAAAGATGAGCATGCTTTTCACTGCCCATTCTGTCATCATCACAAACCAAAACTACAAATCAATACACGAACTAATAAGTTCCATTGTTGGGTATGTAATGCAGGTGGTAGTATAATTTATTTGGCAAAGCAGATTGGTATGAGTCCAGATGATTCGCAAGAATTGTGGGGGGAGTCACATACTAAATTGAAATCGGCAATGTCTTCTAACAAATCTTTAAATGAACAATTTTTGGAAATGTGGGATGCATATGAAGAAGATAAAGATGAGAACCAAGCCTATCTAGCTTTACCGCCAGGTTTCACGTCAGCTTTGGATTTAAAGAACGATATATTCAATATAGAACAATCACATGCTATTGCTTATTTAAAGAGCAGAGGGATAGGGAAACGGGAAATAATAAAGTACAATATTGGTTTCACAGCCGAAGGTTTATATAAGGATAGAATTATTATTCCATCCTATGATAGAGATAATCGTTTAAATTATTTTATAGCTAGACACATCCACGCTGATAGTAAACAGAAATATAAAAACCCACCGGTAAGTAAAAATATTATTGCTTTAGAAAATCAAATTGATTGGAGTGAACCGGTTACACTATGCGAAGGAATGTTTGATGCAATATCATTAAAAAGAAATGCTATTCCTTTATTTGGTAAGTTTGTTTCAAAGAAATTAGATGTTGAGTTAAAAAATAAAGTAGCAAGTGGTGAACTAACTGAAATAAGTATTGCTTTGGATAATGATGCTAAAACCGATGCTTTGAAAATATATGAAAAATACTCAAAATATATACCAACAATAAAACTCATAGACTTCCAAGAAAAGGATGCTGGAGAATTAAAGTTCAAAGATATTTTGAAATATCAAAAAAATTCCGTAACTTTGAGTTTTGAAAGTTTAATCAAACAGAAACTATCTTTTATTAAATGAGAAATATAGATTTAGGTATAGATAAAGTAAAGACTATATACCACATTGCCGATGTACATATTCGTAATTTAAAAAGACACGAAGAATATAAAATAGTATTTAACAGATTATATGAAGATATAAAAAAAAGAGGTACAGATAAATCTATTATTTATTTGGCTGGTGATATAGCTCACGCTAAATTAGAAATGTCACCAGAATTAGTTAAAGAAATATCTAATTTTTTAAGGGAGTGTTCTAACCTAGCTCCTACATTCTTAATTGCTGGTAATCACGATTGTAATTTAAATAACATCAGTAGGTTAGATGCTCTATCTCCTATTGTAGATGGTCTTAATCTGCCTAATTTATATTATCTACGGGATACAGAGGTAGTTAAAGTTCACAATATTACATTTGGTGTATTCAGTATCTTTGATAAGAAGGAGAATTGGCCTAAAGGAACTGATATTCAGGGTGATGTTAAGATTGCTCTTTTCCACGGTCCAATTGATAAATCACAGACAGATATTGGGTATGTTGTAAGTTCACATAACTTTACTGCAGATATTTTTGATGGATACGATGCTGCCTTATTAGGTGATATTCATAAACGCCAAACTATTAGACAATCAAAGCCAATTGTAGTTTATCCTGGTTCACTTATTCAGCAATCACACGGGGAAGCATTACAAAATCACGGTTATGCTATTTGGGATGTTGAAACTTTAACTCCTACTTATGTTGATATTCCAAATGATTATGGTTACTATACATTGCATGTAGATAATGGTATAGTTCCTGTTGTAACGGATATGCCGTTGAAACCACGCCTTCGTGTCTATGTATCCAATACAGATGTTGGTGATATGAAGAGAGTTACTACTGAAATTAAAAAGAAATATAATGTTGATGAATTTACGATTACTAAAACAGACAGTTTATCTAAACTCCGTAATGGGGTTAGAGATGGTAAAATTAACATTGGCGATATTAACGATGTAGATTATCAAAACGGATTAATTGAAGATTATTTAGTTCGTTCATTTTCAATAGATGAACAAACCCTTACAAATGTAAAAGCATTAAACACACAATTAAACAAAAGACTTACAGATGAAGATTTGGCTAAAAACATTTTTTGGAAACCTATTAAATTTGAGTTTTCAAATATGTTCTCGTATGGAGAAGATAATGTTATTGATTTCACAAAGTTAAATGGTATTATTGGATTGTTTGCTCCAAATGCAAGTGGTAAATCATCTGTCTTTGATGCAGTATCATTTTGTATATTTGATAGATGTAGTAGAGCATTCCGCGCTAGTGCAATTCTAAACAATCGTAAATCTAATTTTAGATGTAAATTACAATTTGAAATAAATGGAGAAACTTTTTTTATTGAAAGAACTGCAACTACAAATTCAAAAGGAACAAATGTAAAAGTAGATGTTCAGTTTTGGAAAGATGTAGATGGACAACAAATTTTATTAAACGGAACAGAGCGTAGGGATACAAATAAAAACATCTCACAATATTTGGGTACTTATGAAGATTTTGTTTTAACTGCTCTATCTTTGCAAGGAAACAATGCACTCTTTATTGATAAATCACAAAGTGAAAGAAAAGATTTGTTAGCACAATTTATGGGAATAAATGTGTTTGATAAACTATATGCTCATGCGTTAGAAGATATTAAAGAGGTTCAAATTTTACTGAAAAAATTTAAATCAAATGATTTTACAAATGAGTTGGCAGAAGATGAGTTAAACCATCTTGCATTAGAAAAACAATACACAGAAGAAGAAACAAAGTTTACGGTATTAAGTGAAGATAGAATAAAGAATAATGATACTTTATTAGAACTTACACAGCAATTAGTTGCAGTAGATGCTACAATCGTTGATATTGAGTTATTAGAAAACCAGAAAAAAGAAAAGGAAGAATATATCCAACAACTTAATAGTGATGAAACTACAAAAAGAGAACAGTTGGAACAATTCAAAGATGCGTTAATTCAAATCTCACAAAGTGTAAATGAGTTAGCAACATTTGGTGAATTGGATATTGAGCAAGCACATACTGAATATCTACGATTATCTAATTTACAAACATCTTCTTTACACTCAATCGAAAAGTGTAAGATTTCGTTAGAAAAGAATGAGGAAAAATTAGTACATTTAGCAGAACACGAATATGACCCGAATTGTAATTTCTGTATGAATAATGTATTTGTAAAGGATGCACAGAAAACACAAGTAGAGGTAGATACTCAAAGGATTGTATTGGGTGAGTTGGAAAAAAACTATTCTAAAACTTTATATAAATTAGAACAACTAAATGGCGTAGTTGATAATTATACAGAGTACAATTCCTTTAAGCAAAAATTTGAAAAAGGTAGATTGAGTGCTGAAAAATTAGTAGTTGATATTAAATCATACGAAAGTAAAAAGCAAGCAGCAGATTTGGAATTACAAAATACAGAAAATTTAATCCAAAGGTATAATGAAAACGAAGCCACAATCAAAAACAACAAAGTTCTTCAAAAAGACATTAATACTATCAAAGGTACTATTGAAACTCTTGATAAAAGCCTTGCCACCATACAAAAAGAAATGCTGTCATTAACTTCTTCAACATCTAGACTATTAGAAAAGATTGCTGGTATGTACCAAAAGATTGAAGAAGCTAGTGAGTTAGAAGAACGATATGTTACTTATGAATATTATTTAGATGCAGTAAAACGTGATGGTGTATCATACGATTTAATTGCTAAATCTTTACCTGTAATTGAGGGTGAAGTAAATAATATATTATCACAAATTGTAGATTTTGGTATTACTTTAGCTATGGATGGTAAGAATGTAAATGCTAACATTGTATATGAAGACCAAGAGTGGGGATTAGAAATGTGTAGTGGTATGGAAAAGTTCATTAGTGGATTGGCAATTAGGGTTGCACTTATAAATGTATGTAATCTACCTCGTCCTAACTTTTTAGTATTAGATGAAGGATTTGGAACATTGGATGGTGAGAACCTACAATCTACATTCTTATTGTTTCAGTATCTTAAAACACAATTTGATTTTGTTACCATTATTTCCCATTTAGACCAGATTAGAGATGTGGTAGATAGTTTAGTGGAAATCAAAAAAGAAAACGGATACTCAAAAATCTCTCACAAATAATGAAAAACCATAAGTAGGATATTTATATAAAAGAATATCCTACAATATGGCAGTAGAAGTTAAAGTTGCTCCCGATAATAGATTAGAATATATATCTGTCTTTTTAGAGGATAGACGCACACTATCACAATATTTTAATTTAACTGAATATCCAGATACATTAACTGGTGGTAAGAACGCATTTCTAATCGCCGGTACTGATTATTTAGAACCAAACACAGAGGTTCAAATTCAAATTAGGGATGCAAAGGGTAATGTAGTTTATACCGAATCATCCGATGGTTCTCCAACTGAATACTACGAAGGTATATCAAAAGTAGTAGCTGCATATGTTTATCCAAATGATAGTGTATTGCAAGCAAAAGATGCAACTGCATACGGTCCTTCTACTATTGTAATTTTAGGTGAGTTAAAATACTACGATAATAATGGTAGTAAAACAGAAGTACCTGAAATATGGAAGGGAAAATATAATGTTCGTTGGGTAGGTACTGCAAACATAAACCCAGCTCTTGCAAACACAACTCGTGTTCGTTTCTTTTTTAGACCACAAGCAACAATTACTGAAATATTAAAACCAATATATAGTGTAAGTGGAACATCCGTAACTGCATCTGCTATAACTGCATCTTACGCAAACATAAGATTAAATAGATTAGAAACTTTTGCTGGGGATGTAAAACGAGTTAAAGTATATAGAACATCGCAAGGAACGGTTAGTGATTTTGAATTAATACAAGATATACTAATTGAGTCAAAAGAATTATTACAGACATTCGATGCAACTGGTAGTGTAATAACTGATACTGGTGTTTTTGACTCACAGATATTTCAAAAGTTTTGGAACTCCGGTTCATTAAACGCATCATTAAATACTACTCAATTTTCCGGTTCTTTAGCAGCCAAATTATCTGGTAGTGGTAATTTTAAATATACTGCATCATTAGATTTAAGTGATAAGACAACATATGAATTATCGTTTGATGGGTTTTATACATCATCAACCGAATCGGCATTAAAGATACACATTAGTGGTTCACAAAATGGTGATTTAGTGGTAGATACAATAACAGGTCTAACACCAACTAAAAATCTTACAAATTATATTACACAATTTACATTACCAAAACAAGAACCAACTGCTTCACTTTATTTTTCACAAACGCAGGGTGATTGGTATTTAAAAGATATTAGTTTAAGGGCTGCGCAAGATACTGCATTCTCACCAAATGAGGTTTCGTTTATTGTATCAATGCCAACAAATATATCAAATGAAACATTCAACTTTAAATTTGAGTTCTTTGATGTAAATAATAATTTTATACCGGTAGCAGTAACGGGTTCTCAAACATTCGTTGGGGGTAATGATAATTTAACTGTAATTGCTACAAGTGTAACTAATTTAAGTAGTAGTTTTAGTGGAAGTTTAACTGCACTATCTCAATCCGTTAGTGGGACAATATCATTTACATCACAATCTGTAAGTGGAACAATAGCACAAGTTTCATCTAGTTTGAATGCTGGTATTACTACTTCATATTCATCATCAATATACACATTACAAACTCTTGCTGATGGTAATTATAGTGGTTCATTTATTAGTGGTAGTGTAATTTACGCGCCTGTAATTGGTGGTCAAAATGGATATATAAGTGGTAAATTTACAGTAGGTGCACCACCAAACTCAATTGTACTAGATGCAACTACATCTACTCGTAGAATATACATAGGTACTGGTACATACAACAACTCTAACACATCAATTTATTTAGATAGTGATGGTAAATTTTCATTAAAAGATAAACTTACATTTGATGGTAGTAATTTATCTATAAATGGTGGTGGTACTTTTAGTGGTAACTTATCGGCAGCGGGTGGTACATTTACTGGTACATTAAGTGCAGCCGGCGGAACTTTTACCGGTGCTTTAAGTGGTGGTACAATTTCAATTGGTAGTGGTAGTAGTATTTTTAAAGCAGATAGTAGTGGTATATATTTAGGAGATGCTACATTTGGTTCTGCGCCATTTAGAGTAACACCGGGAGGTGCACTAACCGCCACAAACGCAACTATAACTGGTTCTATAACGGTAACCAGTGGTACTTTTACCGGATATTTGAATGTTGATGGATTTTATATTGGTAAAAATGTGTATTCAACCTATTCCGGAATTTTTGCTAATAATAGTAGTTGGTTATCCGATGGTTCAATTGTTCTTTCACCCGGTAATGTTGGTGGTGATACTACACAAGGATTAAATATATTGAGTAATTCATTTTGTTCATATAGAGGAAACCTCCTAGTTGCAGCTCCTGTTAATTATGATTCAAACCATTGGTTGAGTTATGTAACAATTGGAGTTAGTCCATCTACATTTGGTGTTTTAGATAATAATACAATGTATTTGGGTAGGGGTGTAAACGGTTCAAATAATGGTATATATATCAACTCAACAAATTATTGGTATGCCGGCAGTAATTATGTAAATCCATCTATGAAAGCGGATATAGTTGGTGGTACTATAAGTGGAATAACATCGTTAGGTGTTAGTGGAAACGCTACTATTACAGGAACATTAGGTGTAACTGGTGATATTACATCACAAGCATCTGATAAAAGATTAAAAGAAAATATAATAACTATAACATCTGCATTAGATAAGGTAAATAAATTAAATGGTGTTTATTTTAATTTTACGGATGAAGCAAATCAATTAAATAAAAATTTAAGTAAAAATAGACAAGTTGGATTTTTAGCACAAGAAATACAATCGGTATTACCTGAAATAGTTAAACCTGCTCCATTTGATATAGATAGCGATGGTAATTCTATAAGTGGTGAAAATTATTTAACTATTCATTATGAAAAAGTAGTTCCGTTATTATTACAAGCTATAAAAGAATTAAAATTAGAATTAGACGAAGTAAGAAAGTTAATTAAATAATGCCAATACCAGTTAAATCTTCTGGACCAATATCATTTTCAGAAATATCAGCAGGTGTATCTTCTGCTGGAGGAACTGCATCTACATCATTTGCTAATCTATCTCGTCAAGCATATGCAATAACAGGAGAATCTAGATTTTTAATTCCAGATAAGTTTACTGATTTTGAGTATGTTACAACTACAACTACAACATCTACAACTACTACAACTACTACAACTACAACTCTACCTCCATTAACAATAACAAATGGTGGTGTAATTTGCTTCGGTATACTTGGTTCATTTGAATCAACTATTGGTGGTGGTAGTGGAACATATACTTATATTGCAATTGCAACTTCACAAGCAAATGCAGATAATGCAGTTAGGGGAATTAGTGGAACAAGATATAGTGTATCATCAAATCCATATCAATGGTCTAATATATCAAACGGAACTTATTATGTTGCAGTAATGGATTCGGTAGGTACAGTAACAGTTCAAGGAGTTTCAGTAACTATAAATTGTACTACAACTACAACTACTACAACAACTGCAACTCCTGTGTATTACTACAATGCTACTAGATGTTTTGATGGGGCAAGTAAAATAATATATGGTGGTAATAATTATTATAGTACAGGTACGGTAGTAATATCTGGAACAACAACATATTGCTACACAATTCAAAATGAAGTAGGTGCGCAAGCATACGAGGATATAGTATCCGGACCTCCAGTAGCAAATTGTTTTGCTGCATCTTGCTATGTACTACCTACAACTACAACTACAACTTTACCACCATTGAGTATGACAATATTACAAGATTGTGTATCATATTTGGGTACTGGATTTATTAATATAACGGGCGTAAGTAATGGTTCTGGTAATTATGTTTATCATATTGGTGGTCTAATTGATTTTAGTGACCCTAATCAATATAACTTAAATAGTAGTGCAAGTGGATTAGCAAATGGAGGTTATTATGTTGCGGTATATGATAGTTCACAATTGAGATATGTGGTTGAAAATAGAAATATCAATTGTCCAGTAGAACCAACTACTACAACGACAACTGCAGCTCCTACTACAACAACTACTACAACAACTACAACTTGTACTCCTGATGGTACATATTTATATGAGTATTGTGATTATGTAAACTTTAATAAAATAGGAGTATTTGCAGATGGTAATTGTGGAACTCGTACCGAAATAATTGCTTATGATGACCCTACGTGTGGATATGTAGCACCAACAACTGCAGCACCAACAACTGCAGCACCAACAACTACTACAACCGCATTCCCTGGCTATTTCTATTTAGCTGAAAAATATGATTGTGGAACTTGTACTTATCAAGGTGATTATATAGTAAAATCAGATGTACCTTTAAGTACTATGAGTTATTATTCAACCGATGGTAATTATTCATATAAAATAATGTATAGTGCTTCACCACAATCATATGATAATGATTTAACTTATTACACTTATACCGATGGTGCTTCTTGTGCGGAGGCTTGTGCAAACTATTAAATAATTTGTTATGAAAAAAATGTTACGATATATCTGTGCTCAACCTGCAAATGATTATTATTTATGGCAAGTTGAGGTTGTTATAAACAACTTTATAAAAAATGGAGTTGCAGCTGAAAATATAGATATTTTACTAGCAATAACCGATAATAAAATAACGGATAATTGGAAAGCATTAAAAAAACATTATTCAAATGTAAGATTTTTCTTTTATAAAGACCTACGCACGGATACATCTTATATACCATCTATCTATTTTAATTTGATGAAGCAACATCTACAAAACAGACCTGAATTAAAAAATGAGGTTTTGTTTTTGCACGATAGTGATATTGTTTTTACTAAACCCGTCAATTTTGATAGTATGATTGATGGCGATGTTTGGTATTTAAGTAATACTAATTCATATATAAACTACGATTACATTCAACAAAAAGGTAATGATGTATATGAAGGAATGTGTAAAATAGTTGGTATTGATAAACTTATACCAAAATTGATGAACACTAATTCAGGTGGAGCACAATATATTGTTAAAAATACCACATATGAGTTTTGGGAAAAAGTTGAATTAGATAGTGTAAAACTTTATAGTTATTTTAATGAAATTGAAAGTGAATTTTTAAAAAATAATAGTAATCAATATCCCATTCAAAAGTGGACTGCTGGTATGTGGAGTTTATTATGGAATGCTTGGTTATTTGGTAATCAAACAATAGTTGATAATAAATTAGATTTTACTTGGACAACCAATCTAATAGAAGAATGTGAAAAATATTCTATATTACATAATGCTGGAGTTACAACTGATAATAGTAGATTATTTTTTAAAGGTAATTACACCAATAAATTACCATATAATGATAAATTGGATATTGATGAAACAAAAGCATCTTATTATTATTGGAATGAAATACAAGAAGTAGCTAAAAAAAGTATATTATTAAACAAATTTATTGGTAAGAAAATAGCAGTTGGATTGTTTGGTATTCATTATACAGAAAATTTAAATCATTGGATGGGTTGGAAAGTAGAAGTAAATTATAAAGATTGTTATAAAAACAATAAAGAGTTTTTATATGATGGTATAGAAGCATATTTTTATTCATCTACATATTTCTCATCGCATCTAGAACAATTAATTTTAGATTATAATTTTAAATCTTTAAAATTAGAGACAATTAATAATAAATTTGAAAAAGATACTAAAAAAGGATTTGTAAAACGCAATAAAAGATTTAAAGAAACAATAAAATTAATTTTAGATGATAATGCTGAATATGATTATGTTATTTTAACAAGATACGATATTTGGTTAAAACAAAACCTATCTGAATTTGATATTGATTATTCCAAAGTAAATGTAATATGTGGGGCAAAGTGGGGTGATGATGATACAATAATAGATGATAATTTTTATTTTTTACCATACTCTAAATTGCAAGAATTTTATAATGCAATTGATTTAATAGATGAAGAAATTTGCGCGCACGAGTATAATAAATATATAAGTGATATACATAGAATGATAGATGATAATTTTTATTCGCATGATATACCAGCTTACACATTGCACAGAAAACTTATTTAGTAAAAAGTATATATTTATAGTATATGAATGAATTATCAAACTATTTGGTGGAAACTTTCTTACTGCAAGAAGCAGTAACGCAAAAAGTAGTAGTATATGGAGGAAGATTTCAACCATTCCACGCTGGACACTACAAAACATACAAACACCTTTGTTCTGTATTTGGAGCAAAGAATGTATATATTGCATCATCTAATGTGCAAGACTCAAATAAATCACCACTTTCTTTTAATGAGAAACGTGATATTGCAGTTAAAGTATTTGGTGTTTCACCATCAAAGTTCATTCAAGTAAAAAACGCTTACCAACCCGTAGAAATCTTACGTGATTTTGATACAACCAATACTGCACTAATTGTAGCTTTGGGAGAAAAGGATAGTATGCGTTTAGGTGGACAATATTTCAAGCCTTATACAAACGATAGAGATATGGAAGGTTATATGACAAGAGGTTATGTATATTCCAAAACCCCATCAAACTCATTTGGAGCAACCGATGTAAGAGATATGTTCCGTAGTAATTTATCAGCAGACCAAAAGGAAAAACAATTCCAAAAGTTCTTTGGTAAATACAACAAAGATGTATTCCAAATGTTAAATAAAGAATTAAACGAAGCTAAAGAGTTTATACCTGGTGGATTATCAAAAGGCATGACATTAGCCCAAATCGCTGATAAACATAAAGTAGATTTAGATACTATAAAGAAAGAGTTTAAGAAGGGTGTAAATGTGGAAATGGAACACACTACTGATATTAGAATAGCATCAGAGATTGCAAAAGACCATATATTTGAAGACCCTAAATACTACGATAAGTTAATGACAATTGAGGGAGATATAAATTACGAACCCGATGCAGTAGATTGGGATAACATAATGAATATGCAAATTGCAGACCCGGCAACCGGTAAGAAATATAGTATCAAAGATGCTCTTAAATTAGATAGAGTAGAGTTTGCAAGACAAGAAGCGATGAGAGTTCTTCGTCTTCATGCTGATATGGATAAAAGACAAGTTCCGGGTAATATAGAAAAAGGACAACAATCTCCAAAGAGTGATAAAGTAAATCAAGTTAATTTAGGATTATATACTGGTTATGGTGAAAGCATTGTAAAAGAAGCATCTGTAAAAGGTAGTGGATATTCACCACAAATATTAAACCAATTAGTAAAGAACCCAAAAACAGGTGAAGATATTAAAGTAAGTTCTGCATTGAACTACGATAGAGACCATCCTGCTTACAAAGCTGCTATGATGGTGGTTGCCAAAATGGGTGGCTCGGATAAACAAAAATTACAAAAAGTTAAACAAAAAGCACAAAGACCTACATTTGGTAAGGGAGGAGAAAAACCTAGCAAAGATGCTGGATTAAATCCACAAGCAAAAGCTGGAGTTGGAAAGGTTGCTTCAACACTAACAAATAAGCCAGAGATACTACACAAATACTTAAATCAAAAATTATCAAAGTGGAGTAATAAAGAAAAAGAGTTTTTTAGAGGAGCACATAAAGCACAATCAAAAGAAAGACGTAGTTTTGGACAATGGATTTCTGACAAAACAAGTGGTATTGTAAAGGGTGTAGTTAGAGAAGCAAAACATTTAGGGCATGAATTAAAAACTGCTGGAGAAGGATTTAAATCTGTTTTTTCTGGTGGAAAACCAAACGAAGAGCAAAAGAAAGCAATGATTGGTGTTGCTAAAACAGTAGGATTGACTATTGCTACTATGGTTCTAACAGGTGGTGTTGGAGCAGCATTACATCATGGAGTTGGAATGCTTATGAGTCATTTAGGAACTCATTTGGCTGAACATATGGCAGGTGAGATTATAATCGGTGGTATTGCAAAAGCAGCACTATATGCTGGTGTAGAAAACATTACGGATGAAACTTACATTGAATACTTTACATTACAACTTGCCGATAATATAATGAACGGAGCTATACCAGCAGCAGTTTGGGCAAAAACAATAGACTCATATAATAAAGATAAAGAAGAAGGTAAGGTTAGTGAAAAAGATTGGGAAGGTCCAAATGAGTTGCAAGAAATGGCAAAAGCTGATATGGATAAAGTAGAGAAATATGCAGACTCTCAATTATCACCAGAAGATGTTGTTTTAGGAAAAGAAACAGACCATTTTTTCCAAAGATTAAATGACCCTCGTAATGGTAAAGAAATATCACCAGCCGAACTAACTGGTTTCTTTAAACGATTAGCTAAAAATAAGAAAAAGTTTTTAGAATTTGTAAAACAATACAACGAGTTTGTAGTAAAAGATAAAAGAACTGGTATCAACATTCCATTTATGGTTCAAGCAAACAAATTGATTGCTAAAACTATAATGAGAAAAGATGATTTCAAATCATCAACACCGGTCTATACAACTGAAACTAAACTTACTGAAATATCAAAAGGTATATTTGGTGGAACAATTAAAATTGGTGGACAACCTGTAAAGATTGAAGTTGAATTAGTTGGTGCAGATAATAAGACAAGAGAGTTTGTTACAAAAGTGGTTCACATAGATAGTAAGTATTTCAGTAAATTACCAATAGGTTCTACATTTAGAATACCAGCAAGATTATTTACAACACCAGGTGGAGGTTGGCATAAAGTTAAACACAACGCATTTGAAAGTGTAAACGAAAGTTTGTTAATGGAAGGTGGGGCATACGGTCATATGAACCATCCGTTTGATACATCTATAAATCTTACATTTAAAGATTTAAAAACAATTGTAACTAAAGCATTGGATGGTAATTTGGGTATTGTTAGAGAAAAAACAGATGGTCAAGCGTTAGCAATTAGTTGGAAAAATGGTAGATTGATTGCCGCTCGTAACAAATCACATTTATCAAATGCAGGTGAAGGAGCATTGGATGCGGCTGGTATAGCTAGTAAGTTTGGTGGTAGAGGTGGATTAACCGATGCTTACAACTTTGCTATGAAAGATTTAGAGTCTGCATTAAGAGGATTAGGTAAAGCTGATTTAGATAAGATTTTCCAAAATGGAAAAGTATTTATGAATTTAGAAGTTATATTCCCAACATCTGTAAATGTTATTCCTTATGGACAAGCTCTATTAGTATTCCATAACGCAGTAGAATATAACGAAGCTGGAAACGCAATTGGTGTAATCAAAGGTGCAGAAAGTAAATTAGGAGCATTGGTTAAAAAGATAAATGCGAATGTACAATCTAAATATACAATACAAGGACCTCCTATAACTAAACTACCAAAGAACGATAATTTATCTAGTTTAAAACCAAAGTATTTATCTCAAATTTCAAAACTACAAAGTGAGTTTGGTTTACCGGATAGTGCTGGAGTTGCAGATTATCATCAGGCTTGGTGGAAAGATTATATTAAAAAATCTGGTAAAAAATTAGAACCACTTGAAGCAGAAGGCTTAATTAAAAGATGGGCTTTTGATGATAAAAGTTTCCGTCTAAATACAATAGCAGATGAGAAAGCTAGAGTTTGGGCAGATGGTATAGAAAAACAAAGCAAAACAAAAATAGCAAAAGATAATTTAATGAAATTTGAAGAAATCTTTTTAGGTGTAGGTAGTGATGTATTATCATTTATGAGTTCAGTTTTAACTGCCTCGCCTGATAGCGCTTTACAACAAATGAGAAGTAAATTAGATAGTGCTATTGGTACAATTAGAGCAACTGGTGACGCATCTCAAATTCAAAAATTAGAATTAGAATTACAGAGATTAAACTCAATTGGTGGATTTGATAAAATTGTTCCAAACGAAGGGATTATATTTAACTATAAGGGAAATGTATTCAAAATGACTGGAGCATTTGCAAGTTTAAATCAGCTTTTGGGTATATTATATCATTAAAATTTAAAAACTATATATTTATATATATATAAAACAAAATAATAGGTTATATGAGTAAAAAGTATATGCACCCATCCAGAAAGAAGATTTTGGATATAGCGTTTAACAGAGATAATAGTGGAACAAATACTCACGGTTGGTCTGCCACAAAGCAGGATAGAGTAATTGGTGAAGAGTGGACCGATAGTGATGGTGTAACTTGGGTACAAGAAAAAGGATTTAAAAGTGTTAAATCAAAATTTGATGATGTTAGAGCATATATTCAATCATTATCTAATTGTAAAAACAAAAATTGTAAAACAGTAAAGAAAACTGAAAAACATTTAAAGTTTATTCGTAAGACTGGATATTGTATAGATTGTTTAGCAGAAAAAGAACAAGTATTTAGAGTAAAAGGTAATTGGAACGAATACGAAAAGTGGAAGATTGCTAGTTTTGAAATTGAATTTTTAAGCGATTTAGTTAAAAAATTTAACGAAGCATTAGTAGATGTAAGTAAAGAGCACGTATTTGCTAATTCGGATGGAACAACTGAAAAGTGGACATACGATGGTGATTTAGAAGAATTAAAGGCAAACATATCAAAAGATATTTTAGAAGCCGAAGAAAACATAACTGGTTATCAAAAAATAAAAGATGATTGCTGGGAAATAATAAAGGAAGATTATGCTGACGTTTTTAAAGAATAATATCAAATGGATTGTAATTTTTACTACAATAGGAATTGCGTTTTACAAATGCAACAATTGGGGTAGTGATAAACCAAAAGAACTTATTAAAGTTGATGGTAAAAATTACGAATTATTAAAACAAAAAATTGATACTATTTTTATAGACCGCACTAAAGTAAAATATGTTAGAGGTAATGATATTTACCACGAAACTATTGTTGAAAAAGAAAAAAGAATAGAAGTTCCCATATACACAAAAGGAGATACAGTTAGAATAGTTCAATCGTATAATCAAAAAGTTTTGTATAGAGATAAATTAGTTTTAGATAATGATTTGGGAACAATTGACCTTACGGATACTTTATACCAAAATAAAATATTAGGTAGAAAGTGGAACGCTACGATTAAAGAAAGAACTATTACTGATACAAAGATAGTAAAAGAACTACCTAAAAATCAAGTATATGTTGGTATAAACGGAGCGTTAGATAAAGTAAATTTTGGCAATTCAATTGGTGCAGGTGTAATCCTAAAAACAAAAACAGATAAATTATACCAATTAAATGTTGGTATATCCAATCAACAATCATCTACTGGTGGAAATCAAGTAGTTCCATATTTGGGTGGTGGTATATATTGGAAAATCCGTATTAAAAAATAGGTAAGGCATTATGGCCGTAAATCAAACAAAATCTCTGCAAGATGCAGTAAAAGAGCAATACAGAAAATGTGCGCAGGACCCCGTCTATTTCATGCGTAAGTTTTGCAAAATTCAACACCCAACTCGTGGGAAAATTGCTTTTGATTTATATGACTTTCAAGAAGGAGTTTTAAATGATTTTAAAGATAATCGCTTTAATGTTGTTTTAAAATCACGCCAATTAGGTATATCTACATTAGTAGCTGGATATTCTTTATGGAAAATGATATTTCATGCCGATTTTAACGTGTTGGTTATTGCAACAAAACAAGAAGTTGCAAAGAACTTGGTATTAAAGGTTAGAGTAATGAACCAATTTCTACCAGTATGGTTGAGAGTACCAGAGTCTGAAGATAATAAACTATCTTTACGATTAAAGAATGGTTCTCAAATCAAAGCAATTTCATCTAAACCAGATGCAGGACGTTCGGAAGCACTATCCCTATTGGTATTTGATGAGGCAGCTTTTATTGATTATATTGAAGAAATTTGGACATCAGCACAATCTACTTTATCAACTGGTGGTAGTTGTATCGCATTATCTACACCAAACGGTATTGGTAATTGGTTTCATCAAGTATGGGTAGGTGCAGAAAATGGTGAAAACTTATTTCATCCAATTAAACTTCATTGGACAGTTCACCCTGAAAGAGATATAAGTTGGAGAGAGGAACAAGAAAAACAATTAGGACAGAAAGGAGCAGCGCAAGAGTGTGATTGTGATTTTATCAGTTCTGGAGCAACGGTAATTTCACCGGAACTATTAGTTAAATATACCGAAGCATATGTAAAAGACCCAATGTATAAGCGTGGGTTTGATAATAACTTATGGGTTTGGGAAGACCCGAATTACACAAAAAGTTATATACTTACTGCTGACGTTGCTCGTGGTGATGGCGAAGATTATTCTACTTGCCACGTAATAGATGCCGAAAGCTGTGAACAAGTTGCAGAATACAAAGGAAAGATTGAACCAAAGGATTTTGGTAATTTCCTAATCAATTTGGCAACCGAATACAACGATGCTTTACTAATCATTGATAATGCATCAATTGGGTGGACAACAATTCAACAATGTTTAGATAGAAACTACAAAAATCTATTCTGGTCTAACAGAGATGTTAAGTATGTAGATATTGATACTCAATTTACTAATAAGTTTTACAGAGATGAAAAGCAAATGGTACCAGGATTTAGTATATCATCTAAAACCCGTCCGTTAGTAATATCAAAGATAGACACTTATATGAGAGATATGAGTGTTATTATTCGTAGTAAAAGAACGATAGATGAGTTCTTTACATTCATTTGGAACAATGGTAGAGCCGAAGCAGCAAGAGGATACAATGATGACTTGGTGATGGCATTGGGAATGGGATTGTGGATTAGAGATACTGCACTCCGTTTAAGACAAGAAGGGATAGATTTATCAAGACGTTCTATTGATGGTTTTGTACAAACATCCTATGATAGTTTATATACACCTGGTCAATTTGGTGATGACCCATACAAAATGCAAACAGGCAAAAATGATGAGTTTGAGGATTTGAGGTGGCTGCTACGCTAGGTTAAACTCAATTTCTTTATATTTATATATTGTATATGAATGGTAATATGAAATTGCGTAATATAATGAAAGAAGATTTACGCAAGTGGTTTAAGGAAAAGTGGGTAAACATCGGCAAAAAGGTAGATGGAAAACACCCACCATGCGGAACTTCGGGTGAGAAAAAAGGATACGCAAAATGTGTTCCAGCATCAAAAGCTGCGGGAATGAGTAAAAAAGAAAAAGAAAGTGCAACTCGTAGAAAAAGAGCGGCACAAAACGATGCAGATAGGGGTGGTAGGGATAGTAAAGGACAAGGTAAAAAACCAATAAATGTTTCTACACAACCAAAAAAGGAAAGTATGAATATCTACGAAAAATTAAATCTTTTTTTAGAAAAGAATTGCCCAACAGACCCAGCAAAATGGTCCGCATCTAAATCGGCAGCTAAATCAAAGTTTGATGTTTATCCATCTGCGTATGCGAATGGTTGGGCTGCAAAGAACTATAAATCAAAAGGTGGTGGTTGGAAGACTTGTAACGAAGGAGAAGCTAATGCATTATGTGAAGATTGTTGGGATGGATATAAGCAAGTGGGAATGAAGGATAAAGGTGGAAATCAAGTTCCAAATTGTGTTCCCGTTAATGAAGATAGTAATCAAACGATAGAATGTGAAAAATGTGGATGGGAATGGGATTTAGAAGATGGTGGAAAAACTCCATATGTTTGTCATAAATGTGGACACGATAATACGGAAGATTACGATGAGTTAGATGTTGAAGATGATGATATGGAAGATTTCATTCAGTATCTAAAAGGATATACAAATGAATTGCAAGAAGCAAATTGTAATTGTGTATTTGAGGCAGAATATCAAGGTAGAGATGTAAAATTGGGAAAACCAATGCAAGGTGATGTTAAAAAATTCAAAGTATATGTTAAAAACCCAAAGACTGGGAAAGTTATTAAAGTGAATTTTGGACAAAAGGGAATGGTAATTAAAAAGAACAACCCAGCAAGAAGAAAATCGTTTAGAGCAAGAATGAATTGTGATAATCCTGGTCCGCGCACAAAAGCAAACTACTGGTCTTGTAGAAAGTGGTAAAATTGAGTAAAACTATAAATTACCACTAAACACCTAAACGTGGTAAAAATGAGTAAAAAAATAAAGGTTATATAATTAAACAAACAGAAGTAAATGGCAACAGATAAATCATTTTTTGGTAGGTTAGGTAAATTATTCTCTACATCGGTAATCGTAAGAAAGCAGGGGAATAAATTAAAAGTAATTGATTACGATGAAACGCAGGCAATAGCTACTAATTTACGTGATAGGTATATGAGGTTACACTCATCATCTATGAATAATACTTTTGAGAATTATCTTGCTTACCAACAAATCCGTCAAGAACTTTTTAGAGATTATGATGCTATGGACTCTGACCCAATTATAGGTGCAGCGTTAGATATTTACGCAGAAGAGTCTACATCTAAAAATGAATATGGAAGAGTATTAGAGGTAAAAACAAATAACGAACAAATAAAATCCATATTAGAAAACTTATTCTACGATATAATAAATGTTGAATTTAATTTATTCCCGTGGGTTCGTAATCTAGTTAAATATGGTGACCATTTTTTACATATTGAGATTGCACAAGAATTGGGAGTTGTAGGTATCCAACCACTTTCAGTTTATGAAATTACTCGTGTTGAAGGATATGACCCAAATAATTGGCAATCAGTTAAATTCATTCACACCCCATTAGCAACTAAATCACTTTATGTAGCTGGACAAAAAACAGAATACGAAAATTATGAGATTGCTCACTTTCGTATGTTGACAGATACTAACTATTTGCCATATGGTAAATCTATGTTAGAGAGTGCAAGAAGATTGTGGAAACAAATTAGTTTAATGGAAGATGCGATGATTATACATCGTATTAGTAGAGCACCACAAAAGCGTGTATATAAAATTGATGTAGGTAATATTCCTACAAATGAAATTGATAATTACATTCAGCGTATTATCAATAAATCTAAAAAGACTGCATTAGTAAATCCAGATACAGGTGAATACAACTTAAAGTATAACATCCAAAATCTAATGGAAGATTTTTACTTACCAGTTCGTGGTAGTGATAGTGGAACATCTATTGAGAATTTAGAAGGTTTAGAGTATGCTCCAATTGATGATATAAATTACTTAAAAGATAAAATGTTTGCGGCACTAAAGATACCAAAACAACATTTAGGATTTTTGGAAGATGGTAATTCAAAAGCTACATTGGCAGCTATGGATATGCGATTTGCAAAAACAATCGAAAGAGTTCAAAGAATTGTAACATCTGAATTAGAAAAAATTGCAATCATTCACTTATACTCACAAGGTATTGATGATGAAACATTAGCTGATTTTGAATTACAATTAACTATTCCATATGTAATCTACGAACAATCTAAAGTTGAATTATGGGCATCAAAAGTAGATTTGGTTAGAACAATGGGTGAATTGAAATTAATTTCAAAAGAATGGATGTATAAAAATGTATTCAACTTTAGTGATGATGATATTGATGAAATGAAGGAAGGTTTAATAAAAGATGCTAAAAGTACATTTATTTTAACTAATTTAGAAACAACTGGAAAAGCAGAAGGTCAACAAGAGCAAGGTGGTATGATGGCTGGACAACCTGAAATGGGTGGTGAAGAACAACCTGAAGAAGAACAACCAGAAGATGAGTTCCCATCGGGTGAGCCATTAGATGTTGAAAAAACTATACAAGATTTAAAATCAAAGTTAGGTCAATCACCAAACGAAAGTAAGAGAGCAGGAAGACCGCGTGATGCTAGTCGCTTTGGTAAAGATGACCACATGTACGGAAGAGATGCTTTAGGTGATAAAGAATTAAAGAAATTAAGTAGAAGTAGCAATGAAAGTTTCATCAAATCAATCAAAAAAACTTTAAAATCAGGCGGAGCAAAGGTAATAATGGAAGGAAAAAGTATGATGGATGAGGAAAATATAATTCAATAAAATTACTATTAAATAGATATTATATATTTATATTTGGAATAAAGAATAAATGAAACAGATAAAACACTCAAAGTTTAGAAATACGGGTTTTCTTTTCGAACTATTAGTTCGTCAAGTAACCTCTGACATCCTTTCCAATCGTAAAAGTATTGCGGAAGGATTGTTAAAAAAGTATTTCAATTCTAAAACAGAACTAGCAAACGAACTGAAATTATATCAATTCATCGTAAATGAAAAATATAATAATGAAAATCGTGCCGAAAGATTTATTGATGCAGTAATTGATAATCGTAAAAAATTAGATGAGAAAAAAATACTTAAAGAAAAGTATAATCTTATCAAAGAAATAAAAGAAAATTATCAAATAGATGATTTCTTAAAATCACAAGTTCCAAACTATAAAGTATTGGCATCAGTATATAAGATATTTGAATTTAATTTAAATACTGAAAACTCATATGACCCGAAGGATTTTGTAAACACAAAATTTTCATTGGTAGAGCATTTAATAGCTAAACCAATTTCTAATGCAAAGGTAGTAGATAAAATTAACGAAGCTCTTAAAAAAGAAGATAAAGAAATCCGTTTACTAACATACAAAATGTTGGTGGAAAACTTTAATAAAAAATACAAATCTTTAAATGAAAGACAAAAGGGCATTCTAAAAGAATACATCAATTCATTTACAAATTCCGAAAATCTTAAATTATTTATTGCTAATGAAGTTGTTGTTTTGAATAAAGCATTGACTACTGTTGGTAAACAAATTAAAGACAAAGTAACCAAAATTAAATTAGCAGAAACAATCAATCAGTTAAATAAAATTAAAACTGCAAATAAAATTACAGATACACATATTACATCTGTCATTATGGGGTTTGAATTGGAAAAGGAATTGAGAGGAACTCAAAATGGAATTATCTAGTAGAGATAGATTAAAAGAAATTATCCGTACAAAACTTCGCGAAAGGAACACACCAACTAACGAAGAAACTACAACTGCTTCGGTAGACGGGTATCAAACTCCATTTGCGTTTGGTAAAAATACACAAGCTGATAAAGAGCGTAAAGCTAAAGCATCTGGAACTGGATACGAATTAGCTGAAAATCGTTGGTTAGCACTTAAACGAGATGAAACTCGTTCACCAGAACAAAAAATCAATTTAGGTGTTAGAGAAATCAAAAACCAATTAGCAGAGGTAGAAAAGTTTTTAGGTTGGTACAACAAACTTAAATTAGAGAATGGAGTAACAAACGAAGATTTTTATAAAAGAACAAATACAAGTATCTTTCGTATAAAGGAAAGATTAAATAAAATAGCAAGAACAATTATAGATTTTTAATATGAGACATTTACAAAAATCAGGTATCATTACCCTTAAAGCATTGGGTTCACCAATTGGTTCTAGAACTGCAAAAGTTCAAGAGCAACAATTAGAGGAAACGAAGTTCATCGCATTCTTTATGGGTAAGAAAATTGATATTGATGGAAAAGATTTGTATGATGCAAAACAAAAAGCAATTACTCAATTAAAAGTTCCTAAATCAAAAGTTGGTTTATTAGCAGTAGTAAGTGCAGAGTCTCAAAGAAATCAAGACTTTAAGTTTGAATCTATAACTGAAGCAAAAGTAATTGATATTATAGATAGATTTGAACATTTAAAATTACCAGATGTAGTTTATTTAAACAAAAAGCCATATACCGGAAAAACTTTTGTTATGAACGGATATAATGGTTATACATCATCCGATGACGATGGTTGGGTGTATGATTCCAAAACAAGAAAACCATTAACTGATAAGCAAGGAAATACATTAAGAGCAACTACACATAGAGGCGCTAAATGGGATTTTAAAGATGGTATTAGAGAATCAGTAAACGAAGCATTTAGTGATAATAAAAACCTTAACTATATAATGAAAGGTAAAAAAATTAAAAATGTAGTTTATGATGATAACATTGGATTTGCAATTATTTTAGATAATGGTAAGTACATTCGATTTGATACTCATAGTGCTAAACCTGGTATGGTTAAAGACCTAAAAATGGAATCAGTAAACGAAGGTAAGAAAGTATTTAAAGTAAATCCACCAATCGGTAAAGCAAAATATAGTATCAGTTCTCACAATGGTACATCAACACATAATGATGGTAGTGATTTTTATGATATAAAGATTTTTAAGAACAAAGTAGATTTAGAAAAAGGAATCAAAGATTACAAAAGTAAAGGATTTGTTGAAGAAAATATTGAAAACGTAGCAAACGGATTACCACAAACTATGGGTAAAGAAAAATCATTAAAGAGAGAAGCATTAAAATCAATCGTAAAAGAGGTAATGCAAGAGGAAGCAGAATACCAAAAGTTTTTCCAAAAAGTATTGGATAAAGCTGGTAAATCTATTCCATCTATGAGTGATGATGAAAAGAAAGAATTTTTTAACAAAGTAGATTCAGCTTGGAAAGGTAAGCAAGAGGGAAAATAATTATGTTATTAAAGAGAGGTGATAATAACGAAGATGTAAAGAAATTACAAACTAAATTAGGTTTAGACCCAATTGGTAATTTCGGACCAAAAACGGAAGATGCGGTTAAAGCTTGGCAAACTAAAAATGGTTTGGCAGCAGATGGTATTGTAGGACCTAATACTTGGAATAAGATTATGGGTCTAACTGCCGTTGTAAAACCAGCAGTAGTAGCACCAACCCCAACACCAATAGCAGCACCTGCACCAGCAGTAGCAACATCACCAACTTATCCTGGTTTAAAATTAGATAAATTAAAAGGACATATTCCTACTGCGGTAATAGCTATGATACCTGATACTGCGGCTAAATTTGGTATAAACACTCCTTTACGATTAGCACACTTTTTGGCACAATGTGGACATGAGAGTGGTGGTTTTAAAGCAACACAAGAAAACCTAAACTATTCTGCAAAAGGATTGATGGGTATATTTAAGAAATACTTTCCAACGGTAGCAATGGCAACGGCATATGAGAGAAAGCCAGAGATGATTGCAAGTAGAGTATATGGTGGACGTATGGGAAATGGAGTTGAAGCAACTCGTGAGGGCTACAAATTCAGAGGGCGTGGATATATTCAATTAACTGGAAAGGAAAACTATACCGCATTCGGTAAGTCCATCGGTGAAGATATTTTGGCAAACCCAGATGTGGTTGCATCAAAGTACGCTTTACTTTCGGCCGCTTGGTTTTTCTCTAAAAACGGATTACATAAGTTAGCTGATGGTGGGTCTTCCGATGCGGTAGTTACACAAATAACAAAAAGAGTAAATGGTGGTACAATTGGATTGGCAGATAGGATTAAACATTTTAAAGAATATTACTATTTATTAGCATAAAGATATGGGATTACTAATAGAACACAGATTATTTGAGGGGAAAGTACAAGAAGACCAAAACGGAAAGTTTTTAGTTAAGGGTGTATTGCAAAGAGCAGATGCTCCTAACCAAAATCATCGTATATACCCCCTTAATATATTACAGAGGGAAGCAACAAAATACGATACTTTAATCCAAGAACGCAGAGCTTTGGGGGAACTAGACCATCCTGAGTCAACTGTCATCAACTTAAAGAATGTATCCCACAATATTGTAGAAATGCATTGGGATGGAAAAGATTTGTGTGGGACCGTTGAAGTTCTTTCAACTCCATCTGGTAATATCTTAAAAGAATTATTTAAGCATAATATCCGTTTGGGTATTAGTAGTAGGGGTATGGGTTCAGTTAAACCTATGAGAGAAAATACAGTAATGGTTCAAGAAGATTTTGAACTTATTGGATTTGATTTTGTTTCTAACCCATCTACGCATGGTGCATTCTTATCACCAACTGGTATGAATGAAAGTGTACAAAAAGAAATTGAAGAATGTGGTAAGTTTTGCAAAGCACAAGATTTAATGAGACAAATAATAGAGGAATTAAACTAATGATAAAGTTAAAGAAATTAATGGGTGAAGGTGCAGATGCATCTAAAAAAACTTTAAGCAACGAAGCAAGAAGACACTTTTTAGAAATCATTTCTACTTATGGTTCATTTGGACCAAAGTTAAAGAATGAGAATGATTTAGCACAAATTGCCGAAACATTGGGTGCAATCACAGATGCAGCTAGTGAGTTTGCTAATAAAGAAGCTGGTAATCACTTTGACGAGAGCACAGTCAAACGAAATATGAATGAGCTAGGGAAACTATCATCTCAATTCGAAAAGATTGCTAACGAGGCAAAATCACTACATTCACAAATGGAAAACCTATACGAAGATATGGGACACATTATAGGTAGATACTATGGTGTTAGTGAATTGAGTGAAGAAGATGTAAACAAAAGATTGGGTATTCGTAGTGAAGATTTAGTTGGTAATCAACATAAATTAGATTTAGATAAGGATGGTGATATTGGTTCAGACGATTTGGCAAAATTGAGAGCACAGAAATAATATGATAAAGCTAAAAGATTTATTAAGCGAAGCAAACGATTTAAAAGTATATCACAAATCTTATACTGAAGCAATCCAAACTGCCAAAGAATACGCTTTGAAGA
>Ga0304730_1000770_pt1 | contig 26436 bp, 39 predicted proteins | sample M_130628_MF_Meta_FD_190474 | JGI IMG/M metagenome (GOLD analysis project Ga0304730, IMG submission 190474) | Freshwater microbial communities from Lake Montjoie, Canada to study carbon cycling - M_130628_MF_MetaG (v2) (version 2) | ecosystem: Environmental > Aquatic > Freshwater > Lake | place...
TTGATATATAATTCTGATAGTAATGCTGGAATAAATTCACATATCAGATAATTATAAATAAAAGAATAATGGGTTACATATTAAAGAATACATCAGGATTATTGAATACAAGGATAACTGATGTTGGCAGGAAAGCAATATCAGAAGGACGTTTCAATATATCATATTTTCAAATTGGTGATTCAGAGGTGGATTATTCAAGCCCAACAACTATAGCATCAAATAATATATTAATGCCTGCATTCTGCGAGCATAATGATAATTCAAATTTAAATGTAAATAAACAAAATGTAAAATATCCATATTTTTTGGCTGGAATAACTGGAACAACTTATGGAATTCCATTTAATGAATCAGTTGTGGATGAGTTTTATAATTTGGCATCATATAAAGGTTTTTTTGTGAGTGGGGCAACCATTTGGTCAGCACAAACAAGTTCAGCATATACGGTTTCATCAAATTATGTTGCAGTTATGCCAACAATTACAGGCCAGACAAGTTTGGTTATGTCAGCAAATAGTTGTTCAACAACAGTTGGAATACCAAAGGTTGGGGATTTTGTTTCCATTATATATGATGGTATTGGTGATTGTGGTAGTATAAGAAATGCATTCCCCATTCTTACATATAAGATTGAAACATCTGTATCTGGAGCAAGTGGAAGTTATACCATTGGATTGGATCGAAATCTTCCGGTATATTCAGCAAAAACAAGTGCTGGTCAGTTGGCAAGATGTATTATATACCCATCAGGAATGACCGCATTATATGATAGTGTTACACCTATGCCAAATTGGTCAAATGATGTTTTTAATTATGAGACTGTGTGTGATTCATCTGCAACAGCAGATACAAGAATTTGGAATATGAATATTCCTTGGTCACAAACTGTGGCAGGGGTTAATTCAAATACATATGAGGATAACACAAAATATGGTTCCCAATCATATCTTGGAACAAAGGAATATCTTTATTCAAGTTCAGGTCAAACAATAGATGATGTTGATGGATTTGTTTATTATTATGATTCAAAATTAAATAAAATTGTTGTTGAATCAAAGGAACAAAAAGCAATAGCAATCATCCATTATACAAATCAATCTATAGATAATGTATATGGGGAAAAGTTTGCAATGAACCCCTATGATCCACAAGACCCTACAACAGAGGAGGATAGTGCAAGAAATTTCAAATTAAGAATACCCACATTAATGTGGCATAAGAATTCAGGTTCAACTATTGGGCAGACCTTCTATGTGGATCCACCAAACAAAGCAGGTATATGTGTGCCATACTTTATTAAGTCAACCAAGAATCAAGATATGAATCAACCTGGGATTAGATTTTTTAATCTATGGGATGATAATCAAAATAGTAATGGAAAGTTAAATAGGGTTGGGAGGGTTTTCCCTGATAATCAGATTGTTGTTATTGATGATGATGAGATTGTTGCGGCTTTATCATATAAGTCAAATAGGAATTGGACATTACCCGCACCAGAAGTTAGCCTTATAACCCCAAATTTATTTGATACAGATACATCTGATGATATTGGTGTTTTGACAGGAGATGGTAAGACTTTATGGGTTACATATAGATTGGATTCAACAGGCTATACCAATTCATTGCATTGCAATTATTATCAAAAGATGGTTGGACCGGACACAGGGTGTACCATAACAGCACAGAATGTTGCAGTTAAGTTTGGTGATGAGTTTCCGTTCTTGTTTGCAAATAATAGTTTATCAGGATTTTCAGCAAATCAAATTAAAATTTTGGCACAAAGAACAGATACGGGTTTATTGCCAACACCAAGTGGGTGGAAGTTGATTGATTTCACAAGCCAAATAGCATCCACAAAGGTGAACGGATATATTCCAAAATCAGGCTTAACAAAAACAACATTTGTCATTTCTGAATCAAATTATAATAGTGGCACAACATATAATTTAAATGATTTTATTGATTTGCCTGAAAAAAATGAACCAGCAAAATTAAACTTTGGTGATGAGTATTTCTTTTATGGTAATATTCAAACAGGGATTGTTGCAACCATATATGATATGAGATATGCTATAAATTTGGTTAATACACAATTCTTGACATCTACAAACCCAACATATTCATCTGGTGGTAAAAAGTATGTTACTGAAATTGGGCTTTACAATTCCAACAAAGAACTTATGGTTATATCCAAGTTAAGTTCACCTACTTTAAGGGAGGCAACTCAACAATATAATATAAGTTTGGATTTTTAAAAATGAATAAAATAGATATTAATTCACCTAAAGTTTTGGGTTTGGATGTTTCAACAAAAACAATTGGTATTGCTTTGTTTGATACCAACTCTGAACACCTATTAGAGTTGACACATTTGTCGCCTGTTCCAAAATCAGAAATGAGTAGCAAGATTGAAGAGTTAATGATTAAATCAAATCTTTTCAAGTTGAAATTAGAAGAGTATAAAAACATAGGTATTACAAAGGTAATAATTGAAGAGCCCCTATTAACTTCCAACAACGTGAATACAGTTGGTATTCTAATTAGATTTAACACATTGGTTTGTAAAGAGGTTTTTGATGTTTTGAATATTATTCCAGAGTTCATATCAACATATAATGCAAGAAAGTTTGCTTACCCCGAACTTACAAATAAGAATGAAAAGGGCAAAGATGTTTTGTTTGGTGGATATGATAAGAATATTGATAAGAAAAATTTGATATGGGAGTTGGTTGCAAAGAAAGAACCTCAAATTACTTGGCATTATAGTAAGAATAATAAGTTAAAGAAAGAGAATTTTGACCAAACAGATGCTTACACAGCAGTTCTTGGATATATGAAAATGAAAGATATTTGGTAATTCGCAATTTATTACATATATTTGCGACATGGAGAATCAAGATAAAGAAATTGAAGTTATATTGGATTTGATTAGTGATGTGATTGGGAAACCAATTAGGTCATATGATTCAAAACACCAATATTTATATAATTGCCCGGTTTGTGATGAGGGACAAAATAAGGGAAATTTTGAGGTATCATTAGTTAAACATTTATATCACTGCTGGAGTTGTGGTGATGAAAATGACAAGACACATGGGCCTCTTGGCAAGTTATTTGATGTTTTTGGCACAAAGAAACAAAAGAAATTATATGATTTAATCAAACCTGATGAATTAAAGGTTAATGATGTATTTTACCCCAAGTTAAGGTTGCCAGAGGGTTTTATCACATTTGAGGAATCAAATCCACTTCATATTCCAAGAAATGAGGCGTATAATTATTTGATGAGTAGGGGTATAACTAATGATATGATTAGGAAATACAATATTGGATATACAATTAAGGGTGATTTTGCAAATAGGATTATCATTCCATCTTATGATGTGGATGGTAAATTGAATTATTTTTTAGGTAGAAGTTGGGTTAAGAGGAAGATTAAGTATAAGAATGCTACAGCCCCAAAGGAGGAGATTATTTTCAATGAACATTTAATTGATTGGTCGCAAGATATCTATTTGACAGAAGGTGTTTTTGATAGTATATTTCTACCCAATCCAATTCCATTATTGGGTAAGCACATTAGTAATAAGTTATTTACTTTATTGTATGAAAAGGCAGAGAAGGATATTATCCTTTGTCTGGATGGTGATGCCTACAAGGATTCGTTAAGATTATATAATGAGTTAAATGGGGGAAATTTATACGATAGAATAAAGATGGTTAAATTACCTTATGACAAAGATGTTTGTGAGTTAAGGGGTGAGATTGATAAATATTATATTAAAATTAAGTAAAATGAATTTACATGAGGTTGCAAAAGATATTAGAGATATTGTTGCTAAAAGGCAAAAAGAATTAAATTTGACATTTATTGAAGAGGATCACATATATCATATGAATGGTAGAAGTGATTATCCTTCTGTATCAAAAATAATTAAGAGATATTATAAGGAATTTCCAGGAGAAGAGATTGCCAATAGAAAGGCAAAGGGGGATGTGTTTAAAGCACAAGAATATTTGAATGAATGGGCTGAAAGTGCAAACTACGCAGCAAACCTTGGTTCTAGTGTCCATTTCTTTTTGGAGCAAAGACTAATCCATATGTATGGTAATTATAAAGAAATTAGACAGCCCATTTTTGAGTGTGATTTAATGCAAGAGATTATGTCTGACACAATGGTATCTTCTGGTTTTCAATATCTTAATCTTATGCATGATAGAGGTGCTGTTCTTATTGATACGGAAATGGTATTGGGGGATCCAGAACTTGGATATGTTGGCCAGCCAGATAAGGTATGGTTAATCCCAAATAAGGAAAAGACAGATTATGGAATTGTAATTACAGACTGGAAGACAAACAAGGAGAAAAGTTTTCAAGTTTCCAACTTCACAGAGAATATGTTTAAACCCTTTGATAAGTATCCCAGCACCGCTCTGGGGCATTATTACATACAATTGCCACTCTATGGTAGGTTGCTACTTAAAATGCTCTCACAATCAAAATATGAGGGAATTAACTTTTATGGTTCTGTCATTTGCCATCTAAAACCAGATGGGGGTTATGCAGAATATAAAGTTCCAAAAGAGGTGAATGATATTGTTTTTAATATGAAAATATAGTTAGAAATATTTTCACAGAAGTTTGGTTTGTTTGAGTATTGTATTTATCTTTGCAATCTAATCAAAACAAAACAACATGACAACCACCGCAATCAACCAATTCAAATATGTAGGACAAGGTATTAAGCCAGAAAACTTCACTTATGTGGGGTATTATACCTCATTTACTGTACCAAATGGCGAGGATGGCTATGAGACTGAAGTAGAGTTTGAGGTTGATTTTGATAAGATTGGCGTGGATGACCCAAAAGGTTGGATGGGTAATTTTGACCCAAAGGGCAACAAATGTTCTTGTTGCAACCATGCCATAAAGAGGGGGTCATTCTTCTTGAATCAAGAAACCTCTGATTTAATTTATGTTGGTTTTGATTGCACCAACAACATTATGAAATATACCTTTGATGTTGAAGGTATTACCAAGCAAACTATGGCTCAACGCAAAAGAAGGTTGAAGCAAATTGAAATAGCCAAGATATTGACATCTAATGAAGGCTTGGAGGAAACATTATCTGTTAATGATATTAAAATTAGAGAGATTGCAAGCAAGTTCTTCAGTTCAGGCAAGATTTCAGAGAAACAAATAGAATTTGTTAAGGTTCTAGCAGAGAGAAGAAGGCAGTTGGAATTAGTTGCAAATGAGGTTGTTGTGGGAAGGTATAAAAGTTTATTCAGAGTTATTTCCTGCAAAGGTATTGTTGACTCCTACACTGGTTCAGTTAAATATAAGTTGTTGATTGAGAATATTGAAGGTAAATGGAAGGCCTATGGTAATGTAGGTAGCCTTATTGGGCTTGGTGAGGAAATTACTGCTACTGCAACATTCAAAAAATCAGATAATGATCCTTTATTTGGTTATTTCAGCAGAATAAAAGTTTGGTAGATTTACTCCCCAAAATAGGTGAATATTTTCACAGAAGTTTGGTTTGTTTCAATATTATTCATATCTTTGCAACCTAATCAAAACAATATGACAACCACCACAAACATCCAGTCCAATAAAGTAGGTTTAGAAAATATTACATTAGGTATGCTTTTAAAAGCAAAATCATTTGGTTTGTTTGTAAATGCAATAGGGGAATATTGCACAGTTAGCACTTTTTATGTAAGAAATACAAAAAAAATTCAAGTAGTTTTTGCAAAACCAGGAGAAATAGCAAAAAGGTTTGCAATCAATACAACATCTGAAAATAAAGTAAAAAAATTACTCATAAACGAAGGTTTCCAATTAGTGGAAAAATAATATTGGCAATATATTGATAGAATGATTTTATTTATCTATGTTTATAAAAAAACAATATGATAAATAAAATCATTCATTTTTCTGACCTACATATTAGGTTATATAAAGAACATGAGTTATATAGGGAAATATTATCAGAAGCATTTAGGCAATGGTCAGAATTGAAACCAGATAGAATAGTATTCACAGGAGATTTGGTTCATAGCAAAAACCAAATGACACCAGAGTTGGTTGAATTTATTGTTTGGGTTCTTGAGGAGTGTGCCAAGATAAGTAAGACCATTATCATAATTGGCAACCATGATTTTCTTGAGACAAATATGGAAAGATTAGATGCTATTACTCCAATTGTAGATTCAATAAAAAATCCAAAAATTAGTTATTTGAAGGAGAGGGGTGTATATGCCGATGATAATGTCAATTGGTGTGTGTATTCACTAATGCAACACAATGTTCCACCAGACATCCCCAAGAAGAATGAGGAGACTATTAACATAGGATTATTTCATGGTGCAGTTAAGGGTTTAAAGACTGATGTTGGCCATACAATTGAAGATGGATTTGAAACAGATATCTTTAATGGTTGTGATATTGTTTTATGTGGAGATATACATAAAAGAGCCATATTTGACATTCCCAATAATCGTAGAGCAGTGATGATAGGATCATCAATTCAGCAGAATTTTGGGGAAAGCATTACAAAGCACGGATATGGAATATATACAATTGATGATGATAATTATGAATTTATTGATTTGACCAACCCCCAACCCCATTTAAGTTTTAAGATAACTTCATATGATGATATAAAAAATGGTAATGAAATTTTAACAAACAAATAATATGAAAACACAAATAATTACAGATGATGTTTTTTTTATTGACATCATAAGATATTGTGAGAAGAATGGCATTTCAGACATTGACAATTTCACAGCAAAATGCTTAAAATCAGGATTTTATATTGAGAAATATGGAATGCTGGGGGATAATACAAACCTAAATACCAATACTATTGAAGTTGTTAAGGAGGTGGAGAAGATTGTTGATAGGATTGTTGAAGTTCCAGTTGATAGGGTTATAGAGAAGATTGTAGAGGTTGTTAAGGAAGTCCCCATATATAAGGAAATAATTAAGGAAGTTGAGACTGGGGGTGTTAGGGTTGAAATCAAGGAGATTGAGGTAATTAAGGAAGTTCCAGTCATCCAAGAAGTTTTTGTTATTAGGGAGGTTCAGGTTGGGAATATGGAATGCGAAAATGAGTTAAGCAATTTAAAGACAACATTTAATTCAATGAATGAAGAATTAATAAAAAAGAATAGAATTATAGAAGATTATCGCAAATTATTTTCTGATATGACAAATCAGTCAGCAAGATATCATAACTCGTCAAACATAAAAATTAGGTAATATGGATATTTTTATTTGGGCTTTTGCAAGCTATGGTCTTATGAACATAATGGTTTATGGATCAATATTCTCTGGATTAAGAGAATTTATAAATAATGTGGGGAAAAGGGATATATTATTTATATCACCTGTATTCAAGTTTATGTATGGGATTATATCTTGTCCAATGTGTTTTAGCACTTGGGGTGGATTTTTCTTGGGGGCATTCATTTATTCCCCAACACTAACTTATTTTGGATTATGCCATGAGGCATCTTGGTTTTTTGATGGAATATTTTCATCTGGTATTGTTTGGGCAATAAATGCCATTATTGAATCATATGAAAACAAATCAAATTAGTATGGATGAAAAGGTATGGAGGAATCCAAACGTAAGGGTTATATGGGAGGATTACCCTGAAAATATTACCCAAGATAAGATTAAGGATGTTCGCCAATATTTTTCAAAAAAGTATGGCACATCAAGTGTTAATGTTATTACAAAGGTTAAATATGAGGATAAGGCCTTGCAATCTATTGATGTTTCATCAAACATAATGGATGTGAATTACCAGAATAAACTTATTAAGAATTTGCTTGACACAAATGACAATGGTGATTTTTATGATAAAATCATGGAGATTAATAAGGTTGTGGAGAACAAATTGGTTTTGGAGAATCAAGAGCCAACGCAATTTAACAAGTGGTATATCAAAAAGATTAATTTTAGCAATTTTCTTTCATTTGGTGAGAATCAAGAATTGGATTTTGATAAGTTGAGTGGCATAAACATTGTTGAATCAACCCCTCAAAATACTGGGGGCAAGACAACATTGACAATTGATTTATTATTATTCTTATTTTTCAACACCACAACCAAAAGCAACAAGGCAGAGGATATATTTAACAAGTTCACAAACAAGGATTATGTTTCAGTTACCGGATATATCCTTATTGATGGTGAGGAGTATGTGATATCACGGAATATGGAGCGGAAGTTAAATAAAAGTGGTGAATGGAAAGTTAAGACAGATTTATCATTTGATAAGAAGTTGAAGAATGGTGAAATGCAGAATTTGAAAGGTGAGCAAAGGAGAGAAACAGAAATCTTTATTAAGAATACCATTGGAAATATGGATGATTTCTTGGCAACCATTCTAACAACAGGCAATAATCTTGAGGATTTATTGGAATCAAAGCCCACAGCAAGGGGTCAGTTATTAAGTCGTTTCTTGGGATTGGAGCATTTGAAGAAGAAGGAAGATTTGGGAAAAGAAGTTTATCAAGAGTTCTCAAAACGGATGTTTTCAAATGTATATAATGTTGAGAAATTAAAATCAGAGAATTTGTCATTGATTGAGGAGATAAAGGAGTTGGAAATAAATCTGGGGAAATTAAATATTGAAATAAAAGATTATGACGAAAGATTGGCTAAAGGTAATCAGTATAAAAATGAATTATATATTTCAAAGCATTCTGATATTGATAAGGAACTTTTGATTGTAAACCAGGAATTGTTAGAGAAAGATATTGCAGCAATAAATGTAAATAATACTAAACTCAATGAAATGATTGATGCTATTTCAAATGATAAGCCATCAATGTTCTATGAGGAGGATGATCATGATAGTTTGAAGGAGGAGATAATGGAAGCCAAATTGGAGAAGCAATTGGCAAAGTCCAAGGTGGATGAAATCACCAAACTAATCCAGACTTATGGTAATGGTGTTCAATGTGAGCATTGCGGGTTAAATTTGATTGATGCAGAATTTACAAAAGCAAAAGTTGAATCATTAGAGGAACATAAAACTAATTACAAGAATATTTCAAATCAAATAATTGAACTTGAGACCAAAAATGAAAACTTTAATAAGTTAAAGAAAGAGTTTGATAACTATGAAAAAAATAAATTAGTTATTAAAAAACATGAGTTATCTCTGGAAAGTAATGTGTTGAAATTAACGCAATTGGAAACCAAGATGAAAAATTATCTGGGGGTTCAAGAAAAGATTAAGAAGAATAATCAAATTGATGCTTTAATTATAAAGGCAAATAGTAAGATTGATGAGTTGATATATGAGAAGAATAAATTAACCAAAGAAATTAATGGAGTTGAAATTAAGATTTCAAATTATCAAGATAAGAAGGATAAAAATATGAATATTATTGATACCATATATAAGGAACAAGAGGAAGAGAAGAAGTATAAGATTTATCTTGATTTATTTGGTAAAAATGGTATTTCAAAAATGATTATGAAGACAATGCTACCAGTTATTAATTCTGAATTGCAAAGGTTATTATTGGATGTGTGTTATTTTACGCTTGATGTTAGGGTTAATGATAAGAATGAAGTTGAATTTGTTATGATTGATAATAATACAGGTGTTGAAAAATTGATGACAACAGGATCTGGCTATGAGAAAACAGTTGCATCATTGGCTTTGAGAGCAGTTTTAAGCAAGGTTTGTTCATTGCCTAAACCAAACATCTGGGTTGCTGATGAAGTATTTGGTAAAGTGTCAAATGAAAGCCTTGATATGATGGGAGAATTTTTTATCAGATTAAAGAGTTATTTTGATAAAATATTGTTAATTTCGCACAACCCCCTAATTAGTAATTGGGGTGAATCAAAAATAATTGTTGAAAAGAAAAATAATGTGTCAAAAGTTTTGATTTAATCAAAAACACCTTATCTTTACAAAAAAAAAAGAATGAAGAACTACAATTTAACCATCTATCAGGCTAACAGTAAATTTGATACTGATTCATTTTTTGAGGAATTTTCAGAGGTATCAGATACAGAACCACTTGTAACTAAAGTAGGGGACAGTATAATTATGATTTTTGGTTCAGAAGTTGAAATGATTGATTTGGCAACTTACCTACCTAGTGTTTTAGGTGGCCTGTGTTATGGATTTACATTAGTTGAATTGAGTGAAAATTATGCGGCATTCTTCCCTATGGATAATTTTAATGACCTAGGGCTAGATGATATGCCAAAAGACTTACAGAAATCAAGAAAACCATTCTTGGGTATTTTAAAAAGTGATAACTTATCAAAAATATATTCACATATTAGGGAGGGGGAATCTGAAACTGATTTGGATTTAATCCTTGAGAAGATTTCCAATAAAGGAATTACCTCTCTTACAACAATAGAAAAAGAATTATTAAAAAACTTCTCAAAACAAAATTAGGATGAAAGGACAGAAAAACACATTAATGATTAACCAGAGCGAGATTTCTTCATATCTTAAAGATGTTAGAAAATTGAAAGTTATGACTGTTGATCGAGAGAAGGCTTTAGCCAAGATTATGTTAAATCCTAATGTTACAAAAACTGAAAAGGATGAGGTTAAAAAAGAGTTGATTGAGGGTAATTTGAGGTTTGTGATTAGTGTATGCAAACAATATCAAAACCAAGGTTTAGATTTGCCAGATTTGATTGCAGAGGGTAATTATGGCTTATTGAAGGCTATTGACAAGTTTGATTGGTCAAAGAATCTTAGGTTCATTTCATATGGTGTTTGGTGGATTAAACAAGCAATTATTGAGAGTTTAAATGATAATGCAAGAACAATTAGACTACCAGTTAATATTGTTCAGGAATATCATAAGATTAAGAAATTTTTGAATGAGTGTGATAATACAACACCAGCAAAACTAACAAATCTACCACATACAATTCACTTAGATTCAACTCTAAATGAGGATGGGGATACATTATTAAACATCATTAAGAATGAGAATGCTGACAACCCAGAGGATGCATTTAACACCAAACAAATATTGAGGGAAAAACTTCTTAATATCCTTTCTTTATTAGATAATAGGGAAAAAATAATTATTGAAGATTATTTTGGATTAAATGGTTCAGTAAGAACACTGGAAGATATTGGTGGCGAATTCAATCTTACTAAAGAGAGAGTTCGACAAATAAAAGAAAAAGCACTTAAAAAACTTAGAAATGAGTCAAAAGTACTTTTTGAATATATTTAATAATAATAAAAAAAACAAACATGGAAAACTTTAAAAAATTTTTATCAAAAAACTTTACTTTAATTGTTTTTATTTTTTTAATTATTGGCTGGTTAAAAGGTTGTGGAGACAGCAAGGAAATTGGCAAAATAAGTGATGATATTAAAGCAATCAAAGATTCAACCTACACTAAGGTAGAATTGAATAAACAACTAAAAATTATGAGCCTTGAAACAGAAAAGAGATTTATTCAATCAACAGATAGGAAAATCTTAGACGTCAATAGACAAGCCCAAATTGATTTAGAATTAGAAAACCTTAAATAATGAACATTTTTAGTAGAAATTTAGATAGAATAGTATATTTTGCATTCTTGGTGCCAATTATTACGGTGGCTGTTGTTTCAATATCACATGTTACTAGTTGGTATGGTTTAACTAATAATTCTACTTGGTCCATTTATTTATCTATTGGTGTAGAGATAGCAGCTTTGGCAGCATTAGCTGCTATCTCTGTTAATATGGGTAGAACTGTATATATACCATTTGGTATTGTTACAATGATACAACTTATTGGCAATATATTTTATTCATATCAATATATAGATGAGACTTCAAAACAATTTAAAGATTGGGTTGAGTTATCAAATGTTTTCTTTCAATATCTAATTGATGAAAATGATATAATTGGACACAAGAGATTTTTAGCTGTATTTTCAGGTGGGCTTTTGCCTATAATATCTTTAACCTTTTTGCATATGCTTGTTAAATTCAGGGGGCAGAATAAGTCTGAAACTCCCAAGCAAGTATTGACAGAAGATGAGTTAGACAAGTTAAGCATAGAGGCTGGTAAGTTAGAGGCTCAAGAACAGAGTAAGGTTTATGTGCCAACCCAAGATGATTTAGATAAATTAAATCAATATTTTGATAACTTAACAAAAAATAAAGAAACATTACCTATTGAAAATGAAGCACCTGAAGTTATTGAATTATCAAAAACAGATGAATTACCAAAGGCAACAAAAAGAATAAAAAAACCAGTCATTACTCCAACATTATTAGAAGATATATTACTGAATGATGTTATTGATGAGCCAAAACCAAAATCACGTACAAAAAAGAAGGTAAATTTAAGTGATAATTCTAATGAGGTGAATAGAATAACATATAGAAAGAGAGATGCTGAAGATAATCAATTATGATGGGTTCAAACCATTAGGAAAACAGAAAAACAAAAATAAAATAATACTAATTAATACGTTTAGGGATATCAAGGATTACTTGGTATCCCTAAAATATAGGCATAATGGGGAGTATGATAAGATACCTAATTATGTGATAAGCAAGAAGGGGGAGATTATCCAGTTGTTGGGTGATTCTGGGTATTCAAATTTATTTAATGATAATTTACTAAAATATAATTCTATTATTATTGCAATTGAAAATTTTGGTTGGTTGGAAAAAAAACAAGATAGGGGGTTGCATAATAATTGGATTGGTGATATTTATATTGGTGATCCCTATTATAAGAAATGGAGAGATTATGATTTTTGGGACGTATACCCAGAAGCCCAGATGAATAGTTTAGCTTCATTATGTTCTGAAATTTGTGATAGAATGAAAATTAATAAAAAATTTATAGGGCACAACACAAAGGTAGATGTTAATTTAAAATTTAATGGGATACTAAGTAGAAGCAATATATATAAAACTTACACTGATATATCACCATCTTTTGATATAAAACTTTTTGAAAAAATTTTAGAAAATGCTAGAAAATAGTTATGATGAGATGAAATCTCTTTTAAAGAAATCAAAAATGTTGTTTGAGCAATATTCAGAAACTGGTAGAATTAATACAGTAGATAGTATTGCAAATAAAATACGTAGTAGTGTTTCTGATGATGCTATAGTTGGAGGGGAGCAAGAAGATGAAACAAATCAGCAAGGTGTTAAGACTTCAAAGACTTCAAGCAAACAACAGAAGTATAAAATATCTGGTGGTATTTTTGTTTTGCATGGTGATACCAGAGCAGAGGTTGATAATATAACAACTGATGATAAATCATCGTTCCAAGAAACAATGGATGAGTTTGTTGAAGAGGTTTCTGATTTGGTTGATTTTGACGAATTACATTTATATAAAAATAGTGTAGAGTGGGGTGGTAAATTGATAGATGATAATATTACTTTCCTATATACAATTGGTGAAAATGGTGGAGTTTATATAAGCGCAGATATTGTAAAAATAGATGAAGATTTTTTAAGTATCATAACAAAATTAGAGCAATATTATCAAAAATTTAAATCAAAATGGTCAAAAATGCTAGCAATCAGAAAGAAAACACCCAATTAACGGGTAATTTCAATAGTATTCTGGATGGGATATTAAAATTAATTTTAATATTAGGTTTGATATTTTTTGGTATTTGGATATATAGAAAGACAGAACCTAAAGTTAAATTAGATGATAAAACAAATCAAAAAATTGTTGAATTGGATCAATCAAATAAAAGAATTGAGAATAATCAAAAAATTCTGGAAGAAAAGATTGACAAGTACATTTTAGAGATAAATGAAATTGATAGAAATATCAAAGACATAAACAATAAAAAAGAAATAGTTAGAAGATTTTATTATGAGAAAGTTATATCTATTGACACTTTCAATATGGTTGCCTTGGATAGTTTTTTCACAAACAGATACAGTTTCTATTCAAACTAAATCATTTCCAATAACAATTGTTAAGGAAATAGCAAAAGATTTGATTAGATATGATTCTGTTAAGAATGAATTATTGCATGTTAACAACCTAATTTTGGAAACAGAGAAGAAAATATATTTAAAAGATTCTTTATTATTTTCATATATTGAAAAAGAACAAAAGTATAAAGATATTATAAAAATAAATAATGAAAAGTATCAAGTACTTGAAAGTAATTTTGTGAGTAATCAAAATTTATTAAAGAAAGAAAAAATGAAAAACACAATAAATCAAATCCTAATAGGTTTATCTATATTTGGGTTTACATATTCTTTAATTTTTAAGTAATGGCACTAACACAATCTGAAAAGAAGGAGATTGAAACTATAATGAGAAAAGAGATAAAAGATTTCTTTGAAAGTGGCACACTATCCCAATATGAAAATAAACTAATTGAGAAATTACAGAAAGAGTTTAGGAGGGGTAAATTTGAGGGTGAAGTTAAGGATATAACAGTAAAAATGTTCCGGGAGTTTTACCAATTTATGTGGCAAAATAGAAGTTACTGGGAACCAAAGTTAAAAAACGCATAATATGGAAGATTCAAATAAACTTTTTGCAAATAGTATTGCTAATGAATTCTCAAAGAGTTCCAAATCATACCCCGAGCAATTCAAATATCTTAGAATGGTTAATGATGGAGAAATTAAAGAAGATGGTAAAATGGATTTAAAAAAGAGAGATATATCTTTAACAGATATTGAAAGAAAACATAATAAAACAAAAGACTCAGCAGACTATATTGCTTTCTTGGAAAAACAACTACATAAGGGTGTTAAGATTGAGAAAGAGCATACTAGTAATATTAAAATTGCTAAACAAATTGCAAAGGATCATCTTTTGGAGGATCCTAAATATTACATTAAATTAACAAAAATTGAAACTAAAGAAGCAACTAGTTCAGGTTCATCTGGTGGTTATGTTGCACCTTTGTTTCCCAATCTTGAGAATATGAGTGAGGCTTGCTGGAAGGGATATAGGAGAGTTGGGGGTAAAATGAAAAATGGAAAAATGGTGCCTAATTGTGTTCCAATTAAGGAGGATGTATGGACAGAAGTTAATTTTAAGCCTATAATTAACGAAGATAAGGTAGAAGCCAAGGAAGCGACAACAACTGCCTCTACGGGGTCGTATGAAGTTCCTGGAGCGTGGGCTAAATCTACCAAAAAGAAAGATTGGAGAGGTAAATCAAAAACACAAATACCTGGGGGGCAATTTGTGCAAGTAAAAAAGAAATGTTTAAAATATCCTTATTGCAATCAGGGGGATATTAATGCTTTAAAATTAACAGAACAAAATATGAACAAAAGAGAAATTCCAAGCACAGCACAAGAACTTATTAGGTCTATGCCACAAGATTTAAAGAAATTATTTTTTGACCAATGGGGTGCAAAGCAATCAACAAAATGGCATCCAGAGGGTAATTCATTAAAGCATATCATTTTGGTATTAAGGAGGGCATATAACAAATATGGGGATGACCCCAATATGATTATGGCTGCGTTATTCCATGATCTTGGTAAAATGGATACTTATGCTATTAACCCAAAAACAAGTGAGCCAACAGCATATGGCCATGATGCCAAGTCTGGTGAATATGTTAAGCAATATGCTGATTGGATTTTATCCTTTGAGGGGACAAATATTGATGTGATTGAATATTTGGTTGTCAATCATATGAAGATGAAGCCATCTACTTGGAGTGTTATGAAACAAGCCAAGAAAGACCCCATAGAGCAGAACCCAGCATTTGATAAGTTGAGAGGTTTTGAAACAATTGATATTGGGGGTATTGAGGAGGCAATTAGAACACCTTTTAGATTTAATAAAATGGTGGAGAATGTTGCCAAAAAGTTTAACATTAGTGAAAATAAAGTTATAAATATTATATCAAATAAATAATAATTGACAATTAAATATATTTATATATAAATAAAAATGTTATGAGAAAAAATGATATTGATTCAATAATTAGTAATGTGTTAAATGAAGAATTTGACAAGAGGTCTAATTTATTATTTGAAAAAAAGGTTAAGAAGGATATAGATGAGAAATTGGTTGGTAAGCAACACAAGATTGATAAGAACAAGAATGGCAAGATTGATGCTGAAGATTTCAAAATGTTAAATAAAGGCAAATCAGAAGTTAAGGAGAAGTTAGTTGGGAAGCAGTCAAAAATTGACAAGAACAAGAATGGCAAGATTGATGCTGAAGATTTCAAAATGCTAAAGAAAGGTAAGAAAAGTGTCAAAATGACAGAAGAGAGTTTAATCTCATTTATTGAGGATATTATTAATGAGGCTGATGGTGATACATTTACAAAGAAACCAAAAAGTTTAACTGATGTTGAGTCTTTGTTAAAAAAGTCTAAAAGTGAAAATGAAAAAAACATTAAAGACGTAAGTAAGAAGATGAAAGAGTATGTTAAATATGGATCCAATGGGGAATATTTGGAGAATCCAAATACATATCCCAAGTCAAATATGCAATTGAAAAAATCTGATATTATGGGTTATCGTACTGATAAGGATGAAGATGAATATCTTGAGAATTTGGGTAAAGGCCCAGGAATGGAGAATTTGATGTATGATGAGGTGGATCCTAATGAAGATTGGATGAAAGATACTATTGAAGGGAGTTCAAGGACTGGGAATAATCCCAAGTGGGCAAATGCTGTTGAAACAGATGTTAATGAGAAAATGAATACAAAAAGAAAGAATAATTATTACGGAGCAGAAAAGAAGAGAGCATACCAGAAATCACAAGATGTAAATATTGTTAAAAATGCAGATAAAAGACCTGATTTTGTCAGAAAAATGAAAGGTGAATCTATTGAGAAGAATAATTCGGCTTTAAATGAAGAGTTTAATAAAATGAAAAACTTAATTAGTTATAACAAAATAACGCAGTAATGCAATTATTATAACATAATATATACAATTATATTTTTTTTATACTAAAATTCTCCATAGATGATACGCTATGGAGAATTTTTTTAAATGGTTGGCTGTTCCAATACCTAAAGATGAACTTGAAACCTATTTCAATATGAATAATATTAATAGAGAAAAGATAGATTTGTTTTTAGATATATTGATGTCTTTAAATGCCACAATAACAAAAACTTATCTGGGGGATAGTGAGGATAATTCTTTGTCTGTTGCATATACAGATGAGGATAAGGAAAAACATTTTAATTGGTGTTGGGTAAAAACTATTGATTCTTTTAAAAAAGAAAATATCATTTTAAATGAAAATGGTGATCATTATAAGTATTTGAAGATTTTCTACTTTGATATATTTTATAACAAGATTGATGGGATAAATCATTTGGCTATAAAATCATTCATAAAGGAATTATTTGATATTGAAGGGACGTATAGTAAAGCTGATTTGCAAATATTAACTGAAATATATAAACTACTTGATAATAATTTAGTAATAAAATAAAATTTAAATAAAAAATGGAAACAATTCAAAAAATCAAACAATTAATGGATTTGTTTTATTCTGATGCAGATAGATTTTATCGCAAGGGGAATAAAAGTGCAGGAACAAGGGCAAGAAAGACAGCACAAGAAATAAAAGCACTTTTGCAAGAGTGCAGGCTTGATATAGTTAAACAGAGAAAAACAACTAAAGAAAGTGAATAATTATTTACCAATATTTTATTTTTTGTTCATATTTTCTATTCTAGTAGTGATTAGTTTTACTACTAGAATAGTATTTTCACTTTTTGGTGATGCTTCACATATTGAAAAGAACAAGCTAACAACACAAAATAAGATATATTTTGGTTTAGCCTTGAGTTTTATAATAACTTTTATTAAATTTTCATAAAAATGAGTTTATTTAGAAATATACAAGAATTTGATTCATACCTATCATCTATTAGGGTTGCGGGTGATTTTATATTTATTGATTTAGTTTTACCCAAGTCTTGGTTAATACCCCAAACATATATGACAGATAAGTTTGTTGTTACTTTCCCAATTAAGAATGATGCTAGTAGTATTGGTATAACATTTGTGATTGAGTCTATTGAGGATAAGTTTAATGTTGGTGTTGAAAAGATATTTAAGATTATCCGGGACAACAAGGAAATTGAGCAGAAGAGTGTTTTACTCAATAAGAATATTGACATCTTGAAGGTTCTTTTCAATCAGAACAAACTTGATGATTTAAGCAAATTAGAATTTTTACTTCCAAAAAATGAATTGAAAGATGGAAAAGGAGAAAATGTTGAAAATCCTAGAGGCAGAAAGAAACAGGGATTACGTGGAATTGGAGCGCCAGAAGATGAAGTTCATCAATGATTTGAGGCGACTAAAAAAAGAAGACATAGTTAAACCCGAGATTAAAAAAGTTGGATTTTTCACTAAATTAAAAATTTTATTATGGGGGAGTTAGAAAAGTTGGCTATGATTTCTGATGGGTTGCAACAAGTTTTACCAGACAGTAAGACCACAATTCTTCTTGAGTTTAAGAAGGAGGTTTTTTCTGATATTAGCAAAAAGTTAAATCCAAATGGTAATGTGGATGATAAGAAATTTAAGATTGATATATCAGGTATTTCATTTTATTTCATTTCCGAGGAGGCGGAGCTGTAAATTTCCTATATAATAATGCTGGGTCAAATCCATATTTAACTAATAGGTCATACATATATTTCTTTTGGGTTGAACTTGTACTTTTAAGAACCATACAAGATAGATTATTTGTATGTGTTAGGTATAGGGATAAACTATCCAAAAATCTTAATGCTTCATCTTCATCTTTCAAAGAAAACAGATAAAATTTATCATCATTTTGCACCACAATTTTATGGTTTAGGATGCAAATTATTTTAAGACCTGTTTCAGATAAGTATTTTTTATCAAAGTCATTTAATGTTATCTTTTTGTTTTGTTGAATATCAAATATGGTTTCTTCAACTTTATATATATTTATTGCAATAAAGAATAGGTTATTCTCATTATTGATATATACCCTTTGATTCCTACCTATTTCATCTTTCAAGTACATAGGTATATCTAGTTCCCTTACTATGGAAATCAAGCCCAATTCAAAACGGCATTCTGTAGCATTTTGAATTTTTTTCTCAAAAAAAACATTATTTGATTTTTCCATCATTTTGTTATAAGCAATTAATGCTTTTTTCTTTGTGATGAATTTCTTTATAATTCGTTTTTTTTGCTTATTTTTAAATACAACAATAAAATAATTCATAATGATAAAAGATTATTACAAAATTTTGGAAATTGAAGAGAATTTCACAGAAGATGTATTAAAAAAAAAATATAGAGAACTTTCCAAGAAATATCATCCAGATATAAATCCAAGTGGGGGTGATAGATTTAAAGATATTAGTGAGGCTTATGATGTGTTGTCTGATGCAAATAAAAGAAGGCAATATGATATGGAGAAACAAGGGGGTTTTAGGGGTAATGATATATTTGCCAATTTCTTCAATCAATCAAATAGACCGCATAGACCAGTTGATAAAATGGTGGCATTAAAACTAACCCCAATTGAAATATTTAATGGTTCAACCAAGGATATTGTGTATAATAGGAATATTCCTTGTAATGAATGCAATGGATCTTGTGGCACTAAAAAAACTTGCAATAATTGTAATGGTGTTGGATATATTATCAATAGATTTGGTTCAGGATTCTTTGTTCAGCAGGTTCAAACTGCTTGCCCAAGTTGTGCTGGTTCAGGTCAGATGATTGTTGATAAGTGTTATAAGTGTAATGGGGTTGGGGTTAAGAGTGATATGAATAAGATTACAATAAATATTCCCAAGACAGCAGATAATGGGCAGTTTTTAAAGATGCATAAGTTAGGGGATTTTGATAAACATGATTTTGGTGATTTGATTTTGAAAATTGAGTTGGTTGAAACTGATTGTTTCTCAAAGGTAGGGAATGATTTGGTTTATACCCATTTCCTTGATGACAAAGAGATATGTAATGATAAGTATATTGTTTCCCATCCTAGTGGTGATTTATCCATAAAGGCTTTGGAAGTGTTTGATACAAGCAAGCCATTAAGAATTAAGGATAAGGGTTATCCTGGGGGTGATTTTTATGTTAAGTTGGAGGTTAAGTTTAAAAAATAGCAATAAGATATTTTATTAGTAATATTGTAACATATACACCAGAACCCAATAGATACAAACTTAATATAGTGATTGGCATTTCATAAGTAAATTTTTTTGATTTGCAACTATCACATTTTTTTAGATTTAACATTATTTTTTTTGTTTTAATAATATGTATAATTATAAAATTGTGAATTTAAAATAGGGTATATGGCAAATGTTAATGTTGAAATTTATTTAACTGAAATTATTTCTTTTTTTGAGAAGAATGAAGAGGAGTTAAAGAAATTGGTTAAGTTGGAAAAAAAACAATTATTTTTTGATAAGTTACGCAAGTATAGTTACTTTAATTTTAAAAAAGGTGAAGATTATGTTTTGACAAAGCAACAAATTATTGATATTTGTGTTTTGGTAAATAAGGGTTATGATCCATATGCTAATGTTAGATACTTTGATGGTCCTTTTGGAAAAATAAATTTGAATTAGATTTGGAAAATTGATTTGGATAATATATCTTTGCAACATCAAATTAAACAAAAAAAAACACAAATATGAACACATCACTAAATCTTGAAGTATTAAAGACATCAGTTCCAGCCATCTTTGCAGAAGGCCCAGATCCTAAAATGTCTAATAGATATAACTTTGCCAACTCAAGAGCAATCTTGGAAAATTTGGTTGGTAGCGGATGGCAGATAAACTCTGCAAAACAAGTAGGGGACTCACTTTACTCTGCACACCAAGTTATTTTAAGACATAATGATTTCAGTAATGTGGGTGATGTTCTCCCACAGATTATGTTCAATAATTCCCATAATGGAACATCCAAAATGGACATCTCAATGGGGATTTATAGACTAGTGTGTTCAAATGGATTAGTTGTTCCAACATCAGTTGCCAATAGCATTTCTATGAAGCATGTGGATTTAAGCACAGACTTTACAGAAGTGATGACAAATGACTTCTTCTCAAAAATCCCCTTAATCTTCAACAGAATGGGTGAAATGCAAGAAAGAGTATTGGGGCAAAGAGAAATTGAGGAGTTTGCACAAAGAGCAATTGACATTCGCTTTGATAAGTCAGCCAATAATGTTGATTTTGACCAAGTTTTAAGGCCTTACAGAGAGGAGGATCAATCAAATGACCTCTGGACAATATTTAACCTTGTGCAAGAGAAGGTTATCAAAGGGGGTCTTAAATTCAAAAATACAAATAGAAGGTCAAAGCCGATTGTCAATTTCATAAATGACAACAAGATAAACACTCAACTTTGGGAGATTGCTGAAGAGTATTTGGTGGTGTAATCAACTGCCCCCTATCACAAGTTTGGTAGGGGGTATTTTTTAAAATTTAAAAAAAATAAATATGGAATTTTTAACAAAAATAAAAAGTAAGTTAACTTATGATTTAAGCAAAATAACTCTTTCTCATAGATATAAATTGGATTTATTTACAGGAGAAATAGTTTATATTGATATGTATGATAATGATAAAATAAGAGAAATAGTATATTTAACAAAAGCAAGGTTTTTTATTCATTTAAGAGAATTTGCCCCAATGTATTCGGAGTATTATGTTACAATATATTTTAACCCAGTTAATTTAGATGAGATTAAGTTCTTCATAAATAATTTAAATAAAAGAAAAATATGAAATATGAATTAGTTGTTTATACAATGGAATCTTGTGGATATTGCACAGATTTTAAAAAATTATTGGAAGAATCCAATATATATTTTCATGATAGGGATATTTATAAACATGCAGAAGAATTTGATATGTATACAAAGATAACTCAAACTGAGTTTGTTCCTTCAGTTATGTTAATACAGAATCCAGGTAAGAAAAATGAGAAAACACATTTTTTTGCACCAACAAAGGAATATGCAACAATAAATGAAGCGCTTGAATTAATAAAAGAGCATATTTTAGTATGAAAAAAATATTATTAACAGAAAAACAATTAAAAAGTATTATTAAAAAAAATATACTATCTGAAAACAAGTTAGGTGATTATTCCAATATTGAGGCTGGGACAAACAAAACTCCTGTGTCCAATGCAAGGCTAAGTGGCTTATATGGATTACCATTAGGTAATTATGAGACTTACACATTCAAATCCACAATTGGTGAAATGTTAGAAATTGCAAAAACTGGAAATGAGGCAACCTATTTATCAATTTTTAAACCTTACCAAAATATAAACAAATATGATGACATTATATCCATAGCAGGCAAATCATATTCTGCTGGAAACCCAAAAGAGGATGTAAATAAGACAACCACAACATATAGGTCTGGGACATTTTTTTCAAATATATTTTCAGCATCTGATGTGGTAATTGCATCACATAATGGGTTGTTGGCGTTGACTAGAGCAATGAAAAGAATCTATCAACTGCAAAAAATACCCAAAACAATTCAAATAACATTTGGCAGTAATTTTGAGAATACTAATCAATCCAAAGCAGGGGATGAGAGATTTTCCCAAATAGTAAATGTGCAAATACCTGATAGTGCATATAATATAACACCAGAAATGTATACTGTTGCTCAGTTGTTAATTTGCTATATGGATACCCAAAACAAATCACCTTTTTGTCAGCCAATTAGAAGCAAGTTATATGAAACAACTGTGAATTTCTTCAATAAGGTATTTAATAATGCCAAATTTTTACCACAAAAAAATATTGAGCAAGTTAAAGAATTTTTAATACCAAAAGGTTATATTACAACAATTGATTTTCCAGAAATTAAACAGATTTCTTCTAAAATTTTGGAAAATATTGGGAATGCAGCAAAAACCAACAATTCTAGTTCTGAAGAATATAATAAAAATATGGTTAATCAGACTTTAACTTCTATTCAAGACCTAGTTAATAAAGTGCAAGAGAAAATAATTAGAGCATATTTTGCAAATTTAAAATTGTATATTTCTAATTATTTTCCGCAGGATCAACAAGAGCTTTCAAAACTTAAATCATTTAAATATAAAATTGTAACAGCATTTGATGCTTACAACAAGTTGTTTGCTACTGAAGTTAATAGAACAACTCAAAATGGAGGTTCTTTCACAAAAGAAAGAGAAAAATTACCCCAAATAGGCAATTAATCTCTTCCCAATTTAGTTTAAAAGATTTCATCAGATTATGATGAAATCTTTATCTATTTTATAGATTTTTGGTCTTTCTTTCTGGTATCTTATTGATTCCTTGAATATGTCATACTTATTGATATACACATAATTATTTTTAACATCAAACACATCCAATATTGCTGATTGAATAAAATCATATTTGATTGGGGATAAGTTATGTTTTATGCTGACCACATCATCTTCTGAATTATTCAAGTTTATTTCAATTTCAAGCCATTTGATATAACCCAGATTAAAGACATTGTAAGCGATGTTTTTCATTTTATACATCAAACTCCTGCCCATAGTAAAAGAGTGTCCGTGGGGGAACGTGGAGGTGTAAATATAAGATTCTACCGGGGGTTCAACATCTTCTTTTGGGTACAAACAGTTTTCTGAATTGTATAATTTATGTTTTAATTTAGATACTGGGATTAACTTTGTGGAGTAATTAATTAGGTCAATTGTTCTTAATATTCTATCATCTCCCACAACATCAGCAAATTGGATATTAAATTCATCAATCAAATCATTCATATTTAAGATTGTGCTTGAATTTGTTTCTCCATTTATTACATAAAAGTTATTGCAATCTGTTACTTGTATTCTGGTGTTTGAATCCAGACCAATTTTTGATAAAATAAAATCAGAGAATAGATTACAGATTATAGTTTTCTTATTAATGTTCATATTATTTTTTTGTTAAACATATAAATATTATTTTGCATTATAAATAAAAAAAGGGGCAATTAACCCCTTTTTCTGCAATTTAGCCTTTTGTTTTCTGTGCTGTGTAGTATTTTTCAACTGTTTTCTTTATCTTGTCCTTCAAGTTTTCTTGCTCTTGAGAGGAAGATGCAGAAGATTGCACACTTTCATTTGTTTTAGATTTACAACCACAACCCATAATTTTATTATTTTTGATATAGTAATAAATATATAGATATTTATAAATAACATAAAGTTAAATTGATTTTTTTTTAAAAAAAACCTATATTTTATGAATAAAAATGGAAAATTGGAGAATAGTAAAATAGATGGGCTTACTTCTGATTGGTTATTTAAGAAACCAATAGATTTTGAGTACAAGAAATATATTTTGTTGAATTATATTAAAAATTCAGAAAATAGATTAAACGAATTAAAAATATACCCAGACTTGCAAGAGATTACTATTAACATAGCTAATATTGCATCAATAGTTAAGGATAATAAAATAATTTCACTTAATAAGATTCTTATTGATTTTGATACTGAGATTAATTTAAGCGATTTTAAATATGACTTGATTCCAGACATAGAATCTAATGAACAAACTGAAATAACCAAAACAATTAATTTTACATATCCCAAATTATTAGATTTATTTAATTTTGCAAAATCAATATGGGTATTTGCTTTTGATAATATTGATTTAAGACTTAAAAAGAATAAGCAATCTAGTTTGATAATAGGATATTTTTATTACTATTGTAAAAGCAGCAATTTATTGTGTTTGTATTTTTTTGATTTTACAAAGAACCAGGATTCATACAGCACATATAATGAATTTGAAGAAGTTTTTTATGATGTAATTGATAAGTCAATATCAATAGCTATTATTTTAAACTTAATAAAAAAACATAGTGGTGAAAACAATAATGTTATCTATGAGGTTAAAACTACAAAGGAATTTCCAGTAAGAGAAGCACTTATACCTATTGTGAAAAGAAAACTAATGTTGAAGAATAAACCAATTTTTACTAATAAAAAATATATAAATTAATATGGAAAACAATAACACAGTTAGTCACCCTAACTACTATGGCGGTAAAGATAATCCCTATGAAGTATTAAAAGTATGCGAGGCTTGGGGCTTGGATAAAGATGCGTATTTATTCAATGTTGTAAAATATGTTGCCAGAGCGGGGAAGAAGAATCCAGAAAAAGAAATTGAAGATTTAAAAAAAGCAATCGAGTATCTTGGGTTCAAGATAAATAAATTAACTTCAAGCAATATTTAATATTAAAAATACCTATATGAAAAACAATAATGTAAAAAATGTAATAATAACTGAAACTAAATTATCCAGAATATGGAAATATGTTGAAGATGATTCAGCCTCTTTTGGTGTGATATCTCCATATAGAAAATATTTATCCAAAGCTGAAAATTTAGAAAGATATGCAGAATTAAAATCTTTAATCAAAAATGACCTTGAATTAGGGTATATTGAATTAGAAGGTGGGTTCAAAGAAGAGGGTGATTGGGTAAATGAAAAATCAATTTTTATACCAAACATAAGCAAAGGTCATTTAACATTTTTGGGTGATTACTATGATCAGTATTCAGTTATTTATAAAGATGCAAATGAGTTTGTTGAAATTGGCACCAATGATGTTTCAGGTAGGGGTAATATTATGAACAATTTTACAAAAAAGGGCTGGGATAAGAATATGGATATAAATAGTGATTTGACAAAAGAGTTTTTCTCCAAATTAGCAAAAGGTAGTCATAGAGATAAAAAGTTTTTATATAATATGGATGAAACTTTTTTATATGAAGTAGATGGTAAAACATTTAATGATATGTATAGAGAGAATAGAGGTAGGGGTGAAAGAAGACTTATAAAATTACTTTAGTAGATATTTAATATTAAATTAGTAATATGAATGAAGAAATGATTTTAGAACTTGTAAATACACAAGTACAATTTAGGTTTTTACACTGGCAAACAAAAAGTTATGCAAAGCACCAGGCTTATGGTGGTTTTTATGATAGTTTAGATGATTTAATTGATAAATTTGTTGAGGTTTATATGGGTAAATATGGTCGACCTGATTATGAGGGTGGATTTACAATGGAGTTTGAAGATATAAAGGGTTTTTCAATGCAACAATATCTGGATGAATTCACAGATTTCTTAATGGGTTTATCAGAAAAGTTAACACAAGGAGAAGATACTGATTTGTTAAATATCAGAGATGAGATTTTGGCAGAAGTAAATAAACTAAAATATCTATTAACATTAGATTAATGAGAAGAAATTTAATTAATGAGGGGGGTATTAGGGAAATAAACGCATTAGCAAAAAGATATAAGGAAGCCAAAATATATTTCCATCAAGACCTTGACGGAATTGCTAGTGCACTTTCCATGAAAAAATACTTGGAAGATAATGGTATAAAAGTTGTTGATTGTGAAGTGATTCAATATGG
>Ga0304730_1000772_pt1 | contig 26402 bp, 21 predicted proteins | sample M_130628_MF_Meta_FD_190474 | JGI IMG/M metagenome (GOLD analysis project Ga0304730, IMG submission 190474) | Freshwater microbial communities from Lake Montjoie, Canada to study carbon cycling - M_130628_MF_MetaG (v2) (version 2) | ecosystem: Environmental > Aquatic > Freshwater > Lake | place...
CGGCACAGGCCGGCTCCTCGTGGAACCTGGTGTACTCGAGCAGCACCCGATCAGGACCGAGTGGGAGTTCGTAAAGAAACTCGAAGCCCGCTGCTTGGTCAGTCGGGACATCCATGACCGTCGGTTCCGATGCCGGCCAGCGCCGAGCAGTCTCATACTCATGTCCGATGAAGGTCTGATAGCCCGCGCCGCCCGCTGCCCCTGACTCCGCCCGGCCGCGACAGTCGAGGACCACGCGGCAAGAAACGTCGCCGGTGACGCCGAGTTTCACGGCAGTCGGAGAGAGGATTTCGCACGACTCTCCTGTGCGAACGACGAGCCTACCGGGGCGAGCCAGGTTCCCCGCTCCACCTGCCAGCGACAGCGTTGCCTCGCGGAGGCGGTCGGACGTGATCGTTGCGTAGGCGATTTTAACCCGCCGCGACAGCGTCGGAAACCGGACGCGATAGCCGGGCCAACGGTGGGAGACCAGTGGGTCGAACCAGTTTCGTGCCTGCTCGGCGACGTCTGTCTCGTGAAACGACCAGGTGTGATTGCCGCACAGTTCGTCGGCCCTTTCGAGGAGCAGAATGTTCGCCTCCGGCTTGTGCCAGGCCAGAGCATGGGCCAAGAGACAGCCTTGAAGGCCGCCTCCCACGATGCAATAGTCGAACTCAGGGGCCGATGTCATGCGGGGCTCACCGAATTCATGCTGGGCTTCAGGGTCATGCGGGGCTCCAACTGCAGCGACTGCGTCCGCCGGCGGGCAGACGCCTCGTAAAAATGGGTGGCTCCATGCAGGAGCAGATGCGGCACTGCCACGGCGCTCAAGCCGACAAAAGTCGCCCGGATGAGCGTGCCATCCCAGCCCGTCCCGCCGAGCACGAGCCAGGCTGCCAGCCCGACAAGGGCGATCGCCCCGGCGGTCAAGGGCGCGAGGCTTCTGGCCAGTTCCGGCCAACTTTCTCCAAGTTCTCGACGGAGTCGCTGAAGGCCTCGCGACGAATGCCAGCCACAGAAATAGACCGGGAAGCTCACGAGCGGGCTCGCAACAGCGAAGAGCACCCCCAATGACGCGACGACCGCGTTGTCGGCGAGCAAGACCCGCCGCCTCTGCCCGGTGCGCGTTGTGGCCGCCAGGCCCTGGAGAGTCCAGGCGACCGCCGCGAGCGGCAGCATGATCCACGAGCAAGCCGTCAGCAGGCTGATGGCATTCTGGACGGCGAGGCCCGAGCCCACCGGCGCGGCCAGACCGAGGATCGCGGCTACCTCACTGGCGTGAAACACCAGCGGCATCCAGATCACGAGCCCTCCACGTGCGAATCGGAACACCGGCCGCAGCCGTCGCGGACCGACCGGGAGCCGCGGCTCTTCCTGGCCAAAATGCCAAGCGGAAGCCAGGAAAAATCCCACAATCGTGGCGGCCGGCGCCACGAACCAGCCGCACACGACCAGTGCCGCAACCCCCAGATACCCGGCCAGAAACACCGGCAGCCAAGCCATCCCAAAGACCGGTTCGAGCCGAGGCCTGGCAAAGCGATGGTCGGCCGCGCCATGCGGCAGGCCGATCAACGCGACGAGAACCGCCAAAACTCCAGTTGTGACGCCGGCCATGGCCTCAGAAAAAAAACACGCGGCCCCGATCATAGCCCAACAGAGCAAGATTACCGGGGCCGCGTGCATGTCAAACACTATTCTTCTACAGAGGGTCCTGCCGCTCAGGCTCAGGCATACGCCTCAGCCGACGCAGTCTTCGTGCTCTTGGACTTGGCGATGAGATAGATCAGCACGCCGAAGCCCGCCTTGGCGGTCATGTCGGCGATCGCGTATCCAATCTGCAGTCCGACCACACCATTGGCACCAGTGAGGCTACCGGCGGCATTCGCGGTGCCGGCTTTCGCGGCCAGGGCATCGGGCGTGCCACCAAGAGCATAGGCGATCGGGTAGACCGCCCACGTGAGCAGAATCACGAGCCGGGCAACTTCGAGGAGTTTACGGGCCGCGGGCGGCTGGCTGTCGAGCGAATTCGTCAGTTCCGTCCAGAGCACATAGAGGATGTAGAAGAATGGAATCGAAGAGAGACCACCCCAAATGACCCGCTCGGACCACCTCGCCGGGTCGGCAATCACCTCGCCCGGATAGCCGAGCGCGATCATCAAGGCCGCAGCGATCACGAGCCGTGTCAGCAGATTCGTCGCCTTTGCCGCCGGCAGCCGGAGGACGGACACGAGTTCGACCATCAACAGCGGCACCGTCAGGATCCAGTCGGCATACCGATAGAAGTCGTTGAAGGCCGCGCCGGTACCCTGGTACCCTGTGCCCACCAGCGAGTAAGCGTCGTGCCAGCTGTGGCGAATCATGAAGTAGTGGTAGCAGGCGATCGAAACCACCAGACCCGACACCAGCAGAGCCGGCCGGTACTCCGGATCGACGTGCGCCCGGGACATGTACAAGAACAGGGCAGCCGCCCCCATCGTCGCGACAGTCATTGAAAAGATGTTGTCCACCGCGTTGTATTGGAATACTGACAGGTCGGGCATCGCTGCCCCAAACAAACACAAGCCTTCGATCATCACGTCACCCCTTGTAAATGTGGTGCTGAAAAAAATGCCGCCGCCTCACCGTCTCGGCAAGAATCAACCGTTCAATCGGCAAGCCATAAACAGCCAGCCATTGGAAGGATGACTCCACCCCGAAAAGCTCTAAGCGACTCCCCTAAATCGTGGCATATCCTATACAGAGAAGGTTTCTTCGGCAAGCGGGCATGGGCCGATGAGAGGCGTCTGCCTCGCGGCGACGGCGACGGCAGGGCTTCCAGACCGCTTTTCCTAAAGGATCGTCTGGCTCGACAGCGGATTCCTCCGGGATGATGCGATGAGGCACGCGGGGTAAGACCGGTGGAATCAATGATGAACGTCAGCCCTGCGTCGGAAGACGACCTGCCCGCCGCCGTCGAATTCGCTCGTTCTGCGGGTTGCCGTCGAGTCACGCTGCTCACCGACGCCGACAACGCGGCCGCCCAGCGGTTCTACGGCCGCCATCCAAAGTGGCCGATGCGCTCGAAGCAGTTGTGGAGGGCTTAGAAAGACCGCGACGCGCCTACCTGAACCGTTGGTGGCGTCGTCCGCTTGTCGGTGCTGTTCACGACCCTGCCGTAGACGGAAAGCGAGTCACCGAAATACTTCACAAACCCGCTGCCCTTGTCGTGGAGATAGACAAAGAACTTGTCGCCGATGCCCGTCTTCACCGACCATAAAGACCCTTCCAGAACGTCCGTTGCTCCTGTCGCATTGGCATGGCCCGCCACACCGACCCGCCATTCGGCCTGAAGTCCCCAAGGCAGTTTCTGGGTTTGCCTCAGGACGACACCGGGTTGGGGTGTCGTGGTGTAGGCGGGTGCTTTCCACGGCGTCTGGGCGATGGAGTCGATTGGCTTAGCGATTGGTTCAAGATGAAGTTGGCTCGTCGCGTCCACCGAACCGCGATCCCGTAGAAAGAGAGATCCCAGATTCTTCGGTAAGGCAAGTTGCTCATCGCTGGGCAACGATGGAATCCCAAGCAGTGGGTCTTCCGCGAAGGCTGTCAGAGGAAGCAACAGAATACATCCGACGAGCAATGCACGTTGATTCCAGCTGGTTTTCCTGAGCATAGAATGGGACTTTGTGCGTGCACGGAGTTCAACACAGGTGGTCGCATGGAGTCGTCGGAAAAGTCCCAGAAAACGCTCAAAGCCTCAAGACGTAATCGCACGTCGAAACTGGTATTGATGCGGTTCACCTCCACTCGTCAATTTTTCCGCCGCAGTGGTTTAGGCTCAGACTCGACAAACTGAGTAGGCAGCATCGTCACAGCATCCGCGACAACCTGCTTCGGATTCTCGCCATACAAGAGCCTGACCTCAGACTTGCGAGGGATGCCAGCCGGGAAGTTTCACCGAAAGGGTTCTCGGCTCACATCAGCCAGTCAAATTAGAGGAAGACGTGCGTGTTGCCCCGTCACGCCGCGACCTCGACCGGGCGGGGTATTGCATTGAGCCGGCAAGGCGAGTTTCAGTATGTGCTGCCGATCAGTCGGAGTATGTTTCGAGCCAAGCTCGCTCCGCCAACGGTTCGGCCATCCGTGTAATCGTCGATGCCGAAACCGCCTTTGTGGTTCTGCTCTACCTGCTTCGCGATGGCCGCTTGGCACATCCGGATGATTTCTTCGATCTTCTTCGAGTCTTTGTTAGCTTTGATCATGTGGGCTCCTACGTGTCTTCAATAGTAGTTCGGCGATTTCGTCGAACCACTGGGAGACGAGATAGCGAGAGGTTGCCACACTCCAACAACGCGAAAAACAGCGGCCGAGTGACTGCCTGATCCGGTCTGTAACAATTGCAAGGAGCCAGGGTGTGGCTCGAACGGACGCATCCATGAGCGTCGATTGACAGGGTTCACGATTGTCGAACTGCTGATCGTGATCGGGATCCTTGGCACGCCAAGGCGATTCTCCTGGTCTGGGATCATGGGCGAACGCCGGGCTGTGCCAACGCCAGGATTGCCGCTCCAAGAGGCCCGTGGAAGCAGCCGGGCTGTCTCTACGTGTTGGACACAGACACGACCCACTCGCCAACCCGGCGGCATTAAGGCGTGTTCATGGCGATCTACTGCGATGGCCACGTGGGTGCTCTCCAGCAGACAGAACTGCTTGACAGCATGTTCACGTGGTCGGGAGAGTAGCCTGACGATCGGTTTATCCCCGGCTCATCGAAGAGGCAGGCTCGGCATCAGCGCATAAAAAAGGCACCCCGCACGGTGAGCCGTACGGGGTGCCGAATCAAGGAGTCTGGGAAGCCTGCAGATCACTCAGGCAGGATCACGGCATCGATCACGTGGATGACACCATTGCTGGCCTTGATGTCGGTCTTGGTGACATTGGACATGCCCTTGGCAGTGCCCACCTTTACGCCACCGTCCGTAGAGATCTTCACGGTAGCTCCGCCGGCGGTCTTGGCTTCCTTGAGTTTCCCAACGTCTGCTGCCATGACGGAGCCGGGAACGACGTGAATCAAGAGGATGGCCTTGAGCTTGTCCTTGTTTTCCGGCTTCAGCAGGGATTCGACCGTACCCTTGGGCAGCTTCTCAAATGCCGCATCGGTCGGCGCGAACACCGTGAAGGGACCGGCTCCCTTGAGCGTATCGACGAGTTCAGCGGCTCCAAGAGCAGCCGCGAGTGTCTTGAAAGTACCGGCTTCAACGGCCGTTTCAACAATGTCAGCGGCCTTCACGCCTGCCGTGCCAACCAGCATGAGGGCAGCCGCAAAGAACGCAGTGGCAATTCGGGTGTGCAACATAATCTCTCTCCTAAAGAACAGGGGGGAACAACCCAAACTGTAGGGTAGTCCACCACAATTCGGCAAACACGCTTGGGGAGCCTGACGTGATTACGGCCTAGATCATTGATTTCTGGCCGTAAAGATTCTCGCGAGACTGGTGGCCAGAGCGAACGGGAAGGTGCCGCGGGGCCGCTCGTGAAGCTTGGACCGATTCGACAGCGGCAGAAAATTGTCCAACTCTATGACGTACTATGATGAGGCCGCGGTTCAACGTTTCGTGAGGTCTTCCAATGCGATGTCTCGGGCTCGCCACGCTCGCTCTTCTCGCGGGACTCATCATTGGCGTGAGCCGGAGTCCTGCTGCAGACCCGTTTTGGGGGGCAGACCCGGCGTGGAGCCTTCTTCATGAGCCTGCTGTCGCTCAGGAACTTGTGCTGACGCCCACTCAGAGCCAGCAGTTTCGTAGCCTGCTGGATGAGCTCGACGCAAAGTTCTTCCCGCTTCGAAATAAGCCAACTGCCGAAGCAGCCAAAGGTGCCGCCGAAATACTGGCCGAAGCGACATCCCGCTTTGAGACGCTGCTATCAGAGCCACAGGTCCGTCGGCTTGTGGAGATACAGACCAGACAGCAGGGAACCAGGGCGCTTCTGCAGGCCGGTATGACGAAACTGATGAACTACAAGCCGCAGCAGAAAGAGCGGCTTGAAATGCTGATCTCAGAAACGTTGGCTGCAACCAGAGAGCTCGAAAAGCGTGTCGGTAACGGCGAGCCCCGCGAGCCTCTGGAAAAAGAGTATGCGGAGCTCAAGCGAGACGAACTGCGGAAAGTCACGGACGTTCTGACGCCAACCCAGCGATCTCTTTGGCAGAAGGCGGTTGGCCGGAAGTTCGACCTGACGACACTCGGCCGGCCTGCATTCAAAGCACCTGAGCTGGTCGACTCTGGCGAATGGTTGAATTCCGCGCCGCTGACGATCAAAGCTCTGGCCGGCAAGGTTGTCGTTGTGCATTTCTATGCCTTCGGCTGCTCGAACTGCATCAACAACTACCCGACCTATCTCGACTGGCAGAGCCGGTTTCGAGGCAAAGACGTGGTGATTCTTGGAATTCACGCGCCCGAGACTGCCGCCGAACAAGAATCCGCGACGGTGAAAGCGAAGGCCGATAGTGCAGGATTTGAATTCCCAGTGCTCATAGACGGCACGAAGGCCAACTGGAACGCGTGGGGAAACTCCATGTGGCCGTCTGTCTATCTGGTCGACAAACGCGGCTATCTCCGGCATTTCTGGCCCGGTGAGCTGAAGTGGAAAGGGGCGACAGGGGATCAGTGGATGCGAGAGCGGATAGAGGAACTGCTCGCCGAGTCCGCTGTGGCAAGTGGGAGCGACTAGCTTCCCTGCTGGATCTGGCTGTGGTCGGACTGCTGTTGGAACTCGGCGTTGGGCGGCATTTCGGTGTCCTCAGGTTTTCATGGGAATAAGTCCCTGTGTGGAGTTACGCTCGTTGGAGTGGGCACTGAAGCGGCTTGGAGAGTCATGGGAAAACGGGTGTCATGAAGATCGTGTGTGCGTGCATGGCGGTCATGTTGTGTGTCGCGTTCGCGGCGCATGCAGACGACCACAAGGGCGGTGATGGTCAGGTCCACAAACTCATGGAACGCACTCACGAAGGTCGCCGGTCGCCATATCGACAGCTGCGCCAAAGCCTTGAAGGCCCCGGTGCCCCTTGGCCTTGGTGTCTGCTACGCGGCGGCTCTTTCCCGTCGAGGCACTTCAGGACGGACACGACTCGACGGGCGCGCTTCTGGCCATCGTCGGCACGCTCTACGCAGTGCTCCTAGGCCTCATCGTGGTTGATGCCATGATCCGCTTTGACAAGGCCTGCGACTGTGTGCAGATGGAGTCGAACAGCCTCGCCGATATCTTCCTGTTGGCCGATGGGCTGCCCGAGCCGTACCGGAACAATATCCAAGAGTCATGCCGCACGTACGCGAAGCAGGTCGTCGAACTGGAATGGCCGCGGATGGAGCAGGCGCAGATGAGTGTCGAGGCGCGCATGACGGCGCTGTCGCTCGCGCAATCGCTCCGCGGCTTTGAACCTGTGACTGAAGCACACAAGATCATCTATCCCTCCCTACTCGAACAGATTCGGCAATTGTGGGACCGCCGCCGCGACAGGGCCGGTAGCGCTGAGTACGGCATCCCAGTGGTCGAATGGGTGGCGCTCGTCGTGGGCGCGGCCGTGACGCTCTTCCTCGGGAGCCTCCTGCACGTCGGCAACCGCCGGCTGAAGTTAGTGGTCACCGCGATGACTGCCCTTGTGATCGGGCTCAATCTCTACCTCATATGCCTCTTCGGCTATCCCTTCGCGGGTGAACTCTCGGTTTCAGACCGACCGTTTAGGGTCGACATCGCCATCTTCGATGGGGCGCATGACCACATGGCTGCCCACGCGGGAGAGTCTCACAGCAGTTCGGCAGCCCACGCGCCCTGAGGCTTGAAAGGAAAGTTGCTGCCGACACCGTCAGAACGCAGAACGAATTGTCGACGCGGACTATGTCGCAGTCTGGCAGTTAGCGTCACCGTACCCAGCGGTGGGCGTGGTGGAAGCTGTGGTGATACCAGCTTCCTTTGTGGAACGGACGCAGATGGATACCGCAAGGGATCGCATGGCCGCTTGAGTCTTTGACCCGTCCGCCCGTCGAGTCGATCACCAGCGGCGTGCCATCCGTGCTGGATGCACACTCGCCAACCCACATGATCACGTGTGTGACCTTGGTGCGTGACTTGTTGCCGATGTAGAGCAGATCACCCGGCCGCAGTGTCTTGACGAGCGTCTGGTACCACTCGGCAGCCTCACCCTCTGGCCGGACGATCACCTGCGCGTGGAGTTCTCCGTGCGTCGACTTTGCCGACGTCTGCTCGCCCTGCTTATGGATGTCGGTGTTGAGATGGATCCCAAGCCCCCAGTTGTAGTTCCAGCCGCTGAAGTTGCTGCAGTCAACGCCTTTGCCGTTCTGTCCGGCACAGCAGTGCTGCCAAGGCCAGTCGGCCGGCGGATTCCAGTCGGGGATGTGGTGGTGTTGGTACTGGTAGCCGATGAACCGCATGGCGGCCGCGACCACTCGCTCCCGCCTCCACTCGACCGGCTTCTCATGGACGCCCGGCGGGCAGTCGAAGACTCGTGCCGGAGCGCCCCACGAACCGAATTGCTCACGGACTTTTCCGCTGTACCATTCGCGATGAGGAAGCGAGCTTTGCTCGGTCGCATCTCCTCGTGGTTGGTTCGCGTCGAAGAGCAGTTCGTGGAGCGGCACCTTGAAGGTGGGCCTGTAGGGGCTCTGATACGGCCCTTCATGCGGCTTGGCGTCGGCCGCCTCATCCATGCCTTCACTCTCGCCAGTGTCGCCCTCACCGGGAGACTTCTGAATGGACCTGTGCTTGTGCTCTGCGGGAGCACTTACCTGCTGCCCGACCGCCGGCACCGCAGCGAGGAGCGGCAACAGTGCGATCATGAACCAACTACGGAAACGGCTTGATGTGGCTGCGATGTTCATGGCTCGAAATCACGGATACGAGGTGAAAAACTGCTCGACAGGAAAGATAGTCCAGCCAACCGCATGTTCGCCAGACAGGCTGCCTCATGGATCTGCCTCCGTTAGGAGGTACTTCGTCCAGAGAGAGAACCTGACGGTAGAGCAACCGAAGGGAGGCAACCAATGCCACTCGGAAAGAGGGAAATGCAGGATGCCGCGGCCCATCAGACAACAAGCCTGCCTGGGCCAGGATGGCCGGACGGGCGTGAGCCGGCGGGGACAGGTCATCCTACGCAAGCTGGCCGTTGTCGTGGGATGTGGTGGTTGCTGAGGACATGGGTACGTGCGATCTTCTTGGAGAATGAGTTGAAGGACCACCCGCTACGACTCCCGACAACGCGGGGCTGCTTGGTGATGGCTTGCGTTATTTTTCCGCCCGCTAGGCGTTGTCGCCGAGAATCTCACGGAGCCGCGTGCCCGGCAACCGGCCGAGGTTGAGCGGTTCCACGCCCTTGCCAAACGTGACCACGGTCGCCATGCGGATCGACCACTCGACATGCTCGATCGCAGCGAGTTGAACGATGTACGACCTGCCCACCCTCGCAAACGCCTTCGTAGGCAGGACGTTGTCCCATTCGCTCAGCCGGCGGCGGAAGAGCAGCACGCCTGCCGGTGGCTTGGCCGCGACCCGCGTGTAGTTGCGAAGCGACTCGATCCAACAGATATCGCCGACTGTTACCTCCGCCGACGTGGCCTTCCCGGCCAATCGTACATCCACCACGTCGCCGAGCCCCAAGACCGCGGCATCGGCAGGCTCTTCCGCGTCGAGGTTGTCGCTGTCCTGTTCGCCCTCACCCTGCGGCTGGCCGTGCGGAGCGACAGCCTGCTTCTTGAGGCGGGTGACCGTGTCGGCAAGCCGCTCAGGATCGACGGGCTTCACCAGATAGTCGGTGGCGGCAGCGGCGAACGCCCGGACGGCATACTTCTCGTGGGCCGTGATAAACACCATCTGCGTGCCGTCGGGCACGTAGTGGAGCAGGTCGAAACCGCTGCCCCCGGGCATTTCGACGTCGAGAAACACGACGTCCGGCGGCTGGGTCTCGAGAACGGCCCGGGCCTCGGCCAAATTTCCTGCAACACCGACGACACCGATCTCCGGATGGGCGGCAAGCAGCTTCCGCATCCGTTCATTGGCATCGGTCTCGTCGTCGACAAGCAGGGCCGTGAGCATCGCGGTATCCGGGCTCGTGCGAGCCGAAGGGGATGGTGAAGGCATGTCAGACAAGCTCTGCAGTTGGCGTTGGCTCGTGGGTGGCTGCCGCCGGCTGGGTGAGCGTCGCGGGCATCCGAATGACGACCCGCACCCAGCCGCCGTCGAGGTCTGGGTCGATCACAGTGTCGACGGTGGCCGCTTCGTCGACCAGCAGGGCCAGCCGCTTGCGCAGAGAACGGATCCCAGTGGAGGGTGATCGCGTCGTGTCTGGCGGCACCCATCGGCCGGTGTTGGCGACCACCACCTCGAGCCAGCCATCAACCACCTCCGCCGTCACGCTCACCCGCAGCGGCATGCTGCTCGTCTGGGCTCCATAGTGCAGCGCGTTTTCGAGGATCGGCTGAATCAGCATCGGCGGCACGATCACGGCATGGGCCGCCCTATCGCAGGAGAAACGGCAGACGAGGTTGTCGCCGAACCGGGCGTGCTGGATCGCGAGGTATTTCTCCAGGGCCCGCAATTCCCGCGACAGCGGCTCGAGTGTGCGGGCCTCTCCGAGCGTAAACCGCAGGTAATCGGCGAGGTCGCGGATGACGCGATCCACGACCTCGGGTTCGTCTTTTCTGTTCGCCACGGCGTTGAGCGCATTGAAAAGGAAGTGGGGATTCATCTGCTCCTGCAGTTGCCGCAGTTCGAACGTCCGGGCGACCGACTCCGCTTGGAGCAGCCGGAGTTCCGTGTAGATCGCGGTCGCCTCGGTCTCCGCAAGCCGGAGCTTGGTCTTGTAGAGCTCCTGGACCACCTCCAGCCCGAAGATGCCCGCGCACCAGAAGCCCGCCATGATGATCCGCGGCGCGAGCACCCAGAGCATCGCGTCGCGGGTCCATTTGGAAGGATCGCCCAGCAGGCCGGCAAAGATCATCATCAGCAGCGATGCTACAAGGCCCGACGTCGCCAAGACCACGATCAGCGGCCAACGCACCCGCCTCGGCAGCACGCGGAGCCGTGGCATCTCGAACAACAGATAGACGAGAGTCGTGATCACGAAGCCCGAGCCGGCTCGCAACACCGATGTCAGCAACGTCGTCTCGGCGGGCAACAGGCCGTTGCTCAGTCCCACCGCGGTCAGAAAGATCGCCGACCAGAACACGACCTGAAACGACCAGAAAATTCGCGTCCGCATCAGCGGGAGCGAGTCGCGCAGGGCTGCGATGTGCGGAGGCGCGACGTCCTTCGCATTCGCAGTATGCGAGCGGCCCAATGGTGTTTCAGCCGTGGGAGTTGTCACCGGGGCGTCATCGCTGATGAGGGGCACGTGGGGCAACCGCGGGCAACGCCGCTCGAACGGCTGACATGGCGGAGCGGGAAAGAGTGTCGCTCGATCACGCTCCTAGCAGTATGACCGCAAACCGGGGCAGGTGCACCATCGACCTGTGTCGATTCGTGCACGCCGGCGCGTCGATTCGTGCGCGCGAGCGCGTCGATTCGTGCATGCCGCGCGTTGATTCGTGCGCAGCGCGTCGATTGGTGCGCGCCGTGTGTCGATTCGGCATTTTGTGGCTACCGGCCGCTTGATGAGCGGACGGGCGGGGGATAACGTCGCCGAAAGAAGGCAGTTGCTGGTTGCGACCGCACTAGTCGATCCTCATCACAACAAACGTTCTGGTGCCATGAAGTCTCTCGCTTGTTCGCAAGCCGCCCGCCGTCAACGCATTCGTCCGTTCGTCGCGGCAGCCCTTTGTCTCGTGGCCATCCTCAGTCCAACTCTTTCGAAAGCGGAGTTGCTCTCGTATACGCTGTCGGGCGGGCTCATCAGCGGAACACTCGGAGGAACTCCGTTCACCGCTGCAAATTGGACCATTACCGCAACGGCCAACTCATCAGCGGCACAGTTCCTTCCAGAAAACTCGGGCACCGGCGGTTCGATTTATGCTCCCGTCTGGTATCAGACGGTGACGCCCGCGATCTCCATCGCGAGCGGCAGTTCAGTCCTTACGGCTACGCTCACTGGAACAGGACAGTGGTTCCTCGAGTCACGCGATTACTCTGTTTTTGGCACTCCCAATGATGGAGCCGTTGGTTTTTTCTATTCACGGATTGGGGAGGTAGAGGACGGCAGCGGTGCATATGTCGGAGGTCTGATTGGATTGAATAACCTCCAGACGACAGGGACGGTCAATGGCCAGGGTGGCTTTGACAACGGATCCGGAGGCATTGTCGGTTTTTCCACATCAGCCGGCGAACTTGTCATTGCTTCAGACACAGGGGCGGCGGGCACCTTCGTCACAGTCGCCCCCGAGGTCACGGCCGTCCCCGAGATCGACCCGAGTAGCCTCGGAAGCGTTCTTGCCCTCGTGCTGGGATCGCTTGGGTTGCTTGAGCGTCGTCGGCTGAAAGCGGCCTGATCGGCAACGCTTCAAACGCGCAGAGATTCACAGTCACGTTCACCACCGGGCTGGGCATCGCAAGGTGCCCGGCCCGTTGTCTCTTAACGCCCGCACAAAACGCCGTTCAATTCACCCCCGGCCACTGTCCGCTATTTCAATCCGCCGCCGATTCGTCCCCGCCCCGTGTCGATTCGTGCACGCCTGCGAGTCGATTCGTGCGCAGCGCGTCGATTGGTGCGCGCCGTGTGTCGATTCGGCATTTTGTGGATTTCACCGGCACGCTTGTCGACGGCACTGTCTCATCACAACCCCTCGGAAACTATCAACCAGGGTGCTTTGGTAGTCCCGGAAGGTTCGAGGCTTCTATAGGCCAGGCGACCGGGGCCACCGATGCAGCGTGGATTGGAGTTGGGAACTACGCCAGCGTAGAAAGCTCAATATACGGCATCTCTGAGACGCTGACGGTTGGCGCTGTGCCCGACACCGGTGTGACGGCCGTCCCCGAGATCGATCCCAGTGGCCTCGCCATCGCACTCTCGCTCGTGATGGGGTCGGTGGCGATGCTCGAGCAGCGGCGACGGAGGCGGGCGGCGTCGGCGGCAGTCGCCGTGACGGCCTGGCCGAGGACCACTCATCGGCAGAAACTGCTGCTCGTCGGCTGGGACTCGGCCGACTGGAAGATCATCCATCCGCTGCTCGATGCCGGTGAGCTGCCGGCAGGAGCCGGCTGACTTCGAACCGGAGGTTCGCAAGCGGAAGAAGGCCAGGATGGCTTCGCCCGCGTGAAGTCAGCCCCTGACACATTTCGGCGAACCGCTCGAACGTGCCTTCCACGGGGACAGCTACCGTCGCGGCTCCATCGCGAGCCCTTCCCCCGGTAACGCAGGCGTTTTCAGGAGGTAACCGGGGTGGAACTGCGAATCCGCCGGGAGAAAAAGTCTCGCACGAGACGGCTCACCTGGCCGCTCAGCGTAGCAACGGCCGCTTCCTTGGCGGCGTGACCCGCGTTGCGGTGGGCCGCATCCAGCCCGACCCTCCGTTCCGCAACCGCGCGTGAGAGCACGTCGGCCACGTCGGGCCTGCGCTCGATCAGTTCGGCCACCGTGTCGCGGGAGAGCTCGTAGATCACCGTGGGGGTCGCCGCCTGCACGGTGGCCCGACGCGGCTCGCCCGTGAGCAGCGACATCTCGCCGAAAAAATCACCCGCACCGAGCGTGGCCACCCGCACCGGCTCCGGTGCCTGTTCGGTGTTCACAAGCACGTCGAGAGCCCCTTCGGCGATGATGTAGAGCGTGTCGCCATTGTCTCCCTGTGCGACTACCGTTTCCTTTGCAGGGAGCACCATCCGCTTCAGTTCGGCAGCCAACAGCAGGCGGTCCTCCTCCTCGAGACTGGTGAACAGATGCACGCCTTGGAGCAATTGCGACCGGCCCTCGGCCGTGGTGTCGGCCATGCGCGGGGTGGCGATGCGGTCGTAGAAGATTTCCGTCTTGCCGCAGGCCGGCGCTAGGCCGGCGACGGTGAGGTGCTGGATCGCGCGGCTGAGCACGGCATCGCGGGCCGCGGAGGGAGAGAGAGGATTCCAGGGCTGGATCCAGAAGCGGATCAGGTACTGGACGCCAATCTCGGAGGTGCTGCTCACCAAGACCACCGGCTCCTTGTCGGCGACGAAGCCCCGGTTTCCCACCAACGATCGCACCGCTCCGAGCAGGATGCGCTTGGCCCGATCGCACGGGACCGAGGGATCGAGGTCAATCGTGCATTCGTAGCGGGTGGACGCCGTGGGGCGGGTGAAGTTGGTGACGAGATCCTCCGCCAGAACGGTGTTGGGGATGATGAGCAGCGTCCCGTCTTCCGTCTCCAGTTGGGTGGACCGCCAGCCGATCTCGCGCACCCGGCCCAGCAGCGGCCGCGCCTGCGCCGACCGGGAGGAAAGTTGGATCCAGTCGTCGATGACGACGTTTCCGTCAAGATTGACTGCCAGCCCCGTGAAGAGGTCGGAGAAGATGCCACGTACCGCCAGGCCCAAAACCACACCGCCCGCGCCCAAGGCGGTGAGGAACGCCGCCACGTTCTGCTCGTAGACCAGCCCCACCACCATCGACATGGTGACGAGGTGGACCACGACCGCGACCATGGTCTTGAGAATCGCCGGGACCGTCCCGCCCAACGCCTTGGCGACCAGCCTGTCCCAGATCAGCACGTCGATCGCACGATTGACAAGATGGGCTCCGGCCAGGCACGTGATGGTCCAGAGCACTTTGGGCAGCCAGCCGCCTCCCGCAAGGGCCTCGGGGGCGATGGCCGAGGCGAACAGCAGCACGAACTGGCAGAGCACCACCGCCAACGCGGCAACGATTGTCAGAAATCGAACCTTATACATGTGATTCACGATTACCAGGCTGCCGCCAGTGCCACGGCGCCGTTGAACGCGATGGAGCCGGTGGCAAACAGCCAGAAGGAAACCCGGACGTAGGCCCGTGACAGTGCCTCTTCGCCGCGATTGTCGAAGACGTGCAGAGAAACGATCGTCTGCACCACCGTCAGGAAAATGGTTGCCAAAGCCACGCCGTTGATGATGTCTGCCAACGTCATGGCACCGGTGTCGGGGATCAACGAGCTCGTGATGTAGGCATTGTCAGCAGCGGCGAAGAGCCCCTGGAACAGCTTGAAGAAGAACCCCCAGCCCGGGCGAAACAGCGAAATTCCCAGCCGAAACTGCGAGTGGAAGCTCGTGAGTGCCAATTTTGCCACCGTCCACAGCATGGCGAGGTGACGGTCGCCGTCGACCTTACGAGACAGTTCCATTGGCGGGCTACTCCTGAGTGCACGAGGCCGTGCTCTGACGCGGTTAGAGGCTCTGGCAGAGTTGCTCGTTCGCGTCCCTGAGACGGTTCGAGAGCGTGTTGAGAATGATGCGGCAGAGCTTGCCCGCAAGATCCGGGCGGATCGCATCGAGAGCCTGGAATCGTTCGCGGGTGATGCTGCAGAGGAGCGTTTCGCAGTCAGCAGAGATGTCGGCGCTTCTTGGTTCTCCGCTGAAGAAGCCCATCTCGCCCACGATGGTGCCCGGACCATAGGATCGCAGCCGCTTCCTGTAGTCAGCCCCGGGCATCGTCATCGTCATATAGATACTCAACCTGCCCCGGATGATGACGTAGAACTCGTCGGATGGCTCTCCTTTCTTCAACACGTAGGCCCCAGCTTCGATCACCCGCTGTTCGAAGTAGTGGTCGATCAACTCGGCCTCAGCCGGCTCAAATCCCTCGAGTGCCTCGGCCAGCGTCGCATCCGCGTCGCTTTCCTCGAGCAGGAGTTGTTCCGACCATTCCAGCCCGTGGTCCATGTCCGGGAAGCACCGTACCGGCTGACCGCTTAGATCAAGGCCACACGTCCGCATTCTCACCTGAAGCTCGGGGGTCATTCCGGTGAAGACCATCTGCACACCAGTCTCCTTGGCAACCCGGAGAAGCTTGCGGAGGATCATCGCTGCTGAGGCGTCCATCCCTTTGACGTCCCAAAAGTCTACGAGCACGACGTCGGCTGTGGGCAGTGCTTCGCGAACCCGCTCCATGACTCCGTTGGCCGTCCCGAAAAAGAGGTAGCCATGGAGTTTGAATCCCTTCAGCCGGTCTCCCATGGCACGCAAGCGGTTCGTCTCGTCGGCTGGCCGTTGAACCACCGACCGGCGAGACAACCCCGTGAATTGGTCCTTGATCGCCGAATTGCGGCTGAACGCAACGATAAAACTCAACCCGGAAATCAAAATGCCGAGAATGACTCCCGTCGCGATTCCCGCAACAACCACGATGATCAGCATGGCGACGACGGTCAGATAGTCGCCGAACGGCAGCGTGCGACGGGAATCCCAGAGCCATGTCATCAGCAGTGACACCCCTAGAAAAAGGATCAATCCCGCCAGGACCGGCCGCGGCAAGAACGAGACAGCGGCCGGCGAAAAAAAGGCAACGAGGCTGACGATCGCCGCACATATTCGTGCCGCCCACGGAGAAGCCGCCCCAGCACGCAGGTTCAACAGGCTGCGATTGAACGAGTTGACGACAATAAATCCACCCGCTGTACCACCGACAATGTTCGCGATCCCGAGGGTTTTCAATTCGCGGTCGAAATCCGCATCCTGGCCGGTCGTGACATCGAGACTGGTCGCGTTGAGCAGGATCGTGATCAGGGCAACCGCCGTCACTCCCGCAAAATCTCCAAGGTGAGCGAGGAGACTGCCCCACTGCACCTTATCCCACGGTATTGAGAGCGGCGTGCTCCACTCCGACAGCGACAACGGATGCAGCAGAAGCCCTGCCGATCGCGCCGAAGCAAGGCTTGTGCCCGAGATCGCGAGCACGAGGTGAAAACCAAGAACACCTGCCACCACAACACCTGGCACGATCGCGTAGTGCTTCCGCACCCGGGTCAGAATGAGCAACAACGCCAGAACAGTTCCAGTCGTCGTCCAGGCGAGCACTGGAACCGACAGCATGACCTCCACCGGCGCGGAGCCCGACGCATCGCGGATCAGCATCTTGATGCCTCCCGCGGTCAGCAGATATCCCGTGCCGGCCAGAAAGCCTCCGACCACCGGATGAGGCACGTACTGCACGTACTTCCCCCAGCCCAGATTGCCGAAAGCAAACAGGATGGCTCCGCAGCCGATGGCGGAGGCAAAGAGATACATCAAGACGGTTGGGAGGGCAGCGGCGTGCCCGAGTTCTGCGGGGAACTCGGCGACAAGCGATGCCGCCGTGATCGCAAGAACCGCGGACGGATTCGAGTCGGGGCCTCCCATCGCGAAGGAGAATGAACTACGAGTCGACAGCGAGAGCAGCGCAATCACGCTGCAGATGATCGCCGCAAGCACGCCTTGGCTGGAATAAGGCGCGAGGACGCCACCAAAAATGAGCGTGCCGAATCCGCTTGCATAGGCAAGCGTGACAACTGCGCAGAAGCACCCGGCAAGCAGGTCGGACCACTGAAAATGTAATGTTCTGGTCATCCGTGAAGATTCGGACGTGCCTTCCATGACGTTCGGGAACCTGCTTTACACGGTGCATGCTGTAGGTCGGCCTACGTCGCGATTCATGCCGAAGAGCAGGCCCGCGGTATTTCCTCAGGACACGCACCGCGACCGACACGATATGTGAGGATTGTTTGCAGGGTGTGAGGAAACAGCCGTGTCGATTCGTGCACGCCAGCGCGTCGATTCGTGCACGCAGCGCGTTGATTCGTGCACGCCGCGCGTCGATTCGTGCGCAGCGCGTCGATTGGTGCACGCCGCGCGTCGATTCGGCATTTTGTGGGTTTTTGTTGCTTGCAGATTTTTATCTGCTTCTTACAGTCCCGGAAGTGAGGCGTGTGGTTCGTACGCCACACTCACACACACGGAGACTCGCTCATGACAAGGTCCACGGTTTCGTTCGTACGTATTTTCCGCCTCGTCTTTTCCGTCGGCGTGGCGGCCCTCATTGGTTCGCTGGCCGTTCCAACGGCGGCCTCAACGATCTCCCTCAACACCCCGACCGGGCTCAACCCGGGCGATCGGTTCCGGATCGCCTTCGTCACCGGGGCCACGACCACCGGTTCAAGTTCGGATATCGCCTCGTACAACCTTTTCGTGAACACCGCTGCCGGTGGTGCCACCTACAACGGATCGGCGGTGACCTTCTACGCCATCGGCTCGACCGCGACGGTCAACGCGTACGACAACATTCATTCCACAACCATGAACGACCCCGTCTACCTGGCGGGCGGGGCGCTGGTGGCACCTTCGATCACCGGAGCCAACGGCTTGTGGTCAGGCGCCCTCGTGAACCGCATTGCCACCGACATCGACGGCACAGTCGTCAGTCCAGATGGTGGCGGTAGGGACAGGGTCGTTTTCACCGGATCGCTCGTCGATGGCACTGCCTCATCAGAGCCCCTCGGATACCTTTTTCCGGGGGACCCGCCTTTTATACCGGCAGCATTCGAAACTTCGATAGGCGCAGCGACCGGGGGCACCGATGCAGCCTGGATCCGCGACGGTGGCGGTAGCGCAGCAAGCTTCAGCCGATCCCTGTACGGTATTTCCGAGACGCTGACGGTTGCTTCACCTTCATCCGTCCCCGAAATCGATCCCGCTGGCATGGGCTCGGTCCTCGCCCTCGTCACCGGCGCTCTTGGCCTGCTTGAGCGTCGTCGGCTGAAGGTAAGGCTGGCCGCCTGATAACGCCCCAGCCCCAGCGCGATGCCCGCCCGAGGGGAGCAGAACTCGTTCATGAGCCTGCTCCCCTCGCTGTTTTCTCAGCCATTCAATTCACCCCCGGCTCCCGCACAACTCTCCGAACCCGACCGCCAAGACCGCTGACAGACTGGTGGTGGCACGGCTTGGAAAAGTCCTTGGCTGGTGCCGGTTGTGGAGGCCTGCGGCGGGCGTTTGGTCATCGAGGCGACCATGGGCTGCTCAGCAGTGGGCACTACTTGCGGATGTGCCATCGACCGGGCCATCCGTCGACGCGTTGGGCGCGGTAAGCTGTCGCCAGCGGTCGGGTGAGTCCGACACCAACTTGCGATTCACGATACAGTGCAGGGGCTGCGTTGCCGAAAACAGCGTCTGACCCGATCGTGGCGGCGCCGTAGGGATCAGCATGCCTTTCGCACCATCGAGGCACGACTCATGACCATCGCATCAGAGACCAACGAACACGCGACGAACGCACGAGCCCCGGCGGCCGACGCGCGGTTCAAGCCGCTGCGGACGTGGATTCCGCTCCTGCTGCTGCCGGTGATGGCATCCATGCGGTTCATCCCCGGGCTCGTCCAGAATGGCCCGTCGGCGATCTGGATGGCGAGCGCCTTCGGGCCCTTTCTGGTCGGCGTGCTCGTGATCGGGTGGTGGCTCTTCGCCAGCCGGGCCCGGTGGTTCGAGCGGCTGCTGGGCGTCGCGGGGTTGGTGGCGATCGTCGCGATCGTGCAGGTGCTGGCGGATTCGTCGATGCGCGGACCGCCGCTGATCGTGATGACGATTCCGCTCACCATCGCCGCCTTCGCGATCGGCTTGATCTGGCTGGGCTCGCACCTTTCGGTGCGACGTACGGTGGCCGCGCTGCTCGTCGCCCTGCTGGGCGCCGGCGTGTCCGACGTGGTGAGAACCGACGGCGTGTGGGGCGATTTCTCGCTCGGACTGAATTGGCGGTGGGCGCCGACGGCGGAGGGCAGGCTCCTGGCCACGAGACGGAACGCAGCGTCCGCCAACGCACCGAAAGCGGCGGTGGATCCCGCGGCGTTTCGCAGCCCCCAATGGCCGGGATTCCGCGGGCCCGCCACCGATGGCACCCAGCACGGAATGGCCTTCAGCGACGATTGGCAGTCGCACCCGCCAAAGGAACTGTGGCGCATTCCGGTCGGCCCTGCGTGGAGTTCCTTCGCGGTCGCCGGCAGGTATCTCGTGACGCAGGAGCAGCGCGGCGACGATGAGGCGGTCGTGTGCTACGACGGCGACACTGGAACCCAGGTCTGGGATTACACGATCCCGGCAAGGTTCTTCGAAGCCCTGGGGGGGCTCGGGCCTCGTGCCACGCCCACCATCGCCGATGGCGCGGTCTACTCCCTGGGAGCCGAGGGCTGGCTGCTGAAGCTAGACGCTGTCGACGGAACACTGCTGTGGAAGGTCGACCTGCGGAAGGAGGCCAACCGCGAGCCGCCGATGTGGGGATTCGCCGCCTCGCCGTGTGTGCACGACGGCCTCGTGATCATCTACGCCGGCGGGAAGGATGACAAAGGCGTGCTTGCGTTCAAAGCGGCAGACGGCACACCGGCGTGGTCGGCCCCCTGTGGCATACAGTCGTACGGCACCGTGCAGATCGTGAACCTGTTGGGGCGATCGATGCTGGCACTCCTGAGCGAACAGGGCGCCCACTTCTGGGAGCCGAACTCCGGTGCGGAACTCCTCCGCTATGAATGGCCACATTCGGGCTACCGGGCGTTGCAGCCGAAGATCATCGATCGCGATCTACTCCTCATCCCAACGGGTATGGGAACCGGCACGCGGCTCGTGCGCGTCTCGGAGACCGACGGCACGCTGGCGGGCGAGGAGGTGTGGACGTCCAAGGAACTGAAGTCCGATTTCAACGACTGCGTCCTCCACAAAGGCTGCGCCTACGGATTCGACAACACGATTTTCACGTGCATCGACCTCGAGACTGGCAAGCGACGCTGGAAGGGCGGGCGCTATGAGAAGGGGCAGGCGTTGTTGCTCGCGGATTCGGGGCTGATCGTTGTCTTGAGCGAACGGGGGGAGTTGGTGCTGCTGCGAGCCAACCCCGAACGGCTCGAGGAGATGGCCAAACTTCCTGCGCTTACGGGAAAAAGCTGGAACCACCCGGTGGTCGTCGGCAACAGGCTGTATCTGCGAAACGCCGAGGAAGCGGTGTGTTACGAGCTCCAATCCAAGCCCGACGCCATGGCGGTGTCCGCGTCCGACTCCCCACGCTTCACGCGGTGAGGCTCGTGAGACAGATCGGAAGGGCCGGACTGCCGCCACGGCGTTGCTGCCGTCCGCCACTCACCCCTTCCTCACGAGGCCTTCCCATGCGATGTCTCGGGCTCCGGCGAATGGTTGAATTCCGCGCCGCTGACGATCAAAGCTCTGGCCGCCCTGCTGCTGGGAAAAATGCGACTTTGCAGGCGTCTGCATCCGGCTCGGTCGATTTTGCTTACGAGGTGGTTCGCAGCAGCGGGTTTGCGATCCGCGGCGGCGGCACGTACCGCCGGCAGCGGGAGAACAGTTCCAACGGATTTTTGAGCACCACCCGCTCGATCTGTTCCTCGGAATGTCCGCGGGCCCGCATCGCCACGATGAAATCGGGCACCGCAGCCGGCCGCGACGGCCCCCAGTCGCCGGCGGAGTTGACGAGGAGCCGTTCCGCTCCATACCGCTCGACCAGATCGCAGGCCCGCTCCGGCGAGCACTTCGTCACCGGGTAGAGCGTCATGCCAGCCCAGTAGCCGGCGTCGAGCGCGGGGCGGATCGTATGCTCCTCGACATGATCGATCACGACCCGGCCGCGGTCGAGCGCGGGGAAGTCAGCGAGCATGTCGAGGATCATCCGCGTGCCGCGAAGCTTGTCGGCGAGGTGCGGCGTGTGGATGAGGATCGTCTCGTCGTACCGCACGGCCAGTTCGACCTGCTCGAGGAACACGGTCGCCTCGTTCCGCGTGTTCTTGTTGAGACCGATCTCGCCGATGCCCAGCACGTTGGGCGCGGAGAGGAATTCGGGGATCGCTGCGATCACCTCTCGGGCGAGCTTCACGTCCTCGGCTTCCTTGGCGTTGATGCACAGCCAGGAATAGTGGGCGATCCCGTAGCCTGCGGCCCGCCGCGGCTCCACCTCGGTGATCTGCCGGAAGTAGTCGCGGAAGCCGTCGGCACTCCGGCGGTCGAAGCCGGCCCAGAAGGCCGGCTCGCTGACGGCCACGCAGCCCATTCGCGCGAGTGCCTCGTAGTCGTCGGTGACCCGCGAGACCATGTGGATGTGGGGATCAACGTAGTTCATAAGGCACCGTTCAGCGGCCGCAGCATCCGGGCGATCCGGAAAGCTCCGGCCCGCCGGTCCGCCGCCACGCCGGGTCGTACGCGTCGGAGAAAAGTTCCTGCGCTGCCTCGACACGTCCGTGCCCTGCAGCCAGCCGCGATACGGCCTCCGCGAGCAGCCGCCAGCGGCGATCCGAATCCAGATGGACCGACTCCTCTGCGGCATGCCGCTCCACGCGGTCGAGCGCGGCCGAGAGTTCCACGACGAGGCTACGGATGGTGAGGAATCGCTGATCGGAGAGAACGCGGGTCATGGGTAGCGTCGATGGTGCTGGTGTAGGGTTCACCGGGTCTGCTTCTATCATACCTCGACCGCGGGTGTTTCGCGCATCCCCCGGCCGCTCCGGGCGTTCCGCCGCATGAGTATCCTGATCGCATCGTCGAACACCAGTCGCAACGGCGCCGTTGTCGACGCCGGGCGGATCTGACTTTCTCTCCAGTTCTCTCTCTGGATATGGTGCCGTTTAAGGGCGCAGGTCACTTTCGGCTGAAGCCGCTTTTCACGATGTTTTTCATCTTCCAGCCGGCACGATAGAGCGGCCGAGTCAGCCGCTCTCGCAGGGAGGTTCCCAGGGGATAGCCCATCGCCCAAAGTCGCAGGCTCGAGTATCCCGTGAAGTCTATCAAGAGTTTGCGGAGCCGCAGGGGGTCGTTGTGATGCGCGTACGGACCGACACCGCGGCGTGCCGCCGCGTCGATAACGCTGTCGGAGATGGACTGTGGTCGTGAAAAATCTGGGAGAACGTCCCAAAATTCGACGTTACTTCGCCACAGAAACGGCCAGTCCGCAGGATTGACAATTCGATACCGATCTGAGCATTGGAGCGCGATCATTGCGGCCGCCCGATTGATCAAGTACGCGTATGTACCAAACGCGGGGTCGAAGTGACGGCGCAGGGTGAGAGGCATCGCCTGACCGCCAGCCCATACGTCACGTTGCTCGATCACATACGGCGAGCGATTGACGTTGAGCTGCACGATCGTCGGCGCGTGCATCCCCCGTAAGGCCTCCAGGAGCAGACGCGGGTCATGGTACAGTTTCGCGTCATCTTCAAAGATCACCGCCCAGTCGGCGTGGGATTCTACAAACCGCCGGTACATCATCTGGTGGCCGATGGCACAGGCAACAACACCGTCACTCAGGCGGGCTCCGTAGGCCAGCAGTGCGGCCCTTTGATCCACTCGTGAGCCGAGGGCACCGGCAGGAGCGACTCGAGCATCTATGCCTTCGACGAATGTGCACGAGATGCCCATTGCCTGAAGGCGGCTCAGCAGACCTTGGCCACGAAAACGGTCCCCGGTGAGGCCCAGCATATAACACGCTAAGCCCTGCTCTTGCCCTGCATTGCCATCACTGCGGTTTTCGGCACGGTGATCCGAGGGAAGGTCTCCCATAATGCGGCTCTCAATTCGGGACGAACTGTGATCTTCGCCACGACACTCGCGAGGCGGCGTTCTCACGGCTGGACGGCTTGTCGAAGGGGAATTGTTGCGGCTTCATGATATCGTGAGGCATTTGTCCTGAAAGCGTCGTGAGAGCGGGGATATGCCGGAAACCGGCATCAGGCAGTCATCTGTGGCAGGATTTCGGCCGGAGAACCTGAGGCAACCACCCGGCCGCTCTCGAGTCGATAGACGATGTCGCAGTCGGCAAGCGTCGAGAGTCGATGAGCGATGATGATGATCGTTTTCTGGCCGTGCATGGCATGAATGGCGGCCATCACCTCAGCCTCTGTGGCGATGTCCAGAGCGCTGGTTGCCTCGTCGAGAATCAAGATGCTGGGGTTCTGATACAGGGCTCGCGCGATACCAATTCGCTGTCGCTGCCCTCCGGACAGCCGCACCCCCTGTTCACCAATCACCGTGTCGATGCCGTCTGGAAGCGTCGCGATGAAACTGGTGAGGCGGGTGGCCGCGAGCACCTCTTCGATCCGAGATGATGAGACATCGGCTTCGTCGAGACCGAAGACGATGTTGCGGCGGATCGTGTCATCCAACAGGTAGATCGTCTGCGGCACGTACCCCACCCGTCCGTACAACGCAGGGGCCGAGGGAGCATGGACGTCGACGCCGTCCACTGACACCCGGCCTCGAGTGGGCGTGAGCAGTGACAGGATGACGTCCACCAGTGTCGATTTTCCGGCGCCACTGCCGCCCAGGATCCCGACGGTGCTGCCCGGGGAAATCGAAAGCGATACGTCGCTGAGGACGTCGGTAGGGGAGTTGGGGTAGCGATAGCAAATGTCTTCCACCGTGACTCCACCCGCGCCGGCGGCGAGCGTGTCCCGCGCGACCGACGGCTGGGATGCGAACCAGGTGAGTTCGCTGGCGATGGCCTGTACGGCTGGAGTGGCGTTTTCGACCGTCTGCGCGTTGGAAAGGAGTCGGGCTGCCGACGGGAGCAGACGGAACGCTGCAGCCGCGAACAGGGCCAGGATCGGGAGGATCGTCGAGGTGGTCATGCCACTCCAGAGGAGCACGGCCGTGAGGACGACAACCGTCGCGACTGCGACGAGTTCATACCAGAGCCGACCGTACTGGTAGATGGCGTTCTGCCGCTGCCACACGAGCATGGCCTGCCCGGCACTTTGTTCGAATCGTGACTGAAAGAATGGCTCCCGGCCGCTCACCTTGATTGGCTTGATCGCATGGAGGCCCTCTTGAAGGTGCTTGAGTCGCTCCCGTTCGTAGTGTTGACGTCGCTTGCTCCACTGCTTCAGCTTCGCGTCCACGACCTTTTGAAACGCGAAGGTGGCGAGACCAAACACGGTCACGGCCGTCACCGCCGCCAGAGGGCTCAGCCAAAACAGCAGCCCTGCCACGCCGCAGAACACCACGATTTCCGTCACGACGATGATCACCGAGGCCACGGCTTGCGTGAAGATGGCCACTTCACCGGTCGCAGTCGTGATGAGTTGCGACGAGTTGTGCTGCATGTGGAAGGTCCATGGTCGCCGTAGGTACGAAGCCATAAGTTGGCATGAGACGGACAGGGCCACGTCCGCTACAAACTTCGACTGCTGCCAGATCACGACGGCGACGACAGCTGATTTTGCGACCCCGAGCACGAGCAGCACGCCGAGTCCCCAGAGCAGCGGCTGATCGCGCAGTGAGGGATAGGAGTCGAGGAGCCAAGTCGGCACCATCGCCGTAACCCCGGGGCCGCTGCCGCTGGTGAAGAGGCGGCCCACCGGCATGATCGCCCCGAGGCTCGCAGCCTCGAAGACCATTCCAATCAGGATGAGGCAACCCTGGAGAACGGCCCGCCGTTTCTGCCGGGGGGTGAGCAGTGAAAGGATGGTGCGGGAGGTGTCGGTCATGAGCTTTGTCGTGCGGCTTGCGCTGAGTCAGGAACTGGCGACTTGCACCGGTTCAGAGCGAGTGTGATCGGGTCGGGGATGGTCCATGTCGGTAACTGTTGCGCGGCCGCTGTCCTCATCGACCTGGTGATGGTGCCTCGGCAAGCCATGCACTATCGAATCCAGCGTGGCCATCGTCGACGTAGCCATGAAAGGGAGCCGATTGACAGCCAGTTCATGGATCATCGCGCCGAGCCCGAAGACGAGACCGTACTGGCGACGGCGTGGCTGCCGTTTGTGCTCGGGTCGCCGCCCCGAGCATGCGCGACGCCTTGCCGGACACGGCGTTGTGATGTGACGGAGTACCGACGCCGACTCCATAGATTACTCAAAAGAGTGTAGTTCGACGATAGCCCTGTCACAAACAGCTCTCCAAGGATCGTTGGCTCTGGAGCCGTGTTACGTCGGCTCATGGCACGGCAGACGAGGCTTCCGAACCGATCCGGGATGGCGTGCGTGATGGCAGTGCAATACGGCATGGACGCGGAGACGCTGGCGAATCGGATTGGCCAACCGGTTGACATGGCCAAGGGACTTCTCCGACTACACCGAGAGCGAAAGGCATGTCAGACGAGCGATCATTTCCCCGACTTCGCCCCAGTGTCAGTCATGCAGGCTCTGCCACGCAGGTCGCCACCAAAAAAAGCCACAGAGGTGATGACCCCTTCCCGGTTTCTGTACCAGTGCTCATGAGAGAGTTGGGGAACAGTCCGCGTGGTGTGTCGGAGGGAGGGGCGTAGCCCCGACCGGAGACACACCACGCGCCGCCGCCGGGACCACCCCGGAGGCCATGTCGTCTAGCCCGGTAATGAACGCCGCCGGGGTCTGCCACTTCAGGCCGCCATGCGGCCGTCTGTGGTTGTAGTCCATCCGCCACTGGTCGAGAACGACCCTGGCCTCAGGCAGGCTCAGGAACAGCTCACGGTCGAGCAGCTCGTCGCGGAGCCTGCCGTTGAAGCTCTCCACGTAGCCGTTCTCCCAAGGGCTCGCCTTCTGGATGTAGAGCGTGCGGACGCACGCCCTCGCCAGCCA
>Ga0304730_1000773_pt1 | contig 26336 bp, 21 predicted proteins | sample M_130628_MF_Meta_FD_190474 | JGI IMG/M metagenome (GOLD analysis project Ga0304730, IMG submission 190474) | Freshwater microbial communities from Lake Montjoie, Canada to study carbon cycling - M_130628_MF_MetaG (v2) (version 2) | ecosystem: Environmental > Aquatic > Freshwater > Lake | place...
GGGGCCCGGCCCTTGGGCGCGGGAGCTCTTCCCCTCGGTCCTACGCGTCAACACACTCACTGCCACAACCCAACGCTGAGGCCGCGAGGGGCTCGGCGTCCTGTCCCTGGGCAAAGAAATGCCGGCTCAAGATGTGAATCCACTCAGGATGCCTCGTGGATCGGCGCAAGAGTGGCGCCTGCCAAACGCTGCAGGTCCACGGGGCCAAGCTCTATGGAGAGTCCGCGCTGGCCGGCGGAGACGAGGATGGTCGCGTGGCTGGAGGCGCTCGCATCCATCACGGTGGGGAGTGCGCGACGAGATCCGAGAGGTGAGACGCCACCAAGGACGTAGCCCGTGACGCGCTGCACGGTGGCGGCATCCGCGAGTGCGGCACGCTTTGCGCCGAGCGCCTGCGCAACTAACTTCATGGATGCGCTCGAGGCGCTCGGCAGCACCGCAACCCCGAGTGCTAGCCCAGCACCAGGCGCAGCGTTTGCCCCCTCCAGCGTCACCACGAGCGTCTTAAAGAGTCGCTCGGGATCCACGCCGAGCGCCGCGGCCGCGGCGGTGCCGTAGGCAACCTTATAACCACGGTGCGCGTTGGGACCACTTGGCGGCTCAATCTCATAGCTATGCACGGTATGCGAAACGCCTTCGCGCAGGAGAAGAACGATTGCGGGAGTGGCGCTCATCGCGCGCGCATCTCGCCTATCGTCCGCTTCGGTTCGGTAGATCAAGCTGTAGCCGCGCGCCGCCGCTCGACGCGTCAAGGACTGTGAGCGTGCCGCCATGACCGATCGCAATTGCGCGCGCGATTGCGAGGCCGAGTCCCGACCCATCGCTGTTCGCGCTGCGGCTTGCAGGGCTGCGATAGAAGGCATCAAACACCACCTCGCGCTCTTCCGCGGGGATCCCCAGTCCTTCGTCGTCTACCCAGAGCTGCACTCCACTCGACACAGCTCGACCACCGATCGTGATCGTCCCCTCTGGCGGTGAGTGACGGATCGCATTCTCCACCAGGTTGAGCAGCAACTGCAGGAGGCGATCGGCGTCACCGCGAATCTTCAGCGGCGTCGTGCCAAGGTCAGTTGCAACGGAAAGACCAGCCTTCGAAGCCATCGGCGCCGCGCGCTCTATTGCGCGCTGGACCAACTCAGCGGCGTCCATCGGCTCGAGTGTCAACTTATCCGGGGCGTTACCATGCGCGCCGGAGGTGCCACGCGTAAGGGTGAGGAGATCGGCGCTTAGCCGACCGAGTCGCTGCGACTCTTCGGCAATCCCGCGCAGCAGATCGCGTCCAGCCGGCTTGATCAGGCCTTCGCGTTCAAGGATCTCAGCGCTCGAGAGGATCACCGAGGCGGGGGTGCGCAACTCGTGTGACGCTTTCGCCACCATCGCGCGCTCCCTGGAGGCCGCGGCCGCGATCGGTGTAATCACGCGTCGCGTGACGAAGTACGCGACAAGGAGCGCTGCACCAAGGGCAACAAATCCAAGGATGAGCAGCGAGCCGAAGAGGTTTTGGCGCTGCGCGTCGGTCACGTCGAGTCGTCCCGCAACTTGAACGTATGCGAGCACACGCCCATTCGGTTCCTGTGGGTGACGTACTGAGAGGGTCATGACACGGTATTCAATCTGGCCGATCAAGGCGGTGCGCACATCGCCTGCTCCACTTGCGCTGGCAAGGGCGTCGTTCACTGGGAATTCAGGGTTTCCAACGAGCGATGAGGCGAGGACCACCCCCTCTGGTCCAAGGATTGCCCACGGCCCACCTGCGCCAAACTCTGCGCTGTCAATTCCTGGTGGGAGAACTGGGGGCTCTTCTTGCGTGATTGATGAAAATGAAGGGAGCATGGCCACTGCAACCGCTGCGAGTCGCGCCGTGATCAGCGCGCCGCTGTCGTCACCCTCTTCACCATCACTATCATCTTCATCATCACCGCCGCCTGGCGGAAGCGTTGGATCGCCTGAAGGATCATCGGAAGGCTCACCGCTATCTTCGGGCCCTGACGACTCGCCTGGAGATGGTGTGATGCTCGGTGATGGTGTGACGCCTGGAGATGGTGCAGGGCTCGGGAGCGGAGGCATCAGCTCTTGCAGCTCGTGCATGATCTTCTCAGCGCGGATCACCAAGGCGCGATCAAGTCCAGTATCCAGCGCGCTGCTCCCAGCGAGTGCGCCACCAACGCCAACGAGTCCCACCACCACCACAATGGCGAGCAGCGTGAAGCGTGAAACCTGCTTGCGGGTGCGGGCGAGGAGTGCCTCCACGCCATCGCCCGATACTTGCGATCTACTCCCCTTCTGAGCGTCAGAGCCGTTGCTACTTGGCATCGTGCGCCTCCTCCAGGCGATAGCCAACACCGCGAACGGTCTTGATTAGATCCTCATAGCCAGCCTCAGAGAACTTGTCGCGCAGGTAGTGGATGTAGAGATCGACAACATTCGAATAGACGTCTGGCTCAGCACCCCAAACTTCGTCGAGGAGTTGCTGCCGCGTCAGCGCAGCCCCGCGGTTACGCATCAGGTGGGCGAGCAGCGCGTACTCGCGCGCGGAGAGATCAATGATCGTCTCGCCGCGCGCCAACGCGTGGCGCGATTCGTCCAGCGCAAGACCCGGCGCGATCTCGCGCGAAACTTCGCCACCAGCGGCAAATTCGCCGCGACGTCCGAGTGCACGCACTCGCGCCAGCAGTTCCGATGCGGCGAATGGCTTGGTCAGGTAGTCGTCTGCACCAGAGTCAAGTCCCTCCACGCGGTCGTCAACCGTGCCGAGAGCGGTGAGCATCAGGACTGGCGTAGTATCGCCGCCGTGTCGGCGGTCGCGGAGGATGGATGAACCCTCAAGGTCTGGCAGCATGCGATCAAGGATCACCAAATCCCAGCGCTTGCTCTCCCAGAAGGCGATCCCATCGGCACCTGTCGCTGCGAGCTGCACCGTGTGGCGCTCAGCGCCAAGGAGCCGTGCAACGAGTGGGCCCAACTTTGCGTCGTCCTCAATAAGCAGAATCTTCATAACCTGATCGTCCGCTTATCGGCGCCATCGGTCAAGCGCGAGACACGAAAGATGTGCGCATTCAAATGAGCGTGCGTGGCGCGAGCATGGCGCGGCGCTAGAGGCGCTCCACCACCCAATCAACACAGGCGATAAGCGCGCTCACGTCATCCGGCTCAACCGATGGGAAGGTCCCCACGCGCAGACCGTTGCGCTTCAGTGAGCGATACGGATCAAGGTCCACGAGGCCATTTGATCGCAAGATGTTGCGCAGCAGCGCCGCATCAATCTTTGCGTCAAGGTCAATCGTCACCACAGACTTGGAACGAATCGTTGGGTCCTCAACGAATGGCGAAGCCCATGGGCGCGACTCCGCCCACGCGTAGAGTCGACCGGATGATTCAGCGCAGCGCGCAGCCGACCAGCTCATCCCGCCAGAGGCGTTGAGCCAGTCCACCTGCTCGGCGGCGAGCAGCAGCGTGGCGATCGCGGGCGTGTTGAGTGTCTGATCTTTGCGACTCTCAAGGATCGCCTTATGAAGTGAAAGCGTGTCCGGAATGAAGCGACGCGAGGTGGCGATCCGTTCGGCGCGCTGCAGCGCTGCAGGTGAGAGCGCGGCGATCCAGAGTCCGCCATCTGCACCGAGCCCTTTCTGCGGCGAGAAGTAGTAGGCGTCCGCCTCCAGCGGATCCCAGGCAACGCAGCCTGCGGCGGAGGTGGCGTCAACAATGGTGAGGCCAGGCGCGGGCTCACCAGAAGCGAGCCGCGGTCGGCGCACCGGTGCCGACACGCCAGTACTCGTCTCGTTCTGCACGAGCGCCCAGGCATCGATGGAGGCAACTTCGTGACCACGTGCAGCACCGTCGAGTTCGGCGCGTGAACCAGCTGCCGCCTCCACCACCAGCGGTGACTTCAGGTGCGGCGCGCGCGCGGCGAGTGCGAACTTCGCGGAGAACTCCCCGTGCACCGCATGCGCGGAGCGACCTTCAATTAGTGAGTACGCGGTGAGATCCCAGAAGAGGGTGGAGCCGCCCACGCCGATCGCCAACTCATAACCAGAAGGCAGCGCAAACAGTGTGGCAACGCCGCTGCGCAGTCGCCCCACCAGCGCGCGCACTGGCGCCTGGCGATGACTCGTCCCAAGTAGCGCACGACCAGCGCGCGAGGCGAAGGCATCAACCTGTGCGTCGCGGACGCGTGATGGTCCGGAGCCGAATCGGCCGTCCACAGGGAGGAGGTCGCGCGGGATACGCAGCGTGCGTGGATCAGTTGCCATAGGGACAGCGTACAACTGCTAGACAGCCTGCAACTGCCAACGAACTACCCAACGAGAGGAGTTGGTGCGCCCGGAGGGATTCGAACCCCCGACCCTCTGGTCCGAAGCCAGATGCTCTAATCCACTGAGCTACGGGCGCATGTTTAGTTGCAGACTACCAAGTTGCAGACTACCCCCAGGTGAGTCTGTTGGTCGGGGCGAGAGGATTTGAACCTCCGACCTCGTCGTCCCGAACGACGCGCGCTACCAAGCTGCGCTACGCCCCGACCGATTCCCGCTCGCTGATCCCAGCACGGCGGGTGGGAAGGATAGCGGATGAGCCTGGAGAACGGCGCTTAGTGCAGGCCAGAGCCTAGGGAGATACGCCCTTATGCCGCCTACTTGATGACGAGCTTGGTGGAGGAGCTCGGTGCCAGGCGGTCACTCCCCGCGAAGGTTGCGCGTACGGCGCTCCCCGCGTCTACGTTGAGGGTCACTGAGAGCGAAGTGGTGGTCAGGGTCATAGTACGTAGGGGAGTCCACCCACGCATACTCTTCACCTCAATGACGATCAATTGTCCAAGCATGTTTGCCGATGCGATGATCCTGATTCTCGGCTTAGGGGCGGCTGCACGTGCTGCGATGCGCAGCGATGTGATGTTCTTGCGGGTGATGACACGAGTGTCTGTGAAGTCCAGCGTGTTCCCCGCCGAATCCCGCACCCCACCAAGGCTCGCAAGGAGAACGCTCCCAGTTGGGATGTTGCTTGAAGGTGTCCACGTGAATCTACGGCGGTTTGCGCTCCGTGTCACCTTTCCCTCAATGGAGCGCCCCGCCTGATTGAACACGCTCAGCGCACTTCCAAGTGGTGCGATCGTAGTAACAGGGCCATCAAATCGCCAGCTGATTGCGCCGCGCGGCGCAAGGAGGAGGTTGCCACCTGGAGAGACGGCGATGAGTTCCGGGATGGCGTCATCGATGATGGTGGTGAGGCGGTAGGGAGCCGAGGCGAGATCCACCCCATTTCTGGTGCGGAGAGTGAGTGCACGCGACCCATCTCCCGCAGCAAGCGCGGTGCAATGCACCCCGGATCCAGTAAAACTGATCCAATCAGCGTCACCACCGCCAAGCTCATCTGTCAGCCTGATCCCCGTGATACCAGAGATAGGATCGGCCGATCGCACCGCCACGCAGACCCTGCCCGACTGAGAGCGACTATTGGCGAGTGCCGAGTTAATCAGTGGGGGTGTCTCATCTCGCAGGATGGAGGCGAGTAGCGTGAAGCCGTACGCGCGGTCGCTATTCCTCCCATTCACGTTGATGTACAGCGTGCTGGCGCGGATAATGCGCACCGAAACACTCTGCACTCCACCGGGCTTTGCTGACGAAGTGAGCGGGAGCGCCGTAAGAATGGAAGAGCTCTCTTCCCCGTAGAGGTACAACCCTAGTTCCGCACCAGGTTCGCCTCGCACTGTCGCCACCAACACGGATGCGGCGGGTACTTGGATGGAATACACGAGATCCACAATGGGGCCGCCCACCTGCGCTTCAACAGCTCCGCCTAGAAGGGGAGTGCCTGGAATGTCGCCGCTCTCAGAAGCCCGCGCAGGTCCAGTTAACAAGAGGGAAGCGGCTGCGATGGTCGCCGCCAGCAGAAGGCGAGTGGCCCGTGTCGCCAAGGTAGTCATCACCTCAAGTATACGACCACCCTCCACAAAAATACACCGGCCCCGGGGTTTCCCCCGAGGCCGGCGCTAGATCTACTAGCTCGTGCGCTAGTCAATCAAACCTTTAGCGGAAGCGAGCCTTCACCCAATCAGTCTCTGCCCCGTAGTTGTCACAACCCGATGCATAGACGAAGATTGAGGTGTTGCGGCGCGCCATGCTGAACTTGGCAACACCGTTGATGTTGGCTCGGCGAGAAACGGTGCCGTACTTCGTGCCGTCACCATTCTCCCAATCGAACGTAATGCGGGCATTGCTGCACGCAACTCCGTAGTCCGCGGTCCACGTTGCAACCGTCTTGGCCGCATTGCGAACTCGTGTCAACGAGTAGTCAAGCTCAATGCCCGAAGTCGCTGTGTAATACAGCGTCTTGGCAAGCTCTTCCGTAGAGTCACTGTTGCCGAAATCGAAGTCGGCAATCGTGACCTCATAGGCGTACTTGGCGAGCGCGCCCATGTCCGGAACGAGGAATCCGAGCATGATCTTGCCGCCTGGGCCCACCTGGCTCTCGTATTCGGAAAGGCCAAGTTCGGTGTCAAAGTCCGCGGCAAGGTCAATATTGAACCCGATCGTGTTATCGAGGCCAATAAGGTGACCAGACGCGTCCTTAACAGTTGCGTAGATTGCGATTACGCCGTCGCTGTCAGCTTCGCCAGCATCGCTGGCTGCCCAATCAGCTTCGCCCGTGGCAGTCTCTGCAACAATGTTTGAAAGGACCGCACCATCTGTTGAACCGGTGCAGGTAATCTCCACGTCGTTTGACGTGATGACGTCCCCAGCCCAGTTCAACATCTCGATGGCGAGATCATAGCTTTCGCCATCATCGCCGTCGCCTGCCCCATCATACGACTCTGCATTGCAGACGTCCGCGTTGAGGTCAAGGGTCTGTGAGTTATCAAAAGAGTTATCCACGAAATCCATCGTATTGCCCTGGGCATTCTCAATGACCTCACCAGCGTCGTCGCCAGCTTCGGTTACCGACTCGTTGGTATAATCATTGAGGTAAGCATAAAAGCCCCTGCCCGTGCCGAGACCGCGACCACCTTCGGCGTTGATCACCTGACCGGCCGAGTCCTTACCGACGACCCTGAAGAAATCGTCAATCTCGTGATTGCCCTCGGCCACATTCGTGTAGCCGCGGTTTGCCGTCAGGGTGAGTGAGGCAAGGTCGCCGAGCACCGTGACGCTGAACGTAGTCAGCGTTGCGCCGTTGGCCTTGATTGTGATCGTGCTCTTCCCTGGCTTCGTGGCATCCTTGACGCGTAGGCAGAGATAGAACTCCCCTGCGCCAACGTGACCAGCATAGTAGTCGTTCTGATCACCGTCGCTCTTGGCGGCAGTGACGGAATCCGACAGGCCATAGAGGTTATCAGTCAAATCCCATTCGCACGATGCGAAGTCGTATGGACCCTCACCGTTGTCATTCGAATGGTTGATTCGCTCTCGGAGTGCCCATGCAACCTCAACGAAGCCGGTCGATGTTGCTTCAAGATCGGCAACTTCAATTGCACCGTCGGCGTTTGCTAGAGCAAATCCGATGGACAAGTCATTGTCTCCTGAATCCTGGTGCGATGCGATGTGGAGGGAAGTTGGACGCCCATGGGTGTCGTTCTTCGACTGAATACCATCCTGGTCATACCCCTCGTCCATATTGTAATGCGAATTGATAAACCAGTCTGAGAGTGCCTTCACTGGCGTACCAGCCTCGGCTCCGCGCGCGAGCGCCGATGGGACGAACGCAGAGCCGAAGAGCCCTGCGAGCAAGCCCGCCGTCGTGATCGCAGTCACGAACTTCTTCTTAATAGACATCTTTTGATGTCCTCCTTACTACAGATCTCAGGGGAATTGCCCCAAGATCACTTACCGTGCCAATTCGCACGACCCACCCGACAACGGCACGAAAGCCGTCAGGTAGGTGTCAAAACAACCTACGGGCTCGTGCTCTCCGTAGGCGCCGTCGATTCACCCTCCGACGGATCAGGGCTGACCGGAGCTGGCGTACGTCGTGGGACGTCCGTTGGCTCTGGCGTTGGGGTGGCCTCAGGCTCGGCGCTCTCTGATGGAGCCTCCGTAGCTGGGGCTGGGGTTGCTGCTGGCGTTGGGGTGACGGGGTCCTGCGTGGCTGGCGCCTGCGTGGCTGGCGCCTCAGATGTCACAGGAGCCTGGCTCTCAGGGCTTGGGAGGCGACTGCCGCCCGTGATTGCCGCGGCAACCACGAAGGCCGTACCAACGGTGACCACCAGGGCCACCATGGCACCAAAGGCGGTGGCGAAGGCTGCGACTGGGCGCATCACTCGGATGAAGGCGCCCTGGCGGCGGCTCTTCTGCGCCTCAGCCAGGACGAGCGGCACGATGCGTGCCGTAAGGCCAGCTGGCAGCAGAGGGGCTGGGCTGGCCTGGAGTGCAGAGATGATCGCCCGGAGGGCGGTTGTCTCTGCTGAACATGCGGAGCAGCTGGTCAGGTGTGCCTGAACAGCAGAAGAGAGCTCCGACCCTTCGAGAAGGGCGAGCTCAACGTGCTCCAAAGTACCGCTGCAGACGGTCATGCTTATCTAAGGCGCCGAGGAGGCCAAAATGATTCAAATCCGCTGTTTGTTACAAGTTTGAACCGCCCGGCCCTATTCAAGCTCGCCGATCTGCTCCTTGAGCGCCCGCAGGCCACGAAGGAGGTGGGTACGCACGGTGCGCTCGGGAAGGTTGAGGTGTGCCGCGATCTCTTTGGGGCTCAACCCCTCCTGGAAGCGGAGCGTCACCGCCGCCCGATACTTGTCTGGTAAGTCCACTATGGCAGCGGCAAGTCGAGAGGAGAGATCAGCACGCCCAGCGGCGGCCGCCGGGTCGGTGAGGCTCCCCTGGTCGCGCAACTCACGCTGGTTCCCGTCCGGGAGCGGGGCGTCTAGGGAGTCCGAGCGGCTGGCGACACGATTGGAGCGCTGATCCACCTTCTGGGCGGTCCGAACTGTGATTGTTACAAGCCACGCCTCAAGTGGCGCCTTTGGCTGCCACTGCCGAAGGTCCCTCACGGCCTGCAAGAACGCCTCCTGCACGGCATCCTCCGCATCCTGCGGGTGCCGGCAGATCCGAACCGCGATGCGGTGGAGGCGCGGCGTATAGCGCTCAACGAGGAGCGCGTAGGCGCTCTCCCTCCCCTGCAGGCAGGCGGCAACGAGTTCTTGATCGGTGAGGGCAGACATCCTGCGCAGGATACAGGTCGGGGCGCCGCAGAGGCGCGTACTACGCCTACTGCGCCCTCGTGCTCCCCTTCTGTTTCACACGAATCGTGGCAGGCTCCTTGGGGGCGGCAGCGGCTCGCGTGCCGTCCGCGCGTCCCTTTGCATATGCGGCGCTCAAAAGCTTCGCAATCCCTGGGCCCGCATGCGGACAGATCGGTGGCTTGCAGCCGCAGCTCAACTCCAGCTTGAAGTTGAGCTTCGGGGCGCGTGCCGGTTTCGCGGGTGGCTTCCCGCGTGGCTTCTCGGGTGGCACTAATACTGCTCGAGGTAGCGCTTTAGCTCCCAGTCGGAGACGTGGGTGCGGTAGTCGTCCCACTCCGCCTGCTTGGCGTCCAGGAAGTGCGTCAGCACATGGTCGCCCAAGGCGCCCGTGACTACAGGGTCCGCCTTCATCTCGGCGATCGCCTCTTCCAGGCTCCCTGGAAGTTCGCGGATGCCGTGCTGCGCCACGCGCACCGCATCCATCTCATAGAGCGACTCTTCAACTGGGTCTGGCAGTACCATCTTCTTCTCAATGCCGTCGAGTCCCGCCGCAATCATCACCGCAAAGGCGAGGTACGGATTCGCCGAAGGATCTGGGCAGCGCAGCTCCATGCGCGTCCCCTCTACTGAACGACCGGAAGAGATCATTGGGACGCGGATGAGTGCTGAACGATTGCGTCGACCCCAGACCAGATAGGTTGGCGCCTCATAGCCAGGCACCAGGCGCTTATACGAGTTCACCGTTGGGGCAAGGATTGCGATCATCGCGCGCGCGTGCGCCAGCACGCCCGCCATGTATGACTTCGCCATCTCACTCAAGCCGTACTTATCCTTGGCGTCGTAGAAGACGTTCTTCCCCGTCTTGAGTGATGCAAGGCTCTGGTGCACATGCATGCCAGATCCGTTAATGCCGTAGATCGGCTTTGGCATGAAGCTTGCAAAGAGGCCGTGCTGCTTCGCAATCTCCTTCAGCGCGTACTTGAAGGTTGTTGCGTTGTCTGCCGTGCTCAACGCATCTGAATACTCAAAGTCAATCTCATGTTGGCCAGGTGCCACCTCATGGTGCGCCGTCTCAATTTTGATGCCGAGTGCCTCAAGCGCGTCCACCATGTCTTGACGAATCTCAATCCCTTGGTCGCCGGTGAAATCAAAGTAGCCGGCGCTGTCATGCGGCGTGCTGGTTGGCTTTCCGTCTGGTCCAACTTCAAAGAGGAAGAATTCCAACTCTGGCCCCATGTTCACCTTGTAGCCGAGCTTCTCCGCGCGCGCCACTTGTCGTTGCAACACACTGCGTGGGTCGCCCGCGAACGGTTCGCCAGTTGGCAGGATCACGTCGCAGATCACGCGCGCCGTTCCAGCGCCGCTCTCCGCGGGTGCCCACGGGAGGATGCGCCACGTGCTCATGTCCGCGCGCAGCAGCTGATCTGATTCGGCGATGCGCGTGAAGCCTTCAACAGATGAGCCGTCAAACCAGGAGCCGTGCTTGATGGAGCCTGGCATCTGATGGATAGGGATCTGGACGCTCTTCACCGTGCCGTGGATGTCCACGAACTGCAACTGAACGGTGCGAATGCCCGCCTTCTCGGCCTTGGCCACTGTGGCGAGCGCCTCGCGGATCTCCGCATCACTGCGCCCCGTTGCCGACTTCCCCCCGCTCTCTGCCATGGTGCCCCTCCCGCTCACGCCTGTTCGGGCTCAAAGCGCCCGAAACTTGTGCTTTCGGCACAGATTCCCCGCCGTTGAGCGTCAGGGAGTGCCGTTGATAGCGAGTCTAGTCTGCTTTTGACCAGAGGTGGGGGCGGTTTGCAGGGTCTAAGTTTGTGACCTTGCACAAGTTCAAGCGGTTTTGCGGCAGAGCCGCGCTAGCGGAGCACCCAGCCGGTCACCACACCCGCTCGCGTCAGGCTGCTACCGAACGAGAGGCGGCCATCTACGCCGCGCGTGAGGAGCTGCAGCGTCACGCTGCTCGCCCCTGGGGCGGCGGCAAAGGCGAGCTCGTCGATCCCGTCGCCGTTCCAGTCACGGACATAGAGTTCGGGCGTTGCCCCACCGCTACTCGCCGAGCGCCAGGCCTCAAACGGACTGTTCCAGCGCATCGTCAACGTACTGACGATCTCTGGCGTTGCGGGAAGCGTGCGCGCGAGCGGCGCCCATGGCGTGCGGATGCGGATCTTCGTTCCGACTTGCGCCGCTGTTGCCGCCTCGCTCAGTGCAATTTCGCTATTCAGCTCTGCGAGCCCGTCTGCCGACGTGCTGATGCCGACCGTTGCAGCGCGTGTCGCAACGCTGGCCCAGGTGTCACCAGCGCGCAGCCAATCAAACTCTCCGTTACTGATGCGCACTGGCGCAGTGCGGAACATCACGCTCGCCCTGGCGTAGACGCAGAAGTCGCGCGGAATCGTGAGCAGCTTTGTGCGCACCAAGATCTTGTTCCGATTCATGGAGCGCAGGCACGCCTCGCTCTTCTTGACGCGGTTGGCGATCTTTGCATACGTATCGTTTGGTTTGATAATAATCGTGTAGGTTGGTCCCGAGTTTAGCGCAAGGAGCGTTGCAGGCTTTACGCCGAGTCGCTGAGCAACCAACTTTAGCGTCTGCTCACCAGCACGCACAGTGGTGCTCCGCAGCGGCTCCGTCTCAGCAACGTAAACTTTGTCTGGGTTTGGCGACTCATGCGCGCTGTCTAAGTTGAACGATTGCACGCGAATCACACCCGCAGGATCTCGATAGCGCACATATAGCTCGGCAACGCCGTCCCCAGTCACATCGCCAACGTTCGCGCTCCAGGCGCTGCTGATCGGCCAGACGAGTGCGCCAGGTTCGCTGAACTCTCCAAGGCTCCACTCGCTCACTGGCGGTGCGCCAGCGCCTTGCGCTAGTGATGCGGCGAGTGATCCATCTGCCGCGCGCCAGAGCGCCGCAAGGTCAACGGTGCCGTCGCCGGTGAAGTCGTCCATCAGGATGCGCGCGTCTGCGGCAGCATCAACCTCGCCGACCAACGTTGGGCTGCCATCAAGTGGTGCGCTGTAGATTCGCAGGTGCGGCGCAGTGCCATCACCAGCGGGTACCACTTCGGTGATGAAGAGCTCCTCAATCCCGTCGTTTGCGGTGTCCGCCGCGTAGAGGCCCAGGGCGGCACTCGCATCGAAACCAGCGTATCCCTCAAAGCGTGCGTGCGGATCTTTCAGGGTGCCGCCCGTGTACGGCGTCTCGATCAGGCTGAAGCTGCCGTCCGCCGCCTCACGAAGATCAACCACGGCCGCCTCCCCCTCTGCGGTGGCGCGGGCCACGATCCTGCTCAGCAACGTCTGGTTGCGCCCGAGTGGAATGCTCCCTGGCGCCTTCCCGTTGAGGCGCCCCGCCGCATCCACCGAGCTGTCGGTAGAGACGAGTCGCACCGCACCAGTTGGCGAGACGGCGAGGATGTCGCCCTTCGCGTCACCCGTGAGATCGCCGTGCGGGGAGAGGACGCGAATCGGATAGACGGCGGTGATGTCAAAGCGATCGTCGGCCACATCACTGCTTCCCGCACCAGCCACCTGCTCAGATTCAAATGAGAAGAAGGAGGTGCGCAGCAGCGCCTCCACGGAGAGGCTGCGCGTGCGTGCGCAGTCGTCTGCATTGACCGGGAAGAAGGACCAGCCGCGCCAGTGGCTCGGCTGTGATGGATGTCGCATCTGCACGTTGGTGTCACCTGCCTCCGGTGGGAGCATGCAGTCGCGGTTCGCCGTGAAGCTACCGTAGAAGCCGGGGCGCCAGAAGCGCCACTCGCCAGACACAGGATAGAAGCGCTGCATTGTCATCCCCCAGGTTGCATCTACTGCGGCGTTGTAGCGCGCGTTGCTCTGGCTCCCGCTGCTGTAGCCCGGCTCATAGATGCCGCCGCGCGAGTAGTACTGGTTCATTGACGGGTGGTCCACCACGTCAAAGCAGCTGCGCTTTGACTTCTTCGTAATCGGCTCAGCATCGCCGTTCTCGTCCAGCACCTCAAGTGGCGCCGTGTAGGTTGAGCTCCCGCTATCCCACTCAAGGCCACCCACGCCGTCATCCTCACGATCAGCGCCAAGACGGATCCTCATCCGGAGGGCGATCGCCGCATTCTCATCGGCGCGCCGCTGGCGGCTCCAGGCCGCGTTGCCAGCCGAACCATTCAGCTGATTGTCATCCGCGTAGTCGTCCCGTACCCAGCCCGCCTGCGTGCTGGTGAAACTTGAGACGCTCCACCAGTTACGCTCGTTCATCGTCCACGACCAGGCGTTTTGCTTGATTGCCACAGCACCCGCGCCAAGGAGCGCATCCGAGTACGGCTCGCTCAAATACTCCGACCAGAACTCCGCCACATGCGTTCGGTAAACATAGGTCCTGAACGCCACCACCTCAACGAGGCCCGTGCGCGTGCGCAGGACGCGAATCGTCTTTGGTGGCGTGATCAGCGAGTCCCAGGCGGTGCACGAAACAGGCGTCTCAGCCGCGGTTGCGTTGCTAGGCGCCAGGGCTGTTGGGAGAAGGAGGGTCGCCCCCACAAGGAGCGCGATCAGCGCGCGGCGCGTACGTCCTTCACGGACTCGTGTCGGCTGCATGCAGACATAGTAGCGGCGCAACGAAGATGCGCGCAGCGCTACAAGGTTGTCTCCGGTCCCCCTTCGGCATCAAGGATGCGCAGCGCCAGGGAGAGGGCGAGGCGCAGATCTGCCTCGCGGAGATCCCAGCCAGTGATCTCTTCAATGCGCTTGACGCGATACGCGGTGGTGTTGCGGTGCACACCGAGCGAGCTGCTCGCCTCTGCGGCGCCTGGTGTATCCAAGACGGCGCGGAGCGTGGCGATGCGCTGCTTCCGCGCGGCGGGGGTGCCGTTAAGGAGCGGCTCGAGCAGCGCCAGGGCCTGACGACGGCCATCTGGAATGGCGGCAACGGCGCCAAGGAGTCGATGCGCGGGGAGGAGATCGGCGCGCACCACCTGTGCACCGCCACTCCCGCTGCGACCACCAACGCGACGCTCAAGCGACTCCAGCGCGTCGCGCGCCTCCGCCTCTGCCGCGGGTCGCGCCGACGCGTCGGCAAATGGCTTGGAGACGGCGACCGGCCTGTTGAGTCGCTTGGAAACTTTCTTGGCGATCTCTTGTGCGCCAGGATCTGACGCGTCCGCAACTGCAATGATGCGCACTTCGAGTGATTCATTACTGCCACGCAACATGAAGCGGCGTGGGCCGGCGAGGAGTCGCAACTCTCTGCGCAACGCCGGAACATCTGCCTCATGCGGTCGCGGCTGGCGCGCCGCAATGGCCACCCATGGCGGACCTTCAACTGGAAGTGTGCGTGTCTCACCGCGTCCAGCGTTCGCTGGCAGCTCCGCCGCCACGCGAACAATCTCTAACGCAAGGAGTGGCGCTACGCGTTCACAGGCAATCCTGTCACGTTCACCTACTGGCTCATCGCCGAGCAGCACGATGGAGCCTGGCCGCTCATCCGCGTCATCACTGAGTGGCGACTCTTCATCCTCTGCGCGTTCGCCATCGCCGTGTCGCTCTGTGTCTGGCGCGCCGGGGACAGCGGGGAGCGGGATGCGCTGTCCTTCGGCACGATGCTTCCCTAAGTAGTGCGAGACCGCCTTCGCCGCGGCGGCACTTCCAGGGAGGCCGGCCGGCGCAACCACGGCGAGCGACGCGCCACCGCGCGCCTCTAGTGCCACTGCGCGTCCAATGAATGCGGCGAGCGCGCCGATCAACGCGTCCAAGCCTTGTCCATCCAACGCCAGTGCTGCAATCTGTCGTTCTAGTGCAACCGCCTGTCGCTCTAGCTCGGCGCGACGATTCACTACCGCGCCAATCAGGCTGCGCTCCAGTTGTGCCGGATCCGCACCGCGCACCAGGAGACATGGGAGTCGCGTCACCGCCGCCGCGGCAACAAGATGCTTCAGCGCCGCATCTTCATCTTTGCTTGATCCTTGAGATGCAATCGCGAGGATTCCCGTGGCATTGTTATTCGCGAGGTACTCCACCATCTCTCGTCGGGCCGCTTCGTCCGGCGCAACTGCGCGCAACGTGTTGAGTGGAATCAGCGCAAGATCGCCCACGTCCATACCATCAAATGCCGGCAGCCTTGTACGCAGCAGGCGCACCCAGGTGACGGCGCGCGCCATCGCTTCGGCACGTGCATCAACCAGTGGCTCTGCCGTTGGAAGAAGCGTTTGAATGAGTTCGCGCAGCGATGCCATCAGGCGGATACTGTAGGAGCCGCGTCGCGCGGCGCGCGGAGTGTTTCCGCAATTCGCGCCAGTAGTGGCGCCACCTGCTCCGCGCGCGCGCCGCGCTCAAGGAGGAGTGCTGCGTCAGCATGTGGCTGGCTCGGTCGAATGCGGATCCAGAGTCGCGCGCGCGGTCGGCGCAGCGTCAGCGTGAGGCCGAGCATGATCAGCGCCGCGGCGAGCCAGACGATCAGCGCCGCCGGATCACGCCGCGCAATGATCCCCGTGTAGGAGCTCAGGCTATTGAGGCGCACGCTGAAGTTCGCACCCGGCGCACTCGCCGTCTCCCCCGGCGCCAAGACTGACACGAAGAGGGTGCGCAGTTCGCTACTCCCAGCACTCACCGGCTCACTCGCAACCACTAGCACCGCCGCAACCCCTTCCGCGTCACGCTGCAGCAGCAGCTCAATCCCCACGCTGCTACCGGGAATCGGCAGCGTTGCGTACGGCGCCCCCTCTGCAGTTGCGGTGAATGGAGCTTCGCCAGACCAGAGCAGATCTCCAGATGCACTCGTGATCTCGAGCGCCGCAGATGGCCCGAAGAAGTTCTGATGGAAACTCCATCCGTTGTAGGTGAGTGGCGTGTTCACGCGGACGATCTGCTGCGCAACCTCCACGCCGCCCTGATAGACGGCAAGGTCCGTTGCAAAATCGGCGAACGCACCAGTCTCTGTGCGCGGCGCACTGAAGCCGCGATTCTCAATCACCAGGCCGCCCTCTGATCCAATCTTGCCAACGGGGAGCGCCTCACCGTTCGTGAGCAGGATCCCTTGCGTGTAGCCAAGGATCCCAGAGAGTGCGGCGCCAACGAGCAGCAAGACGAGTCCTGTGTGCATCACCAGCGTGAATCGATACGAGCGACGGAACTTATCGCCATGGATGATTCTGCCACTCGTGTTCTCAGGATCGGTGACGAACTGCGCATCCCAGCCAGCGGCGCGCATCTCGCGCGCAACTCGCTCCGCCGCGTTATCAACCTGCTGTGAGCCGACTGGCGCCCCAAGTGCAATCGTGCCACGGCCGGGAAGCGTCGTGTCAAAGAAGGCGCTCGGCTGCTCCACACGACTGCGCGCCGTCACCGCGCGAATCCTCGGCAGGCGATCCAACGTGCAGACAACAATGGAGACGGTGAGCACCACTAGGAGCGCAGAGAACCATGGTGCCGTAAAGATCCGGAAGAAGCCGAGCCGTTCGAAGAGGTCGGTGAGCGGTCCAAGGGTTGGCTCATAGATGGCGCGGAGCTTCCCCATCTCCAGCGCGTAGTCGGAGGCGCTAAGGAGCGCGTAGTCCGGGAGCTGCTTCAGCGCCACCCCCACGCTCGCCGCCAGAGCGATCGCGGCGATCTGGACCATGGCGAACTGCACGTTCGCCAAGAGGGCACGAAGTACGGTGAGTGGTCCTCTGATCACCTGCTGATGGTAGCCTTCGCTCCGCTTGGACATGCGGTCGAGGCGAGGCGAGCGGCGGATCCGCTCACGCTGGAGGAGATGTGGCGAAAGGTCAGGAACGCGCCGGGCTTGACGAGCTTGATCGTCGCCTCATGGAGGTGCTCCAGGTTGACGGGCGTCGCCCGTTCACCGAAATCGCCACCGCGTTCGCCGTCCCAGAGTCCACCATCCGCGCTCGATACAAATCGCTGGTAGATCGCGGCGCACTCAAGGTGATCGCCGTGGCAGATCCACTGAAGGTTGGCTATCCACTGATGGCGATGATCGGCGTTCGATGCACCCCTGCCGCACTCTTGGCCACCGCCGCCGCGCTTGAGGCACTCCCAGAGGTGAGCTACTGCGTGGTAGTTGCTGGCGCGTACGACCTGCTGGTTGAAGTCGTCTGCGAAGATAATGATGCGCTGCTCACCTTCCTCACCGAGCGACTTCGCGCAATTGAAGGCGTCTTAGAGACTGAGACATTTGTCTATCTGCGCATCCTGAAGCAGAACTACGAGTGGGGCACCGCAACGCCGTAACTGCGCGCACGCTGTAACCACGCACCTGATTACGAGTTCGCTCGGGACTTCCTCCATCCAACGAGCGCCGCGCCACCAACCCAGGCGAGCAACACCGCGAGAATGATCTTCGGCAGGTCATGCACCCATCCATCATCACCGTGTCCCCCACCACCATCAACCGGCCACGGACCAGGTCGTGGTGCCGGCGCAAAGAGCGGCATTGGCCCAGCAACACTTCCGTCAGGAAGAATGCAGGTCACCACCATCGGATCGGCGGGATCCACATCTGGTGCGCACGGCTCAAGCGTGGCGATGAAGTCGCTGTACCACTCGTCGTAAAGGATCGCCCAATCGGTCTCATCAGAGCCAGGCTGTCCTGACGGCAGTGGTTCAACAATACTGACTGGCACGATGCCACCCGTTGCGCCGTACATTGCTTCCATCATCAGGAGTCCCTCGGGTGCGTCGGCGGGAAGCGCCTCACCCTGATGACTGTCAAGTGAGGCCACGCCGCTCATAGGGTCCACCTGATAGGCGAATGTGTGGCGGCTGATGCAGCCTGCCTGGCAGTCACCCCAACCATACGTATAGACAACGATCCACGCAGCGGAGCTCCCGGGCTCCCCCTTCACTTCGTAGTACTGCGACGCACCAATCAGCGCATCGTCAAGGAGGACGAAGTCGCCGAACGGTGTGCCGTTGGCGAGCACCGCAGCATGTGCCTCAGCAGGCGTATCAATTGGGAGTTGGATTGGCTCAATTGGCTCAGAAGCGTGTGCGCTGACTGGGAGCGCCGCGCTCAGTAGAAGGCCGAGCGTCAGGAGGATCTGGGTTCCGCGCTTCGTATGCATGCTGCACCTCATCTATCTAGGCGGGGTCGCCCTATGTGTCCGTAACGTCCGCTGCGACCTCTAGGTTCCCGCCCGGTGAGATCATGGTCGGGGCGGGGGGATTCGAACCCACGGCCTCCTGCTCCCAAAGCAGGCGCGCTACCAAGCTGCGCTACGCCCCGTCGCGCCATCCTAGCGTGCCGCGGCGTGAAGCCCCTGATGGTGGCATCATCAGCGGCATGCCTCCACGATCTCGCCTCTCACTCCTTCGTGGGCCACTCGGCGCCGCCTATGCCTCCGCACTGATCCCGGGGCTCGGCCAACTCCTGCGCGGCCAGCGCCGCGCCGCGCTCTTTGCCTTCACCCCCCTCCTACTGATCGCACTGATCGTCCTGCTGAACGCCGTAAGCGTTGGCCTAGTCAGCTACGCCGCAACGTTCGCAGCGCCGGGTCGCCTTGCGCAACTGACGCTCCTCCTCTTGCTGATGATCCCTTGGCGCGCCGCGGTGGTGCTGCATGCGGCACGCGACGGCGAGCGGCGCGGTCCACTCTCTCTCCTCCTCGCCGGAGCACTCCTCATCTCTGCCGCGCCACACGCTGGCGCCGCACTGATCACTTCGCGCGCTGGCAGCACCGTGGATGATGTCTTCTCCGGTTTTGAGTCTGCATCGCCTGGAGAATCAAGTGGCCCAACGCCAACACCACCGCCACTCGGTGATCGATTCACCGTCCTCTTGGTTGGCGCCGACGCCATGGGGCAGCGCACCTCGTTTAATACAGACTCAATGATCATCGCGAGTTGGGATCGTGTGGGCGGTTGGGTCAGCACCATCTCTATCCCGCGCGACATTGTCAACGTCCCAATGGGGAACGGCGACGTTTGGGAGCCGAAGATCAACTCGCTCTGGCCGTCAGCACGGCGGAACAAGACGCTCTTCCCGGAGGGACCAGCGGTTGCGTTGCGGAAGGCGCTCGGCGCAATGTTCGGCATCACGATTGACGCAACCGCTGTCATCGTCATCCCAACCTTCCGTCAGTTGATCAACGACATTGGCGGGGTTGATGTAAACATCAGCCGACCCATCTTTGATCCGTCGTACCGCACTGGCGACTTCCGCGGCGTCACCCTGCCAAAGGGGAACTGGCATCTTGATGGCGACTGCGCCCTCGCCTATGCGCGCGTGCGCAAGGCGGCGGGGACCGATGACTTCAATCGCGGCGGCCGTCAGCAGGAGCTCCTCGTTGGGATCCGCAATCAGCTCGCCGCAAGTGGCAACATTCTGAGTAACGGTCTCGCCCTCCTCACAGCACTCGGCGACGGCGTTCGAACCGACCTCAACCAGGAGCTCCTCCCAACGCTCGCCAATGGCGCGCAGGCCTTTGATACGTCGCGCGTTGTCAGCGCGCAGATGCGCGCTGGCGACGGGCTCCTCCGCTACCGCCGCGCCGATGAGCCGAGCCCATATGGCTCCGTCGTCTTCTTCAACGCCAAGCGTGCGCTGCAGCTCGGCGCGCGACTCTTCCCAACGCCAGGGACGCGTCCATACGGCTGGCCAGTAGCCAAAGGTGAACCAGCACTTGGGAAAGAGTTGCTTCCAGCTCCGTCGCCATCTGCTGGCGCCAGCGCAACGCCAAAGCCAACGCCCGTGAAGACGCCGCCTCCTGCTGGGCCCTACCAGTCGCTTGCAACCTGCAATGCAAACGTCCCCGCGCCGTCATATATCCCTTCACCAGATCCAACGTCGGCACCAAGTGAGGAGCCGAGCGGCGATCCGAGTGCGTCACCGAGTGCTGAACCAAGCCCCTCCGGAAGCGCGACGCCTGCGCCGTAGCGTGGTGTCGTGACGCTTAGCTGAGCAGCTCCGCGCGTAGCGCCGCCGCTACGAGCGCCGCCGCCTGACCGCGGTGGCTGAGCTGGTCCTTCTCTTCTGGTGAACGTTCGGCCATGGTGCGGCTATCTACTTCAAAGACTGGGTCGTAGCCAAATCCGCCGGCGCCGCGTGGCCCATCCACGATCTCACCGCGCCGCTCACCGCGGAAGATGCGCGGCGGTTCACCGCTAGGGAGTGATGGATCAACGAGCGCCATGCAGCAGACAAATCGCGCGCCGCGTTGCGCGCGCGGGAGTCCGCTCAGCGCGCCGAGCAGCTTTTCGTAGTTTTGCTGATCGGTTGCATCTGCTCCGGCGTAGCGGCGGGTGTAGACGCCAGGCGCGCCGTTCAGCGCGTCAACCTCGAGCCCAGAGTCGTCAGCAAGTGTCCAGTGACCGCTCTTCTCGGAATAAAAGCGTGCCTTCTGCACAGCGTTCTCCTCAAAGGTTGTGCCATCCTCTGGCGCTTCGTCGCTAATCCCCAAGTCAGCGAGTGTGATCAGAGTCAGGGGAAGCCCACCGAAAAGTCGCTGCAGTTCGGCGAGCTTATGTTTTGATCCTGTTGCAACGAGGAGTGTGCGTGCAGTGCGACTCATCGTGTTTGAGTGGCTGCTGCGAGCCTTATCGCGCGGCGTCGATAGTGGCGCGCTGGAAGGTGATCAGTTCGGCGATCCCCTTGTCGGCCAAGGCGAGCATCGCGTCGAGAGAGGCGCGATTGAACGGCTCCTGCTCTGCCGTACCCTGCAGCTCCACATAGTGGCCACCCTCCGTGGCGACAACGTTGAGATCCACATCCGCGCGGCTGTCCTCTTCATACGGAAGGTCGAGCACTGGGCGACCGTCAACAACGCCTACCGAGACGGCGGCAATGTTGCGTGTCAGGAACTGATCGAGTTTCTTCGCCCGCATTGCGATCGCGAGCGCAATCCAGCCGCCAGTGATGCTGGCGCAACGTGTTCCGCCGTCCGCTACCAGCACGTCACAGTCAATCAAGATGGAGCGCTCGCCGAGCTTGGTGAGATCCACGGCCTGACGCAGTGATCGGCCGATGAGGCGCTGAATCTCATGGGTGCGTCCGCCAAGTTTGCCGCGCACCGCTTCGCGATCCGATCGCGTGTTAGTTGCTCGCGGCAGCATGCTGTATTCGGCGGTAATCCAGCCGGTCCCCTTGCCGCGCAGGTGCGGCGGAACGCGATCCTCAACGCTGGCTGAGCAGATCACCACAGTGTTCCCCACGGTGATGATCGCTGAGCCTTCGGCCCACTTCTGGACGCCGAGCTCCGCGCTCAGTGTGCGCATCTGATCTGGTGCACGTCCATCACCACGAGGGCCGCTTGCGTTTCCGATGCTCATCAGGATCTCCCCTTCAACTCTTCGAATCCAATGCGCCGGCTCGCTCGGCGGCTTTCGCCTCGTCCCAGAGCGTATCTAATGTGGCGAAGTCTGCCGATTTGAGGTCGATCGTGCGCTCGGCGGCGCGTCGCTCCACCTCGCCGAAGCGTCGGCGGAACTTCTCGTTCGCCCCACGGAGCGCCGCCTCCGCATCTATGCCGCTGCGGCGTCCAAGGTTGACGAGCACGGCCATCACATCGCCGAGCTCGTCCTGCGCGGCGGCTAGCGTTGCAGCGCTCGTTGCGCCACGCCCAGTGATGCTGTCCGGGTTCCCCGCCGCCTCTAGCGCCTCGGTCAACTCTTGGATCTCTTCAGCAAACTTCTCACGCACGCCGTCCAGCGTTGGCCAGTCGTAGCCCAGCGCGCTCGCGCGGTCCTGCAGTTCACGACTCGCCGAGAGCGCTGGCAGTCCGCGGCTGACGCCGCTCAGTGCGCTCTTACTCTTTGGGCTTGCGTCACCACGTTCGGCGCGCTCCTCCGCCTTCACCGACTCCCAGGCACGCTGCACCTCTCGGCTTGTCTCCGCTGTCGCTTCACCGAAAACGTGCGGATGGCGGCGAATGATCTTCTTCGCGAGCCGTTCCTGCACGTCGGTGAGATCGAATGCGCCACGCTCCGCCGCCAACTGCGTGTGGAGGACAATCTGCAAATAGACGTCGCCCAGCTCTTCGGCCATCGCCGCGTCGGTCGCAACGCTCGGCGCCGCCGCCTGCGCTTCAATTGCATCGTGCAGTTCCCACGCCTCTTCAATCAGGTGCTTCGCCAGCGTCAGGTGCGTCTGCTCCCGATCCCACGGGCAGCCGTCCGGCGCGCGGAGTCGCGCGCTCAGCCAGGGCATCGCCCATGGCGAGGCGAGCGCCTCAATCGGCGCAAGTGGTGGAATCAGGAGCGCGACCCATGCGCCAACCTGATCAGCGGCGACGCTCTGCAGTGTGGCGGTCTCCCCTGACGGAAGGAGTGTTACGCGATGCTGCGCTCCGTAGAGGCGCGCCAGCAGCGCTGCGCCACTCCCAATCCTCCCTGGAAGTTCAACGCCATTAACTTTGCGCGTCTCATTCTGCGCATCGGTTCGTGTGACGAAGAGTGGGAGGCGAGGATCTGCCGCGATTGATGCGATCGCTACCAGCGGGAGAGCGGCGAAGCCGCCAGTGAGATCAACGTGTGGGGCAACCTTTCGCGCGGTTGCAATCAGCGACTCCACTGCGAGTTGGTCGCCGCGCGACGTCACGGCGCTGGTGAGCCCCCCGCCTCCTGGACAACGCTGCCTTCAATAATAATCTCGGCTATCTGTCGATACGTGTCGAGCCAGACAACGAAGCCGCTCGTCTTGATCGTTGTCTTCTGTTCTTCTGTCAACGCGCGCTCTTCAATCGCTTTGATCTTGAAGATGACCATCTGACCGTTGAGCGTTTGTACGCTGCTCACTTCACCCGCCGCAAGCGACCAGGCGGCTGAGCCAATCTGCGCATTAAGCGAATACCGAGAGGTGAAGCCAAGGTTGTCTGTGGTCATCCCGTCAAACTCTTTCAGCGCCTCTGCGGCACGCGCATCAAAATCCACTGATGCGCCGGCAAGCTCTTGGGCGAGTAGCTCCATGCGGAGCGTCATCCCAACGCGGCGACCTTCGAACTGAATCACGTGATAACCAAAATCCGTCTTGATGGGGCCAAGGAGATCGCCGACCTGAAGACCGTCTGCCCAGACGGCAGTTTCAAATTCAGGAACGTAGCTCCCCTTCGCCGCCCATCCGAGAAGGCCACCCTTCTTTCCGGATCCAGCATCGTCACTCTGATCTGCAAGCGACTCCATTGAGGCCCCAGCTCCAATCTTCTGGTACGCAGCCTTCGCCTCAGCCTCAGCGGCAGCCCAGGCTGGATCAGCCGGATCTAATTTTGCCGCGCCTTTTGAGTCGTCATTCGGGCTGTACAGGATGTGGCGAACGAGTACTTCGTCCGCGTCGCTGCTACCTTGTGGCACTGGCACTGCAACGTAACTGATGTCTCGCTGCTCAACTGGGCCAACCAGGAGCTCGGCAGTCACCACGTCGCTGAGCGCCGCGCTGAGGGCGCGCTCTCCAATTAACTTCTTATAGAGATCCATGTTGATCTTGGCATCACTTGCACTGACCTCAAAATTTGGATCAGCCTGCGCAGGACGAATCTGATCTACGTAGAAGATGGCCAACTGGGTGGCTGACTGGCTGATCGCCTCGGTTGGACCAACCGCTGTCAGCGCCCATGCCGCGGCGTAGGCAGGATCCATCAGTGGATCCTCCGACTTTGCGCTCCACCCAATGCGTCCACCCTCTGTTGCATAAGAGTCGGACGACTCTCGCTTCGCAATAGCCCCAACGTCACCACCTGCCTTGATCTCCGCAATGATCGCATCAGCCTTCTGCTGTGCAGCGGCGATCGTGGCCTTTGTGGGAACTCCGGACTTTGAATCGCTCGCAATCTTGATGGAGATGCGGCGCAAGAGGCGGAGTTCAGGGGTTGATGTCTCATCTACCCATGCGGCGTCGATCGCCGCCTGGTCAACTGGAATGTTCCTCTCGCCTGCAAGCTGCGCAACGAGGAGGGCATCGATCATGTCTGATGTCAACTGGCTACCCAGGTTGGTAGCCGCTTCGCTCAGCTTCTGCAGGAACGCGTCTCCTTCCTCAGTCGTAAGCGTTCCGGCAGAGACGCGTGCCCTGATCCGTGTAGCCTCAAGGTTAAGGCGGAAGTTTGCAATATCGCCACGTGACTTCGCCTCCCCAACGCTGATTGAGACGCCGTTCACCTCAATCGCTGGGGCAAGGTTGTCACTCCACCAGCTCACAGCAAGGACCGCTGTTAACAGGAGCGTTGACAGCGCAATTGCGCTTAAGAAGGCGAGATTCGTTAGGACCGACTTGTCAGTTTCTGCAAGCCGAGCTGTAATCCTCGCTCGAGCTGACCGGAACAGGCTCATGGTTATTTGTGCCCCCTAACAGTATTGATTCGAACTCTATCCCCTCCAGTATAGGGGAGCGGATGCTATCCTTGTGCAACCATGAATGCGCACCCTTCCGAACTCACCGTTGGACGTCCGCGGCGCGGCGCTTTCGGCTCAATAGCAGATTCCCTCACGGCGCTGGTTAAACGGCGCCGACTGATCTGGTATCTCGCCGACTCGTCGCTTCGATCCAAGGGGTCCAGCTCACTCTTCGGCAATGCATGGCTGATCATTGACCCAACCCTGCAGCTCGCAATTTATTACCTGCTCGTTGGTGTCATTCTCCGCAGGCCAGAACCGGCATTCCCGCTCTTCCTCTTTGCGGCGATCCTTCCGTGGCGATGGTTCACTCAGGCAATCAGCAGTTCTACCGAATCGGTCCGAAGGATGGGGAAGGTCACGCAGCAGATTGTCTTCCCTCAGATTGTCCTCCCGTTCGCATCAATCGGCGCAAGCTTTGGAAGTTTTGTCTTTGGATTCATCCCCATGCTAGCCCTCTATCTGGTCTATCCAGAGCGGATCACGGTGTGGATCCTTGCGCTTCCTGCGGTGATGGTTGTCCAACTGCTCTGGACGTTCCCGCTTGCAATCATCTTGAGCGCAGTAAATGTCTTTTACGGCGATATAGGAAATCTTGTGAAGCATTTCCTCCGCCTCGCCTTTTATCTCTCTCCTGCGCTCTTTAGCTATGACAAGCTGCTGAAAGCAGCAGAGAACTACCCTCTTGTCGTGCAAATCCTGCACATCAACCCCATGGCGTGGGTGCTCATCGCATACCGTGATCTGCTTTACTATGGACGACCCCCAGACTGGTTCGGTCTCGTTGTAGTTGGAGTTCTCTCAATCCCATTCACACTTCTCTCCATTTACATCTTCAACCGTCTCTCTCCTGGCTTTGCAAAGGTGCTCTGATGCCAGAACATCCACCGATCCTCCTGGAGAATCTGGGCATCTCATTCGACTTGCGCCGGAGCAAGAAACGAGTGCGTCGCAGCATGGTCGGCCAGGTGCAACGACTCGATGAGAACGGAAAGTTCTGGGCGATTCGGAACATCAACCTCCGCGTAGAATCTGGCGAATCCCTGGCAGTGATCGGCGCCAACGGCGCTGGGAAGAGCACCCTCCTTAAGGTGCTTGCTGGGATCATCAGCCCAGACGAAGGAAAGATTGAGGTACGCGGAACGATCGCGACGCTCCTCCAGCTGGCTGCCGGCTTTAATGACGAGCTGAACGCCGAAGAGAATATCCTGCTCGTGGGGGAGTTTCTTGGAATCCCTTCTCCCCAGATGCAGAAGAAGGTCCAGGAAATTTTAGATTTTGCCGACATCGGTGACTTCGCTGAGTCTCCTGTGAGCACCTACAGCTCCGGAATGCGCGCCAGGCTGGGATTTGCCGTAGCAACCTCAGTAGAGCCGGATGTGCTCCTTCTTGACGAGGTGCTCTCAACCGGCGACGCAGCGTTCCGAGAAAAGTCTCGGGCAAGAATCGTAGAGTTGATGGATAAGGCACATGCAATCGTCTACGTCACCCATGACCTAGGATCTGCAGCAAAGTTTTGCACTAAAGCTATTGAAATTGAGGAGGGGCTCATTGTGGCGGCGGGCCCTGCACAGCTTGTGATTGATGCCTACCTTGAAAAGATGGAGAAGAAGAAATAGTCGCAGCTCTCATTGCCTTATGGGGCAGATGGAGCCGGCAATCCGCCGGCATAATTTAGGATCACCAGAAGCGTTCGCGCAGAATCTAGCTCTAGGATTGGCTTCACCTCGGCACTCTTGATCACCGCGCCAGATGGATCACTCACGGTGACAACGCGACCAATAGAGAGGCCGCGCGGGAAGGCGGAGCGAATCGCAGAACTGAGCTCGATCCCGGAGGTGGTGACCTCGGCACCAACTGGCACGTCG